>Ga0233377_1000030_pt1 | contig 109031 bp, 75 predicted proteins | sample ElkDunMinimDraft_6_FD_191540 | JGI IMG/M metagenome (GOLD analysis project Ga0233377, IMG submission 191540) | Fecal eukaryotic communites from dung pellets of Tule Elk in California, USA - Elk Dung E36 | ecosystem: Host-associated > Mammals > Digestive system > Large intestine > Fecal | place...
CACGTGTCCAACTGGATTATCATGATCGTTTCCATCGTCGCCGCCGTCGTGGCGGTGGAGGTGGTGCGACGGGTCCTGCGTTCGCGACTGATCGGTGAGAAATGGGTTCTCGCCGGTCCGCTCGTGCACCGCTGCGCCTGGCCGGCGTTCGCCACGGCCGCCGTGGCGACGGCCCACACCCTCTACGAACCGGACATGGCGGCGGGCTCGCTCGGCCAGGCGATCGACCGCGCTCTCAGCCTGGCGATGATCGGGTTCGCCACCTGGCTGATCATCCAGGCCGCCTACGCGGTCACCGACGTGGTCCTGGAACGCCTGATCGCCGTCAAGGGCGAGGCCAACCGCAGGGCCCGTCGCATCCGCACCCAGATCACCCTGGTCCGCCGGGTCGCCTCCGCGGTGATCATCGTGCTGGCACTGGGCGCGATGCTCTTCACCTTCCCGCAGGTGCGGGCGCTCGGAGCCGGACTTCTCGCCTCGGCCGGTATCGCCGGGGTCGTCGTCGGCATCGCCGCCCAGTCGACCCTGGGAAACATGCTCGCCGGGCTCCAGCTCGCCTTCAGCGACGCGCTCCGCCTGGACGACGTGGTGGTGGTGAAGGGGGAGTGGGGCCGGATCGAGGAGCTCAGCCTGACCTACGTGGTGCTGCGGCTGTGGGACGAGCGGCGGCTTGTCCTGCCGGTCTCCTACTTCACAGCGAACCCGTTCGAGAACTGGACCCGGCACAGCAGCCGGGTGATCGGTCACGTGATGATCCGGGTCGACTGGTCGGTGCCGGTGGACGAGCTGCGCGCCGAACTCTACCGGGCCCTGCGCGAGCACCCGCTCTGGGACCAGAAGGACTGGACCCTCCAGGTCACCGACACCCTTCCCAACGGGCTGCTGGAGCTGCGCGCGCTGATGAGCGCCGCCGACTCCGCCAGCGCCTGGGATCTCAAGTGCGACATGCGCGAGCACATGGTGGCCTTCGTCCGCGACAGGTATCCCGAGGCGCTGCCCCGCTTCCGGGTCGAGACCCCGCCCCCGTCCGCGACCGTTCCCGGGACGTTCAGCGGCCTGATGGGCACGAGGCTCATGTCGCGGGGCCTGGGCGCGGACGCCCGCGAGCGGGACGGCTTCGCCCAGCGGGACGGAGAACAGCCGGATCCGGTCTGAGACGACACCGCGGCGGCCGTCCGCCGGCCTCGGCGAGGCCGGCGGACGGTGACGCGGGTCACGCCGGCGTTCGGTGAGGGGGCCGGGGTCAGCGCTCGACGATCTCGTTCTTGCCGATGACGACGATGCCGCCGTTGGTCACCGCGAAGCGGCTGCGGTCGTACTCCAGGTCGAAGCCGATCCTGGCGCCGTCCGGGATGATCACGTTCTTGTCGATGATGGCCTTGCGGACGATGGCGCCGCGGCCCACCTTCACGTTGCCCATCAGGACCGAGTCCTCGACGTGGGAGTGGGAGTGCAGCACCACTCCGGGGGAGAGGATGGAACGCTCGGCCAGCCCGCCGGAGACGATCGCGCCCGCGGAGACGAGGGAGTCGATCGCCCTGCCCACCCGGTCGCCGTCGTTGTGCACGAACTTGGCGGGGGGGAGCGGATCGTGGCCGGTGTAGATGGGCCAGTGGCTGTTGTAGAGGTTGAAGACCGGGTGCGCCGAGATCAGGTCCATGTGGGCCTCGTAGTAGGCGTCGAGCGTTCCGACGTCCCTCCAGTAGCCCCGGTCGCGCTCGGTGGAGCCGGGCACGACGTTGTCGGCGAAGTCGTACACCTCCGCGGTGCCCGACTTCACCATCATCGGGATGATGTTGCCGCCCAGGTCGTGCTTGCTGGTCGGGTCGAGCGCGTCCTCCCTCAGCGCGTCGATCATCGACTGGGTCTTGAAGACGTAGTTGCCCATCGACGCGTAGACCTGGTCGGGCGCGTCGGGCAGGCCCACCGCGTCCTTCGGCTTCTCGCGGAAGGCCGTGATCTTGCGTCCGGCCGGGTCGGTCTCGATCACCCCGAACTGGTCGGCGAGCGAGATCGGCTGCCGGATCGCGGCCACGGTCACCTCGGCCCCGCTCTCGATGTGCTGTCGCACCATCTGCTGCGGGTCCATGCGATAGATGTGGTCGGCGCCGAACACGATGACGTGGTCGGGCATCTCGTCGTAGATGAGGTTCAGATTCTGAAACAGCGCGTCGGCGGAGCCGGAGAACCAGTGCGGCCCGAGGCGCTGCTGGGCGGGGACCGGTGTGACGTAGTTGCCGAGCATCGCCGACAGGCGCCATGTCCGGGAGATGTGCCGGTCGAGACTGTGGTTCTTGTACTGCGTCAGCACGACGATCTGGAGGTAGTGACCGTTGGCGAGATTGGACAGCACGAAGTCGACGAGCCGGTATATCCCCCCGAAAGGCACGGCGGGCTTCGCTCGATCAGCTGTCAGAGGCATGAGCCTCTTACCTTCTCCACCGGCGAGCACGATCGCGAGGACTCTCATAGGTGGACCTTAACCTGATGAACAGGGATGAAACACTAGGCTGATCGCATGCGAGTGGATCTGCTGACCCGTGAATATCCCCCCGACGTCTACGGAGGGGCGGGAGTTCACGTCGAATACCTCGCCCGGGAGTTGCGCAGGCTCACCGACACCCGGGTCCGTTGCTTCGGAGCGCCACGACCGGAGGAGGGCGTCGCGGCCTACCGGGTGCCCGGCGGACTGGAGACGGCCAACGCCGCGCTGCAGGTGCTCGGCGTCGACCTGGAGATGGCCGCCGGGTGCGAGGGCGCCGACCTGGTCCACAGCCACACCTGGTACGCCAACTTCGCCGGCCACGTCGCCAAGATGCTGTACGGGACACCCCACGTGGTGACCACGCACAGCCTGGAGCCGCTGCGGCCGTGGAAGGCCGAGCAGCTGGGCGGTGGTTACACGTTGTCATCGTGGGCCGAGCGCGGCGCGCTGGCCGCAGCCGACGCGGTCATCGCGGTCTCCGAGGGGATGCGCCGCGACGTGCTGGCGAGCTATCCGGAGATCTCACCGGAGAGGGTCACGGTGATCCACAACGGGATCGACACCGGAGAGTACGCCCCCGACAGGGACACCGGCGTCCTGGAGCGGCACGGCATCGACCCGAGCAGGCCCTACGTCGTCTTCGTGGGCCGCATCACCCGGCAGAAGGGCCTCGTCCACCTGCTCCACGCGGCACGCGGCTTCCACCCCGACGCCCAGCTGGTGCTCTGCGCGGGAGCCCCCGACACGCCCGAGATCGCCGCCGAGGTGACCGCGCTCGTGCGCGGGCTCGACCGCGAGGGTGTCGTGTGGATCTCGGAGATGCTTCCCCGCCCCGAGGTGATCCAGATCCTCACCCACGCCACCGTGTTCGTCTGCCCCTCCGTCTACGAGCCGATGGGCATCGTCAACCTGGAGGCGATGGCCTGCGAGACCGCCGTCGTGGCCACCGCGACCGGCGGCATCCCCGAGGTCGTGGCCGACGGCTCGACCGGCTTGCTGGTCCCGATCGACCAGGCCGCCGACGGCACCCCACACGACCCCGACGCCTTCGCCGCCGACCTCGCCGAGCGGGTCAACCGGTTGCTCGCCGACCCCGCCCTCGCGGCCAGGATGGGGGAGGCCGGGAGGATCCGCGCGGTGGAGCACTTCTCCTGGGAGCGCATCGCCGAGCGGACGATGGAGCTGTACCGGCGGGTCGCCCGCGGGGAGGCGCCGGTCCCCGCCGGGTGAGGGTCCCTCGCGAGGCGGGCTCCCGGTGGTGGGTTCCCGTGGGCTCCCGTGGTGGTCTCCCGCGACGGTTTCCCGCGGCGCCCTCCCGCGGTGCTCTCCTGTGGCAGGGAGGCGAGATCCTAGGCGGTGATGAAGTGCAGGATCACGTTGTGCACGTGATGCGCCTTGTTGTCGCCCCGGAACTCCACCTCATAAGTGTGGGTGCCCACGTGGATCGCGATGGCCCCCGAGGAGAAGAACGAGCCCGCGATCGACTTGTTGCTCACCACGCTCACCGCGGAGACCTTGTTGTAGGGGATGCTCGTGATGGCGATCTTCTTGCCGACGAACGACTTGTCCTGCACGATCACCCGTTTGTCGGTGAGCCCCAGGAAACCGGTGCCCGTACCGATGGCGTCGTAGACGGCGATGATCTGCTCGCCGGGCATGAGGCCGCTCTCGATCTGCTGGTACTGCTCCTTGCGGTCGTACACAACCTGAGCCATGACGTTCGCAATCTGTAGGGGGATCTGTGTCTCTGTGAAACGAACGTCCCGGGGACCGGGTTCCTGGGCGGGTAAGGTCGGCCCGTGAACTTTCAGATGAGGATCACCGATCGTCACGGTGGTGTCAGCGCCGGTCCGTACCGCAGCCGCAACCTGGGAGGCATGTGCGGCGACGAGCCGGACGCGGTCGCGGAGAACAGAGCGAGGACGGCTGCCGAGTTCGGCCTGGAGCGGGTCGTGTTCATGCGGCAGGTCCACAGTGCCGACGTCCGTTACGTCAAGGAGCCCTTCGGCGACGTCCCGCCGCCGCTGGACGGGGTCTGTACCGATGTGCCGGGCCTCGGCCTGGCCGCGCTCTGCGCGGACTGCGCGCCTGTCCTGCTGGCCGAGCCGGAGGCCGGGCTGGTCGGCGCCGCGCACTCGGGCCGGGTCGGCACCATGTCCGGCGTCGTCCCGGCCCTGGTCGAGGAGATGGCCGAGCGCGGAGCGGATCCGGCGAGGATGACCGCACTGATCGGCCCGATGGCCTGCGGCACCTGCTACGAGGTCCCCGCCGGGATGCGTGAGGAGGTCGCGGTGGTGCTTCCCGAGGCATGGTCGATCACCCGCCAGGACACCCCCGCCCTCGACCTGCGGGCCGCGATCACCTCGCAGCTGGGCAGGGCGGGTGTCGGGGAGATCACCCATGACACCCGCTGCACCATCGAGAGCCCCGACCTGTTCTCCCATCGCGGGGAGGGCACGACCGGCAGGTTCGCGGGCTATGTCTGGCTGGAGCCCTGACCGGGCCCCTACCCCGGCCCTGGCCCGCGTACGGGGGAAGGCAGGTCCCGGTCGCGTACGGGGCCCGCCCGGCCCTTCCCGGTCACGCGGTGCCGATCACGACGCGGCACGCTCCAGCACGACCACCGGGATCTCCCTCTCGGTCTTCGTCTGGTACTCGTCGTAGGCGGGCCAGGCCTGGGCCATGATCGCCCACATCTCCGGCTTCTCCTCGGCAGTGGCGGTGCGCGCCCTGGCCTTGAACCGGTCGCCCAGCACCTGGACCTCGACCTCGGGGTCGGCCTGGAGGTTGAGGTACCACAGCGGCGGATCGTCGGCGCCTCCCTTGGAGGCGACCACGAGGAAATCGTCGCCGTGGCGCTGGTAGATGAGCGGGGTGGAGCGCCGCTCACCGGACTTGCGGCCGGTGGTGGTGAGGATCAGGGTCGTGGTGCCCTCCCACTCGTGTCCCTCGGCGCCGTCGGTCGCCTGATATCTCTTCACATGCTCTTGTCCGAACAGCATGACCTATCCCCTCTGACGATTACGCGGATCACTACCCGTCAGAGGGGATCCGTCACACCGGGCCGATCAATCCGCCGACAGGACGCTCCCGTAGGCGCGGGCGGCCAGGTCCGCGATCAGATCGTGCGCGCCGAGAACGTCGGCGCACTCGGCTCCGACCTCCTCGGCGGCCGCGTCCGCGATCCCTGAAGGCGCCTCAGGACCCAGCAGGCAGGGGGACAGGGCGATGCGCTGGGCGCCGATGCCGCGAAGCCTCTCGGCCGCGTCTGCCACGGCGGGCGCGCTGTCGAGCGAGGCGACCAGGACGGGCAGGGTGAGCCGCGAGGCCAGCAGCACCGCCGTCGGCTGTGCCTCCGCCGCCGCGATCTCGCCGCCGACGGTGGCGAGGATGACCGCGTCGACCGGACTGGAGACGTTGAGCAGCCGCATCCGGTCGGTCCGTGCCAGGCTTCTCTCCGACAGGCGGATGTGCAGGGCCTCGGCGAGCAGCGGGTGCGGCCCCAGGGGGGCGGTGACCGTCGCCGAGACCTTGCTGGAGGCGACCGCCGCGGAGATCAGCTGGTCGGCGACCGGGTGCGGGCCGGTCAGCAGCGGCACCACGACGGCGGCCGTCGCGTCCTCGGGGCGCTCCCTCGCCGCCGCCTCCAGTTCGGAGGTCAGCCCTTTGCCGTCCTCGCCGAGCGCGGCCAGCCGGACCTGGATCTGCGGATTGTCCCCCCGGATGATTGCCGCGAGCTCCGCGGCGGTGCCGGAGGCGTCGCCGAGCGCGGCCAGCACGAGCGCTGGAGCCTCGGGCGGGAGCTGGGAGGGCACGGGCCTGCGGTGCCTTCCGGAGGGCCGTACCGGGCGCCCTCGTACGGGGAGGATGGGACTCTCGCTCACATGCGCGGACTCTAGGGGCATTTGACACTTCCCGTGACCGGAAATGGCAGCATTTCCGTCACAACATTATGGAAAGGGGCGGGAAACCCACCCCCCAGGACGGGGCCGTGACCGGGCGCACGCCCAGTTCACGGCCGGTACGCGCCCGGCTCATGTCCGGCGTGCGATCGGGTCATGATCGCCGCGTCGGCCGGTAACCGGTTCACGGCCGGCGCGTGGCCGGGAGGGCGGGCGGGGCGCGACCGGGAAACGCGTCGGGTCAGACGTCACGGTGCCCCTCCCACTCGTCCTCCAGTGCCGAGTGCACGATGGAGTCGCGCCAGACCCCGCGGGCCCGCACGTGGTGCCTGATCCTGCCCTCCTCGACCATCCCGGCGACCAGCATCGCGAGTTGGGCGGCGGTGTTGGCGGGGGAGCGGGCGCCCCAGATGCGGTGCAGGCGCAGATCGCGGAAGCCGAACGTCAGGATCAGCCGGATCAGGTCGGTGCCGATGCCCCGGCCCCAGTGGTCGGGACGGAGTCCGAGGCCGATCTCCGCGCTGTGCGGGTGGTCGGCCTCGATATGCAGCCGGGCGACGCCGAAGGCCTCGCTGTCGTCGAGGTCGGTCACCGCCAGTACGTAGAGATGCCGGGGCTCGACCTCCGAGGCCTTGATCGCCTCAATGATCGTTTCCTCGACCTCCTCGCGCGTGCGGGGGTCGAACGGCAGGTGTTCGGTGGCCGTCGGGTCACCGTATACGGCGTGCAGGGCGTCCACGTCATCGATGGTGATTTCCCTGAGCCGGAGTCTCTTGCCCGAGATCTCAACGTGGCGCATGCGCAGACGCTAACGTCTCAAAGGGGCTACGGCTAGAGATCTTTCCGATAAGCGGACATACCATCATTTTAGTGATCTTATATGCATAGCTTCGTGTGTGCCCAGGCCCAGGATTCCTGTGCCGCGACTCAGGTGACACGGCCTCGCCGGCTGCGCATGAGGAGGTCGCGGCAGACGCCCGACTCGCTTCGCGCGGGGCGCCGGGACGGCCGGCATCCGCTTTCCGCCGGAACCTCGCCGCCCTGGACGGCGGCTCTCGCCCGGGCGAGGTGACGCGTCAACCGCCGGCCGGGCTCCGCCCGGTCCTCCACGCCATCACGCCCTGGGGGCCCCGCGCCTTCCACGAGTCTTTCGTGGTCCGCGCCATGGAGCCGGCGGAGCTCAGGAAGGCCGGACGGGTGGCCGAGTCCGAGCGGCCTCCCGGGGCCTGCCTGGACGACGCCGGGAAAGTACGGATAACGACATATACCACCGAACCGTAAATAAGATGCGATAGGGCACAATGAGTGGATGTTTCCTCCGAATCCGCATGTAATTGTGCTTATCGGCCCCGGTGTGGTCGCGGACCTTCGTCTGCTCACCGAGGTGGCCGATCGCGAGTTCGCGGCGCTCGGGGTCGACGGTACGGTGTCGGCGACCTCGGACCTGCCCGACTTCCGGACGGCGCTGGAGTCGCAGGACGTCCTGGTCGTCCTGCCGGGCCCAGATCCAGAGGCCCGCCGTCTGTCCTGTGAACGTTCCGACGCGGTCAGGCTCGACCTGACGTCGGACCTGGCGCCGGACCCGACGAGGGCCGACGCGTCCCTGCCGGTGTCCGTGGGGGGCGCCGGGACCGCGGACGGCACGGCCTTCGCGGGCGGCGCCGGGGCCGCCGGTGGCGCGGGCGCCACAGGGGCCACGCGGGCCGTGCCGGGCACCCACATGCACGGGCGGGGGATCTGGGGGCTGACCTGGGCGATCAGGCACGCCGTCCACCGCCTGCGCCGGCCCGCGCACAGGGTCGCCTACGGAGACCACCCCGACCAGTGGGTGGAGGTGCGCCCTCCGTACGGAGACGACGGGCAGGCGCCCGCCGCGCCGGCGCCGGACGAGATCGGCGGGCGGGCCTTCGCAGCGGCGGGGGAGGGCGGGGAACGGGTACCCACCGCGGTACTGCTGCACGGTGGTTTCTGGCGTTCGATCTGGGGCGCGGACCTGATGGACGCGCTCGCCATCGACCTCGCCGAGCGCGGGTTCGCCGCCTGGAACCTCGAATACCGCCGTCCCGACCTGCACGGATGGGACGCGACCACCGCGGACGTCGCCCGGGGCATCGCCCTCGCGGCGGAGAACGCGCGCGGCCCGCTCGTGGTGATCGGCCACTCGGCGGGCGGGCAGCTCGCGCTGCGCGCCGCCGCCGACGACCACCGGATCACCCTGGCCGTCTCCCTGGCGGGGGTGCTCGACCTGGCCGAGGGGGATCGCCGGCACATGAGCTCCGGCGCGGTCGCCGCCGCGCTCGGCGGATCCCTCGCCGAGGTGCCGGAGGTCTACCGGAGTTCGGGGCCGCTGGAACGGCTCCCCCTGGGAGTGCCTCAGCTCATCGTGCAGGGCGGCGGGGACGACCTGGACCTCATCGATTTCAGCCGCCGCTACGCGCGAGCCGCCCAGGAGGCGGGCGATCAAGTGACATATCTGGAAATGTCAGGCGATCACTTCGACGTCATCGACCCCGCCTCGCCGATCTGGCAGGCCACCGTCGAGGCGGTCGCCGAGCACCGGGCCCCCTCCTGATGAGCTCCCGCCGGTCGGAGGACTCTCGGAGGGTCACCCGAGAGGCCCGGGAGGAAAGCCCGCGGCTCCGGCCTCGAAAGGCCGGAGCCCACCCGGCGGAGGCCCGCCCGGTCGGAGTCGGCCCGGCCAGGCGGAACCACCCCGGGGGCACCCCGTCACAGGGAGGAGAGCGGACGCCAGGGGACCGGGCTGGACAGCACCATCATGCTCGACGGGTGACCGTAGGGAGCGAGCCGGTCGATCATCTCCTCGAATGCCGTCATCGAGGCGGCGGCCACCCGCAGCAGGCAGCACGCGTCACCGGTCACCCGGTGCACCTCCAGGATCTCCGGCCAGGCGAGCGCCTGATCGTCGCGGAGCACGCAGCGGGGCCCGTAACACGACATCCTGATCAGTGCGGCCACCCCGCGCCCGGCCAGCGCCGCGTCCACCCGGGCGTGGTAGCCGGTGATCACCCCGGTCTCCTCCAGGCGCCGCACCCGCTCCGCCACCGCCGGAGCCGACAGGTGCACCCGGCGCGACAGCTCGCTGTAGGACAACCGCGCGTCGTCCTGTAACTCGGCGAGCAGTGCCCAATCCATCGCGTCCACGGTCACGCTCCGTCACGTCGTAACTTGATCTGCTCGATGCCTTACGTTCCAAAGGCTCAGTCCAATAATCGCCTTTCTTCCATTATTTCCGTACAGACCGATACATACCACCATGGATATACACAGGCGGAGGAGGAATGATGACCGGCATCAAGCAGCTCACAGAGCAGGACCGTAAGGCGCGCGCCGAGGCCAACGAGGGGCTGCCGACGCTGGGCTTCGAAGAAGGCACACCCTACGACGACTACGTGGGCACCGCCGCGCTGCGCGGGATCCAGCGCACCCTCACCGACGCCCCCGAAGAGCTGCCGTTCCTGGTCACCACCCAGGTGATGGAGCTCTATTTCGGACTGCTCCGCACCGAGTGGCGCCTCGCCCAGCGGCAGCTCGACGAGGACGACGCCGACGCCGCGATCTTGACGATCAAGCGCACCGTACGGCACTTCGAGGCGCTCAACGCCGCCTGGGCCTCGCTGAGCTGGCTCACCCCGGCGCAGTTCAACTCCTTCCGCGACGCGCTCGGAGAGGGGTCGGGCTTCCAGTCGGCCCTCTACCGTCACGTGGAGTTCCTGCTCGGCAACAAGTCCGAGGTGCTCATCCGGCCGCACCGCCGCAACCCCGAGGCGTACGAGGAACTCGTGGAGGCCCTGCACCGGCCGAGCCTCTACGACTCGGTCCTCGCCTTCCTCGCCCGCGCGGGCCACGCCGTCCCTCGTGCCGTGCTCGATCGTGACCTCGCCGCCGAGCACGAGCCCACCCCCGAGGTCGAGGCGGTCTGGGTCGAGGTGTACGGCGGCCCGCTCGCCCCGCTGGCCGAGGCGCTGACCGACCTCGCCGAGCAGTTCTCCGAGTGGCGCTACCGGCACCTGATGGCGGTGCGCCGCTCGATGGGCGCCAAGCCGGGCTCCGGCGGGTCGAGCGGCCTGAGCTGGCTCGAACGGAGCATGCGACGGGAGATCTTCCCCGAACTCTGGACGGCCAGAACCTTGATGTGAGGCGCTCCCCGGTGCCGGTGCCGGTGCCGGTGCCGGTGCCGGTGCCGATGCCGCGCTCCGGGATCCTCCGACGCCCGCGGCCGGCGGCGGCCGCTCGGTGCCCTCCGCCGGGAAAGGCGGTCAGCCGACCTGGCAGACCGGGCACCAGAAGAGGTTGCGCCCGGTGAGCACCTTCGTGCGGACCTCGGTGCCGCACAGGAAGCAGGGCATGCCGGAGCGCCGGTAGACGTAGACCTCGCCGCCGTGGCCGTCGACGCGAGGCGGGCGGCCCATTGCCTGCGGCGTGTGCTCGGGCCTGACCGTGTCGATGCGGCCCACCCGGACGCCGTCGGTCATCAGAAGCACCAGATCCGCCCAGATCGCCTCCCACCGGCCGTGGGTGAGGTCGCGGCCGGGCCGTGAGGGGTCGACCCCCTGACGGAACAGCGCCTCGGCCCGGTAGATGTTGCCCACGCCCGCGACGACCGACTGGTCCATCAGCAAGACCCCGATGGAGACGCGGCTGCGGCTGATCCGCCGCCAGGCGACCTCGGGATCGGCGTCCGCGCGCAGCGGGTCGGGCCCGAGCCTGGCGTGCAGCGCGGCCTTTCCCTCGGGGTCGAGCAGCTCGCAGGTATTGGGGCCGCGCAGGTCGGCGTACTCGCCCGTGTTGCTCAGCCGCAGGCGCACCATCCCCGTCGGGGCGGGCACGGGGAGCGGGCCGAAGGCGTACTTGCCGTAGATGCCCAGGTGGACGTGGAGCCACCGCTCGTCGTCGAAACCCAGCAGCAGGTGCTTGCCGTGGGCGTCGGCCTCGGTGAGCACCCGCCCGTCGATCCGCAGGGCCCCGGCGGCGAACCGCCCCTGAGGGCTCTCCGCGTGCACGGCCCGCCCGCCGAACGCCCGCCGATGCTCGTGGGCGAGGCGATGAATGGTGTGTCCTTCAGGCATGATTCCGAGAATCATACGATCCGCGCGGCGATGCTCAGGGCGCGGGGACGCCCGCTGTCACGAGCAGGACGGCAGCCATCCCTTGGCCGCCGCGAGGCACCCCGCCTGGAACCGGCTGCGAGCCCCGAGCCGTTCCATCAGTTCGGCGGTGACACGCCGCAGGGTGCGCACCGAGACGTCGAGCCTGCGGGCCACCGCCTCGTCGGTCAGCCCTGTCGAGAGCAGGCGGAGCACCTCGCGTTCCTGGTCGCTGAGGCCCTTCTCGTCGCGCCTGCGCTCCTCGCCCAGGGGGCCGGCGGTCCCCCAGGTCTGCTCGAACAGGGCGACCAGGGCGGCGATGACGCCCGCCCCGCGCAGCAGAACCGCTCCGACGCCGCTGTCCGCCGGGTCCGTCGGCAGCAGGGCCGTCCGGCGGTCGAAGATGAGCATGCGAAGCGGGAGCCCGGGGGTGGTGCGGACCTCGCCGCCGTTACCGGTGAGCCAGGTCGCGTATCCGGTGGTCGCCTGGTCGTTGCGGAGACTGTCGGGGTAGATGACGCGGATCGCCACGCCACGGTCGAGCAGAGCCTCGTCCAGCGGGCGGCTCGCCAGGAGGTTCTCCGGGGTCTGGGCGCTCTTGGGTTCGAATCCGAGGAGTTCCTGCCGACACCCGTCGACCAGTTCCTCGATCCTGCCGCGGATCGTGTCGATGCCGACGAGCGCCTCGGAGCCGCCGTCGGAGCGCGCCGAGTGGTGGTCGCCGTAGGCGGCGATCATCTGGGCGACGGCCGTCCGGCTCCGCTCGATCTCCTGCTGCTTGGCCAGCAGCGCGGCCTCCTCCCTGGCCAGCAGCGCGGCCAGTCCCACCTCGGGGCGGACCAGGCGCAGCACGTCCGGCTCCTCCCAGGAGGGGCGCAGGAGTGACAACCTGGCGAGTTCGTCCAGGGTGGCGCGGATGCGGTGGACCGGCCATCCCAGCTCCAGGCTCAGTTCGGCCACCCCGAAGGAGGGGTTCTCCAGAATGGTGCGGTAGACGGTTTCCTCGGCGGACCCGATGCCAAGCAGCATGAGCACGACTCCTCCACGGTTCGAGCATGACCGAGACACGATCCGGTGGGCGGGGCCCACGACGATCGCATCCTGAAAAGTAGCCGGGCGCAGTGATGAGCGGGTTACGCGATCGCCTCGCCCCTCGCCGGGGCCTGCCGGCACGCTGGGATCCTCCTCCGGGCGCGGGGTCCGGCGGGGAGCGTCCGGGGACCTGCCGGGGTGGGGCGCGGGGACCTGCCGGGGTGTGGTCCGGGGGCCTGCCGGGGTGGGGCGCGGGCTCTGCGAGGACGCCGTCCGGGGCCGTCGGCGTCGGGCCGTGGGAGCGGGGCGCGCTGGCATGATGCTGCCACGCCATGGACCTGACAGGGGAAATGCCTGGTGGATTCGCCGCACGCGAACCACGGTCGATTCATGTATCTCATCAACGCGCGCCTGCGTGCCCCCCAGATCGAAGGCCACCTGGCCCCGGACGGCGGGTGGATGCCCGCGCGTGAACTCCGCCACCTTCTTCTGGGGCTGGCGGAGCCCGCCGACGGGATAGAGCACATCTACAGCGAGCAGCATCCCGCCGGAATCCACCTCGGTCTCTTCATCCGCAGGCCCACCCTCGACGAGGCCGAGAGCGCCGCGGCCCGTCTGTGCCGGCGCGCCCTCCACGGCGTGCCCGAACTCTCCGGGTGGTCGCTGGTGGCCTGCGGAACCGACCTCGGCCTCGCACTCGGGCGCCTTGAGGCCTTCGGCGAGGAGGCCTGTCAGCGTCCTGCCATTGCAGCGCGCTGACAGGCTCCAGGCCTTCCGTAATCAACCGCGATCGACCAAGAATCAAAGTGTCAGAACGAAGCGGGAAATATCCGGAAATGCAATTCGGAGAGCACCCGTGAAACAGAAAAAGGGCGCCGAGAAAATCGTCGGCCGAAAGGAAAGAAGAACGATGAGCACCATGGTCCGTTCCATCGCCCCCGTCTTCGGCGCCCGCTCGTTCACCGCCCTTCCCGTCGCCGCGACCGTGCCCGAGATGAGGGCCGGCCTCGCGGTCACCGCGGCCCTCACTCCGGCGGGCGGCGCCGGCTGGCAGTGAGCCGACCGGGAGAAACCCAGAAAACCATTCGTCACGGGCACCGAGCCCGAGAAGTCGTCCGGGAGGCGACCATCGTGAAGCACCAGGAAGTCGAGTTACTCGCTCTCGGCGCAGGGCCGTCCAACCTAGCCCTCGCCGTGGCCCTCGAAGAGCTCGCTCCGGAACTGGCCTCAAGAACGCTGATCATAGAACAGCACGAGAACGTGGTCTGGCATCGGGGGATGCTGCTGCCCTGGGCCCAGAGCCAGGTCTCCTTTCTCAAGGACCTGGTCACGCTGAGAAACCCGCAGAGCAGATTCTCCTTCGTGAACCACCTGCATTCCGTGGGAAGGCTCAACGAATTCGTCAATCTGGGCAGTTTCACCCCGTACAGAACGGAGATCTCGAACTACCTGCTCTGGGTGGCCGAGTCGCTCGCCCAGGTGCGCATCGAGTACGGCCGGCGCTGCGTGGAGGTCGAGCCGGTCATGGCCGAGGACGGCGGCGTAGAGCGGTGGATCGTCCGGCTGGCGGACGGCTCGACCATCGGCTGCCGCACGCTGGTGGTCGGCGCGGGCCGTGACGCCCACATTCCCAAGGTGTTCGACGAGCTCCCCCGCGAGCGGATCATCCACAGCACCGAGTACAGCCAGGAGATCGCCGGGATCGACCACGACGCCCCGCACCGGGTCGCGGTCATCGGCGGCGCGCAGAGCGCGGCCGAGATGCTGTGGGCCACCCACCAGAGCATGCCCAACGCCCAGTGCACGATGATCATGCGCTCCATCGGCCTCACCGGCTACGAGAGCAGCAAGTTCACCAACGAGCTCTTCTACGCCTCCTTCGTCGACGAGTTCCACCGGTCACGTCCCGAGGCGCGACGCCAGCTCCTCGGCGAGATGCACCGCACCAACTACGCCGGGCTGTCGCCGGGCCTGCTCGAAAGCCTCTACCGGCAGATCTACCTGGAGCGCCTCGCGGGGGAGGAGAGGATCCGGATGATCACGATGGCCGAGATCGCCCGGGCCAGGATCGAGGGCGACGAGATCGTTCTCACCCTCCAGGACAGGAAGAGCGGCGACCACGACGAGCTGACCTGCGACGTCCTGCTGCTCGGCACCGGCTTCGACCGCCGGATGCCCACGCTGGTCCGCGACCTCGCCGCCAAGGCCGGCCTCGGCGAGATCGGCGTCGACCGCTTCTACAAGCTGTCCCTGCCCGTCGGCTCGGGCGCCGCCTGCTATCTGCAGGGCGTGAACGAGGACACGCACGGCATCGCCGACTCCCTGCTCAGCACGCTGGCCAACCGGGCGGAGGAGATCGTCTACGACATCCGGGGCAACGACGCCGCCGCCGAACTCCTGACGCCGTTCGCCCTCCCGATCGCCTCCTGACCTCCGCCGATCCTCTCAGAATCCTTCGAGGAGAACCCCCGTGGACCTCCGTACCTTTGACCCCGCCCACCTGCGCCAGGACAACGGGCTGCTCGCCAAGCGGCTGCTGCCCTGGGAGACCTTGAACGCCCCCTTCGAGGGCGCCTGGTGCGTCATCGAACCGGGAACCGCCTCGACCCGGCACGCCCACCACGAGTACGAGATCTTCATCGCCGTCTCCGGCGAGGCGGTCCTGGAGAGCGAGGGCGAGAGCACCCCCTTCTCCGCGGGAGACGTCGTCTACTTCCCGCCCGGCACCGACCACCGGGTCGTCAACGACGGCACCGGCAGTTTCGAGATGTACGGCATCTGGTGGGACCACGACATGACCCGCACGTTCGAGAACCGCCACCAGGAGGAGAGATGACGGAGACGATCGTCATCGCCGCGACGCCGACGCCCAACGGTGACCTGCACGTCGGTCACATGGCGGGTCCCTACGTCGCCGGAGACGTCTACGCCCGCTACCTGCGGGCCGACGGCCGCGGTGTCAACTACAACACCTGCACCGACGACAGCCAGTCGTACATGATCTCGACCGCCCACAAGCACGGCACCACGCCCGCCGAACTGTGCGCGACGTCCACCGCCCGCATCCAGCGGTCGGTCGAGGCGATGGGTCTCTCCCTCGCCCCGATGCCGCCCATCGACGACGTCTACCGGCGGACCGTTCTCGACTTCGTCACCGCCCTGTACGAGCAGGGCCGGTTCGAGACACGGACCGTGCGCATGCCGTACGCGGAGAACGCGGGAACCTACCTGTTCGACGGGCTGGTCAAGGGCGAGTGCCCGGCCTGCCTGACCGAGAGCTGCGGTGGGTCGTGCGAGGGCTGCGGCCACCCCAACCACTTCGACGACCTGGGCGACCCGCGCTCGGTCCTCGACCCCGCCGACCCGGTGTCCTCGCGCGAGGTCACCGTCCTGGTCCTGCCCATCGAGAACCACAGAGAGGAGCTCACCGCCTACTACGCCGCCAGGGAGAACACCTGGAGGGGACACAGCAGGCAGCTCATCCGCGAGATCCTGGCCAGGCCGCTCCCCGAGATCCCGATCACGGTGCCCTCGCCGGGCTGGGGGATCGACGCCCCCTTCGCCGAGACGCCCGGCCAGATCCTCTACCCGTGGATCGAGGCGATGCCCGCCTCGATGTACAGCACCTGGAAGGCGGCCGGCGAGCCGGAGGGCCCCGTTGACGCGGCCTGGCGCGCCGACAGCGGCAACAGCCTCGTCTACTTCCACGGATTCGACAACGTCTACTTCTGGGGCATGGTCGACCTGGTCATGCTGCTCGCCCACGGCGACCGCTACCTCACCCCCGACACCAACATCTGCAACGAGTTCTACGAGCTGGAGAACGAGAAGTTCTCCACCAGCCGGGGCCACCTCATCCGCGGCGCCGACCTGGTCGCCGAGGTGCCGCGCGACCTCGTCCGGTTCTATCTCGCCCTGACCTGCCCCGAGGACCAGCGGGCCAACTTCACCAGGGAAGGGCTCGACAAGGTCACCTCCCGCAGGCTGCGCGAGCCGTGGAACGCGCTCGCCGACCGCCTCGACGCCCTCGTCACCGACCCGGGGGAGGAGCTGAAGGTCACCGACGCCGGACGCCGCCGGGCCGCGGTGGTCGTCGAGAGGTTCCGGCTCTGCTACGACCTCACCTCGTTCAGCCTCACCCGGGCGGCGGACAACATCGTCACCCAGCTCGCGAGGCTGCTGACCGCCGAGCGCGACGAGCCCGGCGACCTCCTGATGGAGGTGCGCGCCTTCCTCTCCTGCGCCGCCCCCATCCTCATCGACGTCGCGGCCGAGGCCGAGGCGGCCGGTGTCGAGCTCACCCTCGACACCTCCGCGGAGACGATCGACGCCTTCACGCTACCGCGACTGCCCGGGAGCCCCCGATGAAACTCCTCGCCATGGAAGCCCGCCAGAACGCCACCTACTACCGCTCCCGCTACCAGCAGGTGCAGGACTACGGTGCGGAACTCTACGTCCTCAACGGCATCGGCACCCCGGACTTCTGGCCGGAGGACCGCTACCGCGTCGTGGGCTCCCAGAACATCGACGACCTCATCACCGAGGCGAAGGAGTGGCACGAGCAGGAGCGCTTCGACGGGATCATCACCTTCTCCGAGTCGGCCGTGACCACGGTCGCGGCCGTCGCCGAGGCGCTCGGACTGCCGGGGGTGGGCGTCGAGGCGGCCAGGACAAGCCGCAACAAGCTGCTGATGCGCGAGGCGCACCGCAGGCACGACGCGCCGCACCCGGGCTTCCGCTTCGTCACCGACCTGGAGGCCGCGCTCGGCGCGGCCGGCGACTTCGGCTACCCGGTCATCCTCAAGCCCACCCTCGGCGCCGCGAGCAACTTCGTGTTCAAGGTCGACGACGCCGAGGAGATGGCGGAGCTGTTCCCGCAGGCGCTGGAGGGCATCGAGGGGATGTCGTGGTTCGAGATGGAGGCGCACGGCCTCGACCTCGGCCCGCACGGCCTGCTCGTCGAGGCGTTCCTCGACGGCGACGAGTTCCTCATCGAGGCCGTGGCCTGGGACGGCGAGGTCTACCTCGGCTCCATCGTGGACCGCATCACCGTCGAGGGAGGCACCTTCGACGACGACGTGCACCACGGGCCGACCGCCCTCACCCCCGAGCAGGTGAACGCGGTCCACCGCGTGGTCAGGGCCGGCGCGCACGCCCAGGGGCTGCGCCGCAGCGTGCTGCACGCCGAGGTGCGCTTCCACCGGGGCGAGCCGTACCTGCTGGAGATCGCGATCAGGCCCGGCGGCGGCGGGCTGGACCTCATCGCCGGGATCACCGCCGCGCACAACCCGATCCGCGCGGTGATGGACGTCGCCCGCGGCGCCGCGCCGAGGGTGCGCCACTACCGGCCGACCGGCGTCCACATCACCGCGATGTGCCTGATGTGCGACGCGGGCCGGATCGCCGCGATCGACGTGCCGGCCGAGGTCTCCGAGTCCGAGCGGGTCTTCTTCCTCAAGATCACCGCCAGTCCCGGGGACGTCGTCCGGCGCCCGCCGGAGGGCAACAGCATCCTCGGCTTCCTGGGCACCACCGGCACCTCCCTGGAGGACGCGAGGGAGACGATGCTCGACTACGCCTCCAAGATCAACGTCACGTTCGTCCAGGACGGAGAACTGTCATGACACAGCTGGCCGAGGAGGCGCCGCAGCGGACCCTGAGGGTCGCCCGCACCCGCCGCTACCTGATGTGCCCTCCCACCCACTTCGATGTCGTCTACTCCATCAACCCCTGGATGAACCCCGGCAAACCGGTCGACGGTGCGCTGGCGAGGCTCCAGTGGGACGGCCTGCTGCGCGCCTTCCGCGCCCTGGGACACCAGGTGGAGTTCATCGAACCGCTGCCCGGCAACCCCGACATGGTCTTCGCCGCCAACGGCGCGACGGTCATCAACGGCAAGGTGCTGTCGGCGAGGTTCCGCCACGAGGAGCGGGCCGCCGAGGGGCCCGCCTACCTGGAGTGGTTCCGTGCCCGCGGCTACCAGACCCGCGAGGCCGTCTTCGTCAACGAGGGCGAGGGCGACTACCTGCACGCGGGAAGGTACCTGCTGGCCGGCACCGGCTTTCGCACCGACATCCGCTCGCACCGCGAGGCGGAGAGGTTCTTCGGGATGCCGGTGGCGGGACTGAGGCTGGTCGACCCGCGCTTCTACCACCTCGACACCGCGCTCGCGGTGCTCGACCGCGACCAGATCATGTACTACCCGGGTGCCTTCTCCAGGGAGAGCCAGGGCGTGCTGCGCGTCCTGTACCCCGACGCGATCATCGCCAACGAGGCCGACGCCGAGGTGTTCGGGCTGAACGCCGTCTCCGACGGCCGCCACGTCCTGCTGCCGCCCGCGGCCACCCACCTCATGGGCGAGCTGCGCGAGCGCGGCTACGAGCCCATCGGCATCGAGCTCTCCGAACTCCTGAAGTCCGGCGGCAGCGCCAAGTGCTGCACCCTCGAACTCCGGGCGGCCCGCTCATGATCGACTACAACGGACGCCGCTTCACCACCGGCGGCGTCCCCTCCGGGGAGAGGCACCCGATCGCCCTGTACCGCCAGGACGGCGACCTGCTGTGGGGCGAGTTCTCCGGCGGCCACGCCCGCCGGGGGAGCCTCACCGGCCTCTGCGCCTCCGACGGCACCCTCGACTTCGCCTACACCATGGTCCTCGACACCGGCGCCGTCGTGTCGGGCCACTGCCGCAGCACCCCCGAACTCCTCCCCGACGGCCGCGTCCTGCTGCACGAGACGTGGGAGCGCTACGGAGCCCACGCGAGCAGCGGTGTCTCCCTGCTCGAAGAGATCGACCCTGAGACCTTCGCCCTGCCCCACCAGAGGACTGAGAGCTGATCATGACCCTGAACACCATCGCCCGTCCGAACGTGGAGCGGCCCGTCAGGGGCGGCACGGTGACCTGGGCCTGCGCCCCCGGATTCCCTCCCTCCATCATCTTCCCCTTCACCCCGCCCGAGCGCTTCGGCACCCGCAACCTGCTTGAGTTCCAGATCCTGATGTACCGGCCGCTCTACTTCTTCGGCACGCACGGCACCCCCGACGTCGACTACGACCTCAGCATCGGCGAGCCTCCGCAGTGGAGCGAGGACGGCCTCACCGTCACCGTCACCGTCAAACCCTGGAAATGGTCCAACGGCGAGACGGTCTGCGCGGACAACGTGCTGTTCTGGGTGAACATGATGGCGGTCAAGGGCGAGCGCTACGGCGAGTACGTGCCGGGCTGCTTCCCCGACAACCTGGTCTCCTACGGCAAGCTCGCCGAGGACAAGGTCTACTTCACCTTCGACAAGGTCTACTCCAAGCGCTGGGTGCTGATGAACCAGCTCAGCACCATCACCCCGATGCCCAAGGCATGGGACCGCACCGCGGACGGGCCCTCCGACGCCTCCTACGGCCTGGAGAACGTCGCCGCGGTCTACGACTTCCTGATGGGCGAGAACGGCGGTGTCATCGAGGAGGACAACTCCGACCGGGTGCACTGGGCGACGAGCCCGGTGTGGAGCGTGGTCAGCGGCCCGTGGCGGCTGAAGAGCTACACCATGGAGGGCGTCGTCACCTTCGTCCCCAACGAGCACTACTCCGGGCCGAACAAGCCGCACCTGGACGAGTTCCGGCAGGTCCCCTTCATGTCCGACGGGGAGGAGTATCAGAAGCTACTGGAGGGGCCGGACGGACCCGACGGCATCCAGGTCGGCTATCTCCCGCTGAGCTTCAGCACCGAGCCGACCGACGACCCCACCAAGGGCGGCCCCAACCCACTGGAGGAGAACTACACGCTGGTCCCGCAGGCGGCCTTCTGCATCCGCTACATCCCGCTCAACTACAACAACCCGACCGTCGCGGGGAAGATGCTCGCCCAGACCTACATCAGGCAGGCGATGCAACACGCGCTCGATCAGGACCGGGCGGCCCGCGACATCTATCACGGCTACGCCTACCGCCAGGACGGGCCGGTGCCCCGCTACCCGGTGAGCGACCTGGTCTCGCCCACCCTGCAGGGCGCGCCGATCCTGCCCTTCGACGCCGAGCGGGCCCGCGATCTGCTGGAGGCGAACGGCTGGGACACCAGCACGACGCCGGCGATCTGCGTCAACCCCGGCACCGGCCCCGGCCAGGCGGGGGAGGGCATCCCCGGCGGGACCAAGCTCAGCTTCTCACTCAGGTACGCCGAGGGCCGCCCCGCGCTCACCCGGCTGATGGAGCAGTTCCGCGACGACGCGGCCAAGGCCGGCATCGAGATGCGGTTGCAGGAGGTCTACGGCTCGGTCCTGGTGGCCGAGGACGCCCCCTGCGTCGTCGGGCCCGACAGCCCGTGCCTGTGGGAGCTGAGCACCTGGGGCGGCGGCTGGGTCTACCACTACCCGAGCGGCGAGATCCTCTTTCGGACCGACGCCGGCGGCAACTTCGGCCACTACACCGACCCGAAGGCCGACGAGCTCATCGACCGCACCCTGACCAGCGACGACCCCGCCGCGCTCTACGAGTACCAGGACTACATCGCCGAGCAGGTCCCCGTCATCTTCATCCCCAACTTCTCCCTGCGGCTGTTCGAGGTGGCCAACAACCTCCGCGGCTTCGAGCCGATCAACCCCTTCGGAATGATCAGCCCGGAGAACTGGTATTACGTCGAGAGCGGTGACTGACCCCCATGCCGATCCCCGTGCCGATCGCCATGGCGCCCGTCGCCGTCATCCCCGCAGAGAACCTCATGATCCTCCTGCTGCAGCTCGGGCTGCTCCTGGGGCTGGCCACCGTCCTGGGACGTCTCTCCGTCCGGTTGGGCCTGCCCGCCCTGCTCGGTGAGCTCAGCGCGGGAATCCTGATCGGGCCCTCGCTGCTCGCCAACATCGCCCCCGAGTTCTCCGCCTGGCTGCTGCCCACCGACCCGGCCAGATTCCACATGATCGACGCGGTCGGCCAGGTCGGCGTCCTGCTGCTGGTGGGCCTGACGGGCATGCACCTCGACCTGGGCTTCATCCGCCGCCAGGGGAAGACCGCCGCCTGGATCAGCGGCATGGGACTGACCGTCCCGCTCGTCCTCGGTGTCGGGATCGGGTTCCTCGCACCCTCCGAGATGATCGCCGAAGGCGTCGACCACACCGTCTTCGCCCTCTTCCTCGGCGTCGCGCTCTGCGTCAGCGCCATCCCCGTCATCGCCAAGGTGCTGATGGAGATGCGCCTGCTGCACCGCGACATCGGCCAGCTCATCCTGAGCAGTGCCGTCATCGACGACGTGGTCGGCTGGCTCCTGCTCTCGGTGGTCTCCGCGCTCGCCACCGCCGGGGTGCGCACCGGACAGGCCGCGCTCACCGCGATCGCGCTGCTCGTCGGGCTCGTGGTCGTGTCGGTCCTGCTCGGCCGCAGGGTGGTCGCCAAGGCGCTGCGCCTCGCCGACAGGGGCGGGAGCGTCACCACGATCGCCGCGGTGACGATCATGATCCTGCTCTCGGCCGCGGCCACCCAGGCGATGGGGTTCGAGGCGATCCTCGGCGCCTTCGTCTGCGGCGCGCTCGTCGGCTCCTCCCCGGATCTGAAGGTCGCCAGGCTGGCGCCCCTGCAGACGCTCGTCGCCGCGGTGCTCGCGCCCATCTTCTTCGCGACGGCGGGCCTGCGAATGGACCTGACGGAACTGGCCAACCCGGTCGTGCTCGTGGCCGGGATCGTGGTGCTCGCCGTCGCCATCGCCGCCAAGTTCACCGGCGCCTACCTCGGGGCGCGCGTCGCCCGCAGGACCCACTGGGAGGCACTCGCGCTCGGCGCGGGCCTGAACTCCCGAGGCGTGATCGAGGTGATCATCGCGATGGTGGGCCTCCGCCTGGGCGTGCTCACCACGGCGTCCTACACGGTCATCGTCCTGGTCGCGCTCGTGACCTCGATGATGGCGCCGCCCCTGCTGCGCTTCGCGGCCGCGAGGATCGCCCCCACCGAGGGCGAGGCCGTCCGCGAGGAGTTCTTCGACACCCTGCAGGGCCCCGACGGCACCGACAGACAACTCGTGACCACCGCCAAGGAGGCGTGACATGAACACTGACACCAGGCCGCTGATCCTCGTGGTCGCGACGGGAATGCGGCACTACCGCGAATACCTGCTGCGCTCCATCGCGACCGAATACCGCGTCCACCTCATGGTGACCGCCGAACCCGGGTGGGAGCGGGAGTACGTCGCCGGCTGGACCGTCGTCGCAAGCCTGGCAGACGGCCCTGCGCTGGCGGCCGCCGCGCTGGAGCTCGCCGCCCGCGAACCCGTGGACGGGGTGCTCTGCTGGGACGAGGCGACGATCCTGGCCGCCTCGCACGTCTCGGAGGCCCTCGGCCTGCCGGGTGGCGACCCCGAGATGGTGCGCCGCTGCCGCGACAAGCACCTCACCCGGGTCGCGCTCGACGCGCTCGGCGTCCCGCAGCCCAGGTCGCTCGCGGTCTCCACGCTCGACGAGGCCCTGCGCGCCGCCGAGACGGTCGGCTACCCGGCCATCCTCAAGCCGCGCGGCCTCGGCGGCAGCCTGGGCGTCATCAAGGTCGAGGACCCGGAGGAACTGGCGGAGCGGTTCGCCTTCGTCCACGACCTGAGGGTCCCCGGTGGCGCGACGTTCGAGGTCCCCGTCCTGGTCGAGGAGTTCGCGGACGGCCCCGAGGTCAGCGTCGACGCCGTCGTCCAGAACGGCGTGGTGACCCCGCTCTTCCTCGGCAGGAAGGTCCTCGGCTACGAGCCCTACTGCGAGGAGGTGGGCCACTTCGTCGACGCCCAGGACGAGCTCCTGCAGGACCCTGAGTTCTGCCGTGTCCTGCAGGACACGCACACCGCGCTCGGGTTCACCGACGGCTTCACCCACACCGAGGTCAAGCTCTCCTCCAGGGGACTGCGCGTCATCGAGGTGAACGCGCGCCTGGGCGGGGACATGATCCCCTACCTCGGGATGATCACGACCGGGATCGACCCGGGCCTGGCCGCGGCGGCGGTGGCCTGCGGCCGTACCCCCGTCATCGTCCCCGAGCGCAAGCTCGTCGGCGGCGTGCGCTTCTTCTACGTCGCCGAGGACGACACCACGATCGAGTCGATCGAGTTCGACGAGACAGGACTGCCCCCGGAGATCGACCGGGCGGTCCCGGTGGTCGCCGCGGGCGCGACCGTCTCACCACCGCCCAAGGGCACCCTGTGGGGGCGTATCGCCTACGCCACCGCGCTCTCCCCGACCGTTGACGAGTGCCGGGCCGCGCTGGACGCCGCCGAGGCACACCTGAAGGTGAAGGCAGCCGCATGACCGCCGTTATCGAGAACGAGAACGACCTGTCAGGCACACCCCCACGCAAGGACGACGGGGTTTTCGTCACCCTGCGAGAGGCCCCGCGCGCCGTCAAGGCGCTGCTCTTCGGTGGCTTCATCAGCAGGCTGGCCGCGTTCATCCAGATCTACATGGTGCTGTTCCTGACCGACCGGGGCTTCTCCGCCACCCAGGCCGGGCTCGCGCTCGGCATGTACGGCGCCGGCGCGGTGGTGGGCTCGCTGGCCGGAGGCTCGCTCTCCGACCGGCTCGGCGCCCGGGCGGTCACCCTGATCAGCATGGGCGGCTCGGCCCTGCTGATCGTGTCCATCCTCTACGCCCCGACCTACGCCATGATCCTCGTCGCCGTCTTCATGGTCAGCACGGTCGGCCAGTTCTACCGGCCCGCGGCCCAGACGATGCTCACCGAGCTCACCCCGAGACACCGGGTCGTGATGATCACGGCGATGTACCGGCTCGGCCTGAACCTCGGCATGACCGCCGCCCCGCTCATCGGCGCCGCGCTGCTCGCCGTCTCCTACAACGCGCTCTTCTGGGGCGAGGCCGCCGCGGCCCTGATCTTCGGCGGCATCGTGATGTTCGCGCTGCCCAAGCGCGCGCCGAAGGCCGTGCGCGTCGCGGCCAGGAAGGCGGAGGCCGAGGCGGCGAAGGCGGCGCCCTCCGAGGGCCGTTCCGGCTATCTCGCGGTGTTCGCCGACTGGCGCTACAGCGTCTACCTGCTCGCGATGCTGCTCACCTCCATCGTCTACTGCCAGTACACCGCCACCCTCCCGCTGGACATCGCCGCGGCCGGCATCAGCCTGTGGTGGTACGGCGCGGCCGTCTCGCTGAACGGCCTGATCGTCATCACCTGCGAGCTGGCGATGACGAAGGTCGTGCAGAAGTGGCCGATCCGGCTGACCGCGCTGTTCGGCCTGGGGCTCGTCTCGGTCGGCTACGCCATCTACGCGATCTCCCCCCTCCCGATCTGGTTCATGCTCGGCACCCTGGTCTGGACGCTCTCGGAGATCATCGGCGGGCCCACCACGTTCGCCTACCCCGCCCTGGCCGCCCCCGAGCGGCTCCGCGGACGCTACATCGGCGCCATGCAGAGCGTCTTCGGGCTCGGCACCGCGATCGGGCCGGTGATCGGAACCCTGGTGTGGTTCCAGGTGGGGCGCTCGGTGTGGCTGTGGGCCGCCCTGCTCTCCGCGATCGCGACCGTGGCGGGCCTGATCGGCATGCGGGACCCGAACAAGGCCGACGAGTCGCGCGCCGCGACCGCCTCGGCGACATGAACGGAGAAGTTCCATGATCAGAATCGCCGTCGTGGGCGGTGGGATCGCCGGGGCGATGCTCGCCTGGCGCCTGTGCGAGGTCGTCAGGGGCAGCGCCGTCCACCTGTACACCGGAGAACCGCACAGGAGGGCCGACGCCAGCGCCGCCTCCGGGGGCCTGACCAGGGCCTTCGAGCCCGACCCCGCCCTGTGCCTGGAGGCCGCCGACAGCCTGGCCGAACTCCACTCGAACCGGGAGCTGCGGGAATGGGCCTCCTACAGGGAGACCGGCTCGGTCTACCTGCTGCCCGGCCTCGGGCCGGGCACCGAGGGCCTGGTCGAGCTGGTACGCAGCCGCCTGCCCGGCTCGATCTCGCTGGTCAGCGGTGAGGAGCTCAGCACCCGCGGCACGTTCCGCGAGCTGCCGGAGGGGAGCGTGGCCGTCGTCGAGAAGCGCGCCGGACACCTCTCCCCGAACGCCTTCCGCGACCGGCTCCTGGTGGAGCTCGCCAGGTCGGGCGCCTTCGTCACCGACGGGCAGGTGGAGGGCATCACCGCCGAGGCCGAGGTCCGGCCGGCCGAGGGCAGCCCGGCCAGGTTCGACGCCGTCGTGGTGGCCGCCGGGGCGTGGACCCAGAGCCTTCTCGCCCGTACGGGCCTGTCGGACGCGGGGCTGCGCACCAAGGTGATCCAGTACGTGCTCGGCCCCACCTCGGGCAGGGGGCCCAGCGCGTTCGTCGACGAGACGTCAGGGTTGTACGGCAGGTCCTACGCCGAAGGGCGGGTCCTGCTCGGGCTGCCGACGCAAAGATGGGACATCACCCCTGGAAGCGTGCCGACCGACCCCGCGCTCACCAGCAGGATCCTCGACGTCGCCGAGGCCAGGATCGGATACCGGCCGGCCGGAGGGTCGGTCAAGGCCGTCACCGCGGTCGAGTGCTACCACCCCACGGGAGGGTTGTCGCTGCGTCCTTTGGCCAAGGGCGTCTACACCTTCACCGGAGGGAGCGGCGGCGCGGGCAAGACCGTGCTCGCCGCGAGCCGCACGGCCGCGCGAAGCCTGGTCAGGTCGCTGCGTTGAGCGCGGGGACGCGGCCCGTGCGGGTCGCGTCCCCGCCGCGGTGAGGACGCGACCCGCACGGGGGCGCCGGTCAGGGCGCCGCGGTGGGGAGAGCCCGGTGGGCTCGCCCGCCTCAGCGGCGGGGGCGCCGGTCGCATGGCCGTTACGAGGGTCTGTCAGGTCGCCGCGGTGAACGCGAGATAGCAGTAGTCGTCCAGCATCTTCGCGAGCGGACGCCCCGGGCGGCCCAGCTCCACCGCCAGCTCCCGCTCGCCGAGACCCGCCTCCCTGAGCAGGTGCCGCGCCCAGTCCCGGCCCATCCGCAGGTGCGCGCGGTAGGCGTCCGCCGTACGCGACCCGTGCAGGGCGTCGGCGATGGCCGCGTCCCAGGGCATCAGCGCCTCCGGGCGCAGGGCGTGCAGCATCTTGGTCGCCGCGGTCGGTCCCAGGGAGCGAGGTCTGGCCCCCGGGGTCACCCGCATCGCCGACAGGTCCGCGTAACACCCGCCCAGCACATCGATCTCCGCGTCGCCCAGCGTCGCGAGCGTGGCGTCGTGGCCGGGCAGGTGCTCCCTCCAGCGCTCCCACCAGGCCGCGGTCTCCGCGCCGAAGACGTCGGGCTCGCCGTCGCGCGGATAGCGCAGCCGGCACCCCCACGCGTTCAGCCAGACCAGCAGTGCCCGGCGATGGGCCGCGAGCGCGGGGTCGGCCCGCGGGCCGGTCGCCAGCAGCAGCCGTTCCCACGACCTGTCGGCCGCGCCGTAGCGGGCGAACTCGCCGACCGCCGCGCGCAGGCGTTCCAGATCGGGCCCCCGGCCGAGGGGGGTCGCGGGCGCCGTCGCGGGCGCCGTCACAGGCGCGGACCGGTCAGGGACGGCCGGCTCCGGCCTCGCATGAGCGAGGCCAGCAGCCGCTCGGTGCGCTCGCTCGGGTCCACGTCGAGGTCGGTGCGCAACCGGTGGCGGCACACCTCGTACCAGCTCAGGACGCGGCCGAGCTCGCCGAGCTCGCCGTGCATCATCATCAGGGTCTGGTAGGTGGTCTCGTGGTGGGGATCGACGTCGAGGGCCCTGCGGCACCAGTGCATCGCGGCCGGCCAGTCCTCGCGCTCCAGAGCCTCGGTGCGCAGCGAGGTCAGGGCGCGCAGGGCGGTCCCGCGCATCCACTGCCGCTGCTCGTTGATCCAGTCGCCGGTCTCGCCGGAGAGGAAGTCACCGACGTACAGGTCGGCGGTCCGCTGGAACCACGCGATCGCGGTGTCGTGGTCCTTGGCCACCCACGCGCTCCGGCCACGGTCGAAGGCACGCTGGAACTCCTCGATGTCCACCCAGGCGCTGTTCGTCCGCAGCACGTACCCGTGGTCCTGATGGAGCAGGGAGAAGCCGTCCCTGCCCTCGAACTCGTTGAGCACCCGCCGCACGCCGTGCACGGCGACCTTGAGCGAGCTGGAGGGGTGGCCCTCCCGCTCCGGCCACAACACCTCGCGCAACCTGTCCCTGTGGACGAACCGCTCACGGTTGACCAGCATGTACTGGAACAGGGCCCGCGACTTGCCGGCACGCCAGTGTGAGACGGCCTGCCCGTCGACCTCCAGGCGGAAGTTGCTCAGGCATCGGGCGATGACCGAGGGGGTGCCCTCGCCCTGCCCGGGATTGTGGGGGCCGGCTTTCGCCAATTGTTGAACGGGCATGTTCGCTTCCCTTGGGAGGACGGACTCCGCCGCTCGCGGACTCACCCGCGGACACCGAAGCACGTCGAGTACGAGTGTGGAGCCAGCACGATCTGGACCTGATAAGGCATGTGATCGTCGTGCATTCTGAACATGACCGTGATCTCCGGGTAGGAGGTGGTCATGCCGAGCCCGGCGAAATAGTGGTCGGTGGCGAGGGTGAGACGATAGAGCCCGCGCTCCATGAATTCGTCCACCCATTCTTTGACGTTTCCGTCAATATCGGTCTCGCCTTCGGACACCGGCTCCCAGCCGTTACCCGAGGCGCGTTCCAGGCGAGCTCGGACACCGGCCGCGGATCGGCCGTAGACGCCGTCAAGTGCCTGCGTGGCGATGCTCATGTGAGGACCCATCTGCTGGTTCGGGGCCGCGTGACCTGCTATCGCGCGACCTCGGCCCTGTCAGGTTCCATGGGGGGCCTATCCGTCCACTTTCGGTCCGCTATCCATCGGCTACCCGAGCCTGCTTTTCGGGCCGGATTGCCCCGGATGTTGGATAAGAAGAGATCGGATAGGGGGCGAATAGGGGGGCTGTTTACGTTTTGAAGCAGACAGGCGGACAGCAGTGAACGGCCTGCTAGACACGAAGAAGAGGTACAGGAAATGCGGGAATTCGCGAGCTTCAGCACCCTCCGGATCATCGTCTCCGCCGTCGCGGTTCTTGGATGCCTCGGTCTCGCCACCATCGTCCCCTCGGTCACCGACGGACCCGCGAAGACCACCGTGCTCGCCAGCAACACCCCCTGGGGCTGAAGCACACTCCCACCCGGTGGAGTCGCCGACGGTGGGAGCTCGCCGGAGCGGTCGGAGCCTTTCAGGGCCCGGCCGCTTGTTCATGTCACAAACCCGCACGTTGATCGCAAGTTGGGCCAGACCTTCACAAACCCTACTGGTTCTCCCACCAGTGACGTTGTATGATCCCGGACAGACCGCGTTTCATGCATATAAAATTACCCGTCGTGATCGCCGGGATATATCTCCGAAGATCGCGGAGGGGTGAGGTTGAGTCTATTGTTGCCTGCTTTAAGGCAGGGGTTATCCCTGATGTCTCTCTTACATCAACCGTGCGGAGAATTTCGGTACAGGCCGCGATTCTGTAAGGAGATTCGGTGGAGTATCGAATCCTCGGCCCCCTGGAGGTCCTCGCCGACGCTCGCCGCCTGGATCTGGGCGCGCCTCGGCAACAGGTCGTCCTCTCCTGCCTCCTGCTGGAGGCCAACCGAATGGTCACCATTGGACGGCTGACAGACGCGATCTACGGTGAAGATCTCCCCAGCACTTCCCGCGCACAGGTACAGATCTGCATTTCCTCGCTGCGGCGGCTTTTCGCCGCCAACGGCGGGCCCGACGTCATCGCGACCCACTCCCAGGGATACACGCTGCGAGTCGCCGAGGGGGAACTCGACTCCCAGAACTTCGAGGGCCTGCTGAACCGGGCCCGCCAGGCTCGCGACGACCGCCACCCGGAGGACGCCGTCAGGCACTATCGAGCCGCCCTCGCCCTCTGGCGAGGACCCGTCCTCGACGGCCAGGAGAGCCGGCTCGTGCAGGCCGCGGTCGGCAGGCTGAGCGAGCGCCGGATCACGGTGAACGAGGACTGCGTCGAGCTCGAACTGGAACTGGGCAGGCACCACGAGCTGGTGGGCGAACTCAGCGAGCTCGTCGAGGAACACCCGCTCAGGGAGCGGCTGCGCGGCCTGCTGATGCTCGCGCTCTATCGCTCGGGACGCCAGGCCGAGGCGCTGACGGTCTATCGCCGTGCCCGCCAGACGATGATCGACGAGTTGGGCATCGAACCCAACGAGAGCCTCCAGCAGCTTGAGTACGCCATCCTCACCTCCGACGAGAGCATCGAGGCGCCGGGGCGGCAGCAACAGCAGCAACAGCAGCCCTCCCAACGCCACGCGGACACGCAGGAGGCGCCGGCCGCCCACCGGACGGTTCCCCGCCTGCTTCCCACCGACATCGCCGACTTCACCGGCCGGATCAAGCTGGTCGAGGCCATCCGCCGCCAGCTCACGTTCGCCGCGGAGGACCGCCAGCGGCTCGCCGTCCCCGTCATCGCCGTCGTCGGCAAACCGGGCATCGGCAAGTCCACGATCGCGGTGCACGTCTCGCACAGCGTCGCCGGACGCTACGAGGACGGCCAGCTCTTCGCCGACCTGCACGGAGGGGAGTCCCGTCCGCTCGGTCCCGGGCAGGTGCTCGAACGGTTCCTCCGCGCGCTGGGCGTGCCGGGCAACGCGATCCCGGACGGGGTGGACGAACGGGCGGAGATGTACCGCGCGCTGCTCGCCGGGCGCAAGATGCTGATCGTCCTGGACGACGCCAGAAGCGAGAGCCAGGTGCTGCCCCTGCTGCCCGGCAACCCCGAGGCCGCGGTGATCATCACCAGCCGCAGCCGGCTCGCGGGCCTGCCGGGTGCGGCCCACCTCGACGTCGGTCTCTTCGACTCCAGACAGTCGGTGGACATGCTCTCCAGAATCGCGGGCATCGAGCGGGTGCAGGCGGAGAAGGAGTCGGCGGCCGAGCTGGCGGACCTCTGCGGCCACCTGCCGCTGGCACTGCGCATCGCGGGCGCCAGGCTCGCCGCCCGCCCACACTGGACGATCGACCAGCTCGTGGGACGGCTGGAGGACGAGACCCGCAGGCTCGACGAGCTCAAACACGGCGACCTGGGCATCAGGGCGAGCATCTCCCTGACGTACGAGAGCGTGAGCGAGGACGCGCGCCGCCTGTTCAGGCGCCTGGCCATCCTGGAGTCCCGGCACTTCTCCGGCTGGGTCGCCGCCGCGCTGCTCGACTGCCACCCCTCCGACGCGCAGGACCTGCTCGACGACCTCGCCGACGCCCAGCTGGTCGAGACGACCGACGCCGGGTACGGCGTGCAGAGCCAGTACCGCTTCCACGACCTGATCCACGTGTTCGCCCGCGAGCGCCTCGCCGCAGAGGAGACGACCGCCGACCGCAACGCGGCACTGGAGAGGGTGCTCGGCGGCCTGCTCTTCCTGACCGGTGAGGCGCACCGCCGCGAGTACGGCGGAGACTACGTGCAGGTCCACAGCGACGCGCCGCGCTGGCCGCTGCCGGGACGGCTGGTCGAGAAGCTGGTCATGGCCCCCATGCCCTGGTACGAGCGCGAGCGGCTGACCCTGGTCTCGGGCATCCGCCAGGCGGCGCAGGCCGGTTTCGTCGAGCTGTGCTGGGACCTCGCGATCAGCGCGGTCACCTTGTTCGAGTCGAGAATCTACTTCGACGACTGGCGGGAGACCCACCAGATAGCGCTGACCGCCGCCCGGCACGCCGGGGACCGCCGGGGGCAGGCGGCGATGCTCTACTCGATCGGGTCGCTGTACATCGCCGAGCAGCGCTTCGGGGACGCGCGGCGCGACTTCGAGTCGGCGGCCGAGCTGTTCGAGGAAGCCGGAGACGACCTGGGGGTGGCCCTCGTCATCCGCAACATCGCCTTCCTGGACCGGATGAGCGGCCGGCTCGACGACGCGGTGGAACGCTACGATCGCGCGCTGGGTATCTTCCGCGGCACCGGCGACCAGGTCGCCTCCGCCTACGTGCTCCACAGCATGGCCCAGATCAAGCTCGACTGCGACGAACTCGAAGAGGCCAAGCGCCTGCTGGGCGAGGCGCTGGAACTCAGCAGGGTCGGTGGCAGCCGCCGGGTGGAGGCGCAGGTCCTGCACCGGCTGGGCGAGACCTACCTCAGGCTGGAGGAGTTCGCGTCGGCGGCGGAGGTCTTCGAGCAGACGCTCACGACCGTGCGCAACATCGGCGACCCGACCGGCGAGGCGTACGCCCTGCACGGCCTGGGCATCACGAAGCTGCGCCAGGGGGACCTCCAGGAGGCCGAGACCACTCTCCAGGACGCCCTGGAGGTGGCGGGTACCGCGGGGGAGAGACTCGCCGAGGCGAGGGTCGTGCTCGGGCTCGGTGAGCTGGCGCTCGCCTGCGACCAGACCGAACAGGCGATCGGCCGCTTCCACCAGGCCCTCGGCCTGTTCCACAAGATCGACGCACCGCTCCACCAGGTGCGCGTCCTGGTCATGCTCACCGCGGCGTACCTCGTCGTCGGCGAGGAGGAGGCGGCACGGAGCGTCTCGGAGGAGGCGCTCGAACTGGCGGACACGATGCCCTCCGCGATCGCCACCAGGGTGCGTTCCCAGCTGGAGAACCTTCCTTCGCCCGGCCGGGGACGCCGGCCGGACCGGGCGCGGAAGGTCCCGGCGTCCTGAGCGTCCTGTGGTCGAGGGCTCCGGGGTCCTGAGCGTCGTACGGTCGAGGGCTCCGGGGTCCTGAGCGCCGAGCCGGTCGAAAGCGGATGGATGCCGGCCTCCTGAGCCGAACGACCCGGGGCGGGGACGGCCGGGTGGGCTGCGAAGACGTGAGCGGCGAACCGCCGGAGAGGTCCGGGGGCCTCTCCGGGCGGTCGTCACCGGTCCCGTCACCGGGGAGGGGACATCGGCGTCGCCGGACCGCCGGTGCTCAGCAGATGCGGCGCAGGGCCTCGGCGAGACTGGACAGGCCGACCGGCCCCAGCTCCAGCGCGGCGGTGTGCCAGGCACGCAGGTCGAAGGCGTCACCCAGGCGCAGTCTGGCCTCCTCGCGGGCCTGCACCCACGCTCGTTCGCCCAGCTTGTAGGAGATGGCCTGGGAGGGCCAGCCGAAGTAACGCACCACCTCCGCCTCGACCCGGTGCGGCTCACAGCGGCCCTGCTCGCGCAGCACCTCGCAGGCCTTCTCGAAGGTCCACGACGAACCGTCGGGCAGCGGAAGGTCGAGGTGGACGCCCAGGTCGATGACGACCCGGGCGGCACGCAGGGCCGACCAGTTGAGCATGCCCAGCCGGGTGCCGGGGTCGGTGAACCAGCCGAGCTCGTCGGCGAGCCGCTCGGCGTACAGGCCCCACCCCTCGCCGTGGCCGTCCACCCAGGAGACCTTGGAGAACCTGGACAGGGTGTCGCCGGCCATGCGCATCGCGCCGAACTGCAGATGGTGGCCGGGCACTCCCTCGTGGAAGATCGTGGTCAGCTCGCTCCAGGTGGCGAAGCGGGTCCGGCCCCCGACCGGCCACAGGGTGCGGCCCGGCCGCGACAGGTCCTCGCTGGGCGCGTTGTAGGAGGCGGCGCCGGAGGTGGAGCTCACGTCGACCTCGGCCACGATGCGCCGCAGCGGCTCGGGAATGTCGAAGTGCGTGCCGTGCAGCTGCTCGATCGCCCGGTCGTGGCGCTCCTGCAGCCACGCCTGGTACTCCTCCAGCGAGTCGACGGCCCGGGTCTCGTTGAGGATCGCGGTCGCCTCCTCGATGGTCGCACCGGGCTTGATCCGCTCGACCTCGGCGGCCGTCTCGGCTCCGATGCGCTCCAGCTCCGCCCAGCCCCACGCGTACGCCTCGCGCAGGTCGATGTCGGCGCCCAGGCTGATCCTGGCGGCGACCGCGTAGCGCTCGGGGCCCACCGCGTCGGCCTCGTCCGCCCTCGGGGCGTACTCCTCGCGCAGGTAACGCCCGGCGTCGGCGTACGCGGCGTGGGCCGCCGCCGCGGCGCTGAGCAGTTCCTCCTTGACCGGGCCCTCACCGTAGGTGGCGACGAAGGCGTCGTGGGCCGGGGGAGTCCCACCGGCGCCGGAGAACTGGTCGGCCTGGTCGGCCATGGCCAGCGCCTGCCTGCGGGCACCCCGCAGCCCCATCGCCAGACCGGTCTCCAGGCTCTCCCGCCATCCGGCGAGCATCTCCGGGATCGCCGCGAGGCGGGCGGCGACATCACGCCACTCGTCGTCGTTGCCGTGGGGGAGGAGGACGACGCTGGAGCGCACCCGGTAGGGCAGACCGTAGGGAGCCGCCACCCAGCGCAGCGGCTCTCCCGTGTCGTGCCAGGCGAGTTCGGCCTCCAGCCGCTCCCGCAGGTGGGTGGCCGCCCTGACGTCCGGCTCACCGGTCGGGACCAGTTCGTCGAGACGCTTCAGGGTCGAACGGATCATCTCGGCCCTGGCGGCGCTCCCGGCGGGGCTGTGGTCGGTGGCGGCTACGAAGTCGGACACGATGCCCTCGGCGCCTGTAGCGATCGGGTCCAGTGCCGCCCAGTGGGTGACGTACTCATCGCAAAGCGCAAAAATCGGAGTGCTCATGTCCGAAAAGTAGGACGGTCCGGCATTGGCCTCCTATCCCTTCGCTATCCGGCCACCCTCTGGACGCAGCGACCGGTCGGCTACCGCCCCTGCCCGGCCATCGGGCGCGCCGAGGCGACCGGCATCCGGGCGGCACCGGGCAAGTCCGCCACCCTGGTCGCCTTCCCGCACGTGTTGTTCGACGCGTTCGTCACCGCCGGCGCCTTCGCCCCAGACCACTCGCTCAGCCGGTCAGGACGTGACCGTCGCCGGGCCGCGAGGCGCGGGACCTGCGCAGGTCGGCGCAGACGAAGGTGCGCTGCAGCCACCGGTCGCGACCGTCGTAGCGTGGCTGGAACGCGGTGCGGCCGTGCACCGTGACCCGATTGTCGACGATCACCAGATCCCGTGGCAGCAGCCGGAATGTCTGCGCGGTCCGGTCGAACAGTTCCGCGAGTTCGGACAGGGCGTCGGCTGCCTGGGGACCGAGCGGCTCCGTGGCGGCCAGATCCACTCGTAGATCGGGATCCTCCGGGGCACCCGACAGCACCGGATGCGGCGTGGTGGCGGCGTCGCCGCCGACGTCGAACGAGGGGGGAGGCGCGGTCACGAACTGCGGGCTGCTGAGCACCTTCCTGGCGCCGGAGGACAGCAGTGGCAGCACCGTCCGGACACAGGCGGTCCGCAGACCGGCGAGTCCGTCGTGGTCGGCCCGCAGGCAGATCAGCAGCACGAAGTCGGGCCGGTGCGGGTGAAAGGCGTTCTCGTTGTGAAACGACAGCAGCACAGATCCGGCGTTGCCCTGGAAGTCCTCCCTGCCGGGTACCGGGACCACATCCTGAACCAGTGCGCCGGACTTCTCCGACGCGAAAGAGGTGGGGTCCCCCAGCCCGCACGCGATCGACATCAGCAGGGCCGCGGGAATGGTCGCCTCTCGCTGTACCGACCCGTTCACGGTCGGTGTGGGCGGGAGCGCGGGGTCGCTCACCGGCAGGCCACGGAGGAGCAGTGTGCCGCTCGGTCCGGATTCGCGGCGGAATTCACGCAGGGCGTGGCGTAACGAGATCGGCAGTTCGTCCCAGCCGCGACGGGCCGCGCCGACCCAGGCAGGGTCGTCCACCAGTCCTGGCGCCGCCGCCACCGACGCCGCGACCCGTTCGGTCTGGCGGACGTCGTCGAGACTCAAGCTCACGCTTCCCGATCCGGTTGACGTCGTATCGATCGCGACAGACATCCGCACGTCCTCCACTTTCGTTGATGAAATCCATGCCGACGCTAACGACGGAGAATATGTGCCTGATATCGCCTGCTTTTCACTGGACCTAATGAGAACTGACGGGTGCCCTGATCGCGCCCCTCGTAAAGGCATGAACAAGCCCGGACCCCGGAAGCCGGCCCCGCCACGCCGTGCGCGCCCGGCGAACGCGCCAACGCCCAACCGAAGGGCTGGAAGCCCATCCGGAGGTCACGCCGCGGCCTGTCCACAGCCGGCCACCCCGGCAAGCCCGTCGCCGTCCTTCGAAATCACCGCGCCGCGCGGGTCGCGTGAGATTGAAAAGGGTGCACGGATCTTCCGGGACGCGAGGATAACAAACCGAAATCCTGAAGCCGTAGATTTCGGGTTCGGTAAATTAAGGAGAGCTCAAAGTGGTCGGATCGGGTTTGATCGTCGGAGGTGAAACCGCCGGACGGATGAGCGCCCCCTACCTGAAGGCCACGTCCGTGCTCGCGGAGTGTCGGGTCGGCGGCGTCTCACCGGTGGGGGATCACGAGGTGGTCCTCGGCGAGGTCGTGAACACCGTGCTCCATACTCTGCCCCCTCTGCTGTACGGAATGCGACGGCTCTCGACGTGGTGAACGTCGAGCCCGAACTTCACACGCCGAGAGCCGTCCGCATGGCAGGTCGAAGGGAGCGGCCGGGCACATGGCGCCATTGCGACCGGCCGAGGTCTGGTGGTGCTCGCGGCCGCCGTGGCCGCCTTCCAACGCGACCTACCGGCCGGGGGCCGCGTGTAGCGCAGGGGAGTCGCAGTATTTGGTCAACAGCCTGCAGTTGAAGTCCCAGATGATCGACTCGTTGTGGTCGATGACGGCCTGATGGATTCGCCGCAGCTCCGGGCCGGGGTCGATGCCCAGTTCCTCGGCGAGCAGGTTCCGAGCGTTCTCGTACGCGGCGAGCGCGCCGACGGTGTCGCCGCTCAAGTAGAGGGCTCGCATCAGCAGGGAGTGCGAGCGCTCCCGCAGCGGAGACTCGGCGATGAGCGTGTACAGGTCTGGGGTGACCCGCGAAGGGGGGACCAGGTGAAGCCTCAACTCCAGTAGATCCTCCCAGGCGAGGAGGCGTTGCTCGTTGAGCGCGTCGAGGCGGAGCGCGAGACGCTGTGAGCCTCTGGAGTCCGCCCCCGCAGGACCACGCCAGAGCTGGAGCGCCCGTTCCAGCTGAACAGCGGCTTGAGTGATCTCGCCCTTGTCCATGAGGTTCTGCGACTGGGCGACGCGCTCGTGGAAGATGTGGAGGTCAAGATCTCCGGGTTCGATGAGCAGGCGATAGGCGCTTCCCCCTCCCTCTCCGCCCCCTCCGCGGATCGTGGTGAGCCGTTCGGCCAGGTTCGTTGAGGCCAAGGCCTTGCGAAGATGTCTGACGTGCAGCCTTATGTTGTCAGCGGCTGATGCTGGAGGGTCCTGCCAGATCAGGCTGATGAGACCGTTTCGCGAGACGGGCTTGCCGTCGGTGATGAGGAAGGCGACGAGCAGCGTCCTCACCAGAGCAGAATTGGTGATCAGGTTGGCATCCCCCGCCAATACCGGACCTAGCAGATAAAAGATCATACTTGCCCCCAGAGTAGATATTTGGCGCTAAAGTCCCGACGGTCGCACGACCGGTGGACCCATGTTGGTGATGGTCGGATCGGCGCCTCCCTGTGGACCTCTCCCCGGCGCCAGTGACGCCCCGCCGGGTCCCCAACCCGGCGGATCCACGATCACAGATGCTGCTATATCGGCGCAAGCCTTCTCGTGTGCCGCGCCCAAAATCCGCTTTAGGCATCGGATGAGAGCGCAAAGACCTCTTTGACGGTCTTTTTCCATCCAAATGACCCGAGGTGGGCGTTCCAATCGGCGCTCCAGACAGGGACGTGCTTCCCCGGAACCCGTCCGCTCTTGTGGGCGCCGTGGCAGGTCTCCTGTTCGAGCAGATAGCCGAACAAAGGTTCGATCTGAGGAGGGCGGCCGGGGGGAAGCGCAGGTAAAAGCGGGGGTGTACGGCGAGCCCGGTCTTGGTCGCAGAGGTTCTGGGGGTGTCGTGATCGTCGTAGATCAGGTGGAAATCCAGGCCTTCGGGGACGGTCTTGTCAATGGCGGCCGGGAGCTTCTTGAACTCCACCGCCCGGTGTTGGCGATGGAGTTCGCCCCTCGCGGCTTCGTCGGCGACGTTTGGCGCGGCGTCTGGGTGTCGCACGCTGTTTGGCACGTCACAAAGACCGGCGAGCCGGAGTCGGTGCCTCTTATACGAGCGCTATACGGGAGATATCCATTTGATCTCATATGGTACGCAGGGCTAATTTCCATGAGATTACCCTGTTTCGCTCAAAGGGTAATTTGACAGAAAGTGTCGAATATGTGACTCATCGTAGCTTTCTTTCTGATAGGCCGACTTTCCCGCACCTACGGGCTGCGTCGCGGTGCGGGACGGGGTAGTCGAGTGACCAGGGGGCAGACATCTACCAGGACTTTTTCCAAGCGGCCGACCGGTCGGCCGACTTGAGAATCGCCGAGATCGGGGACTCGGAAGCGGCGGGATTCGATTTCCGAATCCTCGGTCCTCTCGAAGTGACGGCGGGCCGCGATCGCGTCGCTATCGGCGGGTATCGCCAGCGCACGGTGTTGGCCATGCTGCTGCTCACGCCGGAGCGGGTGGTGTCGGTCGATCGGCTGGTCGAGGCGGTGTGGGCCGGGCACCAGCCGACGACCAGCCGCACTCAGATCGCCATCTGTGTGAGCAACCTGCGGAAGGCGTTCAAGGTCGCGGGTTTTCCGGGAGAGGTCATCGAAACCTCTCCTCCCGGCTACATGCTGCTTGCCGGGGAGCATCGAATCGACGCGGTGCGCTTCTCCAGGCGGGTGGAGTCCGCGCAGCGCCTGGCTCAACAGGGCAGGACGGCCGAGGCTGCCGAACTGCTCGGCGACGCCCTCGGCCTGTGGCGAGGGCCGGCCCTCGCCGGAATCTCCAGCCATACCGTCGAGAGTGAGGCGGCACTCCTCGAGGAGCGGCGTTGCAGCGCCTACGAGCAGTACGCGGCGCTGCAACTGGATCTCGGCCGCCATCGCGAGATCGTTTCGGAGCTGTCGGCACTGGTCCAGGAGCGGCCACTACGGGAGCACGCACGCGCGGCGCTAATGCTCGCCCAGTACCGGTCGGGTCGCCGGTCCGAGGCATTGGAGCTCTTTCGGCATGCCCGGGAGGTGTTCGTTGGAGAGCTCGGGCTGGAGCCGGGCAGGGTGCTGCAGGACCTGCACAGTGCGATCCTTCACGAGGATCCGGCGCTTTTACCCGCTGCGGTGCCGCCCGCCTCGCCGCGCGCCGGTTCATCGATGACCACGCTTCCGCCGGATCTTTCGACGTTCATCGGCAGGGAACACGAACTCGAGACTCTGAACGGACTGTTGGATCGCCACTCTCAGGACCGCTCGCCTGCTGTCGGGCTCCTCGTCGGGCGACCGGGCGTGGGCAAGACCACTCTGGCGGCGTACTGGGCGCGTCTGGTCGCGGGCGCGTTTCCGGACGGTCAGCTGTTCGCCCGCCTCCGGGAGGATGGAAGCGACGACGGCGATCCCGTCCCTACCGTGGTGACACGGTTCCTGCGGACCTTGGGTTTCGCTGAGGAGGAGATTCCGGACGATCTGGCGGAGCGGGTGGCGCTGTTCCATCGATCGGTCGAGAACCGCCGGATGCTGATCGTGCTCGACGACGTCCAAGACGGTTGGATCCGTGCGCTGATCCCTCCCAGTGGTGACTGCTCCGTGCTGATGACCAGTCGCGAGGTGCTGCCGATTCCCGCCCTGGTACGCCTGCGGCTGACGCCTCTGCACCCCACGGACGCGGTAACGCTCCTCGACAGGCTCGTCGGAGACGGTCGGGTACGCGAAGACCCAGGCGTGGCCATGCGGGTGGCGGGGTTGTGTGACCATCTGCCGTTGGCCCTGGCCGCGGCGGCAGCCCGCCTCACCGCCAAACCGCACTGGAGCCTTTCCCACCTGGAGAGCCGCCTGCGCGATCCGCTGAACCGGCTCGAGGAGCTCAGTCGTGGCAAGCCCGAGATCCGCGCCGCCTTCGATCTCAGTTACCGCGATCTTAGCCCGGCGGCCGCCGCCATGTACCGGCGGCTCGGCCTTCTGAACGGTTCCGATTCGGAAGGCCCGGAGATGAACGGCTCGGAGACGGACGGCCCTGACCTGGATGTCCGGGTCGGCGCGGAGCTCCTCGACACCGATCAGACGGACGCGGAGAACCTCATGGAGCAGCTCGTGGACGCCGCGCTGCTAGAGGTGGCGGGAGAGGAACCGAACGGACGGTTCCGCTACCGGCTCCCCCGACTGCTGGCGCTACACGCACGGGAGTGCGCGAGACTCGCAAAAACCGGGTGAAATCAAGTGTCCATAGATATTTTCTGAAAATTTAGGTAATCGCATGGCGAACAGGGGATGGCGTGACAGTCGAGCGCAACCGTCCGGTGAATCCGGATTTGGAGGGGAGACCGCCTGAGCTGACTCTTGACACCCTCGTCGGGCTCTATCGGAAATACTCGGATGACCTGCGGAACGTGCGTGACGAGCAGCGAGCGTTCCGCGTGGCGAATCCGGCACTCAGCACGAAATTCGACGATCTCGAAGCCGAGATCACCTACCTCGTGATGCGGGAACACCGTCCCGAGGTCGTGGTGGAAATCGGCTCGCTGCACGGTTGGTCCACGACATGGCTGCTGTGCGCTCTGCGGGACAACGGCGCCGGGCATCTCTATACGTACGATCTCATCGACAACGCGCGCCGTAACGTGCCAGGGGAACTCTCGAAGAGCCGCTGGACATTTGTCCATGGTGATGCCCGCCAGGAACTCGCCGGCCATCGGCATGAGATCGGCTACCTGTTCGTGGATGCCGCGCACACAGCGGGCTTCGCGCGCTGGTACACCGGCGACCTGTTCCACACCGTGCCTGCTGGCACACCGGTCGGTGTGCATGACGTCTTTCACCGCAGACGGCCGTGGCCCTTCAGTGAGGGCAGGGTCGTGCTCTCGTGGCTGGCCCGCCGTGGCATCGGCTACTTCACCCCGTCGCGTGCCGCCGCTCCGGACGTCAACCGGGCCCTCGTCGAGTTCAAGGACACGTTGAATCTCGGCGGAGTCGTTCACGTGGGCCGTAACAACCCCATGCTCTTTTTCCAGATGAGGTGACACGACAACCAGGCCGAGGTCTGGAAAATCGGAGACCGCGACGCCGAATATGGCGGATGACATGCGGCGGGTGTCACGCACGGACAGCACACGCAGGCGACGGAAACGCGGCCGATAACGATAAAAAATCTTCGATGGATACGTTCGGGTCAATGACGATCCGCATTCCAGGCGTGACGACGTATTTCCACGTGTTTCCATGAGGGGAGGGGACCTCGATGGGGCCCACCGACCGGGATTTCTGGCAGAGAGTTCTCAACACGAGCGGATTCACCGCGATCCCGAGGTGGACCGTGCTCACGGGCCTTTCGCCGGAGGTCGCCGAACACGAGGTGGCCGTCGGCTCAATGGGCGGGATCACCGCCTGCGAGTTCACCGTTACCGAGATCCTCGCCGCGCACGCCAAGGTGATAGCCGCGTTGCAGGGGGAGCAGCAGGTGCTGACCGGGTTCCTGCCGGACGGGCACGCGGGTGAGCCGCTACCGTGCCTTCTCGAGGTGGGCGGCGGGTCGTGGAGGGATCTCGTCGAGAGGGCGGGGCGGGCGGCTGCCGAGGTCGTCGCGCACGCCGCCTTCCCGGTCGCCGAACTGGCACGCGAGCCGCTTTTCGAGGTCGTTCTCAGCGTGGATCAGGGCAAGTTGTCCGAGTTGCCGGAGAGGGTGGTGCTCTGGGTCTCCCTTGAGGGGGAGAAGCTGCGACTGCGGTATCGCACGGACGCGTTCGACGCCGACCATGTGGCCCGGATCGGCGGATATTACCTCAGTGCGCTACGAATGATCGCCACAGAACCGGACGACGAGCACGCTTCGCACGACCTGCTGTCCGCGGAAGAACTGGACCTCCAGCTCAACGGCCTGACCGGACCGGAGCGGGAGCTGCCGGACCGCCGCTTCCACGAGCTCTTCGAAGATCAGGTGCGCCGTACCCCGGACGTGGTCGCCGCCATCCATGGCGACCGGCGGTGGACCTACGCGGAGCTGAACCGGCACGCCAACCAGCTCGGTCGCGCGCTGCTCGCCGCGGGTCTGGCCGACGAGGATGTCGTGGCGGTGGTGACGGAACGGAACCTCGACTGGATGGCCTCGGTCCTGGCCATCTTCAAGGCCGGCGGAGCGTACCTGCCGATCGAGCCGCACTTCCCAGCCGATCGGGTGGCCACGATGCTCGGCCGGGCCGGGTGCGGTCTGGTGCTCACCGAGCCGGGCAGCGCCGGCATGCTCGACGAAGCCCTGAAGACCCTGCCGGGGGTGCGGAAGGTCAACATCGAAGAGGTCTACTCGGAGCGGTACGACGACCACGACCTGGGAGTGCGGGTCGCCCCGGACGCCTTGGCCTACGTCTACTTCACCTCCGGATCCACCGGTGAGCCCAAGGGCGTCATGTGCGAGCAGGCGGGAATGCTCAACCACCTCTACGCCAAGGTCGACGACCTGGAGATCACCGAGGGGAACGTGGTCGCGCAGATCGCCCCCCAATGCTTCGACATCTCGTTGTGGCAGCTCGTGTCCGCGCTGCTTGTCGGCGGACGCACGCTGATCGTGGAGCAGAGCGTCGTCCTGGATGTCCAGCGCTTCGTGGAGCTGGTCTCCGACGGGGTCGACGTGATGCAGGTCGTCCCGTCCTACCTGGAGGTCGTGCTCTCGCATCTCGAGGAGCACCCCGGCGACCTGGGCAGGCTGCGCTGTGTCTCGGCCACCGGTGAGGCGCTGAAGAAGGAGCTGACCGAGCGCTGGTTCGCCGTGTTTCCGCACATCAAGCTGGTCAACGCGTACGGCCTCACCGAGACCTGCGACGACACCAACCACGAGGTGATGGACCGGGTGCCCGGACGGGACCGGGTGCCCCTCGGCCGGGCGGTCAACAACGTATGCGTCTACGTGGTGGATGAGAATCTGAACCCCGTGCCGCTCGGCTCGCCCGGCGAGATCGTGTTCTCCGGGATCTGCGTCGGCCGGGGCTACATCAACGACCCTGAGCGTACGGCGACCGCGTTCCTGACCGATCCGCACAGACCGGGCCGGCGTCTGTACCGCTCGGGCGACTTCGGCCGCTGGTTGCCCGAGGGCAAACTGGAGTTCCTCGGGCGCCGCGACGCCCAGGTGAAGATCCGAGGCTTCCGTATCGAGATCGGCGAGATCGAGAACAGGCTGCTGGGCGCCGCAGGCGTGCGGGACGCCGCGGTGGTCGTCACGGAGTGGCCGGACCTGGGCGAGACCCTGGTGGCCTTCTACTCCGCTCCCGCCGAACTGCCCGCCGCCGAACTGCGCGCGCACCTGTCCATGACGCTGCCCGAGTACATGCTGCCCAGCCATACGCACTGGCTGGAGCGGCTGCCGCTGACCGCCAACAGCAAGATCGATAAGAAGCGGCTGGCCGTGACGGCGGCGAGTCTCAGAGCCCACGGCCAGGACGTCGTGGAGCCGCCGCGCACGCCGACCGAGCGTGAGGTGGCGGCGGCGTGGGCGGAGGTGCTCGACGTCACGCCCGGCGAGGTCGGCCGTGCCAGCCACTTCTTCGACTCCGGCGGAACCTCACTGTCCGCCGTTCGGCTGGTGGTGAAGCTGGGGCGTGCGGTGTCGCTCAGGGAACTGGCCCGTTATCCGGTCCTGGCAGAGCTGGCCGCCTTCATCGAAGGCGAGCGTGACGCCGTCGACGACCCACCGACGATCCACACGGGCGACAGAGCGTTGAGCGGAAACAGGAAGGAGCGAGTGTGATGGTGTCGCCGACCGATGCCTCCGCCGATCTCGACGTCGACGTCGAGGAGGGCAGACCGGCCATCGTCCGGGTGACCGGCGCGGGTGACCCCGCTGTCTGGGCCGCCGGGCACCGGGACGCCCTGCGCCGGGCGGTCGCCCGTCACGGAGCCGTCATGGTGCGCGGGCTCGGCCTGCGCGAGGCCGCCGAGGCGGGCAGGGTGCTCAGGCACCTGGCCACCGAGCCGATGGTGGAACGGGAGGCGTTCGCCCCAAGAGAGACCTACGGGCAGGGTGTCTACTCATCCTCGAAATGGCCACCCAACCAGCCGATGTGCATGCACCACGAGCTCAGCTACACGCTGGAGTTTCCCGGCATGATGCTCTTCGCTTGTCTCAGCGCGCCCCCGCGGGGCGGCGCCACGGCGGTAGCCGAGGCGTCCCGCGTGCTGGCGGCCCTTCCGGTGGACCTTGCCGAGCGGTTCGAGCGCGAGGGGTGGCTGATCACCCGGTCCTACAGCGACGAGATCGGCGTGCCGTGGCAGGAGGCGTTCGGCACATCCGACATGGCCGAGGTGGAGAGCTACTGCGCCGCCAACAAGATCACCTTCGAGTGGACCCCTGACGGCGGGCTCCGTACCGGCCAGCGCCGTCCTGCGGTGATCACCCATCCGGAGCACGGCCGGAGGCTCTGGTTCAACCAGATCGCGTTCCTCAACGAGTGGACCATGGAGCCCGAAGTGCGTGAGTACCTGGTGGACATCTACGGCAGGGACGGCCTGCCCTTCAACACCCGCTTCGGCGACGGCGACGAAATCGGCGAGGACGTCGTGCGGCTCATCAACAAGATCTACGACTCGGTGACGCTGCGAGAGCCGTGGTGGGCCGGTGACCTGATGCTCGTCGACAATCTCCGCATGGCGCACAGCAGGGAGCCGTTCGAAGGATCCCGTGAGGTGCTGGTCGCGATGGGCTACCCGGTCTCGCTGGACGCCTGCTCTCCGAACCCGGCCGTTGTCGGCTGACCCCACCGCTACTTTGGAGAGCTTGATGTCACAGTATGTCCCCACCTTCTCGGTAATCTCCGGCGCGCAGGTCCAGCGCGCGCTCCGGGATCAGGAGAAACCCATGACGGAGATCGTCGAGGCCGCCTACAGGGCGCACGGGGCCGGAGACACGGTCAACCCGCCGTCGTACTTCCTGCGCTTCCCCGACCGTCCCACCGCGCGCATCATCGCGCTGCCCGCCTCCATCGGCGGCGACACGGGCCTGGACGGCATCAAGTGGATCTCCAGCTTCCCGGAGAACGTCCCGTCAGGGCTGCCCCGCGCCTCCGCGGTGCTGATCCTCAACGACCCGCGAACCGGTTACCCCTTCGCCTGCATGGAGGGCTCCATCATCAGCGCGACACGAACCGCGGCGTCGGCCGCGCTGGCCGCCGACTGGTTCACCCGGGAGCGCGGACGCCCGGCACGGGTCGGGTTCGTCGGCACCGGCCTGATCGCGAGGTACATTCACACCTACCTCGCCGCGACCGGCTGGTCGTTCGACGAGGTAGGCGTGTACGACCTGTCCCACGAGCACGCCGCCGGCTTCCGGGACCATCTGGAGCGGAGCGGTGAAAGCGGCCGGGTTACCGTACACGACGGCGCGGAGAGCCTGATCCGGGGTTCGGACCTGCTGGTGTTCGCGACCGTGGCGGCGACCCCCCACGTGACCGACCCCGGCTGGTTCTCGCACAACCCGATCGTGCTGCACGTGTCGCTGAGGGATCTCTCTCCGGAGATCATCCTCGCCTCGGCCAACATCGTGGACGACGTCGACCACTGCCTGAAGGCAGGCACGTCGCCGCATCTGGCCGAGCAGCGCGTCGGCAATCGGGACTTCGTGCACGGCACGCTGTACGACGTGATGTCGGGCCGGGTGGAGCCGCCCGCCGACCGCCCGCTGGTGTTCTCGCCGTTCGGGCTCGGCGTCCTCGATCTCGCCGTCGGCGCGCACGTCTATGCCGAGTTGCGCCGCGGCGGGGAACTCCACGTCATCGAGGACTTCTTCCATGAACTTCGCCGGTACGGCTAGACGGGGGTGGAGCGGTGCCGATCATCGTCGAGCCGCAGGATTACCACGAGGAGGATCTGTACGTCGACCTCGAGGAGACCTTCGGTCGCAGGCTTTACCTCAAGTGCGAGGGATTCAACTTCGCCGGTTCGATCAAGCTCAAGGTCGCCCGCGAGATGGTCGTGGCGGCCGAGCGCAGCGGCCTGCTGCGGCCGGGGTCCATCCTGGTGGAGTCCTCGTCGGGCAACCTCGGTGTGGCCCTGAGCATCCTGGCGGCCAGCAGGGGTTACACGTTCGTGTGCGTGACGGACACCCGGTGCAACCTGGCGACCAAGCAGTTAATGGAATCGCTGGGCAGCCGGGTGTACACGGTGGTGGAGCCCGCCCCCGACGGAGGCTTCCTCGGCGCGCGGCTACGGTACGTGCGCGAGCTGTGCGAGTCCGACGACCGCTACGTCTGGCTCAACCAGTACGCCAACCCGGCCAACTGGCAGGCCCACTACCGCTGGACCGCACCCGCCGTCGCCAGACGGTTTCCGGACGTCGGCGTGTTATTCGTGGGCGCCGGGACCACGGGCACACTGATGGGGTGCGCCAGGTACTTCAAGGAGCACCGCCCCGAGGTCGCGGTGGTGGCGGTCGACGCGGTCGGATCGGTGGCCTTCGGAGGGCCGTCGCTACCCCGGATGATCCCCGGGCTGGGCACCGGCGTCCGCCCGCCGCTGCTCGACGAGTCGTACATCGACGACGTGGTCCACGTGCCGGAGGTGGATACCGTTCGGGCCTGCCATCGCCTGGCGCGCAAGGGTTTCCTGTTCGGCGGGTCCACTGGAACCGTGCTCAGCGGGGCGATGCGGTGGCTGGCGGAGCACCCCGCTTATGAGAACCTGACCGCGGTGGCCATCGCGCCCGATTTGGGGGAGCGATACCTGGATTCGGTGTACCAGCATGGGTGGGTAAAGGAGATCTACGGTCCCGGCACGCTCGACCTGGAGCATGAGGAGAAGGCCCCCATCCAGTGAGGCGCGGCCGTGCCCCTCACACGGTGCCGACGATCCGCGGCTCGCGGTCGACGCGTTCCCGTCGACGCCAGGAATAGATCACCTGGCTGCTGATATCCAGGTCATGGCCCACGTCGGTGACCTTTCACGCTGGCGCGCACAATGCCGACGCGGTCGGTGCGGTGGTTGAACCGCTGGGCCCGTCGCGTTATTCGGTCCCTTACCGTGCGGCCGTGCCCTCGCGGAGAAAGTCGCATCACACCCTCTCTGTGATCTAGGCATCTGAAGCGGATTGATAGCTCGGCGATAAGTGAAATCCATAGCCTTGACGCAGGGTTTGAGTCGAGAAATCGAGGAGTCGAGTGATGACCAATCCGTTCGAGGACGAGAATGGTAATTACCTGGTGCTGGTCAACGACGAGAACCAGCGCTCGCTGTGGCCGTCCTTTGTCGATGTGCCGGCCGGGTGGACGGTCAACCACGGCCCGGACACCCGTCAGGCATGCCTGGATTACATCGAGCGAACCTGGACCGATATGCGCCCGGCGAGCCTTGTCTCGTTCATGGAGTCGACGTCGCGCGACTGAGCTTGTCGTTTTGACCAACGGTCAGCGAACACGGTGACGACGACGCCACCGACACACGCCGATCGAAGGTCGGCGCGCCCGAGCCCTCCGGTGTCTCCGTGCGATTCCTTTCACACAACCACCCTGTCAACACGGCGATCACAACGGAGCAGGCCGGGGACGAGTGCCGGCCGTAGACGGCGGCTGACTCGCTTCCAATACATAGCGAATAACGCTCCGAAAGTCCGGGTTCATAACGTGTTTTCCGACGGTCGGCGGCCCAGGATGCTCCGCCGAGCCCGCACGAATCGTCCATTGGGTTCAGGCGGATACGCCGAGCCTCATTACCAACCCTGACACGGGGACGAAGTAGGAGTCAGCGGCATGGAAATTCAGGCGGCACATCCGTCACCTGCGGAATTGCGGCTGATGTTGGCCGCCTGGAATGACACGGACCGAGACGGTCCGACCGAGCCACTGATCGAGTTGTTCGAACGGCACGCTGCGGAGCGTCCGGACGACCTTGCGGTGAGCGGGCCGGTCCAGCTGGGCTACGAAGACCTCAACGCGCGGGCGAACCGCCTGGCGCACCATCTGGTGTCGCTGGGCGTCGGCCCGGAGCAGGTGGTCGCCGTGCTGCTGCCACATTCCGCGCAGATCATCGCGGCGCTGCTGGCGGTTCTGAAGACCGGCGCCGCCTATCTGCCGATCGACCCGGGGTACCCGCCGGGCCGGACGGCGTTCATGCTCGACGACGCGGACCCGGTCGTCGTGCTGACCGAGTCGGATGTGGCGCAACGGCTCGGCATCACCGCGCGGCTGCTCCTGTTGGATGAGCCGGACACCTCGCGTGCGCTGGCCGCCCGCGCGGCGACGGACCTGTCCGACGCGGACCGGACCGCCCCGGTATCGTCCCGCCATCCTGCGCACGTCATCTACACCTCGGGGTCGACCGGCCGGCCGAAGGCGGTGGTCATCGAGCGCGGATCCCTTGACGACCATCTGCGCACCGCCCGCGAGCGTCATCCGAGCCTGAGCGGCACCGCGCTGTGGCACACCTCGGTGGCCTACTCGCTGTCGGTGACGGCGTTGTTCGGGCCGCTGACGGCGGGCGGCTGCGTCCGGGTCGCGGACGATCCGGCGGGCGCCACCGAGGCCGTCGACTGTACGTTCGTCAAGGCCACTCCGAGCCATCTGCCGCTGCTGGGCGCGTTGCCGCCCGGATCCGGGCCCGATGAGGAACTGGTGCTGGGTGGGGAGGCGCTGCTCGGTGACGCGTTGTCCCGCTGGCGGAAAGAACACCCCGCGGTCACCGTGACCAACGGATACGGGCCGACCGAGGTGACCATCCACTGCGCCGAGTTCCGGCTGGAACCCGGCGCGCCGGACTCGTTCGGGGTGGTACCGCTGGGCCGTCTGCTGCCTAACTCGCGGGCCTACGTGCTGGACGGGCGACTGCGCCCCGTCGCACCGGGCGTGGCCGGCGAGCTGTATCTGGCCGGCAGCGGCCTGGCCCGTGGCTATCTCCGGCGGCCGGGTCACACCTCGGCGCGATTCGTCGCCAACCCGTTCGACCGGCCGGGCAGCCGGATGTACCGAACCGGAGATGTGGCCAGGTGGACCGTCGACGGCGTGCTGGAGTTCGTCGGCCGGGCTGACGACCAGGTGCAGATCCGCGGCCACCGCGTCGAACTCGGCGAGGTCGCCGCCGCGGTGTTGGCCCAGGACACGGTGGCCGATGCCGCGGTGGTGGCCCGTGAGGACCGTCCGGGCGACGTGCGGATCGTGTGTTACGTGGTGCCCGCCGAGCCGGGTCGTCCGGACCCGGTCGAAGTGCGGGCGCTGCGCGATCGGTTGCCCGGGTTCATGGTGCCGGCCGCGTTCGTGGTGCTCGACGCCCTGCCGCTGACCCGGCACGGCAAAGTCGACCGCGCCGCGTTGCCGGAGCCGGAGGTCGCGCAGGCCACGGATGGCCGGGCTCCGCGCACGGTGCGGGAGACCCTGCTGTGCGAGCTGTTCGCGGATGTGCTCGGCGTGCCGGCCGTCAGCATCGACGACGACTTCTTCGCGTTGGGCGGGCATTCGCTCCTGGCCGTCCAGTTGGTCAGCCGGATCCGTGCGGTGCTGGACGAGGGACTCGCCCCTCGCGCGGTGTTCGACGCGCCGACCGTAGCCGCACTGGCCGAACGGGTCGACCCCGCGGATGGTGGTCGGCCGCCGCTGGTCCCGGCTCGGCGGCCGGAGCTGATTCCGCTCTCGCCGGCCCAGCGCAGGTTGTGGTTCCTGCAGCAGATCGACGGGGTGAGCTCGACCTACAACGTCGTGTGGGCGGCGCGGATCGCCGGCGAACTGGACCGCGGTGCGCTCGCCGACGCCCTCGGCGATGTGATCACCCGGCACGAGTCGCTGCGCACCGTGTTTCCCGAGCGGGACGGTGAACCGTACCAGCTGGTGCTGGCCGCCGACCGGGTCCGGCCCGAGATGCCGATCGTGGACGTCACGGAGGACCGGCTGGACGACGAGGTGGCGAGGGCCGCCCGGCACGCCTTCGACCTGGCCGCAGATATCCCCTTGCGGCCGACGTTGTTCCGGTTGTCCGGCGACGAGCACGTGTTGTTGATCGTGACGCACCACATCGTCGCGGACGGCGGCTCGACCGTCCCGTTGGCGCGTGACCTGTCGGTGGCATACCAGGCGCGGTGCGACGGCCATGCGCCGGACTGGGCCCCGCTCCCCGTGCAGTACGCGGATTTCGCGCTGTGGCAAAGACAGACGCAGGACAGAGATCGGGTCGACGCACAGGTGGAGCACTGGTGCCGGCGGTTGGCAGGGGTGCCGGAGCTGTTGGAGCTGCCCACCGACCGGCCGCGGCCGATGGAGGCGAGCCATCGCGGTGACCGCGTTCGCTTCCGGGTCGACCCCGCTACCCATCGCCGACTGGTCGAGCTGGCCAGAGGCACCGGCACGACCGTTTTCATGGTGCTCCACGCCGCCTTGGCCGTGCTGCTGACGAGGATGGGCGCGGGCACCGACGTGCCGGTGGGCGCGGTCACCGCAGGCCGCAACGACGAGGTGCTGGACGATCTGGTCGGCTTGTTCGTGAACACGCTGGTGCTGCGCACCGACACGTCGGGCGACCCCAGCTTCCGGGAGTTGCTGTCTCGGGTGCGTGAGGTCGACCTGGACGCCTACGACCACCAGGATGTGCCGTTCGAGCGGCTGGTGGAGGCGCTGAACCCGACTCGGTCGTTGTCCCACAATCCGTTGTTCCAGGTGGTGCTGACCTATGAGAACGGGGTGGACGCGCAGCTCACCGCGCCGAGGTTGGCCGGCGAGACGTACTTCGTCAGTGCCGGCTCGGCAAAGTTCGATCTGTCCTTCTTCGTGTGGGAGGTCCGGAGCGGCCAGGGCGAGCCGGCCGGGATCGAGGGCTACCTCGACTACGCGACCGACCTGTTCGATCGGCCCACCGCCGAGTTCCTGGCCACCGGCCTGGTCCGGTCGCTGGACGGCGCGGCGGCCGAGCCGGATCTGCCGATCAGCGGCATCGAACTGCTCTCCGACGAGGAACGGCATGAACTGCTGGTCCGGGGCAACGAGTCGGTCGTCCCGGTGGCCGACACGATGGTGCCCGATCTGTTCGCCGAGCAGGTGCGGCGGAATCCGACCGCGACCGCCTTGGTGTTCGAGCGGGACCGGCTCAGCTACGCCGAACTGGATGCCAGGGCGAACAAGCTGGCCCGCGCACTGGTGCGGTGCGGTGCCGGCCCCGAGCGGTTCGTGTGTGTGGCCCTGCCCAAATCGGTCGACCTCGTGGTGGCCATGCTGGCGGTGCTCAAGGCAGGCGCGGCCTACCTCGCGGTTGATCTGAGCTACCCGGCCGAGCGCATCGCGCTCATGATCGAGGATGCCGACCCGGTGCTGGTGCTGACCAGCACCGAGAGCCGGTCCCGGTTACCGGAGGGCGGCAACCACTTCGTCCTTGACGATCCGAACACCCTCGCCGGCCTCGAACCACTGCCCGCCCATGAGGTCACCGACGAGGAGCGGACCCACCCGCTGCATCCGCACCACCCGGCGTTCGTGATCTACACCTCGGGGTCGACCGGCCGGCCGAAGGGCGTCGTGGTGGAGCACTACTCGCTCAACCAGTACCTGGCCTGGTCCCGGCACGTCTATCCGGGGGTGGCCGGGCGCGCGCTCGTGCACTCCTCGGTGTCGTTCGACCTGACCGTCACCGGGCTGTACGCGCCGTTGACCGCGGGCGGCACGGTGGACCTCATCGAGCTCGAAACCTCGTCCGCGGCCGGAGCGGACCCGGCGCGACCCACGTTCGTCAAGGCCACGCCCAGCCACCTGCCGTTGCTGACCAGCCTGCCCGCCAGGTTCTCGCCGACCGGGCAGCTCGTTCTCGGCGGCGAACCGCTGCTCGGCGAGGTGCTCGACGAGTGGCGCGCCAAACACCCAGGGGTGACCGTGTTCAACGAATACGGTCCCACCGAGACGACGGTCGGGTGTATGGAATGCCGCATCGAGCCGGGACAGCGGATTCCGGCCGGAGTGATGACCCTGGGCAAGCCGGCATGGAACACCCAGATGTTCGTGCTGGACGCCGCCCTGCGGCCGGTGCCGTTCGGCGTGGCAGGTGAGATCTACATCGCCGGTGACCTGGTGACCCGTGGCTATCACGGTCAGACGGGACTGACCGCCACGCGGTACGTGGCCAACCCGTTTGGGCCGCCCGGCTCGCGGATGTACCGGTCCGGTGATCTCGGCCGGCGCCGCCGGGACGGCGAGTACGAGTTCCTGGCCCGGGTAGACGATCAGGTGAAGGTCCGTGGCTTCCGCGTCGAGCTCGGTGAGATCGAGGCGGCCATCGGCCGGAACCCCGGGATCGACCAGGTCGCGGTGATCGTGCGCGAGGACCAGCCGGGGGACAGGCGCCTGGTGGCCTACTTCGTGCCGGCCGCGAAGACCGAGCCGGATATCGAGAGGCTGCGCTCGCGGTGCGCGGAACACCTGCCCGAGTACATGGTGCCCTCGGCGTTCGTGTCACTGGACACGTTGCCGCTCACGCCGAACCGCAAACTGGACAAGCGAGCCCTGCCCGCGCCCGTCTACGCGGCGGACACGCAGGGCCGGGCTCCCCGGTCAGCCCGCGAGGAGATCCTTTGTGAGCTGTTCGCGGAAGTGCTCGGCGTCCCGCGGGTCACCATCGACGACAACTTCTTCTCGCTCGGCGGCCACTCGCTGCTCGCGGTCCGGCTGATCAGCCAGATCCGCGCCACCTTCGGCGTCGAGCTGGCGTTGCGCTCCCTGTTCGAATCGGCAACCGTCGCGACCCTCGTAGGCCAGCTGGCCGGCGCCGGGGCCGCTCGACCGGCACTGCGCCGGATGCCAAGGCCCGAGGAGGTCTCATGATCCCACTGTCCTTCGCCCAGCAGCGGCTGTGGTTCCTGAGCCGGCTGGAGGGGCCAAGCTCGACCTACAACGTTCCGCTGGCAGTGCGGATGTCCGGCTCGCTGGATCGGGAGGCGCTGTGGGCCGCACTGGGTGACGTGGTCGCGCGGCACGAGTCATTGCGGACGATGTTCCCCGAACGGGACGGCGAGCCCTACCAGCGAGTACTGGCTCCCGCCGACGTGCCGGAGCCCCTTCCGGTGGTCGATGTCGCTCCCGACGGCTTGGACGCGGCCATCGCCGAGGCCGTCGCGCAGCCCTTCCACCTCGATGCCGGAGTCCCCCTGCGAAGCACCCTGCTCGCGCTCGGCACGCGAGAGCACGTGCTGCTGGTCGTCACGCACCACATCATCGCCGACGGCTGGTCCACCCGGCCGTTGCTGCGGGACCTGTCCACCGCGTACGCGGCCCGCTGCCGGCAGGAGAGTCCGCAGTGGGACGAACTGCCCGTCCAGTACACGGACTACACGCTGTGGCAACGCGAGGTACTGGGCACAGAGGCCGATCCCGACAGCATCATCAGCCGGCAGCTGGCCCACTGGCGTACGGCGCTGCGGGGCGCGCCGGAACTGCTGGAACTGCCCGCCGACCGGCCCCGCCCTGCCGTCGCGTCCTACCGAGGTAACAAGGTCCCGCTTCGAGTGGACGGTACGACGCACCGTGCGGTGGTTCAGCTGGCCAGGGACACAGGGACCACCGTGTTCATGGTGATTCAGGCGGCCCTCGCGGTGCTGTTGACCCGGCTGGGTGCCGGCACCGACATCCCGATCGGAACCGCGGTCGCCGGTCGATCGGACAAGGCGGCGGAGGATCTGGTCGGGTTCTTCGTGAACACTCTGGTGCTGCGCACCGACACCTCGGCCGACCCCGGCTTCCGCGAGTTGCTGGCCCGGATCCGCGCCGCCGACCTCGACGCCTACGCCAACCAGGATGTGCCGTTCGAGAGGGTGGTCGAGGTCCTGAACCCGACCCGCACCCTCGCCGGTCACCCGCTGTTCCAGGTGATGCTGGTACTGCAGAACGCCAACGCCGACCGGGTCGATCTGCACGGGTTACGCACCGAGGTCCTGCCGACCCCGGTGTCTGGAATAGCTAAGTTCGACCTGTCCTTCAGTGTGTCGGAGACGCTGACGGACAACGGGGAACCAGCCGGCATCGAGGGCACGCTGGAGTACACCGAGGATCTGTTCGAGCAGACCACCGCGCAGGACCTGGCGAACCGGCTGACGCTTGTGCTGGCATCGGCCGTTGCCGAGCCCGACCGGGCCATCGGTGACCTCGACCTGCTCGACCCGGCCGAACGGCAGCGGATTCTCGTCGACTGGAACGGCGAAGAAAGCCCGGTTCCCCCCGGCGACCTGGCGACCCTGTTCGAGCAGCAGGTGCGGCGTACCCCGCGGGCGCCCGCGCTGGCCTGTCGCGACATCACCGTGTCCTATGCCGAGCTCAACACCCGCGCGAACCGGCTTGCCCACCGGCTGGTCGGTCTCGGTGTCGGCCCCGAGGTCCCGGTGGCGGTGCTGATGGAACGGAGCATCGATCTGGTGGTCGCCATGATCGCGGTGGTCAAGGCGGGTGGTGCCTATGTGCCGCTGCACGCGAGTTATCCGCAGGCCCGGATCGACTGGATGCTGCGGGAGACCGGCGCGCCCGTGCTGATCACTGATTCTGGTCTGGCCGGCCACGGATCCGGCCATGACACCACCGTGCTGGTGGCAGGCGAACGACCATGTGACGAACTGCCCGATACGGACCTGGGCCTGCGGCTGAGCGGTGAACACCTCGCCTACATCATGTACACCTCGGGTTCGACCGGTAACCCCAAGGGGGTTGCCGTCACCCACGCCGACGTGGTCGCACTGGCCTCGGACCGCGATCTGCGGAGCGAGGCCCATCACCGGGTGCTTTTCCACTCCTCGCACGCCTTCGATGCCGCCACCTACGAGATCTGGGCACCGTTGCTGGCCGGCCATGAGGTGATCGTGGCGCCGGAGGCCGACATCGACGTTAGCGCGATGGCGGCCGTATTCGCCGAGCACCAGGTCACCGCCGTGTTCCTGACCACCCCGCTGTTCACGCTGCTGGCGGAGGAATCGCCGGAATGCTTCGCCTCACTCACCGAGGTCTGGTGCGGTGGTGAGGTCGTCTCCTCATCGGCGATGCTGCGGGTACTGCAGTACTGCCCGGCGACGCGAGTGCTGAATGTCTACGGCCCGACCGAGACCACCACCTTCGCGACCCGTTTCGAGCTGGACGCGTCGGTGCGGGACGAGAGCGCCGTGCCGATCGGCCGGCCCATGGACAACGTGCTGGCTTACGTGCTGGACGAGAAGCTGCGCCTGGTGGCGCCCGGTGTGCCCGGAGAGCTGTACCTCGCCGGACTCGGTGTGGCCCGTGGCTACATCCGTCGTCAGTCCCTGACCGCGGAGCGCTTCGTCGCCACCCCGTACGGCCGTCCGGGCGAGCGGATGTACCGGACCGGCGACCTGGTGCGCTGGAACAGTGCCGGCCAACTGGAGTATCTGGGCCGGGCCGACCAGCAGGTCAAGATGCGGGGATTCCGCATCGAACCGGGAGAGATCGAGGTGGCGTTGGTCGCTCACCCCGATATCGCGCAAGCGACCGTGGTGGCCAGGGAGGACCGGCCCGGTGACCGGATGCTGGTGGCTTATCTGGTGGCCGCCGGCGACCGGATCCCGGAGGTGACCGATGTGCGAGGGTACATCGCGCAGAGCCTGCCCGAGTACATGGTCCCCACGGCGATGGTGTTCCTGACCACATTGCCGTTGAACTCCAACGGGAAACTCGACCGCGCCGCGTTGCCGGCACCGACGCTCGGTAGCGGATCGGCTGGTCGCACGGACCACAGCGCGCAGGAGGAGATCCTGTGCGGGCTGTTCGCCGGGGTGCTGGGGCTGGACTCGGTGGGGGTCGATGACGGCTTCTTCGATTTGGGTGGGCACTCGCTGCTGGTGACCCGGCTGATCAGCCGGGTCCGGTCGGTACTGGGTGTGGAACTCAAGGTGCGTGAGGTGTTCGAGACCCCGACGGTGGCAGGACTGGCCGCGCGCCTCGATGCCGCCGGGCCGGCGCAGCCCGCGCTGCTGCCGGTCCCGCGCACCGACGTGGTGCCCCTGTCTTTCGCGCAACGGCGGCTGTGGTTTCTGCACCGGCTGGAAGGGCCGAGCCCGACCTATAACATCTCCTTCGGTCTGCGGCTGCGCGGCGTGCTGGATCGCGATGCGCTGGCGTCCGCACTGCGGGATGTGGTCGCACGACACGAAGTCCTGCGCACGGTCTACCCCGAAATCGACGGTGTCGCCCGCCAGCACGTGCTGGACCAGGCTTCCGTCGATCCGGTGACCTCCGATGTGAGCGTGGCCGAACTCACCGACGCGGTCGAACGCGCTGCGCGGTATCCGTTCGATCTGGCGACCGAGATTCCTCTGCGGGCCGAGCTGTTCATCACGGGGCCGGAGGACGCCACGCTGGTCCTGGTTCTGCACCACATCGCAGCTGACGGTTCGTCACTCAAACCCCTGGTGCGCGACCTGGCCTCGGCGTACGAGGCACGGTGCGCGGGGGAGGCGCCGGCGTGGAAGCCGTTGCCGGTGCAGTACGCCGACTACACGTTGTGGCAGCGGAAACTGCTGGGCGAGCAATCCGACGAGTCGAGCACGCTCAGCACTCAGGTGGACTTCTGGCGCACGGCGTTGAATGGTGTCCCGGAACAGCTGGAGCTGCCGTACGACCGTCCGAGGCCGAGCGTCGCATCGTACCGCGGCGACCGTGTCGAGGTGGAACTCTCGGCGGAGGTTCACCGCGCCGCGATAACCTTGGCGCGATCGAGCGACGTCACCGTTTTCATGGTCCTGCACGCCGCCCTGGCGTCCCTGTTGACGCGGCTCGGTGCCGGCACGGATGTCCCGTTGGGCACGCCGATCGCAGGACGCACCGATGACGAACTGACCGACCTGGTCGGGTTCTTCGTGAACAGCCTGGTATTGCGAACAGACACGTCCGGCGAGCCGAGCTTCCGGGAACTGCTCGATCGGGTGCGAGCCACCGACCTCGCGGCCTACGCGCACCAGGATCTGCCGTTCGAGCGTCTGGTGGAGATCCTCAATCCCGCCCGCTCCGCGGCGCATCACCCGCTGTTCCAGGTCATGCTCGGATTCTTCGCTTATTCGAGCACGAATTTCGAGTTGCCCGGCCTGAAGGTCACCACCTCGGACGTCAACACCCGCACCGCCAAGTTCGACCTGTTCTTCCTGCTGAACGAGCAGCGGGACGCGGAGGGCGCTCCCGACGGCATCACCGGCGTGATCGAGTACAGCACCGACGTGTTCGACCAGGAGACGGTGGAAGGACTCGGGGCTCGCTGGACCCGATGGCTGGACGCGCTGCTGGCCGATCCCGATCGTCCGATCGGAGCGTACGACATCCTGCTGCCGGTCGAACACGACCAGTTGCCGGCCTGGAACGACACGGTCGCTGAGATCCCGGCCGCGACCATGCCGGAGATGTTCGAAGCTCAGGTCCGACGCGATCCCACCGCGATCGCGCTCACCTGTGACGATGTGGAGCTGTCCTACGAGGAACTGAACAGCCGGGCGAACCGGCTGGGGCGAGTTTTGATCGAGTACGGTGTCGGACCCGAGTCGGTCGTGGCCGTCCTGTTGCCGCGCGCACCCGAGTTGCCGATCGCCCTGCTGGCCGTGCTGAAGGCCGGTGGAACGTATTTGCCGCTCGACCCCGACTATCCGGCCGACCGCCTCGGCTACATTCTCGGCGACGCCGACTCGGTCCTGACGCTCACCACCACGGCCACCGCCGGTGTGCTGCCGGAACTTCCGGGGACCCGCCTGGTGCTGGACGACCCGGACACCATCGCACGACTGGTGGGACAGGCGGCCACGAACATCGGCAACGGTGATCGTGTCCAGCCGTTGAGCGGCGACCATCCGGCCTACGTGATCTACACTTCCGGATCGACCGGCGTTCCCAAGGGCGTCGTGGTCACACACGAGAACCTGACGAACTTCCTCACCGCGATGCGCGAGCAGTGCGCGCTGACTCCATGGGACCGCTGGCTGGCGGTGACCACGGTCTCGTTCGACATCGCGGCGCTGGAGCTGTACATGCCGCTGATCCACGGCGCCCAGGTGGTGCTCGCGCGAGAGAGGACGGTCCACGATCCGACGGCGCTGGCCGAGCTTGCCGCCGCCCGCGGCTGCACGATCATGCAGGCCACGCCGACGATGTGGCAGGTGCTGCTGAGCACGGGGACCGACACCTTCCGGGATGTGCGGATGCTGGTCGGTGGCGAAGCCCTGCCCGCCGGGCTCGCCACTCGGATGCGCGAGCGTTCGGCCGCGGTCATCAACCAGTTCGGCCCGACGGAGACCACGATCTGGTCCACGACGGCCTCGGTGTCCGGCGACGATCGCGTGCCACCGATCGGTCGTCCGATCGCCAACACCCAGGTGCACGTCCTGGACGGCGAGCTGCGCGCGGTTCCGGTCGGCGTTGCGGGCGAGCTGTACATCGCGGGTGCGGGTCTGGCCCGTGGCTATCACGGACAGCCCAGGCGCAGCGCCGAGCGGTTCGTCGCGAACCCCCATGGCGAGCCGGGGACGCGGATGTACCGCACCGGTGACGTGGCTCGATGGAACCGGGACGGGGAGCTGGAGTTCCTCGGCCGGGTCGACCACCAGATCAAACTGCGCGGGTTCCGCGTGGAGCTCGGCGAGATCGAGAGCGTGCTGTCCCGGCATCCCCAGGTCGCGCAGTCCGCTGTCGTCGCCCGCGAGAACGAGCAGCTGATCGCCTATGTCACCTCGCTCACCCAGCCGCGGTCCGCTGACGACGACCGCGACGACGCTGTCGAGCGACAGCAGGTCGACGACTGGCAGCAGGTTTACGATTCCGCGTACGAGGAGGAAGCGAGGTCTGGCGATTTCAGCGAGAGCTTCTCGGTGTGGCGGAGCAGCTACGACGACGCCCCCATTCCGCTTCCCGAGATGCGCGTGTGGCGGGACACGACGGTGGCGCGGATCCGGGAGTTGCGGCCACGGCGCGTACTCGAGATCGGCGTGGGATCCGGTCTGCTGATGGCCCAGCTGGCTCCGGACAGCGAGGCCTACTGGGCAACGGATTTCTCCGACATCGCCGTGACCGCATTGCAGGACATCGTCGCCGGAGATCAGGAGCTGTCCGACCGGGTCGTACTGCGGACCCAGCCGGCCGACAGCTTCGACGGTCTGCCGGCAGAGTTCTTCGACACCATCGTCATCAACTCGGTGGTGCAGTATTTCCCGAACGTCGACTATCTCGTGTCCGTGCTGTGGCAGGCGCTGAGCCTGGTGGTCCCGGGTGGCGCGGTGTTCGTGGGAGATGTGCGAAATCGCCGTTTGCTCCGGTGTTTCCGGGCGGCCATCGAGGTGATCCGTCATCCCAACGATGATCCGGCGCAATGGCGCCGATCCGTGGCACAGGCCGTCCGGCGGGAAAAGGAACTGCTGATCGATCCGGAGTTCTTCCCGGCCTTTGGCCAGGCGCTCGACGATGTGCCCACGGTGGAGATCGGTGTCAAGCGTGGCGTGGCCCAGAACGAGTTGAGCCGCTACCGGTACGACGTCGTGTTGCGCAGAACCGCAGGCTCCGGCGCCGAGCCGGTGAACGAGCCTCGGGAACTGCGGTGGGGCGCGGACGTGACCGATCTAGCGGCGCTTGAAACCCGGCTGGCCGGGGGCGGCGAAGGGGCGATTCGGGTGACCGGCATGCCCAATGCCCGTCTGCTGCCCGAATTGGCGGCGCTGTCGGCCGTCGACGAGGAGACGCCGGCGTCGCCGACGGAGCCGGTCGACCCGGAGACACTGTACGAGTTGGGCGGCAGGAACGGATTCCACACGGGAGTGGCCTGGTCTTTCGACGCCGACGACGGCCGTATCGACGCCGTTTTCACCCGGGACTCGTCGAGCGGTGTCGGGGCGGTCGGGATCGTGCGTTCCGTCGCGGCACGCGGCCGGCCGCTGGCCGAGTACGGGAATGATCCGACCAGGCCGCACGAGGCCGACGCGTTGGGTCGGTCACTGCGTTCCTACCTGCGGCGCTGGTTGCCGGACTACATGGTGCCGGCCGTGGTGACGGTGCTGGACGAGCTGCCGTTGACGAGCAACGGAAAGATCGACAGGAAGGCCCTGCCCGTGCCCGCGGTAGCCGCGTCGGCCGCGTTCCGAGGTCCACGGTCCGTCAGGGAGGAGATTCTGTGCGGTTTGTTCGCCGAGGTGCTGGAGCTGGACTCGGTCGGTATCGACGACGGGTTCTTCGACCTGGGCGGACACTCCATCCTGGCGATCAGGCTGGCGAGCAGGATCCGCATGGTGTTCGGGCGTGAGGTGCCGGTGTGGGAGATATTCGACGCCGGAACGGTGGCACGACTGGCGGCTCGGCTGGACGGCGCCGATGCCGGTCGTGCCGCGCTGGTGCGCGTCGAGCGTCCGCGGTACGTGCCGTTGTCGTTCGCCCAACGCCGGCTGTGGTTCTTGTACAAGCTGGAAGGTCCGAGTCCGACCTACAACATGCCGATAGCGCTGCGGTTGTCGGGAGATCTGGACCGGGCGGCACTTGAGGCGGCGCTGAGGGATGTCGTGCACCGGCACGAAGCGCTGCGTACGGTGTTCCCCGAACACGACGGGATTCCGTACCAGAGCGTTCTCGACGTCGGCCAAGCACGTCCGGAGTTGTCGGTCGTCGACGTCGACGCGGCTGGACTGTCGGCTGCCGTGCGCGAGGCGGCGGGCTACGGCTTCGATCTGGCCGTCGAAATCCCGATCAAGGCGGTCCTGTTCCCGTCTGGCGAGACCGAGTGCGTGTTGCTGCTGCTCATACACCACATCGCCGCGGACGGTCTGTCGCTGGGACCGTTGCGCCGGGATCTCGCCCGCGCCTACGCAGCCCGGCGAGCCGGTGCCGCGCCGCAATGGCCGGAGCTGCCCGTGCAGTACGTCGACTACACCCTGTGGCAGCGGGAGATCCTCGGCGCGGAGGATGATCCGCACAGCACCATCGGCCGGCAGATGGAGTTCTGGCGACAGGCCCTCGTCGAGGTTCCAGAGCCGCTTGCCCTGCCGGTTGACCGGCCGCATCCGGCAACGCCGACGCGCCGAGGCGATGATGTGCGGTTCATGGTGGACGCCGTGACGCATGCCGCCATGGTGGAACTGGCGCGGAGCCACGATGTCACGATGTTCATGGTCGTGCAGGCCGCGATCGCGACCCTGCTGACCAAACTGGGTGCCGGCACCGACATCCTGATCGGCACCTCGACAGCTGGCCGAGCCGACCCCGCGCTGGATGATCTCATCGGCTTCTTCGCCAACAACCTGGTGCTGCGCAACGACACATCGGGTGACCCGACCTTCGGCGAGCTGCTGGCCCGAGTACGACAGGTCAGCATGGCGGCCTATGCCCATCAGGAAGTGCCGTTCGATCGGCTCGTCGGTGCGCTCGCCCCGAAACATTCGCTGGACCAGCACCCGCTGTTTCAGGTCACCATGTCCTATTCCAGTGGCACGGACGGGCAATGGGAACTTGATGGCTTACAGGTCGACAGCGCCGACTTTGGTGCAGGCGCGGCAAAGCTGGATCTTCATTTCGGCATGGCGGAGACCTTCACCGAGCAAGGCCGTCCCGCCGGACTCGACGGGGTCCTTGAGTTTGCCGTGGACGTGTTCGACCGCGAGTCGGTCGAGTCGATCGCCGCACAGTGGATGCGGCTGTTGTCGGATGTCGTCGCGGCCGCCGATCGTCCGTTGAGCGCGGTGCCCTTGCTGCCCGGCCGGGACCGTGAGCGGCCGCCCGTGGATAACAACTCGATGGATGGAGCGGTACCGATGGCGACGATTCCCAACTTATTCGCCCAGCAGGTCGCGCAGGGACCGGACGCGCCTGCGGTGGTGTTCGAGGACCAGATCGTGTCCTACCGGGAACTGGACGCGCGCGCCAATCGGTTGGCGCGCTACCTGGTGGGATGCGGCGTCGGTCCCGAACGGTTGGTGGCGGTGGCCCTGCCGCGGTCGGTGGAGCTGATCGTGGCGTTGCTGGCGGTGCACAAGGCCGGCGGAGCCTACGTGCCGTTGGACCCGAACTATCCGGTCGATCGGCTCGAGTTCATGGTCGCCGACTCCGCATCCGTGTGCCTGGTGACGACGCGGGAACTGGCGGATCGGCTGCCGGAGATCGGCCGGAACACGCCACCGGTGGTGATCGACGACCCGATCGTGTCCAAGGCGGTGGTCGAGTTCTCGGACGCGCCCGTCCTGGACGGCGAGCGGTTGGCCCCGCTGAGCCTGGACTCGCCGGCGTGGGTGATCTACACGTCGGGGTCGACGGGGAGGCCCAAAGGCGTGGTGGTCACCCATCGCGGCATCGAGAACCTGGTCACAGGGCAGAGTGAGCGGCTCGCCATCGGCCGCGGCAGTCGGATGCTGCAGTTCGCCGCGTTGAGTTTCGACGTGGCGGCCGGTGAGATCTTCGGGACTCTCCTGTGCGGTGCGTGTCTGGTGCTGGCGGACGTGAGCCTGGCCGGGCTGCCCGACGTGGTGGCGCAAAGGGGGGTGACCCACCTGATGATCCCGCCGGTGGCGTTGGGCTCGTTGCCCGTGGATTCGCTGCCTAAGGGCATGACGCTGGTGGTGGGGGGCGACGCGTCCGCCCCGGAGCTGGTGGCGCGATGGGCTCCTGGCCGGCGGATGGTCAACGCGTACGGCCCGACAGAGGCGACGGTGTGCGTGACGGCGAGCGAGCCGTTGTCGCCGGAGGCCACGGAGGTACCGATCGGCAGGCCGATCGTGGGAACGCGGGTGTGCGTGCTGGACGAGCGGTTGACTCCGGTGCCGCCCGGCGTCGTCGGCGAGTTGTATCTAGCGGGCGTGGGGCTGGCTCGCGGCTACCTGGGGCGGGCGGCGTTGACCGCGCAGCGGTTCGTCGCGTCCCCGTTCGGCCCGCCAGGTACGCGCCTGTACCGGACCGGGGATCTGGCCCGGTGGAACGCGTGGGGCGAGCTGGTGTTCGCCGGGCGGGTGGACGATCAGGTGAAGGTGCGGGGATTCCGCATCGAGCTGGGCGAGATCGAGGCGGTTTTACTACGGCATGCCGCGGTGAAGCAGGTCGCGGTGACCGTGCGGGAGGACCGGCCGGGCGACCGCAGGCTGGTGGCCTACGTGGTGCCCAGGGGCGAGCCGGCTCCGGCGGATGAGTTGCGCGGGCATGTCGCCGACCGGCTCCCCGAGTACATGATGCCCTCGGCGTTCGTGACGCTGGACGCGCTGCCGGTGACCCCGAACGGGAAGCTGGACCCGGCCAGGCTGCCCGCGCCGGTCAACGAGGTCGAGCCGGAGGTGGTCGCAGGCCCGCGCGACGCCCGCGAGGACATCCTCTGTGGCCTGTTCGCCGATGTGCTCGGCCTGTCCCACGTCAATCCCGACCAGGACTTCTTCACCCTCGGCGGGGACAGCATCATCTCCATCGAACTCGTCGCCGCCGCCCGCCGAGCAGGCCTCGCCATGACGGTGCGGGACGTGTTCGAACAGCGCACGGTCACCGCGCTGGCCGCGGTGGCCACCTGGGTCGAAGCATCGGTGGTCAAACCGGACGACGACGATGCCGGTGCCGAGTTCGGCCCCATGCCGATCATGGGCTGGCTGCGCGAGCTCACCGACCACTACGACGGCTTCAACCAGTCCGTCGCGGTGCGCCTGCCGCGCGGCATCCGGCGGGAAGACCTCGAAGCGGCGCTGCGGGCGGTGGTCGACCACCACGAGTCGTTGCGCCAGCGGCTCACCGTCGGACCGGACGGTCGATGGACGTTCACCGTCCAGCCGGTTGGCGAGCTCGCGATCGGTGACGTGCTGAGCCGGGTCGACCTCGCGGGGGCGACTGACGAACAGGTCGCCGCGACGACCGCGGCGCGGGCTCTGGCCGCGCGCGACAGGCTGGCCCCCCGGGACGGTCTGCCGTTACAGGTGGTGTGGTTCGATTTCGGCCAGGAACGTGCCGGGCGACTGCTGCTGGTCGTGCACCACCTGTCCACCGATGTGGTGTCCTGGCGGATCCTGCTACCGGATCTGGCATTGGCCTGGCGGCACGCGGCGGCCGGCAACACGCCGCTGCTGGATCCGGTGCAGACCCCGGCGCGGACCTGGGCGCGAGGGCTGGCCGAGGAGGCGTACCGGCCGGAGCGGGTGGCCGAGCTCGACATCTGGCAGGGGGTGTTGGCCGGAACCGAACCGCCAGTGGGCAAGCGGGCGCTTGACCCGGCCGTGGACGTCGCCGGCACCCTGTGCCACCTGTCCACCACGCTGCCGGTTGAGCACACCGAGCCGCTGCTGACCACGGTGCCCGCGGCCTTCAACGCCGGAATCAACGACGTGCTGCTCACCGGGCTTGCCCTCGCGGTCAACAAGTGGCGGGATCGGCCGGGCAGCGCGGTACTGCTCGACCTGGAGGGGCACGGCCGGCAGGACGTGGTGCCCGGAGCCGACCTGTCCCGCACGGTGGGCTGGTTCACGGCCATGTACCCGGTACGGCTGGATCCTGGCCCGGCCGACTGGGAGGAGGTCAGCGCGGGCGGGCCTGCGATCGGCCGCGCGCTCAAGGCGGTCAAGGAACAGCTGCGCGTCATACCCGGCCATGGCATCGGGTTCGGCCTGCTGCGTTATCTGAACACGGAGACCGCGCCGATACTCGCCGGCCTGCCCGCCCCGCAGTTGGGGTTCAACTACATCGGCCGGTTCGGTGTCGGCTCCGGTGACGCCGCGGGGGAGGACTGGGGCCAGGTCGATGACATCGTCAAACCTCCGGCTCTCGACGCCGCCCAAGCAGTGCCCCACGTCCTGGAGATCAACGCGGCGGCGGTGGACGGGCCGGACGGGCCCAGCCTCTCGGTGACCTGGGCATGGTCTGAGGCACTGCTGGCCAAGCCGGACGTGGCCGAGCTGGCGGAGGCGTGGTTCGATGCGCTGCGGGCGCTGGTCCGGCACGCGGTGGACCCGGGCGCCGGCGGCCTCACACCGTCTGACCTGTCGATCGACCTCGCACAAGCCGAGATCGACGAGCTGGAAGCCGAGTTGGAAGCCGAAGAGGGAGCCCTGAGTGACCAAGCTTGAGGACGTGCTGCCGCTCACGCCGCTACAGGAGGGCATGTTCTTTCACGCCGCCTACGACGACGACGGGGTCGACGTCTACCAGGCGCAGTGCGTTCTCGCACTGGCCGGCCGGCTGGAGCCCGAGGTGCTCTGCGGTGCCGCGGCAAGCCTGGTACGCAGGTATCCGGTCCTGCGTTCGGGTTTCCGGCTGCGCAAGACGGGCGAGCCGATCCAGGTGATCTACCGCGAGGTCCCGCTCAACTGGTCCGAGGTGGACCTGTCCGACCTCGACGCCGAGACGCGGGACCGGAGACTTGGCGAGCTGGTGGCTGCCGACTGGGTGGCCCGGTTCGACCTCGGGCGACCACCGCTGCTGCGGTTCACCCTGGTCAAGCTCGCTGCCGACGAGTACCGGCTGGTGCTGACAAACCACCACATCCTGGTGGACGGCTGGTCCCTGGCGGTGTTGATCGACGACCTGTTCGCGCTCTACGCCAGTGGTGGCGATCCCACCGGGCTGCCGAGCGTCACTCCCTACCGCGACTTCCTGGCCTGGATGTCCGAACAGGACAGCGCGGCCTCGTCGCGAGCGTGGCAGGTGGCGCTGGCCGGGGTGAACCGGCCAACCCTGGTGGCTCCGGACGCTGTGCTTGGCTCCGAGTTCCCCGTGCGGCTCGACATCCGGCCGGATCCGGAGGTGGGCACGCAACTCCGGCAGCTCGTCCAGTCCACCGGCCTGACCGCGAACACCCTGGTGCAGGCGGCGTGGGCGAGCGTGCTCGCGGCCATCACCGGCCGCGACGACGTGGTGTTCGGCACCTTGGTGTCCGGTCGGCCACCGGAGATCGACGGCGTGCAGAAGATGGTCGGGATGTTCATCAACACGGTGCCGGTGCGGGTCCGGCTTCGGCCCGAGGCGAGCGTCGCGGACAACCTGGCCCGGCTCGCCGACGAGCAGTCCCGGCTGATGGCTCACCAGCACCTCCGGCTGACCGATGTCACCCGGCTGACCGGCCTGGCCACCCTGTTCGACACGTTCGTGGTGTTCGAGAACTACCCGGTCGACACGTCCGCGCGGCAGATCGCACCGGATGTGCGGCTGACCGAGATCACTGGCGATGACGCCGCGCACTACCCGTTGCGGTTGGTGGTCAGGTTGACCGGCGAGCGCCTGCAGGTGGTGCTGGAGTACCGGCGGGACCTGTTCGACGACGCCGCGGCGCACTGGGTCGCGGACGCCTTCACGGACTCGTTGCGCCGCCTGATCCAGGCGGGGGAGCGCCCGCTGGGCCGACCGGTCATCCTGGCCGATGCCGACCGGACCACACTGTTCGGCGACCTGCTCGCCGGGTCCGGCTCCGCCCTGACCGAAGAAGCGGCGACACCCGCGCGCCGGTTCCGGGATCCGCGGGAGGAGATCCTGTGCGGCCTGGCGGCCGACGTGCTGCGCCGTGACCGGGTGCTGCCGGACGAGAACTTCTTCGCCATCGGAGGGCACTCGCTGAGCGCGATCCAGTTGCTCTCCCGTACCCGTGCCGTGTTCGGCGTGGAGTTGCCGGTCCGGACGGTCTTCGAGGCTCCGACCGTCGCTGCTTTGGTGGCACGGCTGGACGACGCCGGCATGGCCCGGCCCGCACTGCGGCGGATGGTGAGGCCGGAGCGGATCCCGCTGTCCTTCGCCCAGCAGCGGCTGTGGTTCAGCTACCAGTTGGAGGGCCCCAGCGCCACCTACAACCTGCCGATGTCGATGCGGCTGACCGGAGAGCTCGACCGGACGGCACTGGTGGCCGCGCTCGGTGATGTGGTGGGCAGGCACGAGAGCCTGCGCACGCTGTTCGTCGAGGTGGACGGCATGCCCTACCAGCGGGTGCTGCCGCAGGCGCAGGCTCGCCCGGTGGTCGAGTTTGTCGAGGTGGCGGCCGATGAACTGGCCGGCACGATGTTGCGGGCGGCGACCACCAGGTTCGACCTGGCCAACGAGTTGCCGATGCGGGTCTGGTTGTTCGCCACGGGCCGGAACAAGCACGTGCTGTTGATGTTGACCCACCACATCGCGAGCGACGGCTGGTCCGCCGGGCCGCTGGGCCGTGACCTGGTCGCCGCGTATACCGCGCGTCGCGCCGGGCGACGTCCTGACTGGCCGGAGCTGTCGGTGCAGTACGCGGATTACACGCTGTGGCAACGGGAACTGCTGGGATCCGAGTCGGATCCGCGCAGTCTGGTCAGCACCCAACTGGAGTTCTGGCGTCATAACCTGGCTGATCTGCCCAGTCAGCTCGAACTGCCGACCGACCGGCCACGCCCGGCGACGCCGAGCCACCGGGGCGACGCGGTGGCCTTCGAGGTGGACGCCGCCGTGCACCGCGGGCTGACCGAGCTCGCGCGCGCCAGTCAGTCCAGCATGTTCATGGTGGTACACGCGGCGACCGCTGCCCTGCTCACCTGCCTGGGCGCGGGTACCGACGTCCGGCTGTGCACCGTTGTCGCCGGCCGCAACGACCAGGTGCTGGAGGAGCTGGTCGGGTTCTTCGTGAACACCCTGGTGCTGCGCACGGACACCTCGGGCGATCCCGGCTTCCGCGACCTGGTCGGCCGGGTCAGGAAGGCCGACCTGGCGGCGTTCGCCCACCAGGATGTGCCGTTCCAGCGCGTGGTGGCGATGGCCAACCCGACGAGGTCCGCCGCGCAGCACTCGCTTTTCCAAGTGATGCTGGTGTTTCAGAACAACGCGGGGCCGACGCTGGACATGCCCGGTCTGAAGGTGGCGGCCGAGGACTTCGGCATCGGCGTCTCCCGAATCGACCTGTCCTTCAGCGTGGCCGAGCGGTTCGCGGACGGGACACCGAACGGGATTCACGGCACGCTGGACTACGCGATGGACCTGTTCGACGCCGATACCGCGCAGGCCATCGCGGACCGGTTGGCGCGACTGCTGGCGCAGGTCGCCGACAACCCTGACATCCACCTCGGCGCGCTCGGTTTGCTGTCCACGGCGGAGCGCGGCCAGTTGGTGGCCGCCGGCGAAGACGTCAGGGGCGAGCCGCAGGCCACCTTGCCGGCCCTGTTCACCGCCCAGGCCGAGAAGACCCCGGACCGCCCAGCGGTCGAGGACGGGGGAGTGGTGGTCGGCTACGCCGAACTGGACGCGCGCGCCAACCGGTTGGCGCACTACCTGATCGGCCTGGGCGTCGGGCCGGAGCAGGTGGTCGCGCTGGACTTGCGCCGCTCCGTCGAATTCGTGGTGGCCGTGCTGGCCGTCACCAAGGCCGGGGCCGCGTACGCGCCGGTCGATCCGGACGATCCGGCCGCGCGGTCCGACCACCTGCTCGCCGACCTCGCTCCGACGGTGGTGTTGACCACCCGATCCGTCGACGGGCCCGCCCCCGGCGGCGCCAAGGTCGTCGAGCTGGACGATCTCGACCTGACCGGACTGCCCGCCACCGAACCGACCGACGCGGATCGCACCGCGCCGCTGAGCCCGGCCCATCCCGCCTATGTGATCTACACGTCGGGCACCACCGGGAGCCCGCGCGGGGTCGTGATCACCCACGCCGGACTGTCCGGTCTCGCCGCCAACCAGCGCGAGCACTACCGGATCACCTCCGAGTCCAGGGTGCTCCAGTTCGTCTCGCCTGGCTTTGACGTGTCCATCGCCGAGCTGACCCTCGCCCTGCTCTCCGGCGCCTGCCTTGTGGTGCCGCCGCGCCGGCTGGCCGGTGCGGACCTGGCCGACGAGCTGGACCGGCTGCGCATCACCCACGTGCACGTGCCACCATCGGTGATGCTCGGCGTGCCCACGGTGCCGCTACCACACCTGCGTGCCTGGATCACCGGCGCCGAGCCGTGCCCCGAGAAGCTGATCGACCACTGGTCGCAGGACCGGTTGGTGGTCAACGCGTACGGACCGGCCGAGGCGACCGTTGACGTGGCCTTCGCACAGTGCCGGCCCGGCGACCGGACCGTCGGCATCGGCAGGCCGATCCGCGGGGTGCGGACCTATGTCCTGGACTCGGCGTTGCGACCCGTACCGCCAGGGGTGACCGGCGAACTGTACGTCGCGGGCGCGGGCCTCGCCCGCGGCTATCACGGCAAGCCCGCGCTGACCGCCGAACGCTTTGTGGCAAACCCGTTCGGCCCGCCGGGGGCGCGACTGTACCGCACCGGGGATCTCGCGCGATGGCGGCGCGATGGCGGGCCTGCGGCCACAGGGTGGCGGCTGGAGCTGGCCGGGCGCGCGGACAACCAGGTCAAGATCCGTGGTTTCCGGGTAGAGCTTGGCGAGATCGAAGCGGCGCTGGGCGGGCATGACCGAGTCGTCGCGGCGGCAGCGGTGGTGCGCGAGGACCGGCCGGGCGACCGGCGGCTGATCGCCTATGTGGTGCCGACCGGCGGGCCGGTCTCCACGGGCGAACTGCGTGCTCACCTCGTCGGCCGGCTCCCCGAGTACATGGTGCCCTCGGCCTTCGTGACGTTGGACGCGCTGCCGGTGACCCCCAACGGAAAGCTGGACCCGCTCCGGTTGCCCGCCCCGCCGCCCGAAGCGCGGTCGCGTCGCCAGGCACCGAGGAGCCTGCGGGAATACGTGTTGTGCCGCCTGTTCGCCGAGGTGCTCGGTGTTCCCGAGGCCGCGCCGGAGGATGATTTCTTCGAGCTGGGGGGAAATCCTCAGCTGTGCGCCAGGCTGGCCGCGCGGATCCGCTCGGTGCTGGGGGTCGACCTGAGCGTCCGCGCGGTGTCCGATGCGCCGACCCCGGCCGGCGTCGACGCGCTGCTGGATGAGGCAGGCAGCGAACTCGACCCGTTCGCCCGGGTGCTGCCGCTGCGCGCCGAAGGCGATCTGCCGCCGGTTTTCTGCCTGCCCCAGAACACCGGGATGAGCTGGCGGTATGTCAACCTGCTGAGCGCGCTCAACCCCCGGGTTCCGGTGTACGCGATACAGTCCCGGGGACTCACCGGGGACGGGCCGCTGTCGACCGACCTCGCTGAGATCGCCGCCGAGCTCGCCGACGTCATCCGCGGTGTCCGGCAGGAGGGTCCGTACCACCTGCTCGGCTGGTCGTTCGGGGGCAATCTCGTGCAGCCGGTCGCCGTGCAGCTGCAACAGGCCGGCCAGAGAGTGGGCTTGGTCGGGATCATGGACTCGTACCCGTCGGATGATCCCGAGTCCAGGGTTCCGCCCGAGGACCACCCCATGATGTCCGCCATGGTGGCCGGCTACGCGAAGTTCTACGACGGCGTCGACGATGTGCGAACGGCTACCGACCCCGCGGCCCTGCGTGCGCAGTGCCTGAGCTACCTCGGCCGGGGAACCAGCGAGCTGCGCTTCCTGACCGTTGCGCAACGATCCCGGATCTTGGATGTCATGCTCGGCAACGTGCAGGCCCTGCTGCTCGACGAGGAGCCGGATCGCTACACCGGCGACGTGCTTTTGACGGCCGCCCTTCGGGATCGTCAGCCCTGGATGACCCCGGAGAGCTGGAAGTCCCGCGTCGACGGATCGATCCGGGTGGTCGAGGTGGACTGCAGACATCACGAACTTATGGACCCGGGCCCGGTGGCCGAGGTCTGCGCGGCGCTGGACCCGATCCTGGCGGAGGAGTGATCATGCGCCTTGTGTCGAATGCGATTCTCGTCCTATTTCCATCTTTAAAACCTCTTCGTGGTGTGTGTCACGTAAGTCGCTCAGAGAGGGATATGGAGACGAAAACGCTCGTGGCTATGGTCACGCCTATGACCATCGATGGACGGCGACGGGCATGAGCTACGCACTCCGAGCCGAAGGCGTGAAGAAGAGTTTCGGTACGATCCAGGCGGTGCGACATGTTGATCTCGCGGTGCCGGTCGGTACCGTGCTGGGTCTGCTCGGTCCCAACGGCGCAGGCAAGACGACCATGGTCCGGATGTTCTCCACCCTGGTCCGGCCAGACGCCGGACGCATCGAGGTTCACGGCTACGACGTGGTTCGGCAACCGCAGCAGGTCCGTACGCTGATCGGTCTCACCGGTCAGTACGCCACCGTGGACGGGAGCATCTCCGGGCGGGAGAACCTCTATCTGATCGGCCGGCTGCTCAACCTGTCCGCGTCCGGCGCCCGCCGACGGGCCGACGAGCTCCTTGAGCGCTTCGATCTGGTCGCGGCGGCAGGGAGACCGGTACGTACCTACTCCGGTGGTATGCGGCGACGGGTGGACCTGGCCATCAGCATGATCGGCGATCCCCGGGTGCTCTTCCTCGACGAACCGACCACCGGCCTTGACCCGCGTAGCCGCAACAACCTCTGGAACGAGGTGCGCCTGCTCGTGGCCCGTGGTACGAGTGTGCTGCTGACGACCCAGTACATGGAGGAAGCGGAGGCGCTGGCGGACGCGATCGCGGTGATCGACAGCGGTCGAATCGTCGCCACGGGGACCCCGACCGAGTTACGCGCGGCCGTCGGCGGCCAGGTGCTGCAGGTGCGGCCGGCGGATCCGGCGGACCTGGCCTCGGTGGCAACCGTGCTTTCGGCGGTTGGCTCGGGCACTGCCATGACTTTGGCCGACGACGGCCTGGTGACGCTGTCCATCGGCGGGGAGGCGGAGTTGACTGCGGCGATCCACGCTTTGGCGGCGGCGGGCCTTCGGCTAGCGGGCATTGACACCCATCTGCCCAGCCTTGACGAGGTGTTCATGTCTTTGACCAGCGACGTTCCGGATCGGACAACCGCATGACATCGACTGCTAGCGACTCCTTGCCGTCGCGGGCGTTGCCTGACATGGCGGTGCCGTCGGCTCGGGTGGGACCGGGTGCGACCCTGCGTCATTCGCTGTCGATCGCCCGGCGCAACCTCATCCAGCTCCGCAACGACCCCGAGCAGTTGCTCGACGCGATGTTGATGCCATTGGTGATCACGCTCATTTTCGTCTATGTGTTCGGCGGAGCGATCGGCAACGGCTCTGCGGACTACCAGCGGTTCCTCATTCCCGGGATCATGGTGCAGATTGTCACGTTCGCCGCCCGATCCACCGGAATCGGAATGTCGTTCGACTTCGCCAACGGTCTGATGGACAGGTTCATGACCCTGCCCATTGCCCGGTCGGCGGTGCTCACCGGCCGCATCATCGCAGACATGTGCCGTATGTTGCTGGGACTGGTGGTGATGTTCCTCTTCGCCCTGATCATGGGCTTCCGGGTGGAAACCGACCTGCTCTCCGCGGTCGTGGCCTTGACCCTGCTCATGCTCTACGGAATGGCGTTCTGCTGGGTCTCCGCATTCATCGGCCTCACGATCCGGAATCCGGAGACCGTCCAGTCGATCGGGTTTCTCTGGACACTGCCGCTGCAGTTCGGTAGCTCCATGTTCGTCGATCCGGCCACGATGCCGACCTGGTTGCGGATCTTCAGCCAGATCAACCCCACCACCTCCATCGTCGACGCGTCCAGGGCTCTGCTCACCGGCGGACCGGCGACCGAACCCGTACTGCACAGCCTCGCCTGGACGGCGGGACTCGTCATCCTGTTCGCCCCGCTGTCGGTCGCTCGGTACCGCCGCCGTGCCGGGTGAGCTCCCCGAACGTCGCGGGGTGGACGCGCCGACCGCCGTCGTCGAACTGCCGTCGGCGCAGTGCCGGATGAACGCATCCCCGGCGACCACATCCGCCTCCGGTGGGGGACGCCGCCCTCGCCGCCTCGTCGGAGCCGGGAGGACGATGTGACCGGTCCCTCTATCGAGCCCTGGTTCCGGCGCTTCGGCACCGCTGTCGCCCACCCGCGAGCCCGGCTCGTCTGCCTGCCACACGCCGGCGGGGGCGCCAGCCTGTTCCGGTCCTGGTCACAGCGGCTTGCGTCGAACGTCGACCTGCTGGCGGTCCGCTATCCCGGCCGTCAGGACCGATTCTTGGAACCCTGTCTCACCTCGATGCCGGAACTCGTGCAACAGTTGGTGCGCGCACTTGAGCCGTTCCTGAAGGAGCCGCTGGTGCTGTTCGGCCACAGCATGGGCGCCACCGTGGCGTACGAAATCGCGATTTCGTTACGCCGCCAGCACGGTGTGGACGTGCAGGCCCTGCTCGTCTCCGGTCAGACGCCACCGCACCGTCCTCGTCGTCGACAAATCCATCTGCTCGACGACGAGGCACTGATCGCTGAGATCAGACGACTCGGCCAGCTCGACGTGGAAGTACTGGAGGACCCGGGTCTCCGGGAACTCGTCATGCCGTCGATCCGAGCCGACCTTCGGCTGGTCGAGACACATCGCCGGGAGGCACCCGCCGTGCTCAACGTCCCCGTCGTGGCATACACCGGCACCTCGGATGCGACGACGCCACTTTCTGATGTACGACGGTGGGCGGACGCCACGGCCGGCGATTTCACATTGGTGCCCTTCCCCGGCGACCATTTCTACCTGGTCGACCAGGAAGTGAAACTTGTCGCCGACATACACCGGCGACTCAACGGGATACCGGCGAACACCCGGTGGTGAGACGCACAAAATAGCCGGGAGAAAGCCGGTTCGGCGGTGCCGCACCGATCCCTGGCGCCGGAGAGCGTGTCGATGTGCCGGTATCGGGGTCTGATCCGCGCCGGAAGGGTGACGTCCCGGAGGCCGCGCCGACGGCGGAGAGCGTCCCGGAGGAATTCGTCGACGCGGTCCTTCGAGGTCGGCGCGCAGGGCAGCAAAAACGATCTTCAGTCATCGCGCCCCGGCGTTGCCGTTGCCGCACGCCCGGGAGCGGCTGGGAACGCCGGAAGCAGGCCAGGCGGCGGCTGCGGGCGTACTGCGATGGCAGGGCGACCGCTCCGGGCGGAGACGGACTCATCCCGGCCGGATAAATCGCTGATAAGGCAGGGATACCTCATCGCCGTAACTTTCTTTACCAGGTGGATTTCAACACCGCACAGGAAAACTGCCCACGACGATGGCAGGCCTGAGCCGGAGGAGCTGTCTTGGGAAACTCATCCCCCCTTTCGAATCCCGAAATCATTTCGAACCCGTATCCGGTCTACGCTGATTTGTCGGATCGCGACCCGGTGCACTGGTGTGCGGATCTCGACGGCTGGGCTCTCACCCGGTATGCCGACTGCGCGACCGCGCTCAAGGATCCGCGCTTCAGGGCGGAGCGCATGACCGAGGTGCTCGGCACCAAGTTCGATGGCCGTGTGCTGGACAAGGACAACATCTACCACCGCTTCACCAGCAACGTCATGATGTACACCGACGCGCCCAAGCACACCGCGCTGCGCCGGTCGACGCAGTCGGCGTTCACGCGCATCGCCCACGAGCACTACAGCAAGGTGATCGAGGAGGTCGCGGCTGAGCTGGTCGCCTCGATTCCCGCCGGGACGGAGTACCTGGACGCAGTTCCGGAACTGGCCGCCAAGCTGCCGGTCAACGCCGCGGTCCGTGCCTTCGGCGTCCCGCAGGAGGATCTGGCCTACATCACCCCGCGGGTGGACGCTCTGATGACGTACTGGTCCGGGCCGCAGGGGCAGCCGGTCGAGTTGGACGTGCTGCTGGACAATCTGTCCGACCTGCACGTCTACTCTCTGGAGCTGGTGCAGGGCAAGCGTGGCACGGTGGTCGACGACACGGTGATCGCCCGGCTCGCCGCGGCGCAGGGTTCGTCGCCCGACGTGTCCCTCGAGCAGACCGTCCACCAGCTCGTACTGTTGCTGATCGCGCTGTTCGCACCGACCACCCCGGGCTCGACCAGTAGCGGCATGCTGGCGTTCGCCACCCATCCGGAGCAGATAGCCCGTTATCTGAACGATCCGCGATGTGCGGACAATGCGACCAACGAGGTGGTCCGCTTCAACGCCTCCAACCAGTTCACCTGGCGGGTGGCCGGCGAGACTCTGGAGATCGAGGACACGACGATCGAAGAGGGGCAGAACGTCGCGCTCTTCCTCGGTGCGGCGAATCGCGACCGGCGGATGTTCGACCGACCGGACGTCTTCGACCTGGACCGGCCCAACAGCAACAAGCACCTGACCTTCGGTCTCGGCCCGCACTCCTGCCTGGGCCGGCAGATCGCCTCGCTCGAACTGCAGTGGTTCTTCGCCAAGCTCTTCGAACGCTACTCTCGGATCAGCCTGGCCGGAGAGCCGGTCTGGAACCAGAACCTGGAGTTCCGGTCGCTGCGGTCGCTTCCGCTGCGGCTCGCCTGATCGACCCGGCAACGGCCACCCGGGCCGTTGCCGGCGCCCGGACGGCCTGTTTCCGGCGCCGACGGCAGAGCCGGATTACGAGCATCCGTGAGGAACGACGATGCAATCCGAAATCTCCCCCCTGGACGTCTGTCCCCATTCGGTCGGCCGCGCGCAGCGGTTCACCGCGTCGCAACCGCCGCCGGCACCGTCGACGGAGGTCACCGATCTCGAGTCGGAGGCCATCGAATTTCTGAGCCGTTACCACGCGGAGAACCCCGATCTCAGCCCGGCATTGCCCGACCGGGTCACCGCGGTCCGTGCCGAGATCGCGGCGACCGGCACGTACACGCAGACCTTCGAGGAACTGTCATTCGGCGCCCGGGTGGCCTGGCGCAACGCGTCACGGTGCATCGGTCGCCTCTACTGGAACAATCTGCAGGTCCGTGATCTGCGACAGGTGCGGTCGGCCGAGGAGATCCACCGGGAGCTCTGCGAGCATCTGCGTCTGGCCACCAACGGCGGGCGGATCCGAGCGATGATCTCCATTTTCGCTCCGGACGTGCCCGGTAGTCCGGGTCCTCGCGTGTGGAACGATCAGCTGGTCCGGTACGCCGGGCACCGCAGTCCGGACGGCGCGGTGATCGGCGACCCCGCCTACCTGGACTTCACCGACATGGTGCGGGCGATGGGCTGGCAACCCTCCGGCGGTCCGTACGACCTTCTGCCGCTGGTCATCGAGGCATCCAACCGCCGGCCCGAGTTCTTCGAGGTGCCCCGCGACATCGTGCTCGAAGTGCCGCTCACCCATCCGGAGTACCCGTGGTTCGCCGACCTGGGGCTGCGCTGGTATGCGGTGCCGACCATCGCGAACATGCGGTTGCGGATCGGTGGTCTCGACTACCCTCTCGCACCGTTCAACGGCTGGTACATGGGAAGCGAGATCGGCGCCCGCAACCTCGTCGACGTCGATCGCTACAACCTGTTGCCGGATGTGGCCCAGCAGATGGGCCTGGACACCGGGAGTGAGAGCACGCTGTGGCGCGACCGCGCCCTCGTGGAGATCAACGTCGCGGTGTTGCACTCCTTCCAGTCCGCGGGTGTGAAGATCTCCGACCATCACACCGAGTCGCGACGGTTCCTCATGCACCTGGCGAAGGAGGAGAGCCGAGGCCGGATCGTGCCCGTCGACTGGAGCTGGATCGTCCCGCCGATCTCGGGCGGGATAACGCCGGTGTTCCACCGGTACTACGACGAGGCCGAACTGAGTCCGGGCTTCCACTCGGACGAACAGGCCGACCGGCGGAGCCGTGGCCAGTGCCCGATACCGCCGGATCGCATCGCCGCCGACTAGGTTCCGTCTCGCGGATCATGGCCGTCGGGGACGGCACACAGCCAGTCAAGCATTTCGACCAGGTCGAGCATGGCCTGGAAGTGAGACGCACTCCAAGGAGGGACCACTCGTGATCCGATCCATAGTCATTGTGGGCGGCGGAACCGCCGGCTGGATGACGGCCAGTTATCTCAAGGCGGCCTTCGCCGACCGCATTGACGTCACGCTCGTTGAATCCGCTCAGGTGTCGCGCATCGGCGTCGGTGAAGCAACTTTCAGCACCGTCCGGCACTTCTTCGACTATCTCGGCCTGGATGAGGCGGACTGGTTGCCCAAGTGCGCCGGCGGCTACAAGTTGGGCATCCGCTTTCAGGATTGGAGCGCCCCAGGCCGGCATTTCTACCACCCGTTCGAACGGCTGCGGACCGTGGACGGCTTCTCCCTGGCCGACTGGTGGCTGGAGGTGGGTGATCACAGCCAGCCCTTCGACCGCGAATGTTTCATCACCACGGCCCTGTGCGAGGCGAAGCGCTCGCCGCGGATGCTGGGCGGCGCGCTCTTCACCTCCGGCATGGACGGCTCACTCGGCCGATCGACGCTTGACGACCAGCGGGCACAGTTCCCGTACGCCTACCACTTCGACGCCGACAAGGTGGCGTCTTACCTGGCCGAGTACGCCGTTCGGCGTGGCGTCCGGCGGATCATCGACAGTGTGGAGAACGTCCGCCTGGACGAGCGCGGCTTTATCGCGGACATCCGGACCGCCGAGCACGGCGACATCGAGGGTGACCTCTTCATCGACTGCACCGGCTTTCGCGGTCTGCTGATCAACAAGGCGCTCGGCACGAGGTTCGTGTCCTTCGAGGACGTGCTGCCGAACAACCGGGCCGTGGCCCTGCGAGTGCCCCGTGCGGACGTGACGCAGCAGGAGCCGTACACCACGGCCACCGCGATGAGCGCAGGCTGGATGTGGACGATCCCGCTCTTCCAGCGAAACGGCAACGGCTACGTCTACTCCGACCAGTTCATCAGCCCGGAGGAGGCGGAGCGGGAACTCCGTGCCGCCGTCGCGCCCGGTCGCGACGATCTGGAAGCCAACCACATCCGCATGCGGATCGGTCGTAACACCGACTCCTGGGTGAAGAACTGTGTGGCGATCGGGCTGTCCAGTGCCTTCGTCGAGCCGCTCGAGTCGACCGGCATCTTCTTCATCCAGCATGCGATCGAGCAGTTGGTGAAGCACTTCCCGGACGAGAGCTGGAACCCGGCGTTCGCGCGCGACTACAACGACCGCATCAACCGGGCGGTCGACGGAGTCAAGGAATTCCTGGTGTTCCACTACAGGTCCGCCCGGCGCGAGGACACGCCATACTGGAAGGCCGCGAAGCTCCGGCCGATACCGGATGGACTGGCGGAGCGGCTGGACATCGCCGAGAACCGGCTCCTGGACGAGGCGACGATCTACCCGTACTACCACGGGTTCGAGAGTTACTCCTGGAACGCCATGAGTCTCGGACTCGACCGCCGGCCGTCGGCTTCCCCGGCTCTCAAACACCTCGACGCCGACGCTGCCCGGGCGGCTCTGGCCCAGCTGCAGAAAGAAGCCGACGAGCTGGTCGCCATACTGCCGTCCTGCTACGAGTATCTAGCCTCCATCAACGGCTGAGGGAGCAGCATGAGAGTCGTTGCTAGGACACCGTCCGGGGTAACCGCGGAGGGCGATCCGGCGGACCACTTCCGTCTGTTCATGAGCTCCTGGTTCACCGGGGTGGCCATCGTCACCTCGGCGGGCATCGACGACCGGCCACACGGGCTGACCTGCACGTCGCTGTCGAGCGTCGCGCTGGATCCACCCACCTTGCTCGTCTGCCTGCAGATCGGTAGCGGCACCTTGGCCGCCATACAGGAGCGGCGTGCGTTCGTCGTCAACCTGCTGCACAACAGTGGGCAGGCCGCTGCGGAGCGTTTCGCCTCACCGGAACCCGACAGATTCTCGCACGTCCGTTGGCGGCCCGCGCCGCTCACCGGCCTGCCCTGGTTCGCTCACGATGCCTTCGCGATGGCCGAGTGCCGGGTGGCGGACTCGACGACCGTCGGTGATCACATGATCATCTACGGCACGGTCGAGAACGTGGTGACGGACGGCGGCCGTCCGTTGCTGTACGGCGCCCGGGCGTTCCACACGCCCGGCCTGTCGATCGACGCCTCATGACCGCGCCCGGAGGGGGCGTCGGCCGCGTCAGGTGGACGCTGCTGGTTGGGTTCGCGGCCCTGGCCGGAGGGCTCCTGCTGGGCGTGTCGGCGACGGTCCGGCAGGGCGACCCGGGTTTCACGGTCGATCCGATAACGCGTTTCCTCCTCGCTGTCGCGCTCATCTTGATCGTCAGCCACCTCCTCGGCGAGCTGATGCGCCGGATCGGGCAGCCACCGGTGCTCGGCGAGATCATCGCCGGGATCATCATCGGCAAGTCTGTGTTCGGTCTCCTATGGCCGGAAGCCGGGGCCTGGTTCTTCCAGCCCGGCGTGCTGGACAGCCTGAACAAGGTCGCGCAGCTGGGCCTGGTCGTGTTCATGTTCCTGCTGGGATGTGAGCTGCGTACCGATCGCATCGAGCGGCGAGGAACGGTCGCGGCCCTGGTGGCGGGGGGCACGATCCTGCCACTCGTCGCCGGTACGGGTGTCGCGTTCCTCGCCCGGTCTCAGTTCCAGGGAAGTTCCGCCTCGGGAACCTATGTCCTCTATTTCGGGCTCGCGATGGCGATCACGGCCGTTCCGGTGCTCGCCCGGATCCTCATCGACCTGAAGCTGGAACACACCCGCGTCGGTGTGCTGGCGCTGTCGTCCGCGGCCGCCGCCGACGGGGTGGCCTGGGTCCTGCTGACACTGATCCTGGCTGATCGAAGCGGTTCCCTGGCACAGAACGTCGGCTACGCGGTGGCCCTGGTGGCCTTCATGATGGTGTGTGTCCGTCCAGCTCTGGCAGCACTGGTGCCGAGAATCCATGCGGAGCGCGTGCTGATGATGGTGCTGGTGACCGGCGCCATCATCTTCGCCGGCCTGACACAGCTGATGCATCTGCATCCTGTGGTCGGGGCGTTCCTCTTCGGGGTCGCCGTCCCGCGTGACTCGCCGATCATCGAGCGCATCGGCCAGCAACTGCAGGGGTTCACCATCATGGTCCTGCTGCCGCTATTCTTCACCGGGGTCGGGCTCAGCATGTCCATCGGACTGCTCGGCTCCGATGCCGGTCACTGGCTGCTCTTCCTTGCCGTGCTGGCGGTCGCGGTGCTGGCCAAGGGCATCGGCACGTGGGCCGCCGCCCGGAGAACCGGCCTGCCGCAACACGAGGCGCTGCAGCTCGGCGTGCTGATGAACTGCCGCGGCGTGACCGAGATCGTTTTCGCCAGCATCGGGCTGCAGATGGGAGTCATCAACGAACTGGCTTTCACTGTTCTCGTCCTGGTGGCGGTGGTCACCACCGCCATGACGAAACCGATCGTGCGGTGGTTGCCGAGCGGTCGCCCTGTGCCGGCCCCGAGCGTCGGCGCGACGAGGACATGAGCCGAGAGCGGAACGGATGATGAAGGGAATTGTTCTCGCCGGTGGCGGTGGTCGCGGCCTCGTTGGCCGCGAGGCTTCAACGCGACGACGTGGCCGGCGCCCGGATGCATCGGGGCTGGACATTGGCGCTAGCCGACGACGCGGGACGCGTCATGTCCAGCCGTTTGGCCGCGAACTCATCGAGAACGATCTTTTTCGCCGCGGTCCGGTTCGGAGGGCACCCTGATGGGGGGCCGGGGCTGTCAGCCGGTGATGGTGCCCAGGGCCGCGACGAGGTAGAGGCCTCCGGCGGAGGAGACCGCGAGGCCGGCGGCGGCCGGAGCCCAGGCCATCACCGTGGAGGCGAGTGACCACCGGCGGGTTCCGTGGGTCAGCAGGGTGAGACTGCGGATCGTCACGACGCCCACCCCGGTCAGGGTGAGGGCCATTCCCACGCCGAAGGCGGCGACGAGGGTGACGGCGTCGAAGGCCCGGCCGGTGAGCAGCCCGCTCATCAGGACGACGAACGCCGACGGCGAGGGCAGCAGGCCACCGGAGAGGGCGAGCGCGACGAGGCCCCGGCGCGACCAGGGGTCCGGCCCGTCCTCGATCTGATGCCCGTGTCCGTGTCCGTGTCCGTGGCCGTGCCCATGCCCGTGGCCGTGCTGGGCCTGTGCCCGAAGCCGACGTCCTCGCACGTGGCGGTAGGTCAGGTGGACGCCGACGCAGATCGTGATCAGTCCGGCCAGCACCTGCATCCAGGCGGTGACGCTCTTCGTGCCGAAACTCGCGGCGCCGCTCAGCCCCACCCAGGCGAACGCCAGCACCAGCACCGAGAAGGTGTGCATCAGGGCGACGATGACTCCCAGGCGCAGCGCGTCACGGTAGGTGCCCCGGGTGCCGGCCAGGTAGGCCGCGGTGACGCTCTTGCCGTGCCCGGGGGCGACCGCGTGCATCGCTCCGGCGACGAGGGCGACGGCGAGGACCGCCCAGAAGACGCCCCTGTTGTCGAAGAGCGAGATGAACCGGCTCTCGAAGCCGCTGAGCTCCGTCATGGTCGCCTACCTGTCGTACTCGTCGCACTCGTCGTGCCCGTCCTGCGCCGGGTCCGCAGCACGGTGAACGCGCCTGATCCGGCCAGCAGCACCGCGGCGCCGACGGCGGCACTCGCCGTCTGCCAGGACGTGCCGTCCTTCGCCGTGCCGGAGAAGCTCAGGTGCCGGGTGACGGCCGCCGCGGTGAAGAGGGTCTGCTCGGGGGTGGCGGGTGTGTCCGCGACGAGCATCGTCCGGTACGCCGTGTTGAGATCGGTGAGGGCGGCGACGGTCACCTCCACCTCGGTCACCGGACCGCGGCAGTCGAAGACGAACCGGGCGCCGTCGACGAGCAGCGCCCGGAGTTCCTCCAGCCGGCTCCGGCACGGCCGGCCGGCCTGGGCGACCGTGATCTTCTCCAGCAGGTAGTCGCGGAGGGCCGTTGAGCGCTCCAGTTTCTGCTCGCCGGTCAGCTCCGTCGAGACCGTGCCGGTGGCCGGGTCCTCGAACGCGCCGAGCGACTGGCCGAGCGCGACCCAGTCGTCCTCGGCGGGGAGCCAGGAGATGGTCACCCGCGAGCCGTCGGCCCCGATCCGTGCGATGGACGGCGGCCCGAAGGGATGGGCGGAGGCTGGGGCGGCCCAGCAGGTCAGGGCGCCGGCGAGCAGCGCGCCCGCCAGCGTACGGGCGTGGATTCTCAATGCGTTTCCTGTCCGACGGCGCTCCGGCACGTCCCGGGGACGGGGCCGCCGTGGCGGTGGCCCTGTCCCCCGGGAGGGGCTACTTCTTGGTGACCGTGACGGCCGGGCTGGTGATCTTCTGGTTCGCGCTGTCCAGGTGGACCACGTAGGCCTCGCCCTTCTTCAGGCTGCTCGGCACCTTGAAGGTGTAGGTGAGACGGCCCAGCTCATCGGCCTCCCGCGTGCCGACCGTGACGCTGTTCTTCCCCTTTCCACGCTCGTCGCCGTCCGCCTTCCTCATGAGGACGGACACCCGTTCGGCGGGGTCGTAGCCGTACGCGGAGATCGTGAGCTCGCCGCGGTGCCCGACGGCGGTCTTGTCGACGACGACCTGCTCACCGACGGTGTTGTCCGCGGTACGGACCTCGTTGACGGTGCGCTCGCCCCTGTTGTTCTTCCGGACGACGAAGCCGTCGTGGTGCTCGCCGTTGGCGTAACGGGCCTCGAACGTGATCTTGTCGGCCTCGACGTCGATCAGCTGGTAGAGCTGGGTGTTCTGGCTCTTGCTGACGACCTCGGCGCCGTTGCCGGTCCAGTTCTCGCCGTTGTTGAGCGCGTACATCTTGCCGCCGGAGACGGACACGACGTAGGCGACACCGTTGTTGACCGTGACGGACCTGCGGGCGGTCGCCACGTTGCCCCGGCCGTAGGAGTGGTCGTGGCCCTGGAGGACCAGGTCCACGCCGTACTTCTCGAACAGCGGGCCCCACTGGCCGCGGACGGCGGGGTTGTTGCGGGTGCCGGTGGTGGAGTAGACGGGGTGGTGGAAGGTCACCACGGTCCACTTGTTCGGGTTGTCCTTGAGCAGACCCTCCAGCCAGGTGGTCTGCGCGGCCATCAGGGTGGCGTTGCCCTGCACGTTGGTGTCCAGGCCGATGAAGCGCACGCCCTGGTAGTCGACGGTGTATGCGGTCTGCTTCAGCTCCGGGTTGCCCGGCCCGTTGTCCGGATAGGGGAACTGCGGACGCCAGAAGGTGGACAGGCCGCCGCTGTACTCGTGGTTGCCGGGGATGGAGATGTTGTTGACCTGGCTGTCGATGAAGCCGGAGGCCTTGTACCACTGGCCCCACTGTTCCTCGTTGTTCGCGTTGTCGATGAGGTCGCCGGCGTTGACGATCACTTTCGCCTGCGGCCGGTCGGTGAACGCCTGGCGGAAGACGCGCGGCACCGCGGAGTCGATGTGGTTCTGCGCGTCGCCGTAGTAGATGAACGAGAACGGCTGGAGGTCGGCCGCCGCGGTGGTGAAGTCGCTCCACTCCCTCCAGTTGGTGCCGTCGCCGACCCGGTAGCTGTAGCGGGTGTTCGGCTTCAGGCCGGTGAACTCGACGGTGTGGTAGACGGAGGCGTACCCCAGCGTGGTGTTGACCGCGGTGGTGCTGAGCGCCTTGACGTTGGTGACCGCGCCCGCGGAGGGCGCGACATCGCCGAGCGCGCGCGGGGCCTCAAGGATCTGGGCCTGAGCCGACTCGGCGTCGGTCACGGCCCGCCAGGTGACCTTCTGGCTGGTCGCCGGCGTGGTGGTCGGGGTGAGGATGACCCGGTCGGGCATGGGGGAGGGCTTGTGGATCTCGGCGGCGGGGTACTTCGGCGGCGCGGCCGCGCCGAACGCCACCGGGCTGAACGCGAGACCGCCGGCGATCAGCACGCCCGCGCTCACCGCCGTCAGCCTGGCACGCCGGGATCCGGCGGATCGGGGCAGTTTGGCTTCGCCCATCATGAGCTCTTCTCCAGGGAGGGATCACATTCCACCGAGGGAGTGCGGTGGACATCGGTATTGATCCAAAAAAGAAGGACAAAAGCCCATATAGAGCATTACATCCGGATGAACAGCTCCTCTTCTATATTCCTGGCCTCAAAAGCAGCATTGATGTCGTCAGAAGGCCGCGCACTCGATGTCTTTTGTTGTCCTCGCGTTCGCTGGAACACCTCTAACCTCGGGCGAGCGGGTTCGGACGGAGGCGGAACGCGTGCGCCCGTTTCGCGCCCCGCGTCACACGGCATGTGGCCTCGCCCGCTCCGGGGAGGAAACGCGGCACGACGCCGCGTACCGGATCCATCGAGCCCTCGGGCGAGGCCGACGTTCCCGAACGAGAGGTGTTCGATGATCGGCTACCGACAGGCGGGTGACCGGCGCTCTGTTCGCCGGACATTGCTTCCCGGCCTCGTGGTGCTCGGCGCGCTCTTCCTGCCACCGTCCACGGCGAGCTCGGCGGGACCAACGATCAAGGACGAGACCTTCGTCACCGCGGAGACCGGCGGGATCCTGCACATCGAGGCGGGGGAGTGTTTCACCGACCCGGCCTACTCTCCGGAGGCGGCCGAGGCCGTCGTGTTCTACACGCCCTGCGCGGAGCGGGCGGCCAACCAGTCGTACGGCTTCGTGCACGCCCCCGACGGTGAATGGGATCCGGCAGCGCTGACCGCGTTCGCCCGGGAGAGCTGCGGGCGAGGGTTCGACGGCAACTGGAGCGGCGCGTCGGCCCTGGGCCTGGACTTCTACCCGGTAATGCCGACCAGGAGGACCTGGGCCGGCGGCGACCGCGACGTCATGTGCGTGGTCTACAGCCCGGAAGGCCCGATGGACGGCTCGGCGCTGCCCGTGGCGAGTTGATGACCGCGTGGCCGTCCGTGAGGTCTGGTCGCCCATCCGCCCATCCGCTCACCGCGAATTTTCCCGGCCCCAGCCCCAGCCCTGGCCGCACCACCGGATAAAGGCCGGTGATCAGCCCACTTTTGTACGAGGTAACTCGATGTCTGTGGAAATCCTTAGCGTCGGTATACCCAATATCAAGGCTGTCGCCCTGTCGTATCTGAAGCATGAGCACACCCAGGAGGTCCCTATGACCACCCCGCAGCGGATCTCACTCTGGCATGACGTGCTCGCCGTTGGCCGGAGCATCAGGCTCAGCATGTCGTCGCCGGAGACCCGTGCCAAACGTGCCTACGAGATCTTTCCGCCGAGCACCTGGACCGCGCTGAACGAGCACAGCTCGTATCTCAATTTCGGCTACTGGCGCGATGAGGTCGCCACGCTCGACGACGCGTGCGAGGCGCTGGCGAAGAAGTTGGCGGACGCCGCGGGCTTTCAGGAGGGCGATCGCGTTCTCGATGCCGGGTTCGGTTACGGCGACCAGGACTTCATGTGGTTGGAACGGCATAACCCAGCAAAGATCATTGGATTGAACGTGACGCCGACGCATGTGCGGATCGCTCAGGAGAAGGCCCGCGAACGTGGCCTGGACGATCGGCTGATCTTCCAGGAGGGGTCGGCGACCGCGATGACGTTCGAGCCCGGCAGCTTCGACCGGGTGGTCGCCCTGGAGTCGGCCCTGCATTTCCGGACCAGGGAAGAATTCTTCCGCCAGGCTCACCACATCCTTCGCCCCGGCGGGGTGCTCGCGACGGCGGATGTCGTGCCGTTGAACGCCGACAACGCCGGCCGCCGGGAGCTTTTCTCCACCTCGGTCCCCGAAGAAAACCTCTATGACGGCAACGAGTACGTTGCTCGCCTCCAAGCCGCCGGGTTCGTCAATGTCCAGTTGACCTCCATCCGTCACCATGTGTACGAGCCGTGGTGCAGGTGGGCGGAACAGAAGCTGGACGACCAGGCATTTCAGCAGAAGGTCACCTGGGTCTATCGCCGCTGGCTGCACCGTGAGCTGGCGGACGACACGCGTATGCGGCAGAAGTTCGCCGACTTGGACTACGTCATCGTCGTCGCCGAGAAGCCGATGTGAGAGCCGGGGCAACGGACATCGGCCCGAGAAGCCAGAAGGCCACCAAGGCCCCCGAGATGGGACTTTGGTGGCCGTTTGACCTGGTCAACCCATAACAGGGGTGATGGTGGACGATACAGGGATTGAACCTGTGACCTCTTCCGTGTCAGGGAAGCGCTCTCCCGCTGAGCTAATCGTCCGCATGGTAAAGAACCAGAGGTGGAGACGGGATTTGAACCCGTGTAGACGGCTTTGCAGGCCGTTGCCTCGCCTCTCGGCCACTCCACCGGAGTGAGAGCCCGAAGACCCTTCGAGCGGAAGACGGGATTCGAACCCGCGACCCTCACCTTGGCAAGGTGATGCTCTACCACTGAGCCACTTCCGCGTGTTTCCTCCGGGTTTCACACCCGGTGGCGACGAGAGAACTCTAGCGGGTTTTCCCGGCGGTTGTGTAACCGCGCGTTCAGCCGTCCTGCTCAGCCGGGCGGCGCAACTGGCGCGTGACCACGCGCTCCACGGCGGGCAGGGTGAGGAAGATCTCCAGGATGCGGGTGAGGCGATGCACCTCGATGCGGTGGAAGGCGGGACCGTCGGCACGGGCCAGCAGGAAGGTGAGGGCGAGAGGGGGCAGCGGGGCGGCGATCACGTGCAGGCCGGAGTCGATGGTGAAGGCCGTCGGGCGGACGGGGGTCTCGTCGGGGAAGGGCACCTGCTCGGGGGCGCGCCAGCTGGAGTGGACGACCGTGCGCGGGCTCTTCTCGGTCGCCGCGGCCGCCCAGTCGGCGCTGAACAGCACGGGCATGGAGTCGATCAGAGTGGCGAGGGCTCGGTCGCCCGCGGTGGTGATGTATTTGAGGATCTCCAGCTCCGGATAGGTCCCCGGCGCCTCGCGCGTGCCCCAGATGCCTTCGATCCTCACTCCCGGGACGCTCTCCAGCCCTTCGATCAGGCTTTCCCTGGGGGCGGAGTCGGGCCAGTAGACGGTGATGTCGTCCAGCGCCTGGCCGTCGCCCCGGTCGAGGACGACCACCTGGGTGATGTCGGCGCCCGCGACACCGAGGACACGGGTCACCTTCCCCAGCGAGCCCGGCTGGTCGGGCAGCGCGATCCGCAGTCGCAGCAGCATCCGCGGCCTCCCATGTCACATTGATCTACGAAGGAACACAATACCCAGCGATGATTCGTCCTGCTCGTCGCAGTGCGGTAGAAAAGCCAGGTGGAGTCGTTGAAACTGGGATCGCTGGAGGTGTGGCCGCCGGTCGTCCTCGCCCCGATGGCCGGGATCACCAACGCGCCCTTCCGTACTCTCTGCCGGGAGCAGGGCGGCGGGGTGTTCGTCTGCGAGATGATCACGACGCGGGCGCTGGTGGAGCGCAACCCCAAGACCTTGAAGATGATCCGGTTCGAGCCCGAGGAGCGCCCCCGCAGCCTCCAGCTGTACGGGATCGACCCGGTGACCGTCGGCAGGGCCGTCCGCATGATCGCGCAGGAAGACCTGGCCGACCACGTCGACCTCAACTTCGGCTGCCCGGTGCCCAAGGTGACCCGCAAGGGCGGTGGCTCGGCGCTGCCGTACAAGCGAAACCTGTTCCGGTCGATTCTGCGTGAGGCCGTGGGCAACGCGGGAACGCTGCCGGTGACCGTGAAGATGCGCAAGGGCATCGACGACGACCACCTGACCTACCTGGACGCCGGACGGATCGCCGTCGAGGAGGGCGTCTCCGCGATCGCGTTGCACGGCCGCACCGCGATCCAGCACTACGGCGGCACCGCCGACTGGGAGGCGATCGCGCGGCTCAAGGAGAGCGTGACGGAGATTCCCGTGCTCGGAAACGGCGACATCTGGAGCGCCGCCGACGCGCGCCGCATGATGGACGAGACCGGGTGCGACGGCGTGGTCGTGGGCCGGGGCTGCCTGGGGCGCCCGTGGCTGTTCGCGGACCTGGCGGCCATGTGCGAGGGTGGGGAAGAGCGGCGCAGGCCCCTGCTGGGCGAGGTCGCCGCGACGATGGACCGGCACGCGACCCTGATGGCCGAATGCTTCGAGAGCGAGCGGCACGCGGTGGTCGACTTCCGCAAGCACGTCGGCTGGTATCTCAAGGGCTTCACCGTCGGAGCCGCCCTCCGCCGCCGCCTGGCCACCTCGGAGAGCCTGCCGGACCTGCGCGAGGGTCTCGCCGAACTCGACGCCGCCCAGCCGTGGCCCGACGGGGTGGACACCCCCCGGGGCAAGACCAACCCGCGCGACCGCGTTCACCTGCCCGCCGGGTGGCTGGACGACCCCTATGATCTCGCGGTTCCCAGCGCCGACGCCGAGAGCGACACCTCGGGCGGCTGACGGCGCCGGGACGGCACCCGGGGCGTGCCGGGGTCCTACCCGGGAGGGCGCCCGGATTGCATCGGGAGCCCCACGGGCGCCTTCCGCTTCGGGCACGAGCCGTGTCACGGCCTCGTTCCCGGGTATCCCGAGTCATGTGAACATGTGGGGCAAAAGAGATGACATGGTGGTCCACGGGAGTGAGCCGTATAACGCAGAGGCTCCGCCGGGAGCTCTGGCCGATCACATTCTCACCCCGCTCGACACCTTCTACAGCCGCAACCACGGCCCCGTCCCCGACCTGGATCCGACCTCTTGGCGCCTCATCGTGGACGGCCTGGTCGAGCACCCGCTGACACTGTCACCGCAGGAGCTGCGCTCCGAGTTCTCCGAGGTCACGGTGGTGGCGACCCTGCAGTGCGCGGGCAACCGCCGCGCCGGTCTGGTCGAGGTCCGCGACATTCCCGGTGAGGATCCGTGGGGGCCCGGAGCCACCTCGACCGCGCGCTGGAGCGGTGTCGGCCTGGCCGAGGTCCTCGCTCGCGCCGGTCTGCTTCCCCGGGCCGCGCACATCGCCTTCGCCGCCCCCGACGTCTCCGAACTCGCCGATCCCGCCCAGCCCTACGGAGCCTCCATCCCCGTGTCCAAGGCCGTCGGCGGGGACGTCCTGCTGGCCTGGGCCATGAACGACCGGCCGCTGCCCAGGGTCCACGGCGCCCCGCTCCGCGTCGTGGTCCCCGGCTGGATCGGCGCCCGCAGCGTCAAGTGGCTTCAGCGCGTCACCGCGCGGGAGGAGCCCTCTGACAACTACTTCCAGACCACCGCCTATCGTCTCCTGCCCGTAGAGGCCGATCCCGCCAAGGCGGGGACCGGTGACGGCATCTCCCTGGGGCCCGTCGTCCTCAACACCGCGATCCTGAGCCCCGGCGACGGCGCCCGCACACGGCCGGGCCTCACCCGGATCACCGGTTACGCCTACGCGGGGGAGGGCCGTACCGTCGCCCGCGTCGACGTCTCCCTCGACGGGGGCGACACCTGGATCCAGGCGGACCTCGGCGAGCAGGCGGGTCCCTGGGCGTGGCGGCACTGGCACACCATCGCCGAGCTGGGGGAGGGCGAGACCGTGATCGTCGCCCGCGCGTGGGACAGCGCCGGTGCCACCCAGCCGGAATCGCCCCGGCACGTGTGGAATCCCAAGGGGTATGCCAACACCTCCTGGTCTCGCGTCCGCGTCACCTGCGCCCCCTAGCTCCGCACTCGGACGCGAGAACCCCGAAGGGGCCGTCGATCCCGGCGTGCCGGCCGTTCGACGACGGCCGACACGCCGGGTGACACCGGACACGGAAACCCGCGGGTACGACCAACGCCGCGATCACCCGAGACACCGCGGCCGGCCGGTATGGCCGTCCATCACCGCCCTCACCCGCACGTGACGGACCGGTGGGAGATCACCGGCGGTGACGCGGGCGGGTACCGGTCAGACCCTGCCCGGATGCGGCCGGAACCTCGGGCCGCCGATCGGCTCGTACCAGCCGGCGACCTTGTCGCCGGGCGGGGCCACCGCGTCGATCGCGTCCAGATCCTCGGCGGTCCACTCGATCGCCGAGGACTCCGCGCACGAGTCGAGGTCGGCCAGCCGCTCCGGCCCGCACAGCACACTCGTCACGCCGGGCTGCCGTAAGACCCAGGAGAAGGCCAGTTGGGCCATGGTCACATCATGACGGGCCGCGATCACCCGCAGCACGTCGAGCACGTCGAACACGGCCTCGCTGAATCGGTCACCGGCGAAGTCGGCGAGCACGCCACCCGCGCCGTACCGGCTGCCCGCGGACGGCGGCTCGCCGCGCCGGTACTGGCCGCTGAGCACCCCTCCGCCCAGCGGTGCCCACGGGTTCACCGCGAGCCCGAACGTCGCCGCCATCGGGAGCAGCTCACGCTCGGCCCGCCGGTCGAGGATGTTGTACGGCGGGGTCTCGGCCACGATCCGGTTGAACCCGAACTCCTTGGCCACCCACAGTGACTCGACGACCTCCCACGCGGCGGAGGTGCTCACCCCCAGGTAGCGGACCTTGCCCGCGCGCACCAGGTCGTCCAGTGCGCGCAACGGCTCGTCGACCGGCACGTCGGGGTCGAACCGGTGCAGGGTGAACACGTCGACGTGGTCGGTCCGCAGCCGCCGCAGGCTCGCCTCGCACTGACGGATCAGGTGCCGGCGGCTCACGCCCCGGCCGTTGGGATCCTCGGTGTCGACCGGCATGTACGCCTTGGTGTTGATCACCACTCGATCGCGCTTGGACGACTTCGCCAGGGCGGCCCCGACGACGGACTCGCTGCGCCCGGGGGCTCCGCCGTAGTTGTTCGCGGTGTCGAAGAAGTTGACGCCGAGGTCGAGTGCCCTGTCGATGATCCGGGCCGACTCGGCCTCGTCGGCCCTGTCGCCGAACATCCAGCATCCCAGGCCCAGGGCGCTCACCCGCACGCCGGTCCGTCCGAACGGCCGGTACTCCATAGCGGTCACTCCTTCAGTCCAGTCCCGCGACCGCGCGCACGGCGTCGGCCAGCGGGACGAACGGTTCGGCGCCAGGCGGGGCGCCGAGGAACATCCGGTTGTGGGTGATGACGACGGCCAGCCCGGTCGCGAGGTCGGCCCATCCCATCGACCCGCCCACCCCGGCGTGCGCGAGCACCTGGGGCGAACGGCCGAGCAGCGGGTCGGCCGGGGGAGACTCCCCGCCCAGCCAGTAGCCGCCGGTGCCGATCCAGGTGGTTGCCTGGTAGACCTCGTCGAACTCGTCGGCGTTCGGCCGCGGCGAGGTCAGGGCGAGCAGGCGGTCGGCCGCGACGTACCGGCGACCGGCGATCTCGCCGCGGTTCGCCAGCATGCTGAAGAACCGCGCACCGGCGCGGGCCGACATCACCGCGCCGGCCGCCGGGATCGACGCCGACCGGAACCGGGGGTCGTTCCAGCGGTCGGCGTCGGGCCGGATCTCCGGGGGCATCGACAGCAGCGGCACCCCGGTCATCGGCTCGCGCTTCGGCGGGTTCGGCCCCCAGGTCAGGCGGGCGACCCGGTGCTCGTGCTCCGCCGGGAGCACGTCCCAGACGTCGTCGGCGCCGAGCGGCAGGCACAGCTCCTCGCGGAGGAACCGGTGGTAGGGGCGGTGGCCCGGGTCGGTGCGGCGGATGACCTCACCGAGGATGTGCCCGAAGCTGATCGAGTGGTACATGGAGCGTTCACCCGGCGGGTGCAGCGGTTCGACGCCCGCGATCCAGGTGGTGATCGCGTCCCAGTCCGCGAGCCCGCTCGGGTCCAGGTCTGGCGGCATGTGCGGGACGCCGGCACGGTGCGTGAGCACGTGTCCGACGGTGATGTCCTGCTTGCCGTGCCGCCCGAACTCCGGCCAGTACGTCGCGACCGGCTCGTCCATGTCCACGAGCCCTCGTTCGCACTGCAGCTGGATCGCCGTGGCGACAAGCGCCTTGCTCACCGAGAACACCGGGAACAAGGTGTCACCGTCGACCGCCCGGCCGCCCCGCGGGTCGGCGACGCCGGTCCACGCGTCGACGATGAGCTCATCGCCGAGGTAGGCGGCGACCTGCACACCGACCTCACCCAACTCGACGGCGCGGGCGAGCGCGGCCTCGATCCGATCGTCGGACCTCATCGCTCGATCTCCTCTCTCTCACGGGCGGGTTCGGCCTCCCGCGACTCGGTCTCGTCGCCGAGGTAGGCCGCGATGACCCGCGGGTCACGGCGTACCTCGGCGGGCGTCCCGTCGGCGATGACCCGTCCGCGCTCCATCACGATCAGCCGGTCGCACACCCGCATCACCAGTTCCATGTCGTGCTCGACCACCAGCACGCCCATTCCGCGCTCGTCGGCGAGCCGCCGGAGCAGGGTGCCGAGTTCGGCCGACTCGGTCGAGCTCAGCCCGGCCGCCGGCTCGTCGAGGCAGAGAACGGACGGTTCGGCGGCCACCGCACGGGCGATGCCGACCAGCCGGCGCCGGCCGTACGGCAGCTCGGTCGGCAGCCGGTCGAGGTCCGGGCCGAGCTCGAACAGTTCGACGGCGGCGAGTGCCCCGGCGGTGAAGGCGGTCGGGCGCGGCCAGACCAGGTCGGTCAGGTAGGCGCTGCCGGACCGCGCGTCGACCGACGCCTTGAGGTTGTCGGCCACCGTCATGTCGTCGAACAGCTCAAGGCTCTGGAACGACCGCCCGATCCCCTCACGGACCCGGCGGTACATGGGCATCGACCCGATCGGCTTGTCGGCGAGCGTGACCGTGCCGGATCTCGGCCTCGTCGCGCCGGTGAGCGCGTCGATCAACGTGGTCTTGCCCGCTCCGTTCGGCCCGATGAGCCCGACGATCTCACCCGGACCGACGTGCAGCGAGACGTCGTCCACCGCGACCACGCCGCCGAAGGCCACCGTCAGCCCTTGGCCGCGCAACACCCGTCCGGGCACCCGGCCGGGGGCGGCCGCGACGGTGTCCGCGCCCGGCCGGGCCGGACGGCGCCGGCGCGGCAGGTGCAGGTGCCGGGAGAGGCCCTCCGCGGCCCCGTCCGGGCGTGCCTGCAGGTACCAGATGGACAGCACGCCTCCGATGAGGGCGATCCACAGCGGCATCGTCGCGCTGTCCGAAGCGAGCAAGGTGGAGATGAAACCGCCGGGGTGTCCGAGCACGCCGAGCAACGGGCCCGCGATGTAGCCGATGCCGCCCAGGACGACGTAGGACAGCCCCAAGATCGAGTCGAAGGCCGCGAATCCCCGCTCGAACACCATGGTCGGCTGCCGGAACACCACCAGGATCCCGCCGAGCGCGGCGATCGCCGCGGAGAGGGCGAACGCGTAGAGCCTGACCCGCCAGGGGTTCAGCCCGACGGACTCGGCCGCCCGCTCGTTGGTGCGGACCGCGATCATGCGGCGCCCGACACGGCCGCGCCGGACATTGGCGACCACGAGGCCGGCGAGTACGAACGCGACCAGGCACACGATCGCCCAGCGCCCGGGGTGGGCGAGGGAGTCGATTCGCCAGCCGAACAGCTCCAGCGGGTTCGGCAGGGGCGTGTAGGCGCCGGAGTAGGTGGGGTTCTGCAGCAGCACCCCCTGGATCGCCACGGCGGAGCCGAGTGTGGCCACCGTGAAGTTCACGCCGCGGGTACGCAGCAGCGGAACGCCGAGCATCGCGCCGACGACGAACGTCGCGACCAGGCTCAGCACGACCGCCAGGATGAACGGCATCCCGGTGCCGGTCAGCAGCAGGCCGGTGATCACCGCACCGATGCCGGCGAAGCTGAACTGGCTGAGTGACAGCTGCCCGGTGTATCCGGTGATGACGACACTGGAGAGCAGAATGATCCCGTACGTACAGGTGATCGTCGCCGCTGTGATGTACGACAGATCGAACACCGCGGTGAGCAGGACGACGCTGCCTGCGAAGAGCGTGAGGAGGACGAGGGGACGGACATGTCCGTCCCCGACCTTCGGGCGTCGCTCGACGATGGCCGTGCGGATCCGTTCGCCCCCGCCCCGCCACACCATCACCAGCACGATCAGCAGGAACGGCACGGCGTCCGCCCAGCCGGGTGTGGCCACGTAGCGGGTCACCTCGGCCTGGCTCACCCCGATCAGCAGGGCGCCGAGGTATGTCAGCGGGAACGAGCGCAGGCCGCCGATCAGCGCGGCGGCGAGCGCCGGCACGATCAGGTGGGTCAGCGTGACGATCTGCACGCCGACGATCGGGGCGAGCAGGACGCCGGCGATGCCGGCGAACACCGAGCCGATCACCCAGTTGGTGGTCGCGATCCTGACCGGGGAGATGCCCAGGGCCGCCGACGCGATGGGGTTCTCCACCTGTGCCGAGGTGGCCAGCCCGAACCGGGTCCGGCCGTAGCCGACGGTGAGCAGGCCGACGAGCACGGTGGCGATGAGGAAGGTGATGATCCGATCCTGGCCCAGGTGGATCCCGAACAGCGACACCGGATCGGTGGGGAAGATGGACTGGACGAGGCGCTCGTCCGCGCCGTAGCGCAACGTCAGTGCGGACTGCACGACGACGAGCACGATCAGGGAGACGATGGTGCGGCTCAGCGCCGAGGTGCGTGCCATGCGCTGGATCGCGAGGCGATAGGTCAGGTAACCGCACAGCGCGGCGGCGAGCAGCGCACCGGGCACCGCGAGTACGGGCGAGAGCCCCTGGCCCGCGTTGAGTTCCCAGTAGGCGAACGCCGCCACGGTTCCGACGATGCCGTGGGAGAAGTTGATGATCCCGGATCCGCGGTATGCGATCACGATGCCGAGGGCGGTCAGCGCCAGCAGCGAACCCGAGGACATCCCGACCAGTGCGAGCTGGATGGCGCCGTTCATCTGGCGTGCCCTCCGCTCGCGGTCGCCTGGCCGTCGGCCACCTCGGAAAGGTAGCTGGCCTCGATCTCGGCCAGCCGCGACCCCATCTCGGCCGCCGTCCCCTCGATCACGATCTCTCCTCGCCGCAGTACGCAGACGCGGTCGGCCACCTGCAGGGCGCGCGTGGCCCGCTCTTCGACGATGAGCACGCCGACGCCGCGGTCGGCGGCGGCGCGCAACCGGGTGAGCAGCCGCGCGACGATCAACGGGGCGAGGCCGAGCGTCAGCTCGTCGGCGAGGAGCACCTTCGGCGCGCCGGCCAGCGCGCGCGCCAGGGTGAGCATCTGCTGCTCGCCTCCCGACATCAGCCCCACCTTGCGATCCAGCAGCGGCTCCAGCTCGGGCATCAGCGCCAGGCTCTCCTCGATGCCTCCCCGGCCCAGGCGGAGGTTCTCCCGGCAGGTCAGGCCCATGAACACCGAGCGGTCCTCGCAGATCAACGCCAGGCCGGCGTCGGCCCTGCGATGCAGTCCCTCGGGCGCTGACCGGCCGTCGAGCAGGACCGAGCCGCCGATCGGTGTCAGCACCCCGGCCAGGGCCAGCAGGGTCGTGGTCTTGCCCGCGCCGTTCGCGCCCAGCAGCGCGACGATCTCGCCCGGACGTACCGCCACCGACAGGCCGTGCAGCACGGGGAGGTGGCCGTAGCCGACCTGGAGGTCGACCGCGGAGAGGATCGGTTCGGTGCTCCGCCGGGGATCGGGAGCCACCCGAGCCCCGCTCTGGATCACCCGTTCTCCCTGAGGGCGTCGAGCACGCTGAACGGCTCGGCGGCGTCGCTGTAGGTGCCGTTCTTGACCGTGTACGTGACGACGTTGGTGTTGAGAATACGGCCGAAGTCCTTGATGCCCAGCGGCGTGGTCAGGTCGAGGGCCGGCCCGACTCCCGTCTCCACGGAGCTGAGCCTGCCCAGCGCCTCCTGCACCGACGCGGCGTCGACCGTCCCCTGGACGGATTCGGCGGCCGCCTTCACCGCGGCCACCGCCGACCACACGACCACGCCCGCCGACGTCGGCGTCGCGTCCGGCTTGTACTTCCTCATCGCGTCGCGGAAGGAGACCATGCCGGCCTCGTCACTGTTCACGGGCAGGAACGAGTCGGACAGCAGCACGTCTTCCGCGGCCTTGCCGATCTGGTCGATCAGCGCCTGGGTGAGGGAGGCCGCGGCGAGCCCGGTCTTCACCCCCGGCGCGCCGGCGCCCAGGGCGGCGATCGCCTTGCCGGCCTCGCCCGGCGGGAGCGCCAGCACCACGCAGTCCGCGCCGTTCGACACGACCTGGGCGACCGGGGGCCCGTAGTCGGCGTTCGTGGTCGGTACAGCGATCTTCGCGTTCAGTTTCATACCAAGCGATCTCAGCCCGGCGTCGGCGAAGTCGGCCGAGGCGATCGAGGACGGCAGCGACTGCGTGATCGCGTCGATCTTCTTGCAGCCGTAGGTCTTGACCAGTCCGATCGCGGCCCCGCTGAACGAGACCGGCGTGCCGCCGGGGATCGGCCAGGAGATCTTGCTGGTGAATTCGAGCGGGTTGATCGGGTGGCTGAGCAGCGGGATGCCGGCCTGTTCGAGCACCGGCACCATGCCGCTGCCACCGACCGACAGGCCGCCGATCACGGCGATCGCGCCTTGAGCGACCGCGTCCTGGGCGCACTTCGCGCTCACATTCGGGTCGGCCTGGTCGTTGCAGACCGTCAACTCGACCTTGCGGCCGGCTATGCCGCCGGCGTCGTTCACCGCGGACACGGCGGCCTCGATCGCCGCCGCCTGGTCCGGGAACCCGACCGACGGCGCGGACACCGTCAGGATGCCGACGAGCTTGAGAGATGCCGGTTCCGACGAGACGGCGGAGGTGGCGGGCTTCTCGTCGTCCGAGGTGGCCGAGCACGCCGCGGTCAGCGCCAGCGTCGACGCCACTGCGGCGACGGCGGTGAGCCGTCGGGTCCAGTCGGGTTGATATGTCTTGCTCATCATGGCGATGTCCCATTGGTTCGTTACGGTGTTGGTCCCCCGACGCGGTAGGGGGAGCGTCGCCAGGCTCAGTTACCTGCGGCATTACCCGCGGCGCACCAGGGGCTCGATAACAGGTCCGGTGCCCTGAGCCAGGGTGCGCGATATGCCGGACAACACCATCCGGAACCGTATGAAGTGCAGCGGAGAGCGATGAACGGTTCGACCCGTCGCGCGCACCAATCAGATCGTCTTGTCAGGACTTCTCAGGGGGCGGAGGGACACGCCGCCCCCGGCCGGACGCGCCGGGCCCGTTCTCCGCACGTGTCGTGCCGTCGTGCGGGAGCCGCCGGAGCTGATCGGCCGCCTCCGGCCGCCCGGCTTCAGGCATCGACGGAGCCGCCGCTGCGCCAGTAGACGTTGTTCTCCCTGCTGAGCATGCCCTCGTCGACCAGATAGCGGCGCAGCGCCGCGTAGTCGTCGTGGAAGGCGCGCAGCGCGACGTTGACCTCTTTCTCCGCGTAGCGGACCCCCGGCTCGAAGACCTGGACCACGTAGTCGAGCACGATCAGTTGCTTGTCGCGCTTGCTGGGGATCGCCCGCAGTCGTCCCTCGACGAGGAAGGACTGCAGAACCCTCTCCTTTGGGGAGGCCGGGGTGGCGGGTCTGGCCGTGGCGTGCAGCAGCTCACGGAAGCGCTCGCGCCGCACCTCCCACTCGCCGCCCTCTCCCCGTACGGCCAGTCCGCCGCGTTCCAGGCGGTCCAGCGCGCGCCTGACCGCCTCCCTGTCGAGCCCGGACTCCTCCTCCGGCTTGCCGCCCAGCACCAGGGCGGCAAGGACCCTCAACGTGTCTTCCTGGTAGAGCAGGCCCAGCACCTGCCTGATCGCTTCGTCGCTCATCTCGTCATTCTTGTCGGTCCCGTCTGATATTTCTGCGCCCAGGGACGGTCTCCTACGCCGAGCGCCCCTGACGGCGGTGGGCGCCCCGGCGTCCGCGGGGGGTGTCGGAGACCGGTTCAGAGGCGGTTCAGGCCGATGACGTGGACCACCGCGCGGCCCTCCTCGTCGGAGGCGGCGAGGTCCACCTGCGCGTCGATGCCCCAGTCGCCGTCGCCCGCGGGGTCGGAGATGACCTGGCGGACGCGCCAGAACTCCTTCTCCTCCTCGATGCGGAGCAGGCCGGGACCGCGGGCGTCCGGGCCGGTGCCGATCTCCTCGTGGTCGTCGTAGTAGGCGTCGAGCGCGGCGCCCCAGTCGACGTCGGGCGCCAGCCGCTCCAGCTCCTCCTCGTTCTCCAGGGAGGCGAGCTCGATCAGGCGGAACATCGCGTTGCGGACCAGTACGCGGAACGCGCGGGTGTTGGCGGTGACGGGCTTGGTGCTCTCCTCCAGCGAGGGCGCCTCCAGCTCCCCGGCCGGGTTCTGCAACTGCTCCCACTCGTCCAGGAGACTGGAGTCGACCTGGCGGACCAGCTCGCCGAGCCACTCGATGAGGTCGACCAGGTCCTCGGTCTTGAGGTGTTCGGGGATGGTCCGCGACAGGGTGCGGTAGGCGTCGGCGAGATAGCGCAGTACGGTGCCCTCGGAGCGGGTCAGCTCGTAGAACTGCACGTAGTCGGCGAAGGTCATCGCCCGCTCGTACATGTCGCGCACGACGCTCTTGGGGCTGACCGTGTAGTCACCCACCCAGGGGTGGCCGCGCCGGTAGGTCTCGTACGCGCCCAGCAGCAGGTCGGCGAGCGGCATCGGATAGGTGACCTCGGCCAGGAGCTCCATCCGCTCCTCGTACTCGATGCCGTCGGCCTTCATCAGCGCCACCGCCTCGCCGCGTGCCTTGTTCAGCTGCGCGGACAGGATCTGCCGGGGGTCGTCGAGGATGGACTCGATGATCGAGACCATGTCCAGGGCGTAGTTGGGCGCCTGGATGTCGAGGAGTTCGAGGGTGGCGAGCGCGAAGGTGGACAGCGCCTGGTTCAGCGCGAAGTCCTCCTGCAGGTCGACGGTGAGGCGGGCCATCCGGCCGTGCTCGTCGGGCTCGCTCAGCTTCTCCACCACGCCTCCGGCCAGCAGCGACCGGTAGATCGCGATGGCCTGGCTGATGTGCCGCCGCTGCCACTTGCGGTCCTCGTGGTTGTCGGTGAGCAGGTGGCGCATGGCCGCGTAGCAGTCGCCTGGACGGTTGATCACCGCGAGGAGCATGGCGTTGCTGACCTTGAACCGGGAGTTCAGCGGCTCGGGCTCGGCGGCCTGCAGCTTCTCGAAGGTCTCCTCGCTCCAGCCGACGAAGCCCTCCGGCGGCTTCTTGCGGGCGAAGCCGCGCCGCCGTTTGGGATCGTCGCCGATCTTGGCCAGGGCCTTCTCGTTCTCCACGACGTGGTCGGGGGCCTGGCAGACGACGTAGCCGATGGTGTCGAAACCCGCCCGCCCGGCCCGCCCGGCGATCTGGTGGAACTCGCGGGCACGCAGCCGCCGCACCCTGTTGCCGTCGTACTTCGACAGGGCGGTGAACAGCACGGTCCTGATCGGGACGTTGACGCCGACCCCGAGCGTGTCGGTGCCGCAGATGACCTTGAGCAGGCCCGCCTGGGCGAGGCGTTCCACCAGGCGGCGATACTTCGGGAGCATCCCGGCGTGGTGCACGCCGATGCCGTGCCGCACCAGCCGGGAGAGCGCCTTGCCGAACCGGGTGGTGAACCGGAAGTGGCCGATCATGGAGGCGATCGCCTCCTTCTCGGCCTTGGTCGACATGTTGATGCTCATCAGCGCCTGCGCCCGCTCCATGGCCGAGGCCTGGGTGAAGTGGACGACGTAGACGGGGTACTGGTTGGTGGTGAGCATCTCCTCCAGCGTCTCGTGGAGGGGGGTGAGCCGGTAGGAGTAGACGAGCGGGACCGGACGTTCGACGCTCTTCACCACCGCGGTGGGCCTGCCGGTGCGCCGGGTCAGGTCCTCCTCGAACCTGGTGACGTCTCCCAGGGTCGCCGACATCAGGATGAACTGGACGTTCGGCAGCTCCAGGAGCGGCACCTGCCAGGCCCAGCCTCGGTCGGGCTCGGAGTAGAAGTGGAACTCGTCCATCACCACCTGGCCGATGTCGGCCGCGGCGCCGTCGCGCAGCGCGACGTTGGCGAGGATCTCCGCGGTGCAGCAGATGATCGGCGCCCCGGGGTTCACGCTCGCGTCGCCGGTCATCATCCCGACGTTCTCGGTGCCGAACGCCGCGCACAGGTCGAAGAACTTCTCCGACACCAGCGCCTTGATCGGCGCGGTGTAGAAGGTGCGCACGTCCCTGGTGAGCGCGGTGAAATGGGCTCCGGCGGCGACCAGGCTCTTGCCCGAGCCGGTCGGGGTGGCCAGGATCAGGTTGTTTCCCGACACCACCTCGATAAGAGCCTCCTCCTGCGCCGGGTAGAGGGTCAGCCCCCGCTCGGAGTTCCATTCGACGAAGGCGTCGAAGATGGTGTCGGGGTCGGCGTCGATCTCTTCTGGCAGGCGGTCTACGAGGCTCACGCTTCAATACTGCCGAAGAACTTGAGGTGGTTGGACCGGAGGAGGTCGTGGATCATCTTACATTCCAGGTAAAGTGCGTAACTTTATGTAGTTATTGCTGCTTCTTGCGGCATAAATATTGATCAAATTAGATGGTCAGGCCGTTGGCGGGACGTGTCGGGCACGCCCGGCATGCCCTGCTGCCCGCGAGGCGGGAAGGTGCGGCGAGGTGGGGAGGCGCGGCGGGACGACCCGGTGAGTGCCAGGCCCACCACGATCGCGCCCGCTCCGAGCAGGGGCGCCGTCCCCGGGACGAAACCGGTCACCGTGAGCGTGAGCAGGCCCAGCCCCACCAGCACGGTGGCCGTCAGGACCCTGACCGTCCCGCCGGTGTACGGCCCTGTCGCGGGGGGCGTCTCGAACCTGGCGAAGCCCCGGAGCAGCGGCCACATCGCCAGGGCGAGCATGAGCAGCCAGTGGGGCCAGCCGGACAGCCAGGCCGAGGTGCCCGGCTCGGGGGTGGAGATGCCCAGACCCACCACGACCACCGAGACGATGACGAACAGCGCGCTCATGTGCCACAGGTAGAGGGTCATCATCCGGCAGCCGGCCCATTCCAGAGCCCGCGAGACCCCCGGCCAGGCCGCGAAGGAGACGATCCATCCGCGCAGTGCCAGCGCGAGCCCGATCTGACCCACCCCGACCGAGAGCAGCGCGACCGTGGGCGGCGCCATGTTGGAGACGGAGGCCCCCGGCATCCCGATCATGCTGAGCGGGTAGGGGCCGAAGGTCGTCAGTGCCGCGCCCAGACCGTACCCGGCGAGGGCCAGGACCCAGGGGCGGCCCAGCCGGCCGTCGGCGTAGAGGAAGCCGAGCTGGTGCACCGCCAGCCAGACCAGCACGATGTTGGGGAAACCGGCGATGTCCAGGCCGCCGGTGAAGCGCAGGACGTCCACCGCCACGGCCCCCGCCGCCAGTGCCGCCGGCACCCGCCAGCCGTACAGCATGTTGAGCCTGAGCATCGGCGTCGTCGCCACCACCGCGACGAGATAGATCACCAGGAACCAGAGCAACTGCCCGGCCAGCCGCGAGGCCGTCATGACCGGCTGCTCGGGCACGCCGAGCGCGAGGAGCAGGTGGGGCAGCGGCAGCCAGACCGCCGTCAGCGGGACCACCGGCCAGGCCAGGCGGCGCAGGCGCCCGGCGAGCCACTCGGGGGTCGCCTGGGCGCGCCTCGCCGCGCTCCGCCGGCTGATCGCGTTGGCCGCGCCCCCCGCGAAGAACACCAGCGGCATCACCTGGCTGAACCACGTGATCATCCATCCGTTCCCCGCGGCCAGCGCGTTACCGGTGGAGATCCGGCCGTCGTCGAAGGAGAGCAGCGGCATGCTCCAGTGCTGGAGCACCACCAGGGCCATGCCGAACACGCGGAGCACGTCGATGAACGGGTCGCGCCCGGCGCGCGCGAAGGCCGGGCGAGACGCCGTACGGGGGATCGGGACGGCTGCCACGGGCAGAGCCGCCGACGGAGCCAACACCGCGGTCACCGCCGCGGTCACGGGTCGCGGCGCTGTCGGAGTCACCGGCGAAGGTGCCGCGGGAGGCGCTGCCGGACCGGGGATTACGGCGGTCAAGGGGATCTCGATTCTCGGGGGGAGATCTCCGGGAGGAAGATCTCAAGGGAGAGGGAGAGACTCGGGTGGGACGATGTGAAGAGCCTCTCTTCAAGAGCCCGGCGGCGCAGTGACGCACGCAGCAGTCTTCTCGCCCGATCTCCCCACCACCTCCGGTAGTGCTGACCCCACCCCGATACGCGGGCACGCAGGCTCGATCGATGGGGCCGGCCCTCATAGCGTTGGCGCCATGAGAACCCTCCTCGGTCGCATCGGCACCGACACTCGATATCTGATCGTGGGCTTCCCGCTCTCCGTCATCTGGTTCGCCCTGATGGTGGCCGGCTTCGCCGCCGGGAGTGGCACGGCCGTCGTGTTCGTGGGGCTGCCCATCCTCGCGGTGACCCTCCTGATGGCCAGAGGGTTCGCCGACATCGAGCGGCGCTGGCTGCCCGAGGTGCTCGGCCGTCCCGTGGCGCGGCCGAGATACCGGCCCGCCCCGGAGAACGCCGGATGGTTCCGCAAGATGATCAACCCGCTCACCAGCGGCCAGTCGTGGCTCGACCTGCTCCACGGCATCGTGGCCTTCCCGATCTCCATCGTCACCTTCGTGCTGACGACGGTCTGGTGGGCCGGGACGGTCGTCGGTCTCACCTATCCGCTCTACGGGTGGATCGTCTACGCCATCCCCGGCAACGACGGAGGGCTCGGCAGGCTCCTCGGCCTGGGGGACAGCCTGTGGGTCGATGTGATCATCAACACCACCATCGGCGTGCTCTTCGCCCTCACCCTTCCGGTGGTCGTGCGGGGCGCCGCGCTCGTCCAGGCCGGGCTCGGCAGGGCGATGCTGACCGGGGTGGCCGAGCTGCACGAGCGCATCGACGACCTGGCCGAGGGCCGGGCCGCGGCGGTGTCGGCCGAGGCCAACGCGCTGCGCCGGCTGGAGCGTGACATCCACGACGGGCCGCAGCAACGCCTGGTCTCCCTGGCCATGGACCTGTCGCGGGCCCAGCGCCAGCTCAAGCGCGACCCGGGTGCCGTCGAGCGGATGCTCGGCGAGGCCATCACCTCCACCCGCGACACCCTGGACGAGCTGCGCGCCCTCTCGCGCGGCATCGCCCCGCCGATCCTCAGCGACCGCGGCCTGGCCCCGGCGCTCGCCGCGCTCGCCGGCCGTTGCACCGTCCCCGTCGATCTGGACGTCCAGGTCGTGGGGCGCTTCCCCGCCGCCGTGGAGAACACCGTCTACTTCGTCGTCGCCGAGTCCCTCACCAACATCGCCAAGCACAGCCACGCCACGATCTGTACCGTGACGCTGAGCAGGACGGGGGACTTCCTCATGCTGACAATCGGGGATGATGGGGTCGGCGGCGCCCATGTCGCCAAGGGACATGGCCTGTCGGGGCTCGGGGACCGCCTGAAGGCGGTGGACGGCGAGCTGGCGGTCGACTCACCCGTCGGAGGGCCGACGGTCATAGTGGCGGAGGTTCCGTGCGGGTAGTTGTGGCCGATGACGCGGTGCTCATCAGGGAAGGCCTGATCAGGCTCCTGGAGGAGTTCGGCTGCCAGGTGGTCGCGGCGGTGGGGGACGGCGACAGGCTGGTGGAGGCCGTCGCGGAGCACCGCCCCGACGTCTCGGTGGTGGACGTACGGATGCCGCCGGGCTTCACCGACGAGGGGCTGCGGGCGGCGGTGGAGGCGCGCCGGAGGGTTCCCGGCGCGCCGGTGCTGATCCTGTCCCAGTACGTGGAGGTGTCCTATGCCGACGATCTGCTCGCCGACGCCAGGGGCGCGGTGGGATACCTCCTCAAGGACCGCGTCGTGGATGTGGACGACTTCATGGGAGGGCTGCGCACGGTCGCGGCCGGAGGTACGGTCTTCGACCCCCAGGTGGTGGCACAGCTGATGGTGCGACGCCGCCGTGACGATCCTCTCGCCCAGCTCACCCCGCGAGAGCGCGAGGTGCTCGGCCTGATGGCCGAGGGCAGGTCCAACCCGGCCATCGGCCGTCAGCTGGTGGTCAGCGACGGGGCCGTGGAGAAGCACATCCGCAGCATCTTCGCCAAGCTCGGCCTGTACGCCGAGGACAGCGACCAGCACCGCCGTGTCCTCGCGGTCCTGGCCTACCTGCGTTCCTGACGCGCGTTCCCGCAGCAGCGGCTCCCCGCGTCCCGGGACGGTGGTTCTCGCACCCGCGTTCCCGTACCACCGCCCTCACCCCCGCGCTCCCGACCACGAGGAGGAACAGTGATCTCGGTCTTCGGCAGTGCCAACATGGATCTCGTGGCCTACGTCGACGTCGCCCCCGCGCTCGGCGAGACCGTGATCGGCCGCGCCTTCGGCACGGTCCCCGGTGGCAAGGGCGCCAACCAGGCCGTCGCCGCCGCGCGGGCGGGGGCCAGGGTCGCCTTTCTCGGGGCGGTGGGCGACGACGCCTTCGGGGCAGAGATGAGGCGTACGCTCACCGAGGCGGGGGTCGACGTGACCCACCTGCGCACGGTTCCCGGCCCCTCCGGCATCGCCCAGATCGTGGTGGACGGCGACGGCGGTAACTCGATCATCGTGGTCCCCGGTGCCAACTGGACCGTGACCGCCCCCTCGGAGGCCGAGATCGAGGTCATCTCCCGATCCGACATGCTGCTTCTGCAGCTGGAGCTCCCCATCGAGGCCGTCACCGCGGCCGCCAGAGCCGCCCGCGCGGCCGGGACCGTCGTCGTCCTCACCCCCGCGCCCGTTCAGCCGCTTCCCGCGGAGCTGCTGGAGGCGGTGGACATCCTGGTGGCGAACGAGCACGAGGCCTCGGCGATCACCGGCCTGGCCGACCACGGGCGAGCCCTGGAGGAACTGAGGGGCGGGGTCGACTGGGTGATCATCACTCTGGGAGCGCGTGGAGCGCTCACCGCCTCGGGCGACGGGCCCGCGGTGCGCGTCGAGGCTCCCACGGTGGCCGTGGTGGACACCACGGCCGCGGGCGACACCTTCGTGGGAGCCCTCGCCGCGGCTCGCGTCGAGCGGCAGCCCGTCGAGCGGGCCGTCCGCTTCGCCACCGCGGCCGCCGGGCTGTCCGTCCAGCGCGCGGGTGCCAGCACCTCGATGCCCACCCGCGCCGAGATCGACAGGAGCCTAGCCGTTGATGAGGGAGGTCTCTGACAGCGTGAGCAGGAACGCCCCCGCGGCGAGCAGCGCGATCGGCCAGGAGCGGCTGATGGCGGACCAGATCGTGGCGGCCAGGAAACAGAGCAGGGCGAGCAGCACGAGAACGTCCACGAGAATCCTCCAAAGGGTCATCCCAGACGATCATCGTCCGGGCAAGCCCTCACTGCCCCGCGGTCGGCGGAGGTAACACACGGCGCTTCTGTTTCACGGGAAGGGGGATTTCTCCCGCCCCTTTTTGCTGATATATCCGTTTATGCGCTTTCCCAGAGGGCTGCGGCGGCCTCGGCGCAGGCGATGTCCTGAGGAACGGTGCCGCCACTCACGCCGACCGCGCCCACCACCCGGCCCGCCCAGCCCGCCCCGTACCCGTCGCCGGACCCTCCGAGCGGCACACCCCCGCCCAAGCACACGTACCGATCACCCGCCAGACCGTACAACTCGCCTCCCGGAAGGACCAGCGGCGCGAGGTCGGCGGTCGGCATGCGGTGAGCGAGCGCCGTGTAGGCCTTGCCGGGGGCGAGGACGGATCCGGTGATCCGCGCGCCGTCCATCCGCTGGAACGCGACCAGTTCCCCGCCCGCGTCGACCACCGCGACCGAGATGAGCGCACCCTCCCGCGCGGCCTGCCTCACCGCGGTCTCACACAGGCGCAGCGCGAGTTCCAGGTTCACCGGCCTCCCCACCGTCTCGAAACCGTCTCGAAGGTCGTCGGCATGGACGGCCGGGTGCGCGTGCGCCGCCGTTCTGGTGGTGTGAGGTGTCATAACGATGCGACGCCCGCACGGGCCCTTCGGAGGACCGGCGCGGGCCGGAACCGTCGTCCCGGAAGGGAAATGGCACCGCGAGGCGACACCCGAATCTTGGATAGGATCTGGCGTCTCGTGCGCCCGATCCAACCGACGATGGAGGAGCCGATGCGGGTCCACGACCTGTCCGCCGGGGATGACGTGCTGGCCCGCGTGCACGACGTGGCCCGCGCGGCGACACGGATCCACGGCCTGCCCGACGCCGACGTCACCCTGATCAACGTGTCGGAGAACGCCACCTACCGGGTGGACGACCCGGCCTCGGAAACGCGTTTCATCCTGCGGGTGCACCGGCTCGGCTATCACTCCACTCCGGCGATCCTGTCCGAACTCGCCTGGCTGGAGGCGCTTCGCGAGCAGGCGGGGATCCGCACCCCCCGGGTCATCCCGGCTCCCGGAGGCTCCAGGGTGCTGACCGTCCCGGGCCCCGAGCCGCGCGACTGCGTGATGTTCGAGTTCCTGCCCGGCACCGAGCCGTCCCAGGACGACCCGCTGCCCGGCTTCGAGCGGCTCGGCGCCCTCACGGCGCGGATGCACCGGCACGCGCGTGAGTGGTCCCCGCCCGAGGGGTTCACCCGTTTCCACTGGGACTACGAGGCCGCTCTCGGCGCCGGGTCGCGGTGGGGCCGCTGGCAGGACGGCCTGGGGATGGACACCGAGGCGCGGGCCGTGCTGGGGCGGCTGGACAAGGAGTTGCGCGAGCGGCTCCACCGCTTCGGCCGCGGCCCCGGACGCTACGGTCTGATCCACGCCGATCTGCGCGCCGCCAACCTGCTCGTGAAGGGCGACGACCCGCCCTGCGTCATCGACTTCGACGACTGCGGCTTCGGCTGGTACCTCTACGACCTGGCCGCCGCGGTCAGCTTCGTCGAACACCGGCCCGAGGTTCCCGAGCTGATCGACGCGTGGGTGCGAGGCTACCGGACCGTCCTGGACCTCCCGGCCGAGGACGAGGCCGAGATCTGGACGTTCGTGATGTTCCGCCGCCTGCTGCTCGTCGCCTGGATCGGCACCCACACCGGAGCCGAGATCGCCGCGGAACTCGGCTCCGGCTACACCGAGGGCACCTGCGAACTGGCTGAACGCCATCTCGGCGGCTCGCTCCGCTGACCCTGTCGCCGGCTGTCCGCCGGTTGCCCGCCGGTTGCCCGGTCGCCGCCGACCGGCCGCTCGCCGTCCATCGCTCGCGCCCGTCCGTCCCCCGGCCCGTCCCATGCGGGGGCGGCGCCGGCGCACGAGGTGTCCGGCGGCGTGGCACACGGTGACCGCGCGCCGGGAATCGGGAAATCGCCCCTACCCGCCTCCGATCCCGGAAATACCGGAGGTGAATACGAGACGGCGCACGCGCATCACCGTGTGTAGTGACCCCTGCGCTCCCCGAGGGGAGCGGCTTCTCGCTTCCCTCGGCCGGGGTGGGCGACGGCCACGCCCTGATCGTTTCAAACACGGGGACGGTAACGGGGGAAACGATTCACCTGCCAGGTAAACCTGGAGTTCCCCCGCTAAGGACGACGAATATTCGGCCGGCGGGATTTTTCCGTACGGGCACGAGCCCTTACCGACCGTGACTTTCTGGTTCCAATCTCTGAATCCGGAATGTTTTCCGGCGTCTTCGCCGCGCCTCGGTCAGGGACCGTACGGGGGTCAGGACTTCAGCTCGCGTCTGATGTCCTCGTCGTCCGGGGCGAGTTCCAATGCGCGGGTGAGATCGGCGGCCGCCTCCTGGTCGCGTCCGGCGGCGCGCAGCGCCATCGCCCGGTTGAACAGCAGGGCGGGATCGTCCCCGGCGTCGAGTGCCCGGGTGAAGTCCGCGACGGCGCCCTCGGGATCGCCGGTCTCGAACGCCAGCAGTCCTCGGTTCGCCCAGGCGGCGGTGAGCGAGGGGGCGAGCTCCAGGGCACGGTCGAAGGCGGTGCGCGCCCTGTCGTAGCGGCCCTCGGCGGTCTCCACCTGGCCCAGCGCGCACAACAGGTACGGGTTGGCGGGATCGATGGCGAGCCCGGCCTCCGCGTCCGCCCTGGCCGCGGTGTACTCGCCGAGCGCGGCCAGCAGTCCCGCCCGGTTGGCCAGGCCGTCCACGAACTCCGGGTCCAACTCCAACGCGTGGTTCAGGTCGGCGAGCGAGCCTCGATGGTCACCCGCGGAGAAACGGATCTCGGCCCGGTTGTAGTAGGGCTCGGGGAAGGGAGGGCCGACCCGCATCGCCGTCTCGTAGTCGGCGACCGCCTCGTCCGTCCGGCCCAGGCGGTGCAGCAGGTTGCCCCGGTCGATGTAGTAGTCGGGATAGCCGGGGTCGGCCGCGATCACCGTGTTCAGGTCGTCGAGCGCGTCCCCGGGACGGCCCAGCATCACGGCGAGCTGTGCCCTGTTGGCCAGCAGCACCAGCCGGTGTATCGGATGCTCACCGGGCAGCAGGTCGCTGTCGGCCAGGGCGACGGCCTCCTGGACCAGCTCCATCGCCTTGGCGGGACGGCCCCGCCGCACCTCCACCAGCGCCCGGCCGTTGAGGTCGAATCCCAGCTTGAACGCCCGCTCACGCGGGTCGGGCAGCAGCGAGGAGATGGCGATCGCCTGGTTCGCCAGCGCCAGCGCGACGTCGAGGTCGCGCCGTGCCGGGTCGCGGTGGCGGACCTTCAGCATCCCGGTGGCATAAGCGGCCGAGGCGTGGACGACGGGGGAGAGGCTCTCGCGCCTGGCCAGGTCGAACAGGGCCTCCGAGTCCTCCTCGCGGCCCAGCGCGGCCAGCGCGGTGGCGGTGCTGTGCAGGAGCCGCCACCACGTCGCGGGGTCGTCGTCGGGGTGGGCGAGGCGCAGGGCCCGCTCACCGAGATCCACCACGGCGTCGTGGTAGCCCTCCTCCAGGCACCACTGCACCGCGAACAGGAACGCCTTCACCGCCTTCGACGGATCGCCGCCGCGCTCGCGGTGGTACGGGATCGCCCCGAGTCGCGCGCCGAGTGTCCCCTCCCTCTCCAGCTCGTCGGCGAGGGCGTCGTGCCGTTCCGCGCTGAGTCTCTCCTCGGGAACGGCACGCTCACGGGTCACCACGGTGAGCAGCTCCCCGGGGACGCGGCGCCGCAGCACCGTCAGGAGCTCAAGGTCGGTGGGGTCGGCCAGGTCGGTGTTCTCGACGACGAGTGTGCGGGGGCCGGTCTCCGACAGGTGCTCGCGGACGAACTCGGCCAGGCCGTTGGCCAGGCGTAGCGTGCGGCGCGGGGCGTGCACCAGGATCCGTTCCGCGGCCGGCAGGCTCGCGGCCACGGACCGGCGCCGGGCGGGGATCTGATCACGCAGGTCGGGTGCGACGGCGCGCAACTCGATGTCGTAGCGGGCGACGAGCTCGGGCCGGGCGGCGGGCAGCAGGGCGGAGACGATCGCGCCCCCGGCGGTGTACGGCCCGCGCAGGCGCCGATCCGCGTCCACCGTGGGGGGCGGTGGGTCTCCTTGCGGGTGTTGTCCCCGGCTCACCGGACTCCTTTAACTCGATTAGTCGATATTTGATGATATGACGCTACCGGGGAGCCGGCGCCCACCGCTGGGCGCCGGGTCTACGATTCCGCCTCAGCCGACGTGTTTAGGGCTGGCGGTACTACTGAGTGCGATGGTGCCAGGCTTGTGAACAATGACACGCTTCATTATGAGCCTTCCTCGGGAATAAGGACAAATTGTAAGTATTCGCAGTAATATCTCATATTGACAAGAAGTATTTCTTATCGTGGCCGGATCCGGACAGCCCTATGGACAGGTGCCGCGCGGTGGTCTCGCCGGGACAGGCTCGTCCGGCATCCGTGCCGGGAGCCGCCGCCGTCCCCGCGGCACGCACCCCGCCGTTCGCCCGCGTCGTGGCGGTCTCGTACACGTGGGGTGAAGGTGTCCGGACGAGAGCGGTGCGGAACACCTCCGCGCCCGCCCGTCGCGAAGGGCCCCCCGGCGGGTGAGACCCTGGTGCGATGAGAGAACCGAGAAGCCGCTGGACGGACATCGCGGGGGACGACGCGGGGGAGCGGTACGCGGAGAGGTTCGCCCGGCTGGCCGAGTCGGGGGCGGACACACACGGCGAGGCGCGGCTGTGCGCGGAGTTGCTGCCGCCGCCCGCCCGGGTGCTGGACGCCGGGTGCGGCACCGGGCGGGTGGCGATCCGGCTCGCCGAACTGGGGTACGACTGTGTGGGCGTCGATCTCGACGCCTCCATGCTCGCCGTCGCCCGGAGGGCCGCGCCACGACTGCCCTGGATCCTGGCCGATCTCAGCGATCTCAGCGATCTCGGCGACCTGGGCGATCCCGTGGCGCCCGGGGATCGGACGGATCAGGCGGATTCGGTGGATCGGGCCATGCGGGATGACCGGCGTGAATCTGATCGGGAAGGCGAGACGGGCGGGCGCTTCGACATGGTCGTCGCCGCGGGCAACGTCATTCCCCTGCTCGCCCCCGGGACCGAGGCTCGGACCGTCGCGGGCCTCGCGGCGCTGC
>Ga0233377_1000031_pt1 | contig 106034 bp, 78 predicted proteins | sample ElkDunMinimDraft_6_FD_191540 | JGI IMG/M metagenome (GOLD analysis project Ga0233377, IMG submission 191540) | Fecal eukaryotic communites from dung pellets of Tule Elk in California, USA - Elk Dung E36 | ecosystem: Host-associated > Mammals > Digestive system > Large intestine > Fecal | place...
AGCGCAACGCCTAACCAGACGCCCATCCGCCTTGGCGGCGGATGGGCTACCCCTGACCTGCTCCGCAGGGGTTCCGTTTCCTCCCCACGGCTAAAGCCGGGGGTTTCCACGGAAGGGTTTAGATGAGCGAGAGCGGGGCCCGCCGGCTCCTTCACCCCGCCCGCCGAGGGGGGACGCCGGGATCCACGCCCGCCCGCCGGAAGGGGAACGCGGGATTGGCTCGCGCCCGCCATCCGTTCACCGCAGGGCGCCCGGGTCCTTCACCCGCTCACCGTAAGGGGCGGGGCGGGATTCGTTCAGCGGACGGGCAGGTCGTAGACGCGGCGGACGCTGGTGGGGGCGTCACCGAGGTCGGCCCCGTAGATGTGCAGCGAGATGGCCGTCTCGTCGCCCGTATTGTGGACGCGGTGGATGTCACCGGGCGGGGCGAAACCGCTCACCTCACCGGTCTGGTTGGCGGTCCTGCCGATCTCGGTGAGGTGGTCGCCGTGGTCACGGTAGAGGGTCTCGTACTCCACACCCCGCAGCACACCGAACACGCACCAGGCGATGTGGTCGTGGATCACGGTCTTCTGTCCCGGCCGCCAGACCACCGCCACGATCGAGAAGGCGTCCTCGGTGTGAAGGGTGTGGCCGATGTAGTGGTCGGGGTCGCCGAGGCGCTCCTCCTCGGTAAGGATCTCGGGGGACGGCAGCCGTTCACGCAGCAGCGCCGCCACGGCGAAGGCCGTCGTCCGAGGGTCGGCGGACGGGTCGACGAGATCTCGGACCCCCGCGACCAACTCGGTCAGACCCGGGCGGGTGAGCGTCAAGGTTGTCATGCCTCAAGGATGCTCCGGAGGATCCATAACGTCTAATGCCCATGTTTCCCCCTATCCATAGATAAAGTTAATACATGCTTGATATCGTGCGACTTCGCGTCCTCGCCGCGGTGTCCCGGCACGGCTCGGTGACCGCGGCGGCGAGGGAGCTGCACTACTCCCAGCCGTCGGTGAGCCACCATCTCGCGAAGCTTGAGGCCGAGACCGGGGCCAAGCTGATCCAGCGGGCCGGCCGGGGCATCCGGCTGACCGAGGCGGGCCGCCTGCTCGCCGAACGGGCCATCGAGATCATCGGCCGTCTCGACTCCGCGTCCGCCGAGCTGTCGGCGCACGTGGGCCTGCGCGCCGGACGGGTCAGGCTCGCGGCCTTCCCCTCCGCCCTGGGGACCTTCGTGCCCGAGGCCGCCGCCGCCCTCGCCGAGACGCATCCCGGCCTGGAGCTGCGGCTGACCGAGACCGAGCCTCCCGACGCGCTGCGCATGCTCAAGGCGGGATACGTGGACGTAGCGGTCATCTTCCGCTACGACAACACCGCCCCCGAGGCCGACGGGATCCGGCTGCTCCACCTGCTGGGCGACCCCAGCCACCTCGTCACCTCCGACCCGGTCGGCGACCTGACCTCCTACCGCGACTCCCGGTGGATCGGCGGCTGCGACCGGTGCCGCAGCCACCTGCTGGAGCTGTGCGCCAGGGAGGGCTTCGAGCCGGAGATCGCCTTCACCACCGATGACGTCGTCGCCGTCCAGGCCCTCGTCGCCGCCGGGGTGGGGGTGAGCGTCCTGCCGGGACTCGCCCTGCACGCCCACCGGCACCCGAAGATCACCACGACCGAGCTTCCCGGCTCGACCCGCCACGTCTACGCCGCCACCTACGGCGAGCCCCCGGACCCTCCGGCCACCACCGCCCTGCTCAGCGCCCTGACCTCGGTGACCTGCCCGTGACCCGCGCCGCCGGCCGCCGAGGTCCCGATGCCTGTCAGGTGAAGCGGTAGGTGGTGGTGGAGTCGAACCGCTCACCGGGGCGCAGCACCGTCGAGGGGAAGCCGGGCTGGTTGGGCGAGTCGGGGAAGTGCTGGGTCTCCAGGCACAGGCCCGCGTGCTTTCCGTACGCGGTGGCGACGCCGTCCAGGAAGTTGCCCGTGTAGAACTGCACGCCCGGCTCGGTGGTGGTGACCTCCATCGTGAGCCCTCCGGTGGGTTCGCGGACCTCGATGCCGCCGCGCAGGACGTAGCAGTGGTCGTAGCCGTCCCCCAGCAGCGGGTCGGCGATCCGCTCGCCGATCTCGCGCGGCGAGGTGAAGTCGAACGGGGTCCCGGCGACGGGGGCGATCTCACCGGTCGGGATCTGCGTGGCGTCGACCGGCAGGTAGTGGTCGGCGTCGATGCGGACCACGTGCTTGAGGACGTCGCCGCCCCCGGCGAGGTTGAAGTAGGAGTGGTTGGTGAGGTTCAGCACGGTCGGCGCGTCGGCGGCCGCGCGATAGTCGATCCGGATCGCGTCGGCGGTCAGCGTGTAGGTGACCGCGACGGTGAGCCTGCCGGGATAGCCCTCCTCGCCGTCCTGGCTCACGTACTCCAGGGTCACGGCGGTGTCCGAGGCGTGGGTGATCCGCCAGACGCGGGTGTCGAAGCCGCGCGGCCCGCCGTGCAGGCTGTTGGGGCCGTTGTTGATCGGCAGCTCGTGGTCGCGTCCGTCGAGGGTGAAGCGCCCGCCCGCGATGCGGTTGCCGTACCGGCCGACCACGGCACCGAAGTAGCGGCTGCGTGTCAGGTAGTCGCCGAGGTTGTCGTAGCCGAGGACCACATCGGTGCCGGAGACCTCCAGCGACTGCAGGATCGCCCCGTAGCTGAGGACCGCGGCGCGCATCGGCCCGTTCGACAGCACGTGCCGCTCGACCAGCTCGCCCGACGGGGTGGTTCCGAAGCTCATTCTCGTGCCTCTCCGGTGGATTCGCGGACGACCAGGCTGGTGTCCAGGGTGGCCAGGGTGGGGGTGGCGCCGGCGTCGAACGACTGCAGCAGCAGGTCCACGGCCATCCGCCCGGCGGCGACCGTGGGCATGGCCACGGTGGTCAGCTTGGGCCGGTTCAGCCGCCCGGCGACGATGTCGTCGACGCCGACCACGCTGATCTCGTCGGGGACGCGCACGCCGCGCTCGTACAGGCCCTCGATGAGACCGATGGCCACCAGGTCGTTGTAGGCGAGCACGCCCGTCACCCCCGCGGCGACCACCTCGGCGGCGACGGCGAGGCCGCCCTGCTCGGTGGGCGCGTTCGGGCCGAGGATCACCAGCTCGACGCCGTCCATCGCGGTCGCGGCGGCGCGCATCTCACCGCTGGTCCACGAGCCGGCCGGCCCCAGGAGCAGGGCGATCCTGCGGTGGCCGCGCCCGCTCAGGTGCTCGATCGCGAGGCGCGCCCCCTGGCCGACGTCCATCAGGATCGTCGGCATGCCCCTCACCCTGCGGTTGACGACCACGAACGGCACGTCCGCGCGGAGGCGCTCTATCACCCGGTTGGACAACCGGGGGCTGCAGAGCAGGACCCCGTCGACCTGCTTGGCGAGCGTCTGGATCAGCTCCTCCTCGACCAGCGGGTCCTCGTCGGTGTCGGCCACGAACACGTGGTAGTCGCGAGCCCTCGCCTGCGCCTGGGCGGACTTGATCAGCGGCGGGAAGAACGGGTTGGAGATGTCGGCGACGATGAGGCCGATGTTGTGGGTCCTGCCGGTGGTGAGGGCCCGCGCGGCACGGTTGGGCCGGTAGCCGAGCTCCTCGGCGACGGCGAGCACGCGGTTGCGGGTCTCGGCGTTCACCAGGTGTGGTGCGGAGAAGGTGCGCGACACCGTCGAGACGTGCACTCCCGACGCCCGCGCCACATCCCTGATCGTCGCTGCCACCGTGCTCCTTCGCCCTGACCCACCGTGGGGCCTTGAAGCACATTAGTGCAAGCGGTTGCGCGACTGTCAACGCCGGAATTGGGCGGTCTGCCAAACGATACGGGAGAGATTACGTCGCTCTGGCAATCAGAAATATCGAAAAACGCGCAGATAGGAAGCGTCTTACTAAATTGGGCCCTTGACGTTGATCGCAGATGTCATCAATGTTTCTTGCAACCGGTTGCAGGATGCCGGGGCCCGGGACCGCGAGGGGAGATGGCGTGATGGAACCGGTTCGCGTGGTGCTCGCCGGAGCGCACGGGCACGGCTGGTGGCATCTGTCGAACGTGCGGCGGCTGGCCGAGGCCGGGCTGGTGAGCCTCTCGGGGGTGTGCGACGCGCGGCCGGTCGACGACCTGCCCGAGGACGCGGAGTTCTCCGGTGACCTGGTCAAACTGATCGGGCGCACCGGCGCCGAGGTGACGATCCTGTGCACCCCCATCCACACCCACGCCGAGCTGACGGAGAAGGCGCTGCGCGCCGGATCACACGTGCTGCTGGAGAAGCCGCCCGCCGCCACGTACGCCGACTACCTGCGGATCGTCGCGGTGGCCGGGGAGACCGGGCTCGCCTGCCAGGTGGGATTCCAGAGCCTGGGCTCCGAGACGATCCCCGCGATCCGGCGAATGGTCGCCGAGGGGGCGATCGGCCCGGTCACCGGGATCGGCGCGGCCGGCGCGTGGGAGCGCCCCTACTCCTACTACGACCGGGTGCCGTGGGCGGGAAGGCGCGAGCTCGGCGGCGTTCCCACGGGCGACGGCGTCCTCACCAACCCGCTCGCGCACGCGACCGCGACCGCGCTCGCCGTCTCCGGCGCGGCGGTGGAGGACGTCGAGGTCGAGCTCTACCGGGCCAACGCGATCGAGGCGGACGACACTTCGTGCGTACGGGTGCGGATGGACGACGGGACGACGGTGACGGTCGCGGCCTCGCTGTGCGCGGACCGGCGGCACGAGCCGTACCTCATCGTGCACGGCGAGAGGGGGCGGATCCGGCTGACCTACACCGAGGACCGGGTCGAGTTCGAAGGGACCTCGCTCGTCCACCCCAGGACCGACCTGCTGGAGAACCTCGTCGCGCACCTCCGCGACGGCGCCGAACTGCTCGTACCGCTGGAGAGGACCGCGGGTTTCATGCGTGTCCTGGAGGCGGTCCGGCTGGCGCCGGAACCGCTCGCCATACCGGACGTGTTCCAGGAGATCGGCGACGAGCGCCGGGTGCTTCCCAGGATCGCCGAGGTGACGGCGGCGAGCGCGGAACGGCTCGCGCTCTACTCGGAACTGCGGGTGCCCTGGAGCGAGCGTGCCCGGCCCCGATAGAAACCGCCGGAGCCCCGGAGCGGGCGTCTCCGCCTCTCACCGGAACCACCCGAGCCCCGGAGCGAGCGTGCCCGCCGTCTCCACCCGCACCGAGCCGGCCGCGCCGGTGGAGCGTTCGCTCTCCCGGCACGCGGACGTGGGCGGAGATCGGCGGAAACGTCAGGCGTGTCCCTCCACGAGGACCCCGTCGACCCGGCGGGGGATGCCGAGGGGGTTGTCCTCGCGCAGCTCCGGCGGCAGGAGCTCGGCCGGCCAGTCCTGGTAGGCGGTGGGCACGAGCCACCTGCGGATCGCGGCGGCGCCGACCGAGGTGTGGGCGGCGGCCGTGCTCGCGGGCCAGGGACCGCCGTGGTGCATCGCCCAGCGGACCGCCACCCCGGTCGGCCAGCCGTTCCAGATCAGCCGTCCCGCCTTCCTGAGCAGCACCTCGGCACTCTCGCGCGCCTCGGCGGGGTCGGTCGCGTGGACCGTGGCGGTGAGCGAGCCGTCCAGCCGCTCCAGTACGGCAGGCAGGTCGGCGGCGTCGGCGTAGACGACCACGACGGCGGCCGGGCCGAAGCACTCCTCCACGAGCTCCGGCAGGTCGGCGGCGAACGTCGCCAGGTCGGTGACGAACACCTGCGGGGTCACCGCGAACGCCCCCTCGCCCGGCCGCCCCTCGGCGAGCGGGGCGAGCCTGCCGAGCCTGGCCAGCCCGCGCTGGAAGCCACCCTGCATCCGCTCGGTGAGCATCGGCCCGCCCGCGGCCTCGGAGACCGCCTCGGAGATGGACGTCAGGAGGTCCGCGTCGTCGGGGACGAACACCAGTCCGGGGTTGGTGCAGAACTGTCCGGTGCCGAGGGCGAGCGAGGCGGCGAACCCCTGGGCGAGGCCCTCGCGGGCGGCCGAGGGCAGCACGACGACGGGGTTGACGCTGCCCAGCTCGCCGTAGAACGGGATGGGGTCGGGCCGCTCGGCGATGAGCGCCTGGATCGCCTTGCCTCCGGGGATGGAACCGGTGAACCCGACGGCCGCGACGGAGGGGTGCCGGGCCAGCCGCTTGCCCGCGTCAAGCCCCCGGACCAGGCCGAGCAGGTCCGGGTCGGGCAGGGCGTGCCGGATGATCTGCCACGACAGCTCCGACGTGGCCGGATGCCCGTCGTGGGCCTTGACCACCACCGGGCATCCCGCGGCCAGCGCGGAGGCGGTGTCGCCACCCGCGACCGAGAAGGCGAAGGGGAAGTTGCTCGCCGCGAAGACCCCGGCCACGCCGGGCAGGGGGTGGTTCATCCGCCGCAGGTCGGGGACGGGCGGCTGGGCCGTCGCGTGGTCGATCACCGCCTCCACGTGCCCGCCGTCCCGCAGCACCTGGGCGAAGAGCCGGAACTGACCGGCGGCCCGCGCCACCTCCCCGCGCAGCCTGGTCTCCCCGAGCGCGGTCTCCGCGTCGGCGGCCCGCCAGAGCTCCTCGACGTTCGCCTCCAGCGTCGCCGCGACCGCGTCGAGCACCGCCGCCCGGTCAGCCGAACGCCAGGCGGCCCCGGCCGCGCGAGCCGCCCCGACGATCGCGTCCACCTCGTCGTCCGAGGTGAGCGGGAAGGGATCTCCGAAGGACTCGCCGGTCCTGGGGTCGATTGAGTGGATCACAATGAAAAAGCCTTTCCTCAACGAATCCTGCCACGCCAGACCACCCTCCTACGGTAAGCGCTTTCCTCTCTCGTCGGCCAGCCCTCGCGCATTCATGGCACGGGTGCCGAACAGGCCGCCGTCCAGATCGAGCGGTGGCGCTCCGCGAGGTTCGGCGGCGGGTGACCCATCGTGGGAACGAGCGGGTGGGGCGATCATGTCACGGCCCTCCTTGAAGCAGCGACGCCTCGTCCACCCGGCCGGGCTCTGGCCGGGCGAGCGCCTGCGCACCGAAAACCCAGACGGTCGGCCGGACCGCGCAACGCACCGACGTCGACGGGCGACAGATGCCTCGTCACGACGTGTCACCGCTTGAGATCAGGGGAGCACGGCCTCCCAGCGGGCGATCAGGGTCTTGCCCCCGGCGGTCACCGTCACGTTCTCCCCCGCCTTGCCCAGGGCGGTACGCAGCGCCGTCGCCTCATCTCCCCGATAGGTCTGGGTGCCGAAATTGCCACCGGACGCGGCCTCGATCGGCGTGGTGATCCCCTCGGGCCAGGTCGCCCGCCGCATCGGCCCGGCGCTCGGGTCCTCGTACATCGTCACCGTGATCGGCGCGGTGACGTCGGGCGTGCCGGTGGAGCGAATTCGGGCGGTCAGCTTCGAGAGGCGCTCGGTCGCGGCGACGACCGGGGCGTCCTGTGCCGACGGCGTCCCCTCCAGCCGGGTCTCGTGGGTCCTGGCGCCGGAGTCCACCACGGTGACGACGGCGAAGGGCTGGTCGGTGGCCCCTCCCGTACGGTCGAGCGTGCCCTCCCTCCCGGCCAGGGCCTCGACGAGCCCGGCCCGCAGGTCACGCAGTTCGGCCGCCGGGAGCGGGACGACGACCAGCTCCCCTTCGCGCAGCGAGCCGGCCCGTCCGTCGGCGGTGACGCTCATGCTGTCGCCGCCCTCACACGTCATCCCGCCGCAGCTGACGAACCGGACGACGACCTCGTCCGGCCGCGCCCGGGCCGACGCGGTGGTCTCGACGGCGGCGGTGGTGGTCCCCGAGCAGCCGATCACGAGGAGGAGCAGGACGGCGGTCCGCAGAAAACGCATCACCTCCCGGAAACGGATCGGGCGTCCGAGCGGTTCACGCCTCACCGGGCCGACCGTCAGGGGCGGGCGGCCTCGGCGGTCGTCCTGGCCCAGCGGTAGTCGGCCTTGCCCGCCGGGGAGCGGACCATCTTGTCGACGAAGGCGAAGGTCCTGGGCACCTTGTAGCCGGAGATCCTCTCCCGGCAGTGGGCGTCGAGTTCCTCGGCCGTCGGCGCCGCGCCGGGACGCGGCTCGATCACCGCCGCCACCCGGTTGCCCCACCGCTCGTCCGGGATGCCGGTCACGACCGCGTCGAAGACCCCCGGATGTCCCTTGAGCACCGCCTCGACCTCCTCGGGGAAGACCTTCTCCCCCCCGGTGTTGATGCACGCGGCACCCCGGCCGAAGATCGCGATGGTGCCGTCCTCCTCGACCTTGGCGATGTCTCCGGTGAGCAGCCAGCGCACGCCGTCCCGGTCCGTCACGAAGGTACGGGCCGTCTTGGCCTCGTCCCTGTAGTAACCGGAGGCGATGTGACCGCTCCTGGCCACGGTGCCCAGCTCGTCCGAGCCGGGTTTGACCGGTTCCAGGGACTCGTTGAGCACGGCGAGGCCGGCGTGGGGGTTCGCCCGGTAGCGCAGTCCCGACTCGGGGGAGGAGCCGGGAACCGCCGAGGCGGTGTAGCCGGACTCGGTGGAGCCGAAGCTGTCAATGACCATCTTGCCCGGCAGCAGCTCCTCCAGCCGCTCGCGCACGGAACCGCTGAGGATCGCGCCGGTGGAGCTCAGCACGAACAGCGAGGACAGGTCGTAGGCGCCGGTGGCGATCTCGTCGGCGAGCGGGCGGGCCATCGCGTCCCCGGTGACGTTGAGCGTGAGGACCCTTTCCCGCTCGATCGTCCGCAGCACCTCGGCCGCGTCGAACCTGCGGACGTACGCGATCGTGCCGCCCATGCACCAGCTGATGAAGGTGCCCATCTGGGCGGCGCCGTGCATGAGGGGCGCCGCGGCCATCATGGTCATCTCACCCGAGGCGGCGGCCGCCTCGATCACCTCACCGGGGGTCGCGCGCGGCTCACCGTAGGGGTTGCCGCCGCCGAAGGCGAAGAACAGGTCCTCGGTACGCCACATCACGCCCTTGGGCATGCCGGTCGTGCCGCCGGTGTAGATGATGTAGAGGTCGTCGCCGGAGCGCTCGGGGAACCCACGCGTCCGCGGCTGCCCGGCCAGCGCCTCCTCGTACGGCACCGCGCCCTCGACCTCGGAGGGTCCTCCCACGGCGATCAGGTGGCGCAGGGCGGGGGCGTGAGGGGCCGTCGTCGCCACCCGGGCGTCGAACTCCACGTCGAACAGCAGGGCGACGATGTCGGAGTCCCGGTAGAGGTAGAGCAGCTCCGCCTCGACGTAGCGGTAGTTCACGTTGACCGGCACGGCCCGGATCTTGAGGGTGGCGAGCAGCCCGGCCACGTACTCGATGCCGTTGTACAGGTGTATCCCGACGTGCTGCCCGGCGCGCACCCCCCTGTCCTGCAGGAAGTGGGCGAGCCGGTTGGCGTGCGCGTCCAACTCGGCGTAGGTCATGCGGTGGTCGCCGCAGACGACGGCCGTGCGGTCCCCGATCGCGTCGGCGATTCCTTCGAACAGATCCGCGTGGTTGAACTCCATGCGCACCCCTCCTGGGGGATCAGGGTTTGTCGCTGCCGACCATCCACATCGCGAAGAACTGCGCGCCGCCCCCGTACGCGTGCCCGAGTGCCCGCCGGGCGCCGTCCACCTGGTGCTCCCCCGCCATCCCCCTCACCTGGAGCGCCGCCTCGGCGAACCTGATCAGCCCCGAGGCACCGATCGGGTTGCTCGACAGCACGCCGCCCGAGGCGTTCCACGGGATGTCGCCGTCCAGGGCGGTGGCCCCGGACTCGGTGAGCTTCCAGCCCTCCCCCTCGGCGGCGAAGCCGAGGTTCTCCAGCCACATCGGCTCGTACCAGGAGAAGGGGACGTACACCTCCGCCACGTCGATCTCCCGGCGCGGGTCGACGATCCCGGCCTGCCGGTAGACGTCGGCCGCGCAGTCCTTGCCCCCCTGCGGGTTCACGGTGTCGCGGCCCGCGCGGAAGATCGGCTCGGAGCGTGTCGCCGCGCCGAGCACCCAGGCGGGGGTGCTGCCGGTGAGCCTGTCCTGTGCGGCCAGCACCATCGCGCAGGCGCCGTCGGAGGACGGGCAGGTGTCGAGGTAGCGGATCGGCTCCCAGAGCATCGGGGTCGACTCGACCATCTCCCGGTCGATGCCGGGGATCCTCAGGTGGGCGTAGGGGTTCTTCAGTGCGTTGCGCCGGTCCTTGACGGCCACGAGGTGGCCGATGTGCTCGGGGGCGCCGGAGCGGCGGATGTACTCGCGGATGTGCGGGGCGAAGTAGCCGCCCGCGCCGACGACGAGCGAGGCGCTGAACGGCAGGTGGGTGGACAGGGCCCAGGTCGCGTTGGACTCCGACTGCTTCTCGAACGCCACCACCAGCACCCGGTCGTGTACGCCGCCCTGGATGAGCGAGGCGCCGACGAGCGCGGTGGACCCGCCGACCGAGCCCGCCGTGTGGACCCGCATCATCGGCTTGCCCGCGGCTCCCAGCGCGTCGGCGAGGTACGCCTCGGGCATCATCACGCCCTCGAACAGGTCGGGGGCCTTGCCGATGACGACCGCGTCGATGTCCTTCCAGGTCAGGCCCGCGTCCTGCAGCGCGCGCAGGGCCGCCTCGCGGACCAGCCCGGCGAGGGAGACGTCGCGTCGCTTGGTCGTGTAGCGGGTCTGGCCGACACCGATGACGGCGCAGGGGTTACTCATGGTCGCTCACCGCTCCTCGCTCGCCACGCGGGCCGCTTGCTCCGCCGCGCTCGCCGCGTCGGGGTCGCTCCACTCACGCCTCCATCACGGTGACGAGGTTGTGCTGCAGACAGGGGCCGCTCGTGGCGTGTCCGAGGACGCGGTTCGCGGTGCCGTCCATGACGCGTGCGGCCGCCTCGCCGATCCTGATGAGGCCGGTGGCCATGACCGGGTTGGCGGCGAGAGGGCCGCCGCTCGGGTTGACGCGCGTGCCCTCGCCGAGTCCCAGGGCCTCGCGCAGGATGGGTTCCTCGTGGCTGAACTGGACGTGCAGCTCCGCCACGTCGACGTCACCCTTGCCGGCCCCCGCCGCGCGTGCGGCATCGGCCGCGGAGACCGACCGGGCCAGGTCCCTCATGCCCAGGTAGTGCGGCTCTATGCGGTGGGCGATCCCCGTTATCCACGCGGGCCGCTCGCACAGCTCCCTGGCGAGGTCTCCGGCCGCCAGCACCACCGCGGCGGCGCCGTCGGTGATCGGGGCGATGTCGTACGGCCGCAGCGGCGCGACCTCCGCGTCCTGTCCCGAGGGGTCCGGCAGGTCGAGGGCGTAGGGGTTCGCCCTGCCGTCGGCCCGGCTGCGCCGTACGATCTCGTCGAGTTCGGCTCGTTCCGCCCCGGTGGCCGATGCCTGCAGCGCGGCGAAGGAGACCTGGTCCAGCCCGAGGGGAGCCAGGTAGTACGGGTCCAGCTGGAGCGTCATGATCTCCCGCAGGTCCCCCAGGGAGGACTTGCCGAAGCCGTAGACGAGGGCCGAGTCGACGTCGCCGTGCTGGAGCCTGACCCAGGCCTCGTACAGCGCCCAGGCGGCGTCCATCTCGACGTGGCTCTCCGAGATCGGCGGCCAGGCGCCGAGCGCGTCGAGCGCGGAGACGAAGGAGAACGGCGCGCCCGCCAGATAGTCGCACGACCCCGAGCAGGTGAAGCCGAACCTGCGCAGCCCGGTCGCGGCCCTCACCTCCTCCAGCGGGGGCAGGATGAGCTCGGCTTCGCTCCGTCCCTCGTCGACGGCGCTGTGCCGGGTCTGCGCGAACGCGACGACCGCTGTCTCCCGCATCTACAGCTCCACGTCCGGCTCGCCGGTGGGGGCGAACCACCTGATGTTCGCCATCGACATCGTCCGCTCCTCCTCGGGCACCCACACGGCCCGCACCCGCATGCCCTGGCGCACCTCGTGGGCCGCGATCCCGCCGACCAGGGCGATCATCGGGATGTCCGTGCCGTCGAGCTGGATGTACGCCGAGACGAACGGCACCTCGGGGGCCCGCGGGTCGGGCAGGTTGTTGACGGCGAAGGTGGTGATCGTGCCGGTGTCCGGGACGACCACCTCCTCGGTGATCGAGACCCCGCACTCGGGGCAGGAGCTCCGGTAGGGCACGTAGACCTTGTGACAGGTGCCGCATCTGCAGCCGATGAGAACTCCCTCGGCGATCCCCTCCAGGAACCGGCGCAGCGCGAGCCCCGGCGTGACCGTGTACTCGGTACGGACCTCGGAGACGATCCTGGTGACCTCGGGGACGAAGCTCTCGATGTCGGTGATGTGCCCGGTGCGCTCGGCTCGCCAGCGAGGACGCACCCGCAGCCCCGGGCGCATCGCCCTGACGTCTCCGGCGTCCACCGCGTGCACCAGCGAGGTGTCGGCCCCGTCCAGCCGGATCAGTGCCCAGGCGAACGGCCGATCCAGCGGGTGGCCCTTCCTGGGGGTGCTCACCCAGGCCCAGCTCTCGACGGTTCCCGAGGGGCCGACCTCGACGAACTCCTCGGTCACGGCGTCGCCGGTGTCGGGGTCGTACTCCAGCGGCGGCACCAGCGTGCGCCCCGCCGCCGTGCGGACCCCGACGAGCCGCCCGTCGCGCATCTCGGTGAGGAAGCGCCCGATCACCGGTCCCGTCGTGCGCGTGTATCCGCCGGGAAACTCCAGCACGTGCCGCGCCCGCAGCGGTGCCGGGGGGTCCGCGCTAGATGGCACGTTCGTGTCCCTTCCAGTACGGGTCACGCAGCTTGCGTTTGAGGAGCTTGCCGTTGGGCTCGCGGGGCATCTCCGCGATGAAGTCGACGGATCTCGGCCACTTCATCCTCGACAGGCGGCCCCTCAGCGACTCGACGAGCTCGGTGGCGAGCTCGGGTGAGGGGGCGACGCCGGGCGCGGGCTCGACCACGGCCTTGATCTGCTCGCCCCACTCCTCGTCGGGGATGCCGAACACGGCCACGTCCGCGACCTTGGGGTGGACCATCAGCTCGTTCTCGATCTCGGCGGGGTAGATGTTCGTCCCGCCGGAAATGATCATGTCGGCCTTGCGGTCGCAGAGGAAGAGGAAGCCGTCCTCGTCCAGGTAGCCGATGTCGCCGACGGTGAAGTGGTCGCGCAGCCGGTTGGCCTCGGTCTTCGCCGGGTCGCCCTTGTACTCGAACCGGAAGCCCAGCATCTTCATGTAGACGGTTCCCGGGGTCCCCGCCGGCACGGGCTCCAGGTTCTCGTCCACGATGAGCAGCTCACTGATCGGCCAGGCGGTGCCGACGGTGCCGGGGCGGCTCTTCCAGTCCTGCGGGGTGGCGATGGTGCCGCCGCCCTCGGTGGCCGCGTAGTACTCGTAGACGCAGTCACCCCACCACTCCAGCATCGCCCACTTGACGGGGACCGGGCACGGGGCCGCGGCGTGGATCATCCATCTGAGGGAGGAGAGGTCATATTTTGACCTCACGTCACCGGGGAGGGCGAGCAGGCGCTTGAAGTGGGTGGGGACCATGTGCGAGTTGGTGACGCGGTACTTCTCGCAGAGCCGCAGCATCTCCTCCGCATCCCATCTGTCCATGTAGACGAGCGTGTGCCCCATGTGCAGGGCCGTCCCCCCGAACTGGGTGACGGCGGTGTGGTAGTTCGGCGAGGTGACCAGGTGGACGTTCTCCTTGCCGGGGGTGATGCCGAACAGCCCGAGCAGGGCCGTCATCAACTCGGCGACGTCGTCGGGGTCCATGCCGCTGAGCGGGCGCCGCACTCCCTTGGGCCTGCCGGTGGTACCGGAGGTGTAGTGCATGGTCACGCCCGCCGTGCGGTCGGAGGGGGTGGTGTCCGGCCGCCCCTCGATCAGCTCGGAGGCGGGCCGCACCCCCTCCACCCGCCCGAACGCGAAGACGCGCTCGGGGGCGATGCCCGACTCGGCGGCGCCGCGCAGGCCCTCCTCGGCGTAGCACTCGTCGACGAAGTAGGCGCGTGCCTCGCTGTCGGCGACGATGTAGCCGATCTCGGGGCCGGTGAGGTGCCAGTTGATCGGCGTGTAGTACCAGCCGGCCTGCAGGGCGGCGAGATAGAGGACGAGCCCGTCGGAGCCGTTGGGCATGAGGCCGCAGATACCGTCGCCCGCTTCGAGTCCGAGCTCTCTCAGGCCGTGGACGAGACGGTTGGCGCGGGCGAGGAGGTCACCGGCGCGATGTTCCGTGCCGTCCGGATCGACGGCGGCCACCCAATCGGGGTCCGCCTGCGCCAGTCTCCAGAAACCGAACGTACCCATCGGACATCCTTTCGTGGGAAAGGCCCCGGCACACCGAAGTGCATCACGTTCTCTTTATCGCGACAAGCCCTGGCAGAACGGGGTATATAGAACAAGAATCTGTTCTTGTACGCATGGGCAGACTAACCTCCGGAGGTGTGCCCAGCAAGCGCTTGACCGAGCACAGGCCCCACCCTTTCGACGCGGGATCGGCCCCCTCCGGGACGTCTCACCCGGTGTCGCCGGACCCCGCCTCCCCGCACGGGAACGACCCCCTTGGCCTCCACCCCGCACGGGAACGAACCCCTGGGCGGTCATACCGCGCGGAAGCGAACGGTCCCCGGGCGGCACACCGCGCGGGAGCCGATACGCGTCCAGAATTTCCCACCACGCACCTGGTTGAACCAACGGAGGTCGTCTCGTGGAACTCCTGCCGATCAGCACACCGCACTGCCGAATCGAGCGTGACGGCCACGTCGTGGTCGTCACCATGGACCGGCCGGAGGCGAGGAACGCGCTCTCCACCGACATGCTCATCGGCCTGGCCGACGCCTGGGCGTACATCTCGGAGGAGCCCGAGGTCCGCGTCGCCGTCCTGACCGGCGCGCACGGGACGTTCTGCGCGGGCGCCGACCTGAAGGCGATGGGCACCCCTTCGCGGGACGCCCGGGTCAGGGAGCGTGCCGCGGCCATCCCCGACTTCCACTGGAAGGGGCTGCTGCGCGACTCCGGCGCGCTGCCGACGAAGCCGATCGTCTGCGCGGTCGAGGGGTACGCCGTGGCCGGGGGCACCGAACTGCTCGTCGGCACCGACCTGAGGGTGGTCGCCGAGTCCGCCACCCTCGGCCTCTTCGAGGCCCGCCGCGCCCTCTTCCCCATGGGCGGCTCCGCGATCCGCCTGCCCCGCCAGATCCCGTACGCCTTCGCGATGGACATCCTGCTCACCGGCCGCGCCGTCACCGCGCGGGAGGCGCTCGCCATGGGCCTGGTCAACCGGGTCGTCCCCGACGGCGAGGCCCTGACCACCGCCCTGGAGATCGCCGCCCGGATCGCCGAGTGCGGCCCCCTCGCCGTCCAGGCCATCCTCCGCACCTACCGCGAGACCCTGGGCCTGCCCGAGGCCGAGGCGCTGAAGGTCTCCGACGTGATCGGCTGGCCGGTCATCGGCTCCCAGGACGCCCAGGAGGGCTCCCGCGCCTTCCGCGAGAAGCGCCCACCCACCTACCGAGGCGAATGACCCCTCTCGCCCTTCCCCCCGTGGCACGCCCTCGGCGACCTCCCCGGATGATGTGTCGAACTCCTCCGCGAGCCACCGAGGCCGTCTCCGAACGACGCACGACGAGGCTTGGAAACAGACCTCTGGCCACGTACCGTGAGACCCGCTCCGATGGGTACGCCTGGCGGAACACCGATGGTCGGCGGCGATCCTGGAGGTCTCGTGGCATACGACGTGGCGGCTGTACGGGCGTGCTTTCCCGCGTTGGACGAGGGGGCGGCGCACTTCGACGGGCCAGGGGGGTCGCAGGTGCCCACACCGGTCGCGGAGGCCGTGGCCGGCGCGCTGGTGGCCGCCGTCGCCAACCGGGGGGCCGAGACCGCCGCCGAGCGGCGCGCCGACGGGATCGTGACCGGGGCGCGCCAGGCGATGGCCGACCTGCTCGGCGCCACCCCGGGCGGCGTCGTCTTCGGCCGGAGCATGACGCAGCTCACCTACGACATGGCCCGCGCGCTCGCCAAGGAGTGGGGTCCCGGTGACGAGGTCGTGGTCACCACCCTGGACCACGACGCGAACATCCGGCCCTGGGTGCATGCCGCCGAGGCGCGCGGGGTCACGGTGCGCCGGGCCGACTTCGACCCGGAGAGCGGCGAGCTGGGCGTCGACGCGATCGCCGGCCTGCTCGGCGGGCGCACCCGGCTGGTGGCCGTCACGGCCGCGTCGAACCTGCTGGGCAGCCGCCCGGACATCCCGGCGATCGCCGAGCGGGTGCACGCGGCCGGGGCTCTGCTCTACGTCGACGGCGTGCACCTGACGCCGCACAGCCTGATCGACGTCGGGCGGCTGGGCGCCGACTTCTACGCCTGCTCGCCGTACAAGTTTCTCGGCCCGCACCTGGGCGTGCTCGCCGCCGATCCCGGCCTGCTGGAGAGCGTCCACCCCGACAAGCTGCTTCCCGCCACCGACGCGGTGCCCGAACGCTTCGAGCTGGGCACGCTGCCCTACGAGCTGCTCGCCGGCACGACGGCCGCGGTCGACTTCCTCGCCGGGCTCGTACCGGGCGAGGGGACCCGGCGCGAACGCCTGGAGGGCTCGATGGCCGCGCTGGAGAAGCACGAGGAGGTCCTGCTCGAACGGCTCGACGCCGGTCTGGCCGAGATCGCCGGGGTGACCTTCCACGGTGCGGCGTCGCGCGCCCGCACCCCCACGACGCTGTTCTCCGTCGACCACGTCAGGTCCGCCGACGCCTACCGCTTCCTGGCCGAACGCGGCGTCAACGCCCCCGCGGGCAGCTTCTACGCACTGGAGTGCTCCCGCCGCCTGGGCCTCGGCGACACCGGCGCCGTCCGAGCCGGAATCGCGCCGTACACCAACGAGTCCGACGTGGACAGGCTGCTGAAAGGCGTCCGCGAACTGGCCGGATAGACCCGGCGTCCTCGATCCGTCTTGGCTGAGACCGAGACCGAGGCCGGCGGTGTGCTCGTCGGCCGGGAGACGGTGGCCGGGCTCATGGTCTATCCGGGGGTCGGGCCGCCGAAGAGGCCGCCGATGACGCAGACCTGGGTCTCTGCCGACAGGATCTCCATCCGCACCGAGGAGCCGGGGGCGGTGAAGGGGATGTGGATCCTGCCGGTTCCCTGTTCGAGGACGATCTCGACCTCCTGCTCCCCTACCTGCACGTAGGCCGCCGTCCTGGCGGTGGAGCGGTAGTCGAGGCCGAGGACGACCATGCCGCCCTTGTGCACGAGGGGGATCGAGATCGTGCCGCCCAGCTGGGGGAAGCAGCCGCCGGGGGCGGCGACGTAGGGGCCGGCGAGGCGGGCCCGGACGAGGCGGCGCCCGGTGGGGTCGAGCACGAGCGGGGCGGTGGCGGGCCGGGGGTTGCGCATGAGGGCGGCGAGTTCGGGCGGGGCGAGCGGGCTGAGGGTGAGGTGGCTGAGCCCTTCGTCGCCGTACCCGAAGCCGAACCGGTCGTAGGGCGTCTGCTGGGGGTAGATGTCGCTGCCCGGCGGGGCGGAGGCGAGCGTGGCCCGCACCGAGGCGAGGTAGGAGCGGATCTCGGCCCGGCCTGGCTCCGTCCCCGTCACGTAACTCTGCGCGGAGTAAACGGAGAAGGCGGCGACTGCGGCCGCCGGCAGCGCACAGACCGTCCCCGCGGCGCGAGCCGGGATCCGTCCGCGGTACGGGCGCGCCTCGCCCAGCAGCGGGAGCATCGCGAGCCCCAGGCAGAGGGCGATCACCGGGGTCACGTCCGCGAGATAGCGGGCCTCCTCGCCCAGGGCGCGGTCCAGGGAGCGTCCGGCCAGGATCGGCACCATGAGGAGGGGCGGATAGAGGCAGAGGATCAGCCACGCCTTCCACGCTCCCCGCCTGAGGAACAGGGTGACGGCGACGACCACCGCGATGAGCAGCCAGGCCGCGCCGATCATCACCGGCGGCGGCACCGCGTAGAACTTGTACCACCAGGGCCCGGGGCCTCCGGCCGCGAGCACGGGGAGGGTGACGCCCAGCATCCGCGCCATGGCCCGGCCGGCCACCTCGGACGAGGGCGCCCCGATCTCCTGGCCGTGCAGGCGGTCGAGCTGCAGCAGGAACAGGATCGAGTAGGCGCCCGCCATGACCGCGTACGCGCCGAACACCGTCGCCAGGGAGCGCAGGCGCTCGCGGACGGGGAAGTACAGGACGGTGACCAGGACGAGCAGCAGGGGGATGGCGAGAACGGCCTTGAGATGGAAGGAGCCGAGCCCGAACAGGAACCACAGCCCGGTCACGAACGCGTCCACGCCGCGTCCCGACCGCAGGAACGTCACGTGGGAGGCGACGGCCATCGCGATGGCGATCTGCAGCGGCAGGGCCTGGACCGCCGCCGCCCACCAGTAGAAGGCGGGCAGGGCGAGCGGCGTGAACAGATAGAGGGACAGGGGCACCAGGATCGCCCAGCGGGCGCCGAACAGCACGCGCAGCATGCGGTACACGGCGAGCGAGGCGGCGAGCTGGAAGAGCAGCAGCGCCGCCGCGGTCACCGTCCAGTCGTACGCGCCGAGCGAGGTGACGACCGTGTTGGCGATCATCCCGACCGGCATCACGTGCGCGGAGTAGACGCCGAAGAGGTAGTCGAGCCCGAACGGCTCGGCCGCTGCCCTGCCCACCATGTTGAGGTCGTCGCCGAAGAAGCCGCCTTGCCGCAGGATCACGGCCCGCCAGGCGAGCTGGGCCACGATGAGGACGAGCGCGGCGCCGAGCACCCGCCGACCTCCCGGAAAGGTCCGCGCGGGATCTGCCAGGGGGTCGGTGACACGGTCGGTGACCTGGGGGGACGCCATCATTCTCCAAACTCATCGGCTCTGATGAGTTCTTAGTCCATTTGTCCAGGTAAGAGCTACCTACTCGCGAGTAATGCGACCCAATCGTTCCATTGCCTCGACGTACTGCTCGATCATGCCGAAGACGACGTCCCGGGTGGACCTCACCTGGTTCATCGCGCCGATGATCTGCCCGGCGGGGAAGGTCGCCAGCTCGGTCGCGTCGGAACGGCCGATCCTGCGGAGCGCGTCGGAGATCAGCATGAACTGCAGCGGCATGGGGAGCGTGCCGGGCGACTCCGGGGACTCCCAGGCGTCGGTCCACTCGTTCCTGAGCAGCCGGGCGGGCTTGCCGGTCCACGACCGCGAGCGCACGGTGTCGCGCGAGGTCGCCCCCAGGATGCGGTGCTTGACCACCTCGGAGGTGTCGGCCTCCTCCACGGTGAGCCAGATCGACCCCGTCCACACGCCCTCGGCGCCGAGCGCGAGCCCGGCCGCCATCTGGCGGCCGTCGCCGATGCCGCCCGCGGCCAGCACGGGGACGTCGACGGCGTCCACGACCTGCGGGATGAGGACCATCGTGGAGATCTCCCCGGTGTGCCCGCCCGCCTCGGTGCCCTGGGCGACGACGATGTCCACCCCGGCCTCGACCTGTTTGGTCGCGTGCCGGGGGGTGGAGGCGAGCGCGGCGACCTTCACCCCTTCGGCGTGGGCCTGGTCGACCACGTCGGCGGGGGGCGGGCCCAGCGCGTTGGCGAGCAGCGCGATCGGGTGCCGCAGGGCCACCTCGACCTGCGGGCGGGCGGTCGCGTCGGTCCAGCCGAGCAGCACCTTCCCCGCGTCCGCGCCGGCCGAGAGCGGCGGCACGCCGTGGGAGGCGAGCAGGCCGTCGACGAAGTCCCTGTGGCCCTGGGGGATCATCCCCTGGAGCCGTCCCACGAGGTCCTCCGGCGAGTCGACCCCGAGGTCGGAGCCCGCGTACGAGGCGGGCATGACCACGTCGACGCCGTACGGTTTGCCGTCGACGTGGTCGTCGATCCACTGGAGCTCCGTTTCGAGCTCCTCGGGGGTGAAGTAGAGGGCGCCGAGCACGCCCATCCCCCCCGCGCGGCTGACCTCGGCGACGACGTCACGGCAGTGACTGAACGCGAAGATCGGAAATTCGATCCCGAGCATGTCGGTAACACGTGTCCGCATGCTGCGACTGTACGACCCCCCCAAACCAACTGCAACACGTTCTAGTACAGAACCTTTATACCCGCCGAGAACCTAAGCTACTCGCGAGTAACGAAGCGGGGGAAACGATAGAACGTGTTCCAGTAGCGCGTCCGGGAAACGGCGGTTCACGAGGTTCACGGCAAACGGAAAGGGAGGCCGCGGGCACGTGCCCGCGGCCTCCCTCCACACCTTCTCCGCCAGGGGCCCCGACGCCCCCGGTCCCTCACATGTCCCTGCGGCGTCTCCCGAGCAGGGCGCCGGTGACGACCAGGGCGAGACCGATCAGCAAAAGCACCAGCGGGATCGTGGTCCTGAGCAGCGTGATGCTGTTCCTGCTGTCGGACGCGTTCTTGACCAGGCCGTCCACGGTGTCCTGGGTCATCTTCGCGGTGGCGACGAAGGCGAGCGAGCGCTCGACCCCGTCCGAGGTCTTGAGCACATCGTGGCGCTGCTGTTCCTGCCGCACCGGCGAGCCGCTGGCCGGCTCGATCCAGAAGGTGTTGACGCCGTTGTAGACGCGGTCCACCTGCACGTCACCGGGGTCGTCCATGCCGAGGACGGAGGCCGGGATGGCGACCGTGTCGATCTTGGTCGGCGGGACGATCTGCTCGAACCGGTACACCGCGAGCCCTCCCACCCGCTCCTCACCGACGAACGTGGCGTCGAACGCCTTGCCGGCGGTCGCGTTGAACACGCTGTACGTCTTCTTCTCGACGTCGAAGGGCCACTTGTGGATCTGCCCCTGGAGCTGCACGGAGGTCTTGTTGATGTTGGCGTTGCAGCAGTTGACGCCCTCACCGGTGTACTTGTTGAACGCGCTGCGACGCTCGGTGAACGAGATGAGGGGGTTCTGGTTGGTGACGTCGTTGACCGCCATGGCCTCCTCCCAGACGACCCGGTCACCCTCGGCCGCGGTAACGTCCCCCCTGGTCGTGACGGTAATGTCGAGGTCGCCCTTCATCACCTTCAGGTCTCCGGGGCTGAAGTACTGTGCGTCGACGGCCTCCAGCTTGCTGATGCCGTAATAGTTGGCGGGGGCTGCGATGAGGCCGGTCGCCACCTGAAACCGCACGAGCGGCGCGAGAACGACGAGAAATGCCCCGAGTCCGATGAATATCAAACCGATGACGCGACGCATCGCTCCTCCTGGGGCCGCCCGCTACGCATGTATCCCGATCGACCTATAACAAGTTCCATTTCGCGATATGTTAGTGCGGGCAATCATCTACAGTCACCGGGGATGCCAAAAAGTGACCGAAACAGGTTCTATGCCGGTTCGCCAGGGGTCGACCGACAGGGACGTGCGGGATCTTCCCGCGGTCGGCGGGCATCTCGACGCGATGGACGGCGTCCGCGCGGTCGCCTCCTTCGGCATCCTGCTGTACCACGTGGCGAGCACGACGGGCGCCTCCCTCGGGGAGGGGTTCCTCCCCGCCCTGCTCTCCAGGGGCGACATCGGGGTGCCGATCTTCTTCCTGCTGTCGGGCTTCCTCCTCTACCGGCCCTGGGCCGGGGAGGTCGTGCGGGGTGAGGCGCCCCCCGGCACCGGCGGCTACCTGTGGAAGCGCGCGCTGCGCATCCTGCCCGCGTACTGGCTCGTGGTCGCCGTCGCGCTGCCGCTGTGGTCGTGGCCCCAGGCGGCCGAACCGGTCAACTGGCTGCCCTTCCTGCTGCTGGTGCAGAACTACGTGCCCGACCCGTGGTGGATCGGCGCGAGCCCGCCGGGGCTGGGGCAGATGTGGAGCCTCTCGGTCGAGATGACCTTCTATCTCGCCCTCCCGCTCATCGCCGTCGCGCTGCGCGCCCTCGCGCGGCGCGGTGAGAACCCTGTGGCCAGGGCCAAGCTGCTGCTCATCGGCATCTGCGCGCTCGCCCTGATCTCCCCCCTCTGGGCGATCTTCAGTCACGTCCCCGTCCACCGCCCCGAACTCGGCCTCTGGCTCCCCCGGTCGATGCTCTACTTCGCGACGGGCATGGCTCTCGCCGTCGTCTCGTTCTGGGCGCACGCCGAGAGCGACCCCGACGCCCCGGTGCGGCGGCTGACCAGGGGGGTGCGCGAGTCGTGGGTGACCTGCTGGATCATCGCGGCCCTCATCTACGTCGTCGCGGCCAGCCCCATCGCGGGAGGCCGTCTCTTCGAGATCCAGGACCTGTGGACGGACATCTTCGAGATGACCCTCTACACGGCCTTCGTCCTCGCGCTGCTCTCTCCCGTGGCCCTGCAGACCCCCGAGCCCTCGCCGCTGCGCTCGCTGCTCGGCAACCGGGTGATGCGTTATCTCGGCCGCATCTCCTACGGCGTCTTCCTGTGGCAGTTCGTGGTGATCGTGGGCTGGTACGAGCTGACCGGGCAGCAGACCTTCGGCGGCGATCTGCTCACGACGCTGGTGGTGTGCACCGCGTTCACCGTGCTGCTCGCCGACCTCAGTCACCGGCTCGTCGAGACCCCCGCTCTGCGGCTCCGGAGCCGGAGCCGGAGCCGGAACCGGACTCAGGGCCGGAGCCGACGTCGGCGCCGACACCGCCGTCACTGACCCCGACGCCGCCCGCGCCTCCGCTCCCAGGGGTGGGATCACCGGAGGCGGCGGAGGCGGGAGCGGGATCATCGCGAGCGGGAGCGGCAAAGGCGCGGCTCTGCAGACGCAGACCCACGACCAGCAGCAGCGCGCCGAGCACGGCGCACGACAGCGGGATCACCCGGTCGACGAGCGCCGCCCGGCGAAGGAACTGCTGCGCCTCCCCCGCGTTCCACCGCTCGTCCCCGGTGCTGGTGCGCATGTCGGCGGCGAGCGCGACCAGCCGCCCCCCGCCGTCGGCGGTACGCAGGGTCTTGACCAGGTTCTCCCTGAACCCGATCACCATCCCGCTCTCGGGCTCCACCCAGAAGGTGCGGGTCCCTTCGAGGTAGGCGTTGACGGGGAACGTCTCCCTGCCGCCCAGCCCGAGGACCGTCCCCGGCAGTTCCATCGCCCGCTGGACGAGCCGCTCGTTGACCAGACGCTGCGCGTAGCGGTTGACCCGGACGCCGTACAGGGTCTCGATCCCCTCGAAGCGGGCGGCCACCGGACGCCGGACGAGCGGGTCGTAGACCTGGTAGGCGATCGGCCTGGCTCCGAAGGGCCAGCGGAACACCAGCCCGCGCGGGGCCGGGTTGCCGTTCTCGTCGACGTAGTTCTCGCAGCAGTTGACCGCCTGCCCCGTACGGCGGTCGAACGCGGCCCGCCGCTCGTGATAGTCGACGCGCTGCCCGTCGCGGGTGGTGAGGGAGACGAACTCCGTCCACACGGCGACGTCCGGCGTGGACCTGACCGTGTCCCCGTATCTGGCCACGGCCGTCTCCAGCGGGACGTCCCGGTGCGTGCGCAGGGTGGCGGCGTCGAAGTAGGAGCCGGACTCGGTGGTCAGCTTGGTGATCCGGTCCTGCTCCGCGGGCAGTACCAGGCCGCTGGGGTAGACGTAGAAGCGCACCAGCGCGGCCAGCGTGATCAGGAAGGCGCCGGCGGCCAGGACGAGCACACCGCGCAGCCTCTGGTCGATCATCGTCGCTCCGCGGGTTGGAGGGGAACATCCTTCGCCCGCACCCGCAGCCACCGGCGGGGCGGCCTCGGCACGCGCGCCGCGGCGAGCAGCAGGCCCACCGCGACCAGGCAGAGATACTGCGCCGCCACCGCCCCCGCCTCCCCGCCGTAACCGAGCGCGAGACCGGCCGCACCGAGCGCCGCCACCACGGGGAACGGCGTGAGCAGTGCGTGACCGACCCTGTACGGTCGGCTGCCCGCGCTGTGCTCGGCCCCCGCGACCCCCCGCAGCCACAGGGCGAGCGCCGCCACGAGACCGGCCAGGGCGGCACCGGCCCAGCCCTCGGTCACCAGGCCCAGCGCGGGTGCCAGAGGCCACAGCCAGACCGCCCGCGGCGCCGCGGGCGACGACGCGGGAAGCCCGCCGCGGAGCGGGCGGGGGCGGACCAGGGCGAGCACGACGACCAGCGCGACCAGCGCCCAGCCCACGATCAGCGACATCCGGTACAGGCCGTCGGGGGCGTACGTCATCACGACGGTCCCGCTCCCGGCCGGCAGCAGCCACGCCTGCCGCCAGCCGTCCAGCCTGGCCGGCTCCAGCACGCGTCCGCCGAACGACGCCTGCCAGCCCCTGTTGAAGTTCTCGCCGAGCGCCAGGTAGGAGGGCTCCGTCGTGGAGACCCTGACCCGGCGCTCCCCCGCCTCCCAGCTCTCGACGGCCGCGGGCCGCAGGACCGCCGCCGGCACCCCGCCGCCTCCGGTGCTCCCGGCGTTCCCGGCGCTCTCGGCGCTCCCGGCGTTCCCGGCGCTCCCGGCGCCGCTTCCGTTCCGGCTCTTCGAACCCCTCGTGCTCTGCGGGCTCTGCGCGGCGTCCCCGTCGTCGTTCGCGGCACCGCCGCTCACCTCGCTCTCCGCGTCGGCGGCGCGCAGGACCATCGAGTCCACCCGGAAGCCCTGGGAGGCGGCGGCGCGCACCCGAAGCGTGCCGTTCCGCGTCTCCACCGCCTCGCAGGCCCGGTAGCCGACCGGACGGCCGTTGAGCAGGTCGCCCAGGGTCCCGCTGTGGATCTCGGTGGGCGTCTCGACCCCGTTGACGGTGAGCGTCGGGCCGAATCCGCAGGGCATCGTCACCGGCTGCGTGCCCGGGGTGGGCAGCGGCGCGACGCCGGGGATCGCCACCCCGAGCACCTCCATCCGCCATGAGCCGAGGGCGGTGAAGGCGAGTTTCACCCGGCTCGCCCTCATCGGCGCGAAGTGGATCCACCCGTCCTTCGAGGCCCAGGCGTACCGGACGCCGTCGTCGGTCGTGACGGTGACCCGGACCGGCGGAGCGCCCAGCCTGGTGTCGGGGAAGTCGAGGCGCAGCCGGGACAGGGTCATCTTCCTGTCCAGCTCGAAGGAGAGCGAGGGCTCCAGATCCTTGTCCCCGGCGTACCAGATGGTCCTGCGGTCGTCGTCGAAGGCCGCGTAGGCGCCGGTGGCCGGGATGTCGCTCGCGGTGGAGGAGGCGGTGGCGCGGAGAGGGCTCCCCTCCGGCATCAGCACGGTCTCGGCCACCCGCTGGTCGGTGAGCACGGCCCTGCCCTCCAGCACGCGCCTTCCCTCGGCGACGGGAACCAGCCTGTCGAAGGCGTAGCCGTCCTCGCCCACGAAGCGCAGCCTGTCCGCGCAGGTCCAGGCGTAGGAGCCGAGCATGCAGCCGGGGGCGGTGTCCGTCCGGCTGGTCACGACCGTCTGCCCCGGCGACGCGGGGTCGGCGGAGGAGGGGGCGGGCACCACGAGCGTGCGCTCCGGGCGGACCCCGGGGATGGCCAGCTCGGTGATGCCGACCCGGGGGTTGGGGTCACGCAGGACGCCGGTGACCCGGATCCGGATCCGGGTCGTCCGGCCCTGCGGAACGTTCAGCCGCTCCCACAGCGAGGTGTGGCCGAGCCGGGTACGCACCCTGCCGGTGTCGGTCTCGACCATGACCTCGGAGACCGTCACCGTCTCCTCGGAACGTTCGAAGACCGCCTGGATGAAGGGCACCGAGGTCGGCTTGGCGAGCTGCACCTCCAGCCACTGCTCGGTGGCCGGCTTCCAGCCGGTGGAGCGCCAGCCGGTGCGCAGGTCGAAGTCCACCGCCGCGTACGGCTGCTGCCCGCTGTCACGGGTTCCCGGGGTCACCCCGAGCCTGGACTGCGAGGAGGAGGCGGTCACCCCCTTGATCCCGATGAAGGCGGCGACGGTGGTGGGGTCGGACCACCCGGGGTCTGTGAGGTCGTAGGCGGGCCCGTAGCCCTCGTAGGGCTCGTCCGGCGTCATCGTCTCGCCGTACGGCCTGCGCAGGTCGCTCACCACCAGCTCGCGCCGCCGCATGGTGTCGGTGAGCACCGTGTCGGCGGCGGGGATCGCGTCCGCTCCGGGGTCGTCGCCGAGGATCACCGGCCGGTCGTCTTCGAGAATCCCCTCCTCGGCCATGGTGAGCAGGGCCTCGGGACCGCCGGAGACCCGCAGCGGCCGCTGCGCCTCGACCGTGCCGACGACGGGACGCGCCCCGGTGACCTCGTAGATCTCCAGGGACGCGTACGGCTGGTCGAGCCAGCTCGCGCCGGTCTGGGAGTCCTCGAAGCCGACCGTGGGCCCGAAGCCGCGCACCCGGCTCAGGCCGGGAGAGCGATCCAGCGCCTCGTGTACGCGGGCGGGCCAGGCGTCACCGAAGGCGACCCTGTCGAGGTCGTTGCGGATCAGCAGGTAGCGCACCCCCATCCGGCGCAGCGTCCGGGTGAGCCCCTCCGATCCCTGCCCGTTGGCGAAGCGGTCGTCGATCGCCTTGACGAGCCGGTTGGAGCCTGCCGTGCCCCACGGCACGATCGTGTTGCTCACCCAGCGGGCCTTCTTCAGCAGCGGCTGGAACGGCTCGTCGAGCGGGCGCCCCCAGGTGTACTCGCCTCGCCGGGCTCCGGGCAGGACCAGCACGGTGCCCTCCTCGGCCCGGTCGTCCAGCCAGGAGGCCGCCTGCCGCCAGTGCTCGGGGACGTCGGCGAAGGCACCGCTCGGGGCGATGCCCGCGGTGGCGACGGGGACGAGGGTGAGACCGACCAGCCCGGCCCCCACCACCGCGGCGGGGATCCGGACGGCGGGCCCGCGCGCTCCCACGTAGGAGACGAACGCGGCGAGTCCGAGCACCAGCGGCAGCCGTACGAGCGCGTTGAACTTGTGCAGGTTGCGGAACGGGGCGAGCGGGCCGTCCAGCAGCGCCCTGATGGGTTCGGCGAGCGGCCCGGCGTGGCCGGCGACGAGGATGGCGACGCCCACGAGCGTGGTCAGGATCAGGAAGGTCCGCTCGGGCGTGCGCGCGAGGGTGAGCCCGGCCAGCCCCAGCCCGGCGACGAGCGTGGTGACCAGCACGAGCCAGGGCACGGTGGCGTGCTCGTAGGCGGCGGGCAGGAAGGGGCGTCCGTCCACCGGCAGGAAGGCGACCCAGCTGTTCATCCCGCGCAGCACGTTGGTGAGCGAGCCCACGACCGTGGTCGTCCACGCGTTCTCGGTGAAGGGCATGAAGGAGAAGACATAGCGGCCGAGCATCACCAGGGGGACGAGCCACCAGAACGACACCGCGGCGATCGCGGCGAGCCACCAGGCGATCAGCCGCCGCTTGCGCGGGCCGCGCGCCCGGGTGAGCAGATAGATCATCGGAACGACGAGCACGGCCAGCTCGGCGGCGGCGTTGATGCCGCCCGCGAACAGGAACACGAGCGCCGACAGGCAGGCGGCCCTGCGCGGGCTCGTCTCCCCCTGCGCGCCCCTGACGAGGAAGAGCAACACCCAGGGCAGGACGGCGCTGGGGGCGAACTCCACGGAGTTGAAGCCCATGAGCGCCTGCGCGTGCGGGGCGAGCGCGTAGGCGAGACCGGCCAGCACGCCGGCGAGCTGCCCGCCGATCCGCAGCGCCCCGGCCAGCCGGGCGACGCCGACGAAGGCGACGCACAGGATCAGCGTCACCCAGAGCCGCTGCACCACCCACGGAGGCATGCCCGCGTTGATCAGCAGGGTGTAGAAGGGGCCCATCGGGAAGATGTAGCCGTACGCCTGGTTCTGCAGGTGTCCCAGATAGTCCTGGTCCCACATGCTCAGCGCCTGGGAGAGGAAGCCGATCGGGTTGATCGGCATGTCCAGCTTCGTCTCGGCGATCAGCATGCCCGGCGCCATGTGGAAGGCGACGGCGGCGAGGAAGAGGCATCCGGCGAGCAGCCTGAACCGGAGGCGGAGCCCGGTGTCGGAGGCTCCGAACTCGGAGGGAGATGCGGAAAGGCGGGTGATCCACGCCTTGGGGATCAACGTCACTTATGGCAGATCGGTCTCACCCGCGGCGAGACAGAAGTCGGATACATGAAGGTGAAGACCGTTTTTAGATAGTTCTGTGGTGATTAGTCCGGTCATCGTAGCGCCCGTTCTCCCCCACGTGAACTCGGCCGCCCAGAGCCTGCACGCCTGCTGGATCTCCTCGCGCCTGGCCGGGTCCGACAGTTCCCGCAGCGCGCGGTCGACCACATCGGCGAGCTCCTCTCCCTCCCTCACCAGCCAGCCCGTGACACCGTCACGCACCGAGTCGCGCAGTCCCGCGACGTCGAAGGCGACGGTCGGGACGCCGAGTGCGGCGGCCTCGATCACGGTCAGCCCCCAGCCCTCGAACTCCGAGGCGGTGACGTTGACCCGCGCCGCCCCCAGGATCGCGTTCTTGGCGGCCTCGGGCAGGAAGCCGTGCAGGTGGACCCGGTCTTCGAGGCCGCGGCGGGCGGCGTGTGCCGCGAGCCGCTCCTGCTCGCAGCCGCGCCCGATGACGTGCACGTGGATACCCGGCCAGGCCCCTTCGAGGTCTCCCGCGAGGTCCACCACCCGTTCGACACGCTTGTGGCCCACGAGCCTGCCGAGATAGACCACCGAGGGGTCCCCCGCCACGTCCCCGCCGTTCGCGACCAGGCGCGCCGTCGGGCTGCCGTTCGGGATGACCTGGATCGGCGCGAGCCAGCCGAGCCGTTCGCGCAGCTCGTTCCTGGAGGACTCGGAGACCGTGACGGTCGCGCGGCGCCGGTAGACCAGCCGGGCGACCGGCCCTTCGATGAAGCAGCCGATACGGGCCAGCCAGCGCGGGAAGAAGGCGTAGAACTGGCGGTCGTGCACGTGGTGCACCAGGGAGATGACGACCGTGCGCCGTCTGACGACCAGGGGGGCGAAGAAGGGGATGCCGTTCATGCAGTCGATCACGACGTCGAAGCGCCTGCGCCGCAGCAGCATCCAGAGCGGGACCAGCAGATAGACCAGGAACGGGTTGCCCATCCGCCGCAGCGCGATGCCGTCGCGCGTCTCTGCCGAGGACTGCCCGGCCTCCCTCGACGTGACGAAGGTGACCGACGCCCCCTGTCCCACCAGGTGGCGGCTCACCTGCCAGGCGTACTCCTCGGCACCTCCCGCCACCGACTGCAGCGGCTCGCGGAAGTTCAGGACGGCGACGCGCACCCCGCGCAGGGACTGCCGCTGCCACGCCGTCGAGGCCACCAGGCCCGCGGGGGACGGGCCCGACGCCCGGCGGGTCGCCCTGGAGCCCTGTCCGGCCACGACCATTCCTATCTCCGAACTCTTCCGTACTCCCCGTACGCTCCGTGCTCTCCGGACGAGGTGTCGCTGTGTGACGTGAATGTCCCTGTCTGGCGTGCGAGAACGGCGACACCGAGGGTTTTTGCGCATGCGACGGCCAGGCCCTGTCTCCTCGACGTGATCCGAAGCGGGTCTCCCCGCCCCGAGGGCCGGATGCTCGGATGAGCGCGGGGGCCGGCCGGCCCTATCGCGTCACCTGGTGCCGTAGTTGTAGAGCGGCCTGTTGGGCGGCTCGGGGGTTGGCGCCGCGACGTTCACGACGGCCACCGAGGCTCCGATCGCCAGCACTGCCCCTACCGCCAGAGCGGCAATCACTCGCAACACCCGAGTTCTCCCTCCAACGCGTGGTCATGTGGTCTGCCTGACAGTAGAACCTGATACAGGTTTTCAGCCAGCCCATCGGTAAAAATATGATAGATAATGTTACCAGCTGGTAAATCACGAAATAGTTGCATCTCAGGGCATCAGAGGCGGTAGAGGATCAGGTCCTGACCAGCGAAGATCAGCCGTGCTCCGGAGAGTCTGGAACGAAACAAGTTCTCGTTCGATCTCTGGATCAGCACGTGGCTGATCCCCTCCGCGGCCAGCGGCCCGCTCAGCGGGCCGGACCCCGCGAGGACCGCGCCGACCCTGCGCGCCCTCGGGTCCTCGGTGGCGAGGAGGAGCGTACGGCCGTCTTCCAGCCCGACCGGCAGGCCGTCGTTCCAGACGACCTCGCGCCGGAAGAACTTGACGGCCGGGTCGAGCACCACCTGACCCCCGTTCCAGCCGAACGCCCGGTAGGCCCCCCACGGCAACGTCAGCAGCGCCCCCGGCGTGGGATCCGCGTCCACGACGCTCCGCACCCTGGACCAGTCCGCGGGGTAGTCGACCGCGACCAGCCTGCCGAACGCCCCCATCGCGAAGGTGGGCAACACCAGCAGGGGCAGCAGGAGCATGCCGGGGCGGATCACCGGGGACAGGCGCGCGGTCACCGCGGCCAGGCCGACCGCCTGCAGCAGGGCGAAAGGGGCGAGGTAGAGCTGCCCGTCGCGGAGCGGCCCGAAGCCGGGCCACAGCCCGACCAGCGCCTCCACGGCCCCCGGCAGGAAGGCTCCGGCACACGCCACCGCCAGCCCCGCCACCGAGGCGACCACCAGCCCGGCCCAGTACGCGGGCCGCCCGCCGTCCCGCTCCTCGCCGGAACCCCGGCCGCCTCCCCCCTCCGCACCCTGCTCACCCCCGGCCGGGCCTCGGCGGCCCCCCGCGACCGGCACGCCCCCGGCCGCGCGACTCGCGAGCGGCCACCCCCTCGCGAGGAGGGCGTACCCGGTCACCGCCGCCACGGCCACCGCGAGCCTGACCAGGGCCGACCACCAGGTCTCCTGTCCCGGTACGGCGGCTCCGGAGTTCCACACGCCGCCGAGGGTGAGCAGGCTGCCGAGGGTGCCCAGCGGCCCGTCCGCCCGCGGCGCGAAGGCCCGGACCCCGGCCGGATCGGTGACGGCGGAGCTGCCCAGCGCAGGGACCAGCCACGGCAGGCTCAGCACGGCGACGGCGAGCAGGGCCCGCGGCGCCCGGCGGCCCGCCACGGGCACGACCGCCGTCGCCGAGACGAGCATCGCCTGGAAACCCCCGACGGCCGCGGGGAGCAGCGCCAGGACCGTCCTCCACACTCCTCCCCGGGTGACCGCGCGCACCGCCCACGGCAGGCCCGCGTACCCGAGCAGCAGCGCCCACTGACCGAGCAGCAGCCGCTGGGCGAGGTAGACGTTCCAGGCGTAGAAGATCGCGGCGGCCAGCCGGGCGATCCGGTGCCCCTCGGGCACCAGGGCCGCGGCGCCCGTCGCGGCGAGCACGAAGATCCCCAGCAGGATCGCCTTCTGCACGATCTGGCCGGGAAGAACCGAGGAGAGCAGGGCCACCACGAGGTCGCTCGGCACCGCGCGGGGAAAGCCGCCGCTCTCCGCCGGGATCGGCGGGTCGGGCACGAACACCATGTCGTAGCGGAGCACGAAACCGGGGCCGAGCGCGGGCCAGAGCGCGAGCGTCCCGAGGACGAGCCCCACCAGGGCCGGGACCAGGAACGGCACGAGGACCCGCCCCGCGGGCGCGCGGGCGGCGGGAGCGAGGGCGGCGCGGGTCGCGCGCACTACGAGGCGGTGGGACGGAACAGCACCATGTTCACGTACTCGCCACCGGGCCTGATGAGACGGGAGATGAAGCTCCGCTCCACCTCGCCGACCGCCGCCGCCTGGTGGGCGGCCAGGTCGAAGCCCTCCAGCGGGACCCAGGTGCCTCCGGTGAGGACGGAGCCGGTGTAGCCCCACTCCGCGAGCTGGTCGACGACCAGGCCGATGTCCTGATGCCTGGTCTCCAGCTCGACCAGGAGGACGGGCCGGTCCCGGTGGACGGTCCGCGCGGCGCCGCGCAGGGCGGCGAGCTCGTGACCCTCCACATCGACCTTGACGAACCGGACGTCCTTCAGGTCCAGCTCGTCGATGGTGATGATCGGGATGTCCACCGGCGCCCCCTCACCCTCGCCGTGGACGAGCGAGGCCGTGGCCTCCGCCCCCCGTCCGCCGCCGGGTATCCACAGCCGCGCCGTGCCCGAGCTGTCCGAGGCACCCGCCGCGATCACCCGGACGTCGGGAAAGGTCCGCCCGAGCATGGCGGCCAGGCGGGGGTTCGCTTCGATCGAGACGACGTCGCAGCCGAGCCGCCGAAGCCTCGCGGTCCACGGCCCGTACCAGACGCCCACGTCGACGGCGGTGCCGCCGCGGGGCACGAACTCCTCGGCACGAGCCAGTTCGGCGTCCAGCCGGGGGTAGACCCGGCGGATCACGGCGCCGAACCAGCGCAGCGGGATCGCGCCGGCCACGGCGCTCCGGACGACCACACCTGGCCGGAACCGCATCGACATGCGCGAAGCCTAACCGAAGGGTCAAAATCCAGAATGTACGGATATAGGTGGTCATGACCGGCACGCCCGCCCGCAGGATCACGAGCGGGCGGGAACGTGCCCCTCACGGCTCACGGCTCACGGCTCACGGCTCACGGCTCACGGCGGGAGGCGACCACACCCCTCCGGACGCGGGGACTCGGGAGGAACCGAGCGGGCATCCCCTCACTTCCCCGGCTCGGGGTCGCGGGGCAGGCCGAGCATGCGTTCGGCGATGATGTTGAGCTGCACCTCCGTGGTGCCGCCGTAGATCGTCATGGCCCGGGTGGAGAGCACCGCGCGGTTCCAGTAGCCCGCGTCGCCGAGTTTCATGTCGGCGGCGATGACGGCCGAGGAACCGAGCAGCGAGACCGCGCACTCCGAGACGTGCTGGGCGTGCGAGGTGGACAGGAACTTGCGGACCGAGGCGTCGGCACCGGGCTCCTGGCCGGTCAGCTGCTTGAGGGTCACCCGCAGTCCGAGCGCGGCGATCGAGTGACCCTCGCAGACCACACGGGCCAGTTCCTGGCGCTCGGCGGGGGTCGGCTCCCTGCCGAGGCGCCCGGCCAGGCCGAGCAGGTCGGGAACCGAGGAGCCGGTGCCGCCGGAGCCCGACGAGAGCGAGACCCGCTCGTTGGACAGCGTGTTCCTCGCGACCTTCCAGCCCTGGCCGACCTCGCCGACGACGAGCTCGTCAGGGACGAACACGTCGTCGAGGAAGACCTCGTTGAACAGGTTCTCCCCCGTCATCTCGGTGAGCGGCCTGACCGTGACGCCGGCCCCCTTCATGTCGACCAGGAAGTAGGTGATGCCCTCGTGCTTGGACCCCTCGGAGGAGTTGCGGGCGATGCAGATGCCCCACTCGGCGAAGTGCGCCACCGAGGTCCAGATCTTCTGGCCGTTGAGCCGCCAGCCGCCCTCGACCTTCTCGGCCTTCATCTGCACGTTCGCCAGGTCGGAGCCCGCACCGGGCTCGGAGAAGAGCTGGCACCAGATCATCTCACCGCTCAGCGTGGGCGGCAGGAAACGCTCCTGCTGTTCCGGGGTGCCGTACGTGACGATCGACGGCACCACCCAGGCGCCGATGATCATCTGGGGCAGTCTGACCTTCGCGGCCTTGAGCTCCTGGAAGATGAGGACCTGCTCCAGCGGCTTGGCGCCGCGCCCCCAGGGCCTGGCCAGGTGCGGCATGACGTATCCGGCGCTCGCCAGCGCCCGCCTCTGCTCCTGGCCCTCCAGCGCGGCGATCTCGGCGATCTCGGTCCGGATGCTCTCTCGCAGCTCGGCGGCCTCGTCGGGCAGCTCGATCTCCAGCTCCCGGCTCACGCCGTTCAGTGCGAGCTCCGCGACCCTCTCCGCCCACTCCCCCGAGGAGCCGAGCAGGGCGCGCAGGGTGAGCGCGCGCCGGTAGTACAGATGGGCGTCGTGCTCGTAGGTGTAGCCGATGCCGCCGAAGATCTGGATGGCGTCCTTGGCGCAGAGCACGGCCGCGTCGGGGGCGACCACACCGGCGATCGCGGCCGCGTACGCCCGCTCGTCGGCCGACACCTCGGTGCCGCCCGTCACCTCGGTCGCGCGGACGGCGTCCCACACGGTCGCGCGGGCCTGCTCCAGGGCGACGAGCATCCGGGATGCCTTGTGCTTGACACCCTGGAACTGCCCGATCGGGCGGCCGAACTGCACGCGCACCTTGGCGTACTCGGCGGCGGCGGTCACGCACCACGACGCGACGCCCGCGGCCTCCGCGCCGAACAGGATCGCGGCCAGGTCGAGGACCTTCGAACCCTGCAACCCGTCGAGGACCCGCCCCGCCGGTACGGCGACCGCGTCCAGCTCGACCTTGGCCACCCCCCGGGTGAGGTCGAGCGACCGGACCGGAGTGACGGTCGCCGCGGAGGCGTCCACCGCGACCCACTCCTCGCCGCGGTCGGTGCTCACCGGGAGCACCAGGACGTCTGCCGACGCTCCGCCCAGGACCGGTTCGGCGACACCGCCGATCGTGAGGGTGCCGTCCTTCGCGCGAGTGCCGGTGATGGAGGCGCCCAGCGCGACCGCGCCGGTCAGCGTGCCGTCGGCGAGACCGGGCAGGAGCTCGGCCTGGGCCTTGCCGCCGGAGGCGAGGATCACGGCGCCGGCGAGCACCGTGGGAACGTACGGGCCGGGGGCGACGCGCTCTCCGAGGGCCTCGACGGCGACGGCGGTCTCCAGCAGGCCGTAGCCGCTGCCGCCGTGCTCCTCGGGGATGTGCAGGCCGAGCAGTCCCTGCTCGGCCAGCCCCGCCCAGAAACCGGGGCGTTCCTCACCCTGCGCCGCGACGGCGGCGCGCACGGTCTCGGACGGGATGTTGCGCTCCGCCCACCTGGTCACCGACTCCCGGAGCGCCTCGTGCTCCTCGCTCAATCCGATCGCCATGACAGCCTCCAGACAGGATTCAATGCCAGAACCATATTCTAGAAGGTACTTCCATCACAACGCATGAGATCATCCTCAGGACACGCGATCTCGCGCCGTGACCCACCGGGGGAAATCCCGCCCGCCGAGGCTCCGCCCTCGGCTCCCCGAGAACCTGGCGAGCGCAGCCCTCGTGCCCGCCCCTCGGCCTTCCCCGGGGTGGGCGAGTGCCGGAGAGCGTCAGAGGACGCGGACGCTCGCCATCAGCGGAGCGATGTCGGCCCAGAGTCGCTTGCGCCCGTCGGGCACGGTCACGAAGAGCATCGAGGGCTTGTGGCGGCCGACGTCGATCACGGCGAGCGCCGCCTGTGAGGTGCGCTTCTTGCCGTTCACCTCATAGCTGACCTGGTAGGCGAGCACCCATCCCTTGCCTCCCGCGGGCCGCTGCGAGGCGGTCCAGGTGACCTTGCCACCCGCCGGATGATGGTTGCGGATCGTCCACTTCACCGCGTTCAGCGCCGCCCTGCGGTAGTCGGCGTCGCTTTTGAGCGCCTTGTCCGGGGTGGCGCCGGGCACTGCTCTTGAGGCGATGACCGTGCGCGGCAAACGGGTCGTGCCGACCTGCTGGCCGGCGGAGAACGACGGCACCGTCTTGCTCTCCCACGGCGCCCCCAGGCTGGCGTAGGAGAGCGCGGACCTCGTGTCGGTCACCGCACCCAGCACCGCACTCGGCGTGCCCGGCAGGGCCCGCAGGGCGGTCGCGCCCGGCAGGGCGGGCAGTGTGATCGGCGAAACGGTCGGCGAGGGCTTCGCGGGCGGTATCACGGCCTTGCCGACCCTCGCCGGATCACCGGGCTGGTCACCGGAGAACAAGACGAAGATCAGGATCACGATGATGCCGGTGAGAGCGGCGGCACCCAGGCTGTAGGCCAGCCGGATCGGGATGTCGCCGATCCGCATCAGCAGGCCGCTGGACCTCTTCGCCTTCGTCCCGTCCCTCGTCTGTGGCCCGCCCTGTGTCTCCGGCCGGTCCTGCGCGCCGGACTCCGCGAACACGCCGGGCCGCCGGGCCGCACCGGGCCATCCGGCCGCCGCGCCCTGCCCGCCGTCCCGCCCACTGCCGCGCCGGTCACCCTGCCCCGCGCCCTGCCCGCCGGCCACGCCCGCCAGAGCCCCTCCGCCCGCCCTGCCGGGCATGCCGCTCCGGTCGGGGCGCCAGAGTCCCGCGGAGCCGCCCACCTGCCTGACCGGGATCGTCCCGAGCCCACCTGACTCGCGCACCTGATCGGCGTCCTCGTCCCGCTCGTCCCGCCCGTCGCCCGACGCCGCGCCCGGCGAGGCCGGCGAGGACTGAGGGCGAGGGAACGATCCAGGAGGGCCGGAGACCAGAACAGTCTCCTCGCCGTCGCCGATGGGAAACCTCCGAGGCACCCGGGGGCTGATGATCGAGCCGTCTTCGGCGGGGATGGCGGGTATGGGAGCCGTGGGCGCCTCGTATGAGGGGATGTATCTCTCCTGAGAGCGCCCGGAGGAATTGCCGCCGACGTCCGCCATACGCGCCAGGTTATGTCACCTCGGAAAGATTCGACGCATCGTCGTTTATTACGCTTCGGCCACGGGAGGCACATCGGCCCAGGTGACCGTCTTTCCCGTCGCGTGAACAGAATGTCACTCCGCCGGCCCCGCCGCGGGAGGGCCGAGGGGGGTTCCTTGACCCGCCGCCTGAAGGCGGCGTCCCCGGAGGTGTCCGATGAGATCGCGGCGGCCGATCCGGAACGCGTCCCGTCGCCCCGGGTGCGACGGCGACCTGCGGCGAAACACACGAGCGGGCCGGGCAGGTCCCCCGCGGCCTTCTGGCACGTGACAACCGGCCGGGCGACGCCGTCACGACGCTCCCGCTCGACGGGGTCCGGCGGGGTTGACGCGATCACGATCGGGCGAGCTCGGCCGCAACAATCCCCATAAGGCGTATCTTCCTTCCTGAGCTGGGCAAATACCCTTGTATGGGGAGATCAAAGACAGGCGTCGCGCTACTGGCCGCCGCCGTGACACTCGCGGGCTGCGGTCAGGGCCCGGAACTGCGAACATCCGGGATGGTCGGCTCACCCGGCGCCCCCACACCCGGCAGGTCGGCGGCCACCTCCGCCGAAGCGTCCCCGCGGGGCTCTCCCGCGCCCACGCACGCTCAGGACACCCTGGAGACCGCGTACGAGCAGACGATCGCCAAGGTGCTGCCGTCCATCGTGCAGATCACCACCGACAACGGCCTCGGCTCGGGGATCGTCTACGACAGCGCCGGGCACATCATCACCAACGCCCACGTGGTCGGGAACTCCAGGCGTTTCGAGGTCACGCTCGCCAGCGGCGGCACCCCGCGTGCCGCGAGGCTCGTCGACTCCTTCGAGCTGGGCGACCTGGCCGTGATCAAGGTGGAGAACCCGACCGGGCTGAGACCCGCCGTCTTCGGCGACTCCTCCAAGCTGCGGGTCGGTGAGATCGTGATGGCGATGGGGAACCCGCTGGGCCTGTCGGGCAGCGTCACCGACGGGATCATCTCGGCGCTGGGCCGCACGATCACCGAACCCGAGGGCGAGGGCTCGCCGGGCGCGACGATCACCGGGGCCATCCAGACATCCGCCCCCATCAACCCGGGCAACAGCGGTGGCGCCCTGGTCAACCTCAAGGGCGAGGTCGTCGGCGTGCCGACCCTGACCGCCGTCAACCCCGAACTCGGCAACGCCCAGGCCCCCGGCATCGGCTTCGCGATCCCGGCCAACACCGCCAAGGACGTCGCCACGCAGATCATCAGGTACGGCAAGGTCACCAACACCCGCAGGGCCGCGCTCGGCGTCGTCGTACAGACCGTGATCGACATGAACGGGAAGCCCGCGGGCGTCAGCGTCGTACGAGTACAGAGGAACAGCGGCGCGGAGAGGGCAGGGCTCAAGACCGGAGACCTGATCGTCTCGGTCAACGGCACCCCCACCCCGTCGACCCAGGAGCTGGCGACGGTCCTCGCGCAACTCAAGCCCGGCGACGACGCGAAGGTGGAGACGCTGCGCCCCAACGGCTCGACGACCACCGTGGCCGTTCCCCTCGAAGAACTCCCCGGCTGATCCCGGTGCCCCGCGGAAATCCGCGGGGCCACGCTCGGATCCTCCTCGGATACCTCGGGGGCATCAAAGACGCCTGCGCCACCCGTCCGAGGGTCGGTAAGCCCGGACCGGTGGTTCAGGTCGGTCCGGGCTGAATCCAGGCCGTCACACGCCGGACCGGTCCGGGACGGCCCGGGTCAGTAGGGCAGGACGCGGTCGGTGAAGGACTTGGCCACGAAGGGGGCCTTGAACTTGGGGAAGGCGACCGTCTTCACGTCGCCGTCGGACGTGTAACGCTCGTCGGCGTTCGCCTTCAGCCAGTCGAGCCAGGCCACGGAGCAGAACTTGGCGCAGTCGCCCTTCTTGTCCATCGAGCGGATGCGCGGGATGCCGAGCGGGTCGAACTTCTTGTTGAACGGTGACATGGCCGGGGTGTAACCGGCGAGGAACACGCCGCCGTAGTCGTAGGAGACGTCGCCCGAGGCCCCCTTGCGTCCCCACTCCTTGCCGTCGGGCTGGTTGCCGTACGGCAGGGCCAGGGTGACCGGCGGCACCTTGATCAGGTCGGTGACGAGCCGGTGGCCGGCCGCCACCTCCGCGTGCACCGCCTTCTTCGGCTTCCCGCCCAGGTTGAGATGGTCGCGGGTGTGGTTGCCGATGTCGAAGCCCTTCCCGGTGAGCCAGAGGAGCATCTGCGCCCCCTCTTCCGGCGTCGCCTTGCCGAACATGTCGCGCGTCACGTAGAACGTTCCAACCCCCCGGAAGCCCGGATGGGCCTTGGCGACGTCCTGGAGGATCGCGACGGCGGTGTTCGGCTTGGGAAGGCCCATCCCGTCCAGATCGAACTGCGAGGGCGAGGAGTCGTCGAAGGTGAGGACGACGGGATGCTTGCCCGCGGGGATGTCGATGCGCCCGGTGACGAACTCGGCCGCGGTGACCGCGACGTAGTCCTCCTTGGCGAGCCGCTCCAGCTCGGTGCGGAACTGCTTGGGGGTGCGGTCGTCCTGGGTGGAGGGTTTGTCGACCACCCGGTGGTACATGAGGACGGGCACCTGCCCGAGCTCGTTGGCCTTGACCTTGGCCGCGGCCTCCGTCTTGGTCTTGAGAAGGTTGGCCTGCGAGGCCGCGGCGGCCGACGCCTTCGCCGCGGCCGCCACCTTGGCCTTCTGTTCGTCACTCTTATCCGACCCCGTCGACCCGCATCCGGCCAGCACGGCTCCCGTCGTGACGACGGCCACACCGGCCTTGCACATTCTGAGACGGCCCATCGAATTCCTCCAAGCGCGCTGAAGATACGCTTCTCATCCCCCTCTGACCTGCGGGTTGACCTCCCCGCCCGGCAAAGGTTCCCGCCTGAGCCGCTCTTGGCGGCACCGTGCTCCACCGGCACCGTGCGCCACCTGGCGGCACCGCGCGGTCCGCGGACTGAGGGCATCCTCACGGGGGGATACCGGAAGGTGACGGGATTCTTACCCATCGGATACAGCACAGACAGGGACATGAGGGCATGTTTCGGCAACGTTGCCAATTACTTAGATTTTTGACCAAAAATCAACAATCTTGTCACGGAATCGTTGACTGCCCTGGAAGTCGTGCCTACCGTCCGAGCATCCGGAGCGGCGTCGTGAGGGGGAGATATGGCGGAACGCCTGAAAAGCCGGGGACTTCTCGGTGAGATGACGGCCGAGTTCGTGGGCACCATGATCCTTATCCTGTTCGGGGTGGGGGTGGTGGCCCAGGTCTCGGCGGCCGAGATCGGCGACCACGACAGCATCGCGTGGGCCTGGGGACTCGGGGTGACCCTGGGCGTCTACGTCGCGGCACGCACCAGCGGAGCCCACCTCAACCCGGCCGTCACCGTCGCCCTCGCCGCCTTCAAGGGCTTCTCCTGGCGCAAGGTCCTGCCCTTCGTCCTCGCACAGACCGCGGGCGCGTTCGTGGCGGCGCTCATCGTCCGCTTCAACTACAGCGAGGTGCTGCAGAAGGCCGACCCCGGGCTCACGATCAAGACCCAGGGCGTCTTCTCGACCCTGCCGGGCAACGGAACCCTGCCCGTCGGCACCTGGGGCGCCTTCCGCGACCAGGTGATCGGCACCGCGATCCTGCTCCTGCTCATCCTCGCCGTCTCCGACGCGCGCAACTCGGCGCCCATGGCCAACCTGGCCCCCTTCGTGATCGGCCTGATCGTCGTGGCCATCGGCATGGCCTGGGGCACCAACGCCGGGTACGCCATCAACCCCGCCCGCGACTTCGGGCCCCGGCTTGCCTCATACCTCACCGGGTATGAGACCGCCTGGCAGGATCAATACGGCCAACTCTACTTCTGGGTGCCGATCGTGGCGCCGGTGATCGGAGGGCTCATCGGGGCGTTCCTGTACCAGGTCCTGATCTCCAGGTTCCTTCCCCCCGAGGAGGCCGGGCCCGAGGTGGGACGGATGCCGTCCGACGAGAAAGCCGACACCGCCTGAACGGGAGCGGGACGACGACCACGGCCGAGAACCGTTACGGGGAGAGCCGCAGATCTCCCGGAAAGTCTCACAGAGGAGGCACCATCCATGCCCGACTTCGTCGGAGCCATCGACCAGGGAACGACGAGCACCCGCTTCATGATTTTCGATCATGGCGGTAACGAGATAGGCCGCCACCAGCTCGAACACGAGCAGATCCTGCCACGGGCCGGGTGGGTCGAGCACAACCCCACCGAGATCTGGGAGCGCACGAGGGCGGTGATCGAGACCGCGATGCACCGGGCGGGACTCTCCGCCTCCGACCTCGCCGCGCTCGGCGTCACCAACCAGCGCGAGACCGCAGTGGTCTGGAGCCGCAGGACCGGGCGCCCGTACCACAACGCGATCGTCTGGCAGGACACCCGTACCGACCGGATCGCCTCGGCCCTGGACCGCGACGGCAGGGGCGACGTCATCCGTCACAAGGCGGGCCTGCCCCCGGCGACATACTTCTCCGCCGGCAAGATCCAGTGGATCCTGGAGAACGTCCAGGGAGTGCGCGAGGCGGCCGAGGCCGGAGACGCGATCTTCGGCAACACCGACTCGTGGCTGCTGTGGAACCTGACCGGCGGCCCCGACGGGGGCGTACACGTCACCGACCCGACGAACGCCAGCCGCACGATGCTGATGGACCTGGAGACCCTCGACTGGGACGACGAGTTGCTGTCGTTCTTCGGCATCCCCCGCCAGATGCTGCCGGCCATCGCCCCCTCCTCCCACCCCGGCCTGTACGGCACCACCCTGGCGAGAGGCCCGCTGGGAGGCGAGGTCCCGCTCTCCGGTGACCTCGGCGACCAGCAGGCCGCCACCGTCGGACAGGTCTGCTTCGGCGTCGGCGAGGCCAAGAACACCTACGGAACCGGCAACTTCCTGCTGCTCAACACCGGCACCGAGCTGGTACGTTCCCAGAACGGCCTGCTCACCACGGTCTGCTACCGCTTCGGCGAGGAGCCTCCCGTGTACGCGCTGGAGGGCTCCATCGCCGTGACCGGCTCCGCCGTGCAGTGGCTGCGCGACCAACTCGGCATCATCTCGGGGGCGGCGCAGAGCGAGGCGCTCGCCCGGCAGGTCGAGGACAACGGCGGCGTCTACTTCGTCCCCGCCTTCTCCGGCCTCTTCGCCCCGTACTGGCGGTCCGACGCCCGGGGTGCCATCGTCGGCCTGTCGCGCTTCAACAACAACGCCCACCTCGCGCGGGCCACTCTGGAGTCCATCTGCTACCAGAGCCGCGACGTGGTCGAGGCGATGCGACAGGACTCAGGCGTCACCCTCGACGTCCTGCGCGTCGACGGCGGCGTCACCGCCAACGACCTGTGCATGCAGATCCAGGCCGACATACTCGGCGTACCCGTCTCCCGGCCCGTCGTGGCGGAGACGACCGCCCTCGGTGCCGCGTACGCGGCGGGGCTCGCCGTCGGCTTCTGGAAGTCGATCGACGAGCTCAAGCAGAACTGGCAGGAGGGCCGCCGCTGGGAGCCCCGGTGGTCGGACGAGCAGCGGGCCGACGGCTACACGCGCTGGAAGAAGGCGGTCAAGCGCACCCTCGACTGGGTCGACGTGTCCTGAACGACCGGATCCCGGTCGCGGGCGCGGTTCCGGCGGCACGGTCACGAAAAGACGAAGGGCGGTCGGGGCGGCACTGGGCCGCCCCGACCGCCCTTCGGCGATCTGTTCCGCACGGTCCGTGCGGAACGGGGGTGGAGGTGGCGGGAATCGAACCCGCGTCCTTCAACTTCAAGACAGGGCTTCTCCGGGTGGAGCCTGCTGTGCTTTTCTCAGCCCCGGCAATCACGCAGGCAAGTTGCCGACGGGCTCAGCCACTGTAAGATTTCCCGATCTTCCCCGTGGCCGGGTCGATCAGTGGAGCCTCCTAGCGATGCCGGATCCGGGCCGGAGGCGCTCCCGGGCCGGCAGAAGTCACTCGCTGCTTAGGCGGCGAGTGCCAGGTTGCCCTGGCTGACTTCGGAGTGCGTCTTATTGGCACTTGTTGGTCGCGGTCACAGTGTTAACGAGGTTATGTCCGCAGTCCTCGACCCGCTTCACCTGGCTTGCAAAGCCAAAGTCGAAACCAGTCACCCCCTGTTGAGTTTTCAACACGACCCCGAGGGGTCGAGCTATCCGAAGATACCCCTTACAACACGGCCGACGCGAATCGAATTCCCGCGCGGCGCACCGGGATCCCGAACGCCGAAACCCCGGGGACGCCCGCGAATCGCGAGCGTCCCCGGGGTCGACCGGCAGGGTCGAGCCGGTTCTGACGGCAGGGCTTCCCCCGAGATGAAGCCCTGTCCCATCACAGCGACCGGGTCCGCAACCCCCCAAGCGGAGCCCGGTCACTTAGAAGGACGCAAACAAGACACCCTATGGTTGCTCAGGGTGAAAAAATCAGTGCGGACCGTCACATCCCCGCGTGAAGCCCCTGGAAGAACCTCCCCGCGACGGCAGCTCCCGACGTGGCGTCCGAACTCTGCGTCAGCACGGCGACGGCGACGTCCCCCTGCCACCCCACGAACCAGGCGAGCGGCCTGCGTTTCTGCATGGCGACGCCGGTGATGCCGTGGACGGGGTCTCCGGGGGCCGCCGCGGCGCGCGCGGACCCCGCCGTCACTCCGCTGCGCATGAAGGTGCGGAGGGTCTCGACCGTCTTGTCGTCCAGCTTGATCGGGTCAGGCGCCTTGGACGGCTTGGCGTCGGGCGTGGAGTCGGCGATCTCGGGGGCGGTGACCAGGACCGGCGGGCGCCAGGTGCCCGAGGCGACGGCTCCCGCGACCAGCGCCATGGACAGCGGGCTGACCAGGACGTTCTGCCCGGCGATGGCCTTGGCGGTGGCCGCGTCGTTCTTCAGCGGTTTCATGGAGCCGCTGAACGACCTCAACGGGAGCGTCCACGGTGCCCCGATGCCGAACTTCGCGGCCTCGGCCGCCAGCTCCGCGCCGTCAATCCTGCGGGCCAGCGAGGCGAGCGCGGTCACGCAGCCGGTGGCGAAGTTGGCCTGGACGCTCGATGAGCTCCCCGCGGGCGCGCCCTCCTGATGGAACGCGGCCCCCCCGACGGACCTGTCGGCCGGACAGGCCATCTTCTGCCTGGGGTCGATCTTCGCCTTGAGCATGCCCCCGACGGCCGTGATCGAGAAGGCGGTCCCCGCGGGGAACCTCCCCGCGAGGGCGTGCCTCTCCTGGTTGTACTGCTCGGTGCTGGAGACCGCCAGGATGTCGCCGGTCGAGGCCTGGACCGCGACCAGCATGCCGGGAGTCCCGCCGAGCAGCGCGCTGTCGGCCGCCTTCTGGTGGGAACGGTCGAGCGTGGTCTGGACGGGCGAGGTGGAGCGGTCGGGCCGCCACTTCTTGAGTTCGGTCACCTTGAGCGTCTTGAGGTCGACGGTGATCACACGCGTGTCGGTCGAGCCGGTCAGATGCTCCTGGTACGCCCTCTGCAGGCCGGCCCTGCCGACCGTGTCCCCGGCCCGCTGTGGGCCGCCGAGCTGCTGCTCGCTCTCCGGGGTGACCGCGGTGACGGTACCGACGATCTGGGTGGGCGAGGCGGGGGCGACCGCCTGCTCCTGCTCGGAGAGGGTGATCCCGGGGATCGCCTCCAACTGGGCGCGCAGCTGCCCGAACTTCGTACGGCCGAAGGTGACCAGCGGGACCTGGAGGTTGGGCGGCGCGGAGCGGATCCGGCTCAGCAGGCGGTCCTGCGGGAAACCTGTGATCTTGGAGAGCTTCTCGCAGAGTTCGTCCGCCTGGCCCTTCTTCAGCGCGGCCGGGACCACGCTCGCCACGTGCAGGACGGCCTTCTCCTGCAGCGGTTCGCGGTTGCGGTCGAGGATCGGCTGGCGGCCCTCGGGGGTGACCTTCACGGCGAACCGCTCACCCTCGCGCAGCTGGGGGTGCAGAACGCTGGGCGACCAGCGCACCTTCCATCGGCCATCGACCAGATGGAGCGGCAGCACGCCCTCGTACTCCCACAGGGGGTTGTTCTCTCCCAGGTCGACCTCGGCCTCGAAGTCGGCCTCGACCTCGTCCGCCGCGCGCCTCATGCTCGTGACGTCGAAGCGGAACGAGGCCGCGTCGAGCTGGAGCTTGGCGTCCTCCAGCGCCCGGCTGACCACCTTCTCGTCGCCGTCGGTGCGCTTGGCCGCGGCGGCGTAGTCGCCCGTCTGCCAGCCGATCAGGAAGTCGCGCACCGCCTCGTGAGCCGAGGGCTCCTCAAAGCACGCGGACAACATGGGAGTCGTCACCGCCAGCGCGAGCGCCGCGGCGGCGGTCCGCCGGGCCTTACCCCTCACGATCACCTGTTCCTGTGCCTGAGCGCGCGCGCCATCTCCCGCTTGGCCTGGTTCTCGGCCAGCGTCTGCCGCTTGTCCCAGTCTTTCTTTCCCTTGGCGAGGCCGATCTCTATCTTGGCCCTGCCATCCTTGAAGTAGATGGCGAGCGGCACCAGGGTGAGCCCGCCCTCCTTGGTCTTGGAGACCAGCTTGTCGATCTCCTTGCGGTTGAGCAGGAGCTTGCGGGTCCGGCGCGCGGCGTGGTTGGTCCAGGTCCCCATGGTGTATTCGGGGATGTGGACGTTGATCAGCCAGGCCTCGCCGTCCTTGATGACGGCGTACCCGTCGAGGAGGGAGGCACGGCCGAGCCGCAGCGACTTGACCTCTGTGCCCTGGAGCACGAGGCCGGCCTCGTAGGTGTCCTCGATGTGGTAGTCGTGCCAGGCACGTTTGTTCTGGGCGATTACCTTCCGCCCGGTCTCACGTGGCATGTCTGGAGCCTACCGGTGACCGGGGTGTCGGGCCGCGCCCGCGAGCGCGGGCGGGGCCCAGAGCGGCGTGCGGACGTGCCGCTCTCTCGGGACGGACGGGGGCATGGGAGCGTCACACCCGCAGGTAGCGGCGGAGTGTGACGAAGGACGCCAGAACACAGATGAGCACGCCGAAGATCATGGTGACACTGATCACCGAGGCGACCGTCTCCCAGGACAGCTGGCTGTTGGGAGAGAGATAGAGCTGCACCCCGTCGAAGAGGAAGACCTTGCTGACGATCAGCAGCATCGCGGCCAGCACACCGCCGATCAGACCGGCGATGACGCCCTCCATCACGAAGGGCAGCTGAATGTAGAGGTTGGAGGCTCCCACCAGCCGCATGATGCCGGTCTCACGCCTGCGGTTGTACGCCGAGAGCCTCACGGTGTTGCCGATCAGCAGCGTGGCCGCGAAGACCAGGATGATCGCCACCACCAGGGCCGCCCAGCGGAGCTTCTCCAGCAGCCCGAAGAACTTCTCCAGCAGCTCCCGCTGGTTCACCACGTTGGAGACACCGGGGGCGCCCTTGACCGCCTCGATCACCGTCGCGTAGGCGTCGGGGTCCTTGAGCTTGACCCGCAGCGACTCGGGCATGTCCTCGACCTGGATGGCGGTGAGCAGCACGGTGTTGTTGGCGTTCTGCGCCCGGAAGTTCTTGTAGGCCTGGGCCGCGTCCTCCACGTCGACCTTCTCGACCTGGGGCATGCCCTCGATCTCCCCCTTCAGCTCGGCCCGCTCCTGGGCGTTCACGCCGCCGCTGCCCTTGCACTGCGGGAAGGGGTCGTCCTTCTTGCACAGGAAGACCGAGACCTCGACCTTGTCCGCCCAGAAGTCCTTCATGCTGTTGATCTGAGAGTTGATCATCAGACCGACCCCCAGCAACGCCATGCCGATCGCCACGGTCACGATGACCGCGATGGTCATCGTGAGGTTGCGGCGGAGGCCGATCCAGACCTCGGAGAAGATGAAGTTTGCCCGCATGCTCTTCCTGTCGCTCTATCCGGTCCTGGTGTCAGTACGCCTGGCCGTACACGCCTCGCGACTGGTCACGGACGATCTTGCCGTCCTCCAGTTCCACCACCCGCTTGCGCATGGAGTCGACGATGGCCGCGTCGTGCGTGGCCATGACGACCGTGGTGCCGGTCCGGTTGATCCGGTCGAGCACCTTCATGATGCCGATGCTCGTCGCGGGGTCGATGTTTCCGGTCGGCTCGTCGGCCAGCAGGATCATCGGCCGGTTGACGAACGCGCGGGCCATCGCGACCCGCTGCTGCTCGCCACCGGACAACTCGTCGGGCATCCGGTGTGCCTTGCCCTCAAGGCCGACGAGCTCGACGACCTCCGGGACCACCTTACGGATGAAACGCCGGGGCTTGCCGATGACCTCCAGGGCGAACGCGACGTTCTCGTACACGTTCTTGTTCGGGAGCAGCCGGAAGTCCTGGAAGACACATCCGATCCGGCGGCGCAGGTGTGGGATCTTGAAGTTGGACAGTCGGGCGAGGTCCTTGCCGGCCACGTGGATCGCGCCCGAGTTCGGGCGCTCCTCCTTCAGGACCAGGCGGAGAAAGGTCGATTTCCCGGACCCCGAGGGGCCGACGAGGAACACGAACTCGCCCTTGTCGACGTCGACGCTGACGTGGTCCAGCGCGGGCCGGTTCTGGTTCGCGTAGACCTTGGTGACATTATCAAAATGGATCACGGGCGCATCACGGCATGCCAGTCTAGGGGGTAGGACGGTCGCAGGAGTGGCAGAGGGCCACTTCCGCCTCTCGCCGGCCGGGGGGCGCCGGTCTTTGCTCTCGATCGACGTTCCGGTTGGCCGGAGCCCAGTCTAGGGGGAAGACTGACATGGAAAGCCCATAACGGAAACAAAACGATTCGGCGCCCGGTAACGACCGCATAAAGTAGTTCTGACCTCGACGAGGGAGGACATCATGAGCTGTGAAGACCTGGTCTGCGCGGGGTGCGCCCACCCCGTGGCCGAAGGCCGCTGCCCCCGCTGCCGTGCGTACCGCGAGCGGATGCACCAGCACACCTTCGGAGGCATGACCCCCGCACTCCTGTCGCTGGTGCTGATCGCGCTCTTCTTCCTCACCCTGGCCCTGAAGCACCTCAGCGGCGCCTGAACCGCCCTCGCGAGGCCTCTTCCCGGCTCGCCGGAGGAACCCGGCCTCACAGGCGCCCAGGAGCGCCCGCGAGCGACGCCTCCGGCATGTCCGGGGCCGGAGAAGGGCGAAAGGACACGGTCCCCTCGCCGGCTTGCGCCCCCGGCTCACCGAGGGCTGAGAAGTCCCTGCCCGCCTCCGGCCCTCGGGGACGAGGGCCGGAGGGCTGTTCCGCCCGCGTCCCTTCCTCGGGGGCGGGAGAAAAAACGTCCTAGGCGTCGGCGCCCGACTCCTGGCGGCGGGTCCAGCGGATCTCGGCCTCGATGAAACCGTCCAGGTCGCCGTCGAGCACCCCGCTCGGGTTGCCGTCCTCGGCGCCCGTCCGCAGGTCCTTCACGATCTGGTACGGGTGAAGCACGTAGTTACGGATCTGGGTGCCCCACGACGTGGTCGACTCGCCCCGGATCTCGTTCAGCGCCGCCTTCTCCTCCTGGCGCTTGCGCTCCAGCAGCTTGGCCTGCAGGACCGCCATCGCGGTCGCCTTGTTCTGCAGCTGTGAGCGCTCGTTCTGGCAGGAGACCACGATGCCCGTGGGCATGTGGGTGAGACGGACCGCGGAGTCGGTCGTGTTGACGCCCTGGCCGCCGGGGCCGGAGGAGCGGTAGACGTCGACGCGCAGGTCGTCCTCGTTGATGTCGATGTGGTCGGTCGTCTCGACGACCGGCACCACGTCGACGCCCGCGAAGGAGGTCTGCCTGCGCCCCTGGTTGTCGAAGGGGCTGATGCGGACGAGCCGGTGGGTGCCGTGCTCGCCGCGCAGCGTTCCGTACGCGTAGGGGGCCTTGACCGTGAAGGTCGTCGACTTGATGCCCGCCTCCTCCGCGTAGGAGGTCTCGTAGATGTCGGTCGGGTAACCCTTGCGCTCGGCCCAGCGCAGATACATCCGCTGAAGCATCTGGGCCCAGTCGGCCGCGTCGACGCCCCCCGCCTGCGACTGGATCGTGACGACCGCCTCACGGGCGTCGTACTCCCCGGACAGGAGGGTGCGGACCTCCAGGGCGCCGATGTCGCTCTTCAGGGACTCCAGCTCGCGGTCGGCCTCCTCCCGCGTGTCGTCGTCCTCCTCGTCGGCGGCGAGCTCGTACAGGACGGAGATGTCGTCCAGCCGCTGCTCCAGCGCCTCGATCCTGTTGATCTCGCCCTGGAGATAGGAGAGTCTGCTGGTGACCTTCTGCGCGCGATCCTGGTCGTTCCACAGGTCGGGGGCGGCGGCCTGATCCTCCAGCTCCTCGATCTGCTTGCGCATCGCGCCAAGGTCGAGCACATCCTGGATGCTGTTCAGCGTCCCGGTAAGCTCGTTGATCTGTTCTGCCGGATCGATGAGTGCCACGTCTGTAAAGGGTACGCGACCTCCGAACCCCATCGTGTACGGCAAGCTCCCCCACCATGGCTAGCATGGCCCGCATCGGGGAGTATCGGGAGGTGTACGTGCGCGAAAACGGGCGACAGGGCGTGCTCGCACTCGCGCTGGCGTTGATCACCGCGACCGCGGCGTGCTCGGGTTCCGGCGACGGCCGGCCCGAGCGGAGCCCTTCGGCCGACGCCGTCACGCCGACCGCCCGTCCCACGGCCACCCCCTCGCCACCCCCGGTCACGCTCGCCGAGGCGAAGAGGGCGCTGGCGGGCGTCGTGGGTGCCGACGGGGTGCTGGGGGCGGCGACGCCGCATCTGAACGCCGACCGCAGGCTCATGCTGGAGCAGACCCGCGACGGGCAGGCGGCCCTCACCACCGCGGCCTTCAGCGGCTCCCCCAAGGCCCTCCCCCACTACTCGTGGGGCACTCCCCGGCTGCTCGTCCCACGCAACCAGCAGGGTCCGCTCTGGTTCGCCGCGTTCGTGGAGCGCACGGAGCCCTCGGGCGAGGTGCGCACCGCCGTGCTCACCCTGATGCGGCAGGGCGATGAGGACTGGCGGGTCAGCTCGACCTCCCTGCTCGACGAGGGCGCCCGGCCGCCGGAGGTCGTCACCGACGAGGAGGGGTACGCGACGGCGCTGGGCGAGGAGGACACGACGGTGGCGATCAGCCCGCGCCTGATGGCCCCGCTGCACGCGACCTCGGCGGAGGAGGGCGAGCGGGGGTTCGCGACGCGGCTGATCGAGGACGGCCCGCACACCACGGGCCTCGCCGACGAGATCACGAGAAGGCGCGCGGAGGAGAAGAACAACTGCCTGGGCTACGACTCGATCTTCGCCGCGAGCGACTACCCGGTTCACGCGCTGCGCACCGCCGACGGCGGCGCGCTCGTCCTCTACTCCCTCATCAGGACGACGACACGGTCGATCAAGGTCACGCCGTGCGGGTCGGACACCCGCATCCCGCCCGAGGCGAGAAAGCTGACGAAGGAGCGGTTCATCCTCAAGGAACTGCGCACGGTGGAGACGCAGCTGTACGTGAGCACGGTCCCGGCCAGGGACAGTGGCCGTCCGGCCAAGGTGATCGGCTATCTCGGCGGTCTCACCAAGGTCATCGTGAGCTAGGCCCCTCCCGCTGTGCGGGGTCCACACAGTTCGTGTGGAGTCCGCGGGCCCCGGACCCACCGTGCCGCGGGCCGGAGCGCGTCACGGAAAAGCGGAGAGCCGGATCCGCCGTGTCGGGCGACGCGCCGTACCGTGTGGCGCGCCGCGCGACCGGGCCCCCTGACGCAGGAGGCCCGGCCGGGCGTCGGACAGGTCAGGCGCCGGCGTGCGGGAGGTTGATGGTGGCCACCAGCGTGCGGATCGCGCGCAGGGCCACCGAGAGGGTCGCGAGGTCGAAGTTGTCGCTCTCCCAGATCTCCGACAGGGTCTGCCGCGCCCGCGAGACCGCCGCCGAGTTCGCCTCGGTCCAGCGTGCCAGTCGCTCCTCCGGGGAGAGTCCGGGGGTGCTGTGCGTCAGGACGCCGTGGGTGAGCGCGGCGTGCGCGGCGTAGAGGTCGTCACGGAGCGCGGCCCGCGCCATGGAGTTCCAGCGGCTGTTCCTGGGCAGCGCGACGACGCGCTCGCGCAGCCTGGACAGCTGGAGCCGGTCGGCGAGGTCGAAGTAGACCTCGGCGACGTCGTGCACGGGACGGCCGGTGCGTGAGGCCACCTCGACCAGGTCGAACGTGGAGTAGGCGGGCACCATCGCCGCGACGCGCTCGGCCAGCTCGGCCGGGACGCCCCGAGAGACGAAGCCGTCGCGCCGATCCTCGAACGCGGAGAGGTCGACCCCTGTCAGCAGCTTGGGCAGGTGCGGCAGCAGGCCGTTCATGCCCTTGGCGAAGAAGCCGACGGTGGAGGCGAGGTCCAGCGGCGGGCGCCGGTTGCCCAGCAGCCAGCGGGTGCCCCGCTCGACGAGCTTGCGGGCCTCCAGCTCCATCGCGATCTGGGTGGGGGTGTCGATCTTGTTGTCCAGCTCCTCGATCTGGCGCCAGAGGCTGGGCATGTCGAAGACCTCGCGCGTGACCAGGTAGGCGCGGGCGATGTCGGGGGTGGAGGCGCCGCTCTCCTCGCCGATGCGGAACAGGAAGGTGGTCCCGCTGGAGTTGACCAGGTCGTTCACCACCCCGGTGGTGATGATCTCCCTGCGGAGCGGGTGGGTGTCCATGTAGGTGCGGATCCCGGCGTCGCGCAGCGCGGAGGGGAAGTAGGACACCAGCCAGGACGCCAGGTAGGGGTCGTCGGGCAGGTCGGAGGCGAGGATCTCGGCGTCGGTCACCAGTTTGGTGTAGGCGAGCAGCACCGAGAACTCCGGAGCGGTCAGCCCGAGCCTCGCCTGACGCCGCTCGGCGAGCATCTTGTCCGACGGCAGGAACTCCAGCTCCCGGTTGAGCAGTCCGGCCCGCTCCAGCCTGCGCAGCTGGCGCGAGTGGACGTGCAGCATGTCGGGGGCCTGCGCACGGGCGGCGGCCAGCACCACGTTCTGGTCGTAGTTGTCACGCAGCACCAGCTCGGCCACCTCGTCGGTCATGTCGAGGAAGAGCTGGTTGCGCTGTTTGTCGGTGAGCTCCCCGTCGCGGACGACCCGGTCCAGCAGGATCTTGATGTTGACCTCGTGGTCGGAGGTGTCGACCCCGGCGGAGTTGTCGATGAAGTCGGTGTTGACCAGGCCACCGTTGAGCGCGAACTCTATCCGGGCGAGCTGGGTGAAGCCCAGGTTGCCGCCCTCGCCGATCACCTTGCAGCGGAGCTCGGCGGCGGTGACCCGCAGGCCGTCGTTGGCCTTGTCGCCGACGTCGGCGTTGGACTCGCTCGACGCCCTGACGTAGGTGCCGATGCCGCCGTTCCACAGCAGGTCGACCGGGGCCCGCAGGATGGCGCTGATCAGGTCGCCCGGGGCGAGCGACGTCACGTCGGCGTCGATGCCGAGCACGGCGCGCGTCTGCGCGGAGACGGGGATCGACTTGGCCGTACGGGGCCAGACGCCGCCTCCGGAGGAGATGAGCGAGGCGTCGTAGTCCTCCCAGGAGCTGCGGGGCAGCGCGAACAGCCGGGCGCGCTCGGCGTAGCTCACCGCGACGTCCGGCCGGGGGTCGATGAAGATGTGCCGGTGGTCGAACGCGGCGACCAGCCGGATGTGCCGGGAGAGCAGCATGCCGTTACCGAACACGTCACCGGACATGTCGCCGATCCCGGCGACGGTGAAGGCGGTGTTCTGGATGTCGACGCCGATCGTGCGGAAGTGGTACTTGACCGACTCCCAGGCGCCCCTGGCGGTGATGCCCATCGCCTTGTGGTCGTAGCCGATCGAGCCGCCGGAGGCGAAGGCGTCGCCCAGCCAGAAGCCGTACTCCTTGGCCACGGCGTTGGCGATGTCGGAGAACGTCGCGGTGCCCTTGTCGGCGGCGACCACCAGGTAGGTGTCGTCGCCGTCGTGCCTGACGACGTCGGCGGGCGGGACCACCTTGCCGTCGACGAGGTTGTCGGTGAGGTCGAGCAGGCCGGAGATGAACATCCGGTAGCAGGCGATGCCCTCGACCAGGGTGTCCTCCCGCGACCCCGACTTCGGCGGGTTCTTCACGACGAAGCCGCCCTTGGAGCCGGTGGGGACGATGACGGTGTTCTTCACCATCTGCGCCTTCACCAGCCCGAGCACCTCCGTACGGAAGTCCTCCATCCGGTCCGACCAGCGCAGCCCACCCCGCGCGACCTTGCCGAAGCGCAGGTGGACGCCCTCGACCCTGGGCGAGTAGACGAACACCTCGAACGCGGGCCGGGGCAGCGGCAGCACGCTGATCGACGGCGAGTCGAGCTTCAGGCTGATGTACGGCTTGCGCTCGCCGTCGACCCTCTGGAAGTAGTTGGTCCGCAGGGTGGCCCCGATCATCTCCAGGTAGGCCCGCAGGATCCGGTCCTCGTCCAGCGAGGCCACGTCCTCCAGTGCCCCGAGGATCTCCTCGTGCAGCGCGCCGGAGAGGTCGGAGCGGACGTCGGCCGGGCGCCGGGGGTTCAGCCTCGCCTCGAACAGGTGCACCAGCAGCCGGGCGAGCCGCACGTTGCCCATCAGCACCCGCTCGATGTACTCCTGGCTGAACGCGGTGCCCGCCTGGCGCAGATACCTGGCGTACACGCGCAGGATCTCGACCTGCTCCCAGGTCAGCCCGGCGGTCAGGACGAGCCCGTTGAACCCGTCGTTCTCCACCCGCCCGGCCCACAACGCGCCGAACGCGTCCTGGAAGAGCCGCTTGAACTCATCCCTGTCGACCTCGGGCGAGGGCGTGTAGCGCAGGCCGAAGTCGTAGATCCAGGCGTCCTTGGTCGCGGGGTCCCCGTCGCGGTCGATCTCGTACGGCCGCTCGTCGACCACCTCCACGCCCATCCGCTGGAGCAGCGGCAGCACGTGCGACAGGTAGACGGGCGCGCCGAGACGGTAGAGCTTGAAGCGGCGTTCGCCCTCCGTCGCGTCGTGCGGCTCGTAGAGGTTCATCTCGATCTCGCTGGAGGAGGCGGCGAGCTTCTCCAGACGGCGCAGGTCGGCGACCGCCATCCGGGCGGGGAAGTCGGCCTTGTAGCCCTCGGGGAACGCCGGGACGTAGCGGCGGACGAGCTGGGGAACCTCGTCCTCCGGGCTCAGCTCGGTGATCGCGGAGACCAGGTCGTCCTCCCAGGACCTGGTGGCCGCGGCCAGCCTCGCCTCCAGCTCCTCGACGTTCACCGTGTCGACGCGCAGCGGCCTGCCGCGCTCACCGCGTACGACCACGTGCAGCCTGGCCAGCGTCGACTCCCCGATCATCGCGCTGTAGTCGAAGGTGGTGGCGCCGAGCGTCCTGAGCAGGATGTCCTGCAGTTTGATACGGATCTTGGTGGTGTAGCGGTCGCGCGGGAGGTAGACCAGGCACGAGACATAGCGGCCGTAGTCGTCCGGGCGCAGGAAGACCTTGACCTGTTTGCGCTCGCGGAGCCTGAGCACGCCGAGGGCGATCGGCAGCAGCTGATCCACCGAGGTCTGGAAGAGCTCGTCTCTGGGGAAGGTCTCCAGGATCTCGATGAGATCCTTGCCGTCGTGGCTGTCGGCGGTCAGCCCGGCGAGCACGAGCACCTCGGCCAGCTTGCGCCGGAGCACCGGGACGCGCGAGATCGACTCGCTGTAGGCCACGTGGGTGAAGAGGCCGAGGAATCGCCGCTCGCCGACGACCTCGCCCGAGGCGTCGAAGAGCTTGACGCCCACGTAGTCGAGGTAGGCCGGGCGGTGGACGGTGGCGCGGGTGTTGGCCTTGGTGACGATCAGCATCTGCTGCCTCTCGCGGGCCTTGGCGCGCAGGTCGGGCGGGAGCGCGGCGAAGCTGCCCGAGTCTGCGCTGTCACCGCGGAGGATGCCCAGCCCTGTCCCGGGAAGCGGGTGCAGCCTGTCGCCCTCCTCGCCCTCCTCCAGGCGGTATTCGCGGTAGCCGAGGAAGGTGAAGTGCCCGTCGGCCAGCCAGCGCAGCAGCTCCAGGCTGTCCTCCACCCCCGCGGGGTCGAGGGGCGGCGGGTTGACGGAGACGTCCTCGGCGGTCCGCAGGGCGAGCGCCCGCATCTTGACGAAGTCCTCGACGGCGCCGCGCACGTCCTCCAGGACACGCTGCAGGTTGGTCTCGATCGTCTTGAGCGCGGCGCCGTTCTGCTTGTCGATCTCGAAGTGCATCCAGGACTCGGCGAGCACCTGCCCGGTGATGTCCTCCTCGTCGCCGCCGAGCAGCTTGCCCGTCATGTCCCTGCGCACGCGCATCTGCGGGTGGACGATCAGGTGGGTGCCGACCCCGTGCCGGTTGAGCTCCATGGTCACCGAGTCGACGAGGAAGGGCATGTCGTCGGTGACGATCTCCACGACGGAGAACCCGCGGGCCCAGCCGTGCTCCTCGGGGGCGGGTGTGTAGGCGCGCACCAGGGCGCGGCCCTGGGGGCGTCGCTCGGCGAGCCGCCGCTGGACCATCGCCGGACCGTACACGTCGACCAGGTCGCGGCCGAGCAGGTCCTCGGGGGCGACATGCCGGTAGTAGAGCCGTAGGAAGGCGAGCGCCTCCTCCACGCTCACGTGATCACTGCCCGGTGTGCGCGCGCACGTCTCCGCGGCACTCCTCAACAGCTCGTCCTTGGCCTCGTCGAGCGGCATGTCGCTCTCACTCCTTTGTGAGGGGTTTTGCATAGTTGTGTGAGACTCCGAGCTGGAATCTCATAAGCTCCGGAGAAATGGTTCCCGGCGGAGAGAAAGTGATGTCGCCCGCGTTCTCAGGGATGCGGCACCCTCGCCCTGCCGCCCGTTTCCGGCCATACTCAGCTCCCCTGGAGCGGGGGCACGAAACGCCCACCACGGGGTGATCGTCTCTTCAGTGACGATCGGGATCACGGCCGGGCGCCACGGCTCGTCATGGGAACCGCGCTCTCCCGCCGCTGCCAACGGGGAACGGAAGGGCTCCTGGTCGGAGACGGCGGGTTCTCCCCCTGAGGTGGCGGTAGGGCAATCATTCCACAGGGTCGCCTCGGAACGGCTACGGCGCAACCGGGCGAGTCCGGCCTCGCCCCGGTCGCCTCGCCCGGCGATCGGGGTCGGCCGACCCGCGCTCCGCCCATCGGGCATGGCCCGCGGCACGACACCTCCAGTGGCCGTCTGTCCCGGTCCTCGTTGACCGGGACGTACCACCCGTCCCTGATACCACCCCAAAAGCCGCTAAACGTCAATGTGGCGTGCGATCATCGTCCAGGGAACGACCGGTCGACGTCCCGCATCGTCATCCGATACCGGACACGCGGGTCGCGAAGATCGAAAACGAGCTGGGCAACGGAGTCTCGAAGCACCGGGGTTCCTCGCGAGGATTCCTGGTGATGTGAATGTGGTCGACCTGAAGGGCGGGTGTGGCCGTCCTGTCAGGAAGTTGACACCGACACTCGGGAGTACGAGAGCATGCCGACCCCCCCGGACAGGCGAGCGTTCCTTAGAACCGGCGGCCTCGCCGCCCTCACCCTGGGCACTCAGGGCGTATCCCCCCCGGGCGGTGGTGCCGGCCTGAGCGGCGCTCAGGCCGGCACCACCGCCCGGGGCGCCTCAGGCGCGCCACGGCCCGCCGACTGGCGGGCGCTCGCCGACGGACTGGAGGGCAGGCTCATCCGGCCTGGCGACGTCGCGTACGCCGGCGCCAGGAAGCTGTTCAACCCCACCTTCGACACGGTCCGGCCGGCGGGGGTGGCCCTCTGCGCCAACCCCTCCGACGTCGCCGAGTGCGTCGGCTTCGCGCGCCGGCTGAAACTGCCGCTCGCCGTGCGCTCCGGCGGGCACTCCTACGCGGGCTGGTCCACCGGAAGCGGCCTCGTCCTGGACGTGTCCCGGATGAACAAGGTCGTCCACTCCTCGGGGCGCGCGACCGTCGGGGCGGGCGCCAAGCTGATCGACATCTACGACAAGCTGGCCACGAGCGGGGTCGGCATCCCCGCCGGGACCTGCGCGACGGTCGGGGTGAGCGGGCTGACGCTGGGCGGCGGCATCGGCGTGGTCTCCAGGAGGTACGGGCTGACCTGCGACGTGATGGAGTCGGTCCAGATCGTCACGGCCGACGGACGGCTTCTGACCTGCGACGCGAACCACAACGCCGACCTGTACTGGGCCTCGCGGGGCGGCGGCGGGGGCAACCTCGGCGTGGCGGTCTCCTTCGGGTTCCGCACCCACCCCACCCGCGAGGTCACGGTGTTCTTCCTGCACTGGCCGTGGTCGAGGGCGGTCAGAGCCCTGCGCGCCTGGCAGGCGTGGGGCCCCTCGGCCCCCGACGCCATGTGGTCGGGGATGCACCTGAGCCGCAACGGCGGGACGGACGTGGAGGTCGTCGGGCTCTACCTCGGCGGCAAGGCCGGCTGCGAACGGCTGCTCGACCGGCTGGCCGGCGCGGCAGGGTCGCCGTCGTCGAGTTCCGTCACCCAGACCTCCTACCGCCAGGCCATGCTCATCATGGCGGGCTGCGCCACGCGCTCGGTCGCCCAGTGCCGCCTGCCCGCCACCCTGCCCGGACAGGCCAGGGGCGGGCGGCTGTCCAGGGACAACTTCACGGCCACGTCACACATGGCCTACCGCCCGCTCTCCGAGGCCGGGGCCAAGACCCTCGTCGCCCAGGTCGCCCGCCCCGGCGAGCACACCGTGCTGCTGGACGCCCTCGGCGGCGCCGTCGCCAGGGTCCGCCCCGACGCCACGGCCTTCCCGCACCGGACCGCCCTCTACAGCGTGCAGTACTACGCCCATCGCCCCGGGGCGAAGGTCTGGACCAGGACCGCGCGCGCGGCGATGCGGCCCCACTTCGGCGACCACGCGTACGTCAACTACATCGACCCGGAACTCGGCGGCTGGCGCGCCGCCTACTACGGGGGCAACGCCGCCAGGCTCGCCCAGGTCAAGGCCGCCCGCGACCCGGGCCGCCTGTTCCGCCTCCCCCAGGGCATCTGACCTCCGGGGGGCCGCGCGACGCCGTTCCCGGGTGGCGGCCGGCGCCGCGTGACGCCACTCCCCGGGAAGCCGGAGCCACGCGACACCGGTCCCTGAACGGCCGGCCCCGCAGGGCGGCCGGCGCCGCGCGACACCGATCCCCGGGGAGGTCAGAGCCGCGTGACGTCGGCTCCCGGCACGAAGTGGGACAGGACCTCGGGGTTGGCCATCGCGTCGAGGTTGGCGGCCTTCTCCGGGGCGGCGCCGAGGAGGATCTTACGGACGGGGACCTCCAGCTTCTTGCCGCTGAGGGTGCGGGGGATACCGGGAACCTCGATGATCTCGTTCGGCACGTGGCGTGGGGAGAGACCCTCCCGCAGTTCCCCGCGCAGGCGCGCGACCAGGTCGTCGTCCAGAAAGGCCCCCTCGGCCATGGTGACGTACAGCAGGAGGCGGCCCTCCTGGCCGAGCTGGCCGGTGTCGATCACCAGGCTGTCGGTGATCTCCTCGAAGCGCTCCACCACGCGGTAGAACTCGCTCGTGCCCATCCGGACACCGCCTCGGTTCAGGGTCGAGTCGGAACGGCCGTAGATCACGCAGCCACCGTCGGGAAGGATCTTGATCCAGTCACCGTGCCGCCAGACGCCCGGATACTCGGAGAAGTAGCTGTCACGGTAGCGGGACCCGTCGAGGTCGTTCCAGAACATCACCGGCATCGACGGCATCGGCAGGGTCAGCACCAGCTCACCCACCTCACCGACCACCGGCGCACCCGACGGATCGAAGGACTCGACCCTCGCCCCCAGGCAGCGGCACGGGATCACCCCCGCACGGACCGGGAGCAGCGGAACGGCACCCACGAAACCGGTGCACACGTCGGTGCCGCCGGAGAACGAGCCGAGCTGGACCTCCGGCATCACGTCGTACACCCAGGCGAACCCCTCGGGCGGTAGCGGCGAGCCCGTGGATCCGAGACCTCGCAGCCGGTCGAGCCCGGACGGTTCCAGACCGGCCTTCATGGACGCGATCACGTACGGAGCCCCCGTACCGAAGTAGGTGACCCCCTCCTCCGCCGCCAGCCGCCAGAGCGCGCCGGTCTCCGGGTAGGTCGCCGCCCCGTCGTAGAGCACCACCGTCGAGCCGACCAGAAGGCCGCCGACGAGGTAGTTCCACATCATCCAGCCGGTCGTGGTGTACCAGAAGAAGACGTCGCCCTCGCCCAGGTCCTGGTGGAAGGAGAGCGCCTTGAGGTGCTCAAGCACCACACCGCCGTGACCGTGCACGATCGGCTTGGGCAACCCGGTCGTGCCCGAGGAGTAGACGATCCAGAGCGGGTGCCCGAACGGCACAGGCTCGAAGTCGAGCGGTCCCGCGACGGCGCGTACCTCCGCCCAGCTCACCGTACGGACGCCGTCACCGGTCACGGCCGCGTCCTGCGCCTCCGGCTCCGCCGCACCGGAGGCGTCGGCGCCGAGCACGTCCTGGGCCGGGACGCGCACCCGCGCCACGAGGGTGGGCAGCTTGGCGGCGATGTCCTGGACGACCGCGCTCCGGTCGAAGCGCCTGCCGTTGTAGTCGTAGCCGTCGATCGCGACGAGCACCTTCGGCTCGATCTGGGTGAAACGGTCGATCACGCTGGGCGCGCCGAAGTCGGGCGAGCAGGAGGACCAGATGGCGCCCAGGGAGACGGTCGCGAGGAAGGCGATCAACGCCTCGGGGACGTTCGGTATGTAGGCCGCGACCCGGTCGCCGCGCCCGACGCCCAGCGCGGCGAGCCCCGTGCGGACCCGCGCCACCTCCTCGGCGAGCCCTCCCAGGGTGAGCGCCCGGCGCCCGCCCGCCTCGTCGCGGGAGACCACCGCGAGCCGCCCGGGGTCGGAGGCGGCCCCGCGCAGCGCGTTCGCCGCGTAGTTCAGCGTCGACCCGGCGAACCATTCGGTGCCGGGCATCTCCCCCGACATGACGGGCCCGTCACCGCGCTCCCCCACGACCCCGAAGTAGTCCCAGATCGACGTCCAGAACTCCTCCGGCGCCTCGACCGACCACCGCCACAGGGACTCGTAGTCACCGGACCGGCCCAGCCATTCCGCGTAGCGGGTGACCTTGGCGTTTCTCACGATCTCCGGGGACGGCTCCCAGAGCGGCGCACCTTCCTCAACCATGGCTCCCATCCTCTCGGTGCCCCGCCCGAATGTCATCCCTCGGAATCACATACCCTCCGGCCCCACGGTGTGGGACACCCACGTACGAACCTTCCGACGGCGACGAGCGGCATCGGGCCACGGACAGGAGTCGCCGAGGGACACGTGACGCCGATCAGCGACGTTGGGTTCCGTGTGATTCGCCCCCGTACGACCGTTGATCGCCGCCGCCGAGGGCCGGGAGTCAGCGGCCCGCGGGGAAGTGGCCGACGCGCCGGGCCGGAGAGGTGAGACCGGCGACGGCGGCGACGACCTCGGAGGGGTTGGAGAGGTCGGGCAGGACCACGTCGGCTCCCGCCTCGTGCAGTTCGGCCGGGAGGGAACGCCCCGAGGCGATCCCGATCATCGCGGCCCCCGCGATCCTGGCGGCCTGGACATCCCTGGCCGAGTCGCCGACCAGCACCGTGTTGCGCCCGTCGAAGGTCGCCCCGTACTTCCGCTTGGCGCGTCCCTGCGCGACCTGCAGGAGGGTCGCCTTGGGATAGACCTCCTCGCCGTAGCCGCCGACCTCGAAGTCGATGTGCCTGTCGAGGCTGAACGCGGTCAGCTTGTGCACCGCGTTGCTCTTGATCGTGCCGGTGAGCACCGACTGGACCACGCCGTCGAGCTTCGCCACGGCCTTCAGCGCGTCGCGGGCGCCGGACATCATCCGGCCGTCCTTGGCCAGCCGCCTGCGCCGGGCTCCGAAGGAGCCGGCCAGCGCGTCGAGGAACCTGGGGAGGTGGTCGTCTTCGGCGACGATCCCGTTGATGGCGAGCATCTCGAACACGATCTCCGAGTCGGGGCGCCCGTTGGCCTGGGTCAGTTTGACCAGGGGCCTTCCGGTGACGGCGCGGAATGCCTCCGCGTACGCCTCACGGGTGACGATCGACACGTCGACCAGCGTGAGGTCGATGTTCCAGAGAACGAGGCGGTTGATCGGGGACCTCCCGGAATGGGGGTGGATGCCCAGGGTAAGGCCCCGGGCGCACGGAGACCGTCTTCGATACCGAAAGGGTCCGTTCGCCGGTTCTCGTAAGGTCGCGTCGGCGCCCTCAGGCGTGGTCGAGCGCGTTCTCCAGGGTGTCGACGACCGGGACACCGAAGGCCATCAGATCGGTCCGGCTGGTCATGCCACCGGTGTAGAGGACCGCGCGCGCCCCGACGTGCTGGGCGGCGTGCGCGTCGTCCAGGCTGTCGCCGATGACGAGGACATCGGCCGGGTCGACGTCGAGGGCGGCGAGGTGAGCCACCATGGATTCGGCCTTGGGCCCGCCGGGGACACCGCGCAGGCCGTCGATCCGGGTGAAGTGGTGGTCGATCCCGAATTCCGTGATCTTGGGGACCAGCCGTTCGTGCGCCCACATGGACAGCAGCGACTGCTCGCCCCCCGCGTGCTCCCAGCTCCGCAGGGCGGAGAGGGCGTCGGCGGTCAGCCCGCACTCCAGCATCAGCCGGTGGTAGTTCTCGTGGAAGTCGAGGTCGAGCCTCTCCCACTCGCCGTCCTCAAGGGCACGGCCGAGCATACGCTCGTAGGCGGCCCAGATCGGACGCGTGTAGACCGCGCGAAAGCTCTCAGCATCGTAGGAACGCCCGTACGGCTCGAACACCGCGTTCGTCGCACCGACGACGGCGTCGATGTCGTGAAACAGCGTGCCGTTCCAATCCCAAACAATGTGTCTCATATTGCCCCCCAGAATAGCGAAATTTCCCGACGGGGCGGAGCCGCGACGGGGAGACGGCCCTCTCGACGGACCTCCTCGACGGATCCCTTGGAGGTGCTCACGACGGGGAGCCCCTCCCCGGGCTCGGGGCCCGGGGAAGGAGGACACGAGACTCCGGACGCCGCGCTTCGCGCTTCGCGCGCTGGGCCCCCGGTTCCGATTCCGGGCTCGGGTTCCGGGCTCGGGGTTCCGGGCTCAGGGCTCCGGGCTCCGGGCTCCGGGGGGAGGAGGTCAGCCGACCAGGTCGGGGATCTCCTGGGTGGCGTACCACAGGAGTTCGTTGGCCTCGGCCCCGTCCACGACGAAGCGGGCGTCGTCGTCGCCGCGATCGGCCGCGGGCAGCGCGGCGAGAGCGGCCTCGACATCCTTCACCGCGGGCAGGTCGTCCACGTGGACCGCGGCGACCAACCTCAGCGGGACCGCCGCGGCGAGCCGCACCCGGGCACGCTCCTCCAGGTCGGCGCTCGCGCTCACGTCGCCCTCCGGCACGTCGACGGCGACGACCACCCGCCGCGCGGTGACCTCCACCCCGTCGGCGCGGTCGGCGGCCAGCATCCGCAGGGAATGCCTGGCCGCCTCGGTCAGGGCGACGTACTCCAGTTCCTCGGTGTCACCCGAGGCGTACCACTCGGTCAACGCGGGGGTCACCGCGTAGCCGGTCAGCGGGGCCGGACCCAGCTCCCCCACGGTGACCACACGGGCCAGCGCCGGAAGCGTACACGGCAGGTAGACGCGCATCCATGCCTCGATCTGTCTCTCCGACATCGGCACCGGTGCTGTGCCGATTCACGCATCGAGTGTGCCAGTACCGGCGCCCTCCGGTGATACCACCCGCGCGGAGCGGCACGATCCGGGGGCGGCCCGGTGGCCGGCGCGTCGGGCACGGCGAGAGGTGAGCGGGACAGGTCAGCGCAGCGAGACCTGGAACAGCGTCTCCAACTCGGCGATGGTCAGCTCGGGGCGGCGGTGGTGCACGCCGACGATGCCGAGCCGCCGGGCGGCCTCGATGTTGGCCTTGACGTCGTCGACGAACACGCACTCCTCCCCCGGCAGGCCGATCCTGCCGAGCGCGTGCTCGAAGATCCTGGGTTCGGGCTTGCGCATGCCGATCTCCCCCGAGATGACGACCTCGTCGAAGAAGTCCTCCCAGCCCTCGCGGGGATACTCGTTCGCCCAGGAGTTGGAGAGCAGGCAGGTGCGCACCCCCGCCGCGCGGGCCTCACGGAGCATCTCGTACATCGGCTCGACCCTGTGAAAGCGGGAGAACATCCTGTTCAGCAGCCCCTCGGCGGCCGGCGGCACCCCGTCCGTCGTGATCAGCCTGGCCGCCAGGTCGCGTTCGAAGTCCAGGCCGGAGATCTCTCCGCGTTCCAGGGCATGGATGGTGTTCTCGCCGTTCTCCGTGTTCTCGTACGCGTGAACGATGAGCTCACGCATCACCTCGCGGTAGTGGGCCTCGTCGAGTCTCTCCGCGACGATCCACTCGGCGACCGCTTCGGTGAGATCGACGGTGAGCACACCGCCCCAGTCGATCAGCACACCCTTCAGCATCTCTCCTCCTCGCTGGAACGGTTTCCAGGTTAGGCGTGCACCGGTGAACGCGGGCCACCGCCTCTGTCGAGGTCGTCGCTCCGAGGACGGCGCGCGAGGTCGTCGACCGTGCCGTCCAGGTCCGTGACGGCACGGGACCCTCCGACGACGTCCCGCTCTCGGCGGTGTGCGCGTGGGTGCGCGCGACGCGCGTCTCGACGATCCGGCCGTGGTTCACCTCCGGACCGTGGCCCGCCGCGAACTCAAGGCGCATATCTCCCAAAACCATGCCTAAACAGACAGGGCGGCCATCAAAGAGCCGGAGATTCCTCCCCTAACATCCGATTCAACGGCCGTTACGCGTTTCGCGGTCTCAATACGAGGAAGATTACGAGAATGGCACTCAGGCCATATAACCGCACGTAGAAGGCATGATCGACCTCCTGCGGGCTCCATTTGCAGCTTCCCTCGGTTCCCATGAGGAGGGATCATGGCAGTAGCTCAGACGAGCCGGTCACGCGCCCGTACGGCGCAGAGACCGGCCACACCCGCGACGACGTCCACCACGCGTGCTCAGGCAGGCAGGAAACAGGACGGCAAATCGCTAACGCTCAAACTTCCGATGATGACCGTGCAGCTGCGGCCTCCGCATGTTTACTTGCCGCTTGTCAGCAGGCAGGAGGCGGAACAGGCCGTGGACACGGCCAAGTCCTTTCTCCCGCCGGCCGAGCGCCTCGCCTACTACGGAGGACTCGGCGCGCTCGCGGTGGCGGGATTGCTCGAATGGCCGGTAGCGGCGGCCATCGGGGTCGGAACACTGATCGCGCAACGTGCGCGCGGGAAGAACAGGGCGACGAGTCCGATCGCCAGATCCTCGACATCCGCCTCCTCGTCCGGAGGCACCACGTCCCCGACGACGAGTCCGACATCCCGGTCCCGCACGGGAGGCACAACGTCCAGGGCCCGGACCACCGGTGCCACGTCCCGCTCCCGCACGGCAGGCACCACCTCCCGGACCCGGGCCACCGGTGCCACGTCTCGCTCCCGCACGGCAGGCACCACCTCCCGGACCACGCCCTCCCGTACGGCGGCGTCCGCGTCACGCACCGCCTCCAAGGCCGCGAGCACCGTGTCCCGAGCCGCGGGCACCGCCGCGTCACGCACGGCGGACGCGGCGTCCCGGGCAGCCGGTACAGCGACCCGCGCGGCGGGTACCGCCGCCTCGCGCGCGACCCGCACCGCGTCACGCACGGCGGGCGCGGCGTCCCGGGCAGCCGCCTCGGCGTCCCGGGCCACGAGACCCGCGTCGCGGACCCGCACCACCGCGAGCCGTACGGCAAGCACCACCTCGCGGACCGCGAAGCCCACGTCCCGCGCGAAAAGCACCACCGCACGGACCCGCACCGCCGCGTCACGCACCGCGGGCGCCGCGACCCGCGCGGCGGGCACCACCGCGAGCCGTACGGCAAGCACCACCTCGCGGACCACGAAGCCCACGTCCCGCGCGAAAAGCACCACCGCACGGACCCGCACCGCGGGCGCCGCGACCCGCGCGGCGGGTACCGTCGCCTCGCGCGCGGCGGGCGCGGCGTCCCGGGCGACCGGTGCCACCTCACGCGCGGCGGGCGCCGCCTCACGCGCGACCGGTGCCGCCTCACGCACGGCGGGCGCGGCGTCCCGGGCAGCCACCTCGGCGTCCCGGGCCACGAGACCCGCGTCGCGGACCCGCACCACCGCGAGCCGTACGGCAAGCACCGCCTCACGGACCACGAGCGGCGCCTCCCGGGCCACCACGCCGGCCTCACGCTCACGGACCGCGAAGCCCGCGGCACGGACCACGAGACCCGCGTCGCGGACCGCGAAGCCCGCGGCACGGGCGGCGAAACCTGCGGCACGGACCACTAAACCGGCATCGCGGACCACGAAGTCCACGTCGCGACGGGCCGCGACACCCACTTCACGGGTTCGCGCCTCGACGTCCACCTCTCGTACCGCGAGCTCCGCCTCCCGGGCGACGCCGTCCGCCTCTCGCTCGAAGGGCTCGGCCTCCGGGAAGTCGTCCAAGTAATCGCAGCGATGGGGCCGATCGGGCCACGCGTCAACAAAAGCCTGATCGGCCCCGTCATCTTGCCTGCTGGAGATCTGAATGTTCGTGCCCCGCCTGCTGTCCGTTCCCGCGGAAACCCTCTGGAACATCGTGCCTGGTGCGATCAAGGTCGTACCCGACGCGGTCAGGAACGCCCTGCCGGGTTCGCGCGGGAGGCGTGTCTGTTCCGGAGGACTCCACGTCGATCTGCGCGTGATCGGCGCTCCGGGAAGCGGCTCCAGGGCCCGGCGGCTGGAGAGCGCGCTGCTGAAGCTGAAGTGGGTCGAGCGAGCGGAGGTCAACGGCGCCCTCGGCTCCGTCTTCGTGGGGTGCGACACGGCCCTGGTCGACCTGAAGAGGCTGATGGCGATCATCGACGCGCTCGACGACGAGGGTGCGGGCGGTGACGACCTGATCGACGAGCTGGAAGAGTACATCGAGGAGGAAGAGGAAGAGGAGGAGGACACCGAGTCCGGCGAGACCTCTTCTCCGGCGCTGAGGTTCGCCGCCTCCAGGCTGGCGGAGCGCCATACCGCCAGGCTGGTGGAGCGGCACACCCGTGCCGGCATCCGGCTCGGCGCGAACCTGATCGGGGCGGGCATGGCGTTCGCCGGGCAGGCGGTGCGCGCGCCGTCGATCCCGCAGATCTTTCCCGCCCTGCTCGGCCTGGCCGAGTCCACCCCGAGAGTCCACCACGAGGTGGAGCGCCGCATCGGTGGTCCGGCCACCGTCAACCTGTTCGCGACGGCGAACATCATCATCCAGACCCTGGCGCTGCGCCGGCTGGAGATGCTCGTCCAGTCGATCACCGCCGCGGGCCGCTACGCCGAGGCGCGCGACACGCGGCGGGCCTGGGAGGCGCGCCAACGCGAACTGGCGTCGAGAAAGGGCTCCTACCGCCACATCCGCGCCGCGAGGAGGCGACGTCCGGCGCCTATGGCCCACAGCCCGGTGGATCGGTTCGAGCGTCTCGGGAGCCCTGTGGCGGCCGCCGCCTCCGGGCTGACGTACTTTCTCGGCGACGGTCACGTGCGTGCCGTCGCCATGCTCACCGCGACGACGCCCAAGGCCGCGAAACTGGGCCGCGAGTTCTTCGCCATCGCGATCGGGCGCGCGATGGCGAGACGCGGCGCGATCGTTCTCAACGATCGTGCCCTGCGCCGCATGGACGGCATCGACACGGTCGTCCTCGACGCCGACGTGCTCTGCACCGGTTCGTGGGAGATCAACCGCATCATTCCCCTCGGCGACGCGGACTCCGCGAACGGCGAAGGGCTCGACGTGCTGCGTGCGCGGCTCCTCACCCTGATCGATCTCGACGATCCCGGCGCGCGGCGGGAACGCGGCGCGTGGAGGGCCGAGCCCCTCGCGGGCCCCGCCGGGCTCGTCACGGAGGACGCCAGGGACTGGGAGGTCCAGGGGATCCGGCCCGTCCGCGTGACGAGGAAGGGCGTTCCCGCCGCCCTGGTCGGCATGGTGCCGAGGGTCCACCCGCTGGCCGACGCGATCGTCACCGCGGCGGCGGGCGCGTGCACCGTGGTGCTCGCGGGAGGCGACGCGGAACTCGGCCTGTGGCTCGGTGTCGACGAGATCGTGCCGGGCGGTTCCCGGCTCGCCCGGTCGGTCCGCACCCTCCAGGCGGCGGGGCACGGGGTCGTCGTGGTGTCGGAGCATCGCATGACCGCGCTGGCCCAGGCCGACCTGGGTGTCGGCGTCCTGCGCCGTTCTGGCCGGGTGCCCTGGGACGCGGACGTGATCGCCGAGCTTGAAGAGGTTCACCTGCTCCTGAGCTGTCTGGGCCCTGCGAGAAGGACGAGCGAGCGCTGCGTGTGGCTCACCACCGCGGGAACCGTCACCGGAGGCGTGTTGACGACCCTTGGGCCGGCGGCGAACTCCCAGGAGAAGGCGCAGCTCGCGAGCAACTGCACGTCACTGGTATCCCTCGTCGCGGGCGGGTGGGCGGGCCGGCAAGCGGGACGGGAAAGGCCGCCGGTCCTGGTCGACACGACCCCCTGGCACGCGATGCCGGCCGAGGAGGTCCTGGCCCTGCTGGGCTCGTCGGCCGACGGGATCGGCGAGGCCGAGGCCGGGCGGCGCAGGTCCGCCACGAGATCGGGAGAGCCGAAGGGCCCCGATTCGCTGCTCCACGTGTCCGCCGAGGAGCTGGCCAATCCGCTGACCCCCGTCCTGGCGGCCGGGGCGGGCCTGTCGGCCCTGGTCGGCTCGGTCTCCGACTCGGTGATGATAGGCACGGTCGTGCTCGCCAACGCCCTCATCGGCGGGAGCCAGCGATACAGCGCCGAGCGGGCGCTGCGCCGCCTGACCGAGGCGGCGGCGATTCCCGTACGGCTGCGCCGCCCCCAGGAGCGGGCGAACGCGACCACCAGGCGCCTCGCGTCGGGCGAGCACGCCGAATCGGCCTCCCCTCACGATCCCGGCCCTCGCGAGAGGGCGAGCGCCGCCCCCTCTCAGGAGCAGGCGAACGCGACCGTCGAGGATCTCGTACCCGGCGATGTGGTCGAGCTGCGCGCGGGCGACACCGTGCCGGCCGACTGCCGCGTGCTCAAGGCGGTGGGCCTGGAGATCGACGAAGCGGCCCTGACCGGCGAGTCGCAGCTCGTCACCAAGTCGCCGGAGCCGGTCAACGCGCCCGCCGTCGCCGATCGGACCTCGATGGTCTACGGGGGGACGACGGTGGCGGCCGGAAGCGGGCTCGCCGTGGTGGTCGCCGCGGGCGAGTCGACCGAGGCGGGGAGGACCGCCAGGCTCGCCGCGCAGCAGCCTCCGGCCTCGGGCGTGCAGCTGCGGTTGCGGGAGCTGAGCCGGCGGGTCCTTCCTGTCGCGATCGGATCCGGCGTCGTCCTGCTCGCCGCCGACCTGTTGCGCGGCAGCCCCGCGGCGCAGGCGCTCGCGCCGGCGGTGAGTCTCGCCGTCGCAGCCGTCCCCGAAGGGCTGCCGTTCGTCGCCTCGGTCGCGGAGCTCGCCTCCGCGCGGCGGCTGTCGACCCGCGAGACCCTGGTGCCCAACCCTTCCACGATCGAGGCCCTCGGCCGGGTGAACGTGCTGTGCTTCGACAAGACGGGAACACTCACCGAGGGGCGCATCAGCCTGCGCTGCGTCTCCGACGCGCGAGACGAGCGCACCGTGGAGGACCTGACGCCCGAGCTGAGGTACGTCGTGACCGCGGGGACGCGTGCCTGCCCCAAGCACGGCGAGGGGCGTTCCGTCCCGCACCCCACCGACCGCGCCGTGCTGAAGGGTGCCGAGCGGCTGGGCGTGACCGAGAAGGGGACCGGGAGCTGGGAGCGAATCGACGAGCTCCCCTTCGAGCCGGGGCGCGGCTACCACGCCGTGCTCGGCAAGGGCGACTCCGGTCCGCTGCTGAGCGTCAAGGGCGCCCCCGAGTCCGTGGTCACCCGGTGCACGTCCGTACTTCGCGACGGTCAGGTGGTCCCCCTCGCGGACCATCTCGTGGCGGAGGTCGAAAAGGAGCTCGACCAGCTCGCCCGGCAGGGCTACCGGGTGCTCGCGGTCGCGGAGCGCCCCGCCTCCGACCGTCGTGATCTCGACGAGTCCCGCATCCAGGAGCTGTGCTTCCTCGGGTTCCTCGGCCTGGCCGACCCCGTGCGGTCCACGGCCGCGGAGAGCGTCGACCGTCTCACCCGGGCGGGCGTACGCGTCGTCATGATCACTGGCGATCATCCGAGCACGGCCGAGGCGATCGGCGTCGAGCTGAACGTGATGAACGGCGGACAGATCATGACGGGGCCCGAGCTGGACGAGATGGACGACGACGCCCTGGTGGAGGCGCTGCCGGCGGTGACGGTCTTCGCCAGGACCACTCCGGCGCACAAGGCGCGGATCGTCGGCTGCCTGCGCCGGACCGGCAAGGTGGTCGCGGTCACCGGCGACGGCGCCAACGACGCCCCCGCGATCCGGGTCGCGGACGTGGGGATCGCCCTCGGTTCCCGTGCCACCCCGGCGGCGCGGGCGGCGGCCGACATCGTCGTGACCGACGACCGCATCGAGACGATCGTCGACGCGATCATCGAGGGCAGGGCCATGTGGAGTTCGGTCCGCGACGCCCTCAGCATCCTGCTCGGCGGCAACATCGGTGAGATCGTCTTCGCGGTCGGTTCCAGCCTGATCAGCGGCGGGAACGTGCTGAACGCCCGGCAGCTGCTGCTGGTCAACCTGCTCACCGACATGCTGCCCGCCATGGCGGTGGCCGCCAGGCCGCCGACGGCCACCAGCCCGGAGAAGCTGCTCGACGAGGGGCCCGAGGCCTCGCTGGGGGCCTCCCTGACCCGTGACATCTACCTGCGCGCCGCCACCACGGCGAGCGCGGCGGGCCTGGCCTGGGGAATCGGCAGGGTGACCGGTACACACGGGCGGGCGAACTCCATGGGGCTGGTCGCGCTCGTGGCGTCGCAGCTGCTGCAGACCCTGGTGATGGGCAGCCGGGATCGCATGGTCGTTCTCGCCTCGCTGCTGTCCCTCGCCGCCCTGGGCGCGACGGTCTCGGTTCCGTGGCTCTGCCGGTTCTTCGGCTGCCGCTTCCTGGGGCCTGTGGGGTGGGCCGTCGCCCTGGGGAGCGCCGCCACCGCGACGGCCGCCGGAGTGGCCTTCCAGGCGTCGAGACGGGGTTCGTCACCGAACGTTCACCAAACAGTAACCTCATGACTGGTGACTTATGCTCTTTTGGTATGAATTATCACCTTAAGAGTATTTTCTCCCTGTGAGGTCAATATGTACGGATTCATCTCCACCGTGATCGCCAAGGCCGCCGTCATGCTGATCGAGGCCCTGCTCACGCGCATCTTCCAGTCGCTCGTCGTCTCGCTGGCCAGGACCGGCAACCTCCAGGCCGCCTGATCCACCCCTGACGGCGCGAATCCCGGAATCCCGCTCAGCGGGCCCGTGAGGTGATGAGCCGGGCGACCTTGAAATGCTCGGCCGAGCGAAGCACCCGCTCGGCCTTGGCCGGGTCGGCGACCGGCGCCTCCTCCAGCAGGCCGCGAGCGGCCTTCAGCGTCAGCAGCCGCCGGACGGACTGGTCGAGCCGCGCCTCGGAGATCTTCCCGGACGCCACGGCGGCGAGCAGCGCCCGGCGGGCCTCGCGGTAGTCCGGCGGCATGAGCAGCAGATCGACCCCCGCCTGGATCGCCCGTACCGCGACCTCCCCGTCGCGATACTTCTTGCGCACCCCCGCCATGTCCAGCGCGTCGGTCGAGATGACCCCGTCGAAGCCGAGCTTCTCGCGGAGCAGCCCGGTCAGGATCGGCTTGGAGAGAGTGGCGGGGTCCCCCGAGGGGTCGAGCTTCGGCATCACGACGTGCGCGCTCATGATCGCGTCGACGTCCTTGCCGATCGCCGCGGCGAACGGCGGAGCGTCCAGCCTGTTCCACTGGGACCGGGAGTGCTTGATCACCGGCAGACCGGTGTGGCTGTCGACACCGGTGTCGCCGTGGCCGGGAAAGTGCTTCGCCGTCGCCCCGATTCCCGCGTCGTGGAAACCCTGTACGGCGGCGGCGACCATCGGCGCCACCTTCTTCGGGTCGGAGCCGTACGCGCGCGGGCCGATCACCGGGTTGCGCGGGTTGAGGTTGACGTCGGCGACGGGCGCGAAGTCGAGGTTCACGCCCAGGGCGCGCAGCTCGGTGCCCGTCACCTTGGCGGCCCGGCGCGCCAGCGAGACGTCGCCGGTCGAGCCGATGACCGATGCCCCGGGCAGGGGGGTGACCAGGGGAGCGAGGCGGGAGACCTTGCCGTTCTCCTGGTCGGCGCCGATCAGGAGCGGGATCTCCGGAGACGCCTTCTGCAGCCCGTTGGTCAGCGCCACGACCTGCCGCACGTTCTTCACGTTGCCCGCCCAGGGAAAGAGGATCACCCCGCCCGGGCGGTAGCGGGCGATCATCTTCGCCGGGGTGTCCACGCCGAACCTCGCCTGGTTCTCCCCCGACACCGTGTCGGCCGACGAGCCGTACAGCACCGGCATGAACAGCTGGCCGACCTTCTCCTCCAGGCTCATCGAGGCGAGCACGCCCTCCACCGCCGGCACCTCCGCCGTCGCCGAGGCCGCGGGGGGAGCCGAGGTCTCGGGGATGCCGGGGGTCACAGAGGTCCTGCCGGTGGGTGCCGCGTCGGCGCTCGCGGAGCTCTCGCCCGCCCGCGCGGCCCCGGAGGTGGGCGGAGCGTTCCTCCCCACCTCGGCACATCCCGCCACCATCGTCGCGATCACTGCGATACCCGTCACACGTGTCCACCGAGCCATGCCGCTTACGCTATCCGGGCTCGCGCACCGGTGCCCCCGCGTCCACCCGGTCACCACCGGCCACACGCCCCTCACCGGCCGGGCCCCCGCGGCACGTTCCATCCTCTGCACCGCCCCGACGTGGAGGAGGTCCGCCCACGTCAGAGGCCCAGATCGACGAGGCCGGGCAGGTGCGAGCGCGCCTCGGCCCGCGCCTCCCCCGAGGAGGAGGCCGCCCGCGCCGCGACGGCGGCGAGGTGGCACTGTTGCCGCGTGTGGCGCGCCAGCGCGGCCCGTACGACGGGCAGCGCCGGGGCGGACATCGACAGCGAGGTGACCCCGAGCCCGACGAGGACGCAGGCGAGGGCGGGATCGGCCGCGGCCTCGCCGCAGACCCCGCACGGCCTCCCGCGCTCGGCGGCGCCCGCCGCGGCCAGGGCGACCAGGTCGAGCAGTGCGGGCTGCCAGGCGTCCTGGAGCCCGGCCAGCGCGCCCAGCTGCCGATCGGCGGCGAGGACGTACTGGGCGAGGTCGTTGGTGCCGATGGAGAAGAAACCGGCGCGGACGGCCAGGTCGGAGGCGCGCAGGGCCGCCGACGGGATCTCGATCATCACACCCGCCGACGGCAGCCCCGCCGCGTCGCAGACGTCGGCGAACCAGGCGGCCTCCTCGGCGGTGGCCACCATCGGCGCCATCACCTGGAGCCTCGCCGACGAACGGGAGGCCGCCGCGGCCAGCGCGGCGAGCTGGGTGTCCATGATCTCCGGGTGCGTCCTGAACAGCCGCACCCCGCGCTCCCCCAGCGCCGGGTTGGGCTCGTGCGCTCCGGGCGGCAGGAAGGCGAGGGGCTTGTCTGCTCCCGCGTCGAGGGTCCGCACGACCACCCCGCTCCCGGGGAAGGCGTCCAGCACCTCCAGGTAGGCGGCCTCCTGCTCCTGCGCGGAGGGCGCCTCGGCCCGGTCGAGGAAGAGGAACTCGGTCCGGTAGAGCCCGACCCCCTCGGCCCCGTGCTCCAGCGCGGCGGCCACGTCGCGCGGCCCGCCGATGTTGGCGAGCAGCGGCACGGCGTGCCCGTCGGCGGTCCTGCCCGGCCCCTTCGCGGATGCCTGTCCCGCCTTTCGCGCGGCGGCGGCCTCGCGTGCCCGCAGAACCTCGTCGTCGGAGGGCGCGGGCCGTACGAGACCCGACGCCCCGTCGACCAGCACCGGCGTCCCCGGGGTGATCGAGGTCGCCCCCTGGCAGGCCACCACGGCCGGCAGCCCCAGGGCGCGGGCGAGGATCGCGGTGTGACCTGTGGGTCCGCCCTGCTCGGTGACGAAGGCCGCCACCACGTCGGGAGACAGCAGCGCCGTGTCGGCGGGCGCCAGGTCACGGGCGACGAGGACGTACGGCTGCCCGGTGCCCAGGGGCACGCCGGGCACGGGCCTGCCCTCGATCACCGCGACGACACGGTCCCTGATGTCGTCCAGGTCCGCGACGCGCTCGCCGAGGTATCCCCCGGCCGCGGCGAGCAGGTCGCGGTAGTGGCCGAACGCCTCGTAGACCGCGCGGGCCGCGGAGACGCCCGCCTCGACCCGCCTCGCCACCCCGTCGGCCAGACCGGGGTCGCGAGCCATCATGGCCTGCGCCTGGAGGATCTCCATCGCCTCGCCGCCGGCGCGGATCCCCCGCTCCTCCAGGTCGGCGGCGACCCGCTCCAGCGCCCGCCCCGCCTCGGCCAACTCCGCCTCGGCGTCCCCGCCGTGCCGGGAGCCCGGGTCAGGGACGGCCACCTCGTACGCGAGCACGTGGGCGGGGCCGACACCGACCCCGGGGCTGACACCCACCCCGGTGAGTGTGCTCACGGCGCCGACGCGATGTCGGCCAGCCGGTCGACGAGCTCGTCGGCCCCCTCGCCCTCCGCCCTGATCACCACGGTGTCGCCCTCCCTGACGTCGAGCGAGAGAACCCCCAGGATGCTCTTGGCGTTCACCGGCTCACCGCCCCCCTTGGCGACGGTGACGTCCAGGGACGCCTTGGCGGCCGTCTGCACGAACGTCGCGGCGGGCCTGGCGTGCAGGCCGACCTCCGACTTGACGATGACTTGGCGCTCGGCCACGTATTCCTCCCGTGAGTCCGCTCGCGGTCTAGACCGCGAGATCATTGGGCGACAGGGGCCAGGCGACCCCCGTCAGGTCGGTGACCACAAGATCGGCTCCGGTGAGCTCCGTGCCCGCGTGCGTGGTCGCTATGCCCACGCACGCCATGCCCGCCGCCTTCGCCGCCGTGATCCCGGCAATGGAATCCTCGAACGCCACACAGTGTGCCGGATCGACCGACAGACGTGCGGCGGCGAGGAGGAATCCCTCGGGGTCGGGCTTGCCCAGGGTCACGTCGTGGGCGGACACGATCGTCTCCAGCAGGTCACGGACGCCGATCTGCGCGAGCCGTTCCTCCGCCCAGTCACGGGTGGCGGAGGTGACGACCGCGACCGGCGAACCGTGCGCCGCGACCCTGCGGACCAGCTCGGCGGCGCCGGGCACCGGCACGATGTCGGGCAGGCCGGGATGGTCGTGGAAGGAGAAGACCTCCTCGATCAGGTCGTCGATCCGCTTGCCGGGGAAGAGATGGGCGCGTTCCGTCAGGACGTCGCGCCCACGCCGTCCCATGAATCCGCGCAGCACGATCTCGTCGTGGACCACCCCGTGGCTGTCGAGCAGCATCGACCACATGGCCATGCTCCGCCGCTCGGTATTGATCAGCGTTCCGTCGAGGTCGAAGAGCGCCGCCTTGGCGGGCGGTCTCGCTGTCGTCGCCACTTCTCGTCCCCACTCTCGGCTCCGCGGCCGGTGTCTCACGGCCGGTGTCTCGTGGTCGCTTCCCGCGAGCTCTCAGATCGGATCGTCCCACTCGAAAAGCTCGTCCCCCGCGGCGACGGCCCCCGCGGCGAGGCCGGTGACGGTGTTCGCGACGGCGTCGAGCGCCACGACCGGGCAGATCGGGCAGCGCCCGCCCGCTTCGATCCCGGCCGGATCCCACGCCACCACCGGTTGCCCCGCGCTCACCCGGTCACCCTCGGCGGCGAGTATCTCGAAGCCCTCGCCCCTGAGCTCGACCGTGTCGATGCCGAGGTGGACGAGGACCCCCCTGCCGTCGTCGCCGACGACCACGAACGCGTGCGGGTGCAGCTTGACGATGGTGCCCGCGATGGGAGAGAGCACCCTGCCGGGCACCCTGGTCGGCTCGATCGCCACACCGGGCCCGACCAGCCCTTCGGAGAAGACCGGGTCGGGCACCGAGCCGAGCCTCACGGCCACCCCCGCGACCGGTGCCAGAACTGTGGTCACCGTCCCCCCCTCGGCATGCCGCCGCCCGCGAGGGCGGCCCATCGGTGCCCCGGCCGCCCGCGTCGTCCGGGCACGCCCCCGCCGCGAGAGCGTCCTCCCCTGCCCTGATCGGCCCATGCCCGTGTCGGTCGCGTTCAGCCGATGATGTCCTCGATGTCACTGGCGATCGTGTCGGCCTCGGGCCCCACCACCACCTGGACGACGTTGCCCGCCGCCATCACACCGTGCGCGCCGGCCGCCCGCAGGGCTGCCTGGTCGACCCTGGAGGCGTCGCGCACCTCGGTGCGGAGCCGGGTGATGCACGGTTCGATCTCGATGATGTTGCTCGCCCCACCGAGTCCAGCGATGATCGCGTCGGCGTCGGCCACCATGTCGCCCTCCAGATGTGATCACCCTGTCTCCAAGGCTATGACCAGGCTAAAGGACATGTCACGATCAGCCGGTCTGAGTCACCTTGTTGAGACCTCGGGGGGCGTCGGGGTCGATCCCGAGCCTGCGTGCGAGCGCCTCGGTGAGCAGCTGACCTGGGACGATGAGGCCCATCGGTGCGACCCATTCGGGAAGGTCGGGACCGTTCAGCGCGGCGGTGGCGACCGAGGAGAGCGCGGTGCCGCCGCCGACCGTGTACGCCGAGGCGCCCGCGCCGGTCACCCGCTCCGCGAGCGCCACGGTGCCCGCCAGGGTCGGGCCTTCGCCCGCCGCGACCAGGATGGCCGGGGTATCGGAGTCGACCACGGCGATCGGCCCGTGCAGCAGGTCGGCGTACGACAGGCCCATGGCGTGCAGGTAGCAGGCCTCCTTGAGCTTGAGCGCCACCTCCAGCGCGGTGGAGAAGGCCAGTCCCCTGCCGGAGACCACGACGCCCGGCTTGTCGGCCAGGCCCTCGACGATCGCCTCCAGGTCGCCAGGGTCGCCGATCAGCTTCTCGACCGCGTCCGGCACCCGCCGCAGGTCGGCGGCGTCGACGTCCGCGCCGAGCCCGAGGGCGAGCACGGCGAGCGCGGCGAGCGCGGTGGTGTAGGTCTTGGTGGCGGGGACGGCCTTCTCCTCGCCCGCGACCGTGCACAGGGCGAGGTCGGCGGCCTGGGCGAGGGGAGTCCGCTCGCCGCCGTTGGTGATGGCGACGGTCCTGGCGCCGCAGTCCTTCGCCCAGGCGAGGGTCTCGACGATCTCCTCGGTCCTGCCCGACTGTGAGAGGGCGACGGCCAGCACACCGTCGAGGTCCAGCCTGCGCCGGTAGGTCGTGGCGATCGAGGGAGCGGCGAGCGTGGAGAGCCTGCCCGTGTGCGTCTCGGCGAGATAGCGGCCGTAGACCGCGGCGTTGTCGGAGGTGCCGCGGGCGATGAACAGCAGCTGGCGGGTCTGCCCGGCGAGCCGCTCCACCTCCCCGACCCTGGGAAGAAGGGCGTCGAGCGTGGCTCGCAGCGCGGCGGGCTGCTCGGCGATCTCGCTGCGCATTTTGGTCGTCATCTCGCGCTCATCCTTCGGTTCGGACGGACGGACGAGACCGGGGCGTTACCGATCCGTCTCCGGTCCGTACGTTGACACCCTTTTCCGGCCTGTGGTCTAGTCCGGACTAGACCAGTACGAACCATAACTCATGAGACATCTCAGATCGAGGGGGAAGGATCCTGTGGCCCGGATCGATCCGGACAGCCCGGTGCCCAAATACTTCCAGCTCCGGGAGATCCTGCTCGATCTCATCGAGAACAACGAGCTGGCGATCGGCACGGCGATCCCGTCGGAACGCGAGCTCTGCCAGCGCTTCGGGCTGTCCCGCATGACCGTGCGGCAGGCCGTGGACCACCTCGTCTCCGAGGGCAGGCTGCAGCGAGTGGCGGGCAAGGGCACCTTCGTGGCCCGCCCCAAGATCGAGATGTCCCTGCGGCTCACCTCCTTCAGCGACGAGATGCGCGCCAGGGGCATGGAACCCGGCTCGCGCGACCTGGACCGGCGGGTGGTCAGGGCGAGCGCGCACCTGGCGAGGGAACTCGGCATCCAGCCGGGCGACGAGGTTCACTTCATCGAGCGGCTGCGGACCGCGGCCGACGAGCCCATGTGCATCGAGCGGGCCCACATCCCCGTCTCCCTCGCGCCCGACCTGGGCACCCACGACCTGACGGGCCGCTCCCTCTACGCCCTTCTGGAGACCCGCTACGGCCTGGTGCTCGACGCCGGAGAGCTCACCATCGACGGTGGCATCGCCGATCCCGGTGACGCCGACCTGCTGAAGCTGCCGCGCGGCGGGGCCGTGCTGCTGCTCCAGCGGCGCTCCTTCGCGGGGGGAGTCTGCGCCGAACTCGGGGTGTCCACCTATCGCGCCGACCGCTACCAGCTCCGTACGATCCTGGAGACACCGACCCGCCGCGCCTGACCCCGCCCTCCTCCCTTTCACCCCCTGGAGGAAAGCCCGTTGACTTCCTCCCCACGGCCGAAGACGGGGTCTCCGCGCTGAAAGGATTCCGATGAGTCCCCTCTCGGCGGACGCGGGCCCGCCCGCCGCCCACTCGCCCGGGTCCGCGGCGATGAGCGTGCTCCAGCGCCTGGGACGGTCCCTGATGCTGCCGATCGCGGTGCTGCCGGCCGCGGGCCTGCTGTTCAGGCTCGGGCAGGACGACCTCCTCGGCCGGACCGACAGCGCGCCGCTCGACGATGTGGCCCGTGTCGTCGGCACCGCGGGCGGCGCCCTGTTCGACAACCTGCCCATCCTGTTCGCGATCGGCGTCGCCATCGGGTTCGCCCGCAAGGCCGACGGCTCCACCGCCCTGGCGGCACTCGTCGGCTACCTGGTCTTCCACGCCGTCAGCATGAACATGTTCTTCATCCTCTTCGACGCCGACCTGAGGGGGACCATCACCACGGAGGTGTTCGACAGGAGCGACCCCGGCGTCCCCGACACGGTCCTGAACCTCGGCGCGCAGAACCCGACCCGGGTGCTCGGGGGCATCGTCATGGGCCTGGTCTCGGCCCTGCTCTGGCAGCGCTACCACCGCACCAGGCTGCCGACCTGGCTCGCCTTCTTCGGCGGGCGCCGCCTGGTGCCGATCCTCACCGCCTTCGCCGGGCTCGTGATCGGCGTGCTCTTCGGCTTCGTCTGGCCGTTGCTGGGCGGCTGGGTCCGCGCCTCGGGGACCTGGCTCGCCTCCAACAGCGAGCTCGGCGCCGGGATCTACGGCATGATCAACCGCGCCCTGCTCCCCCTCGGCATGCACCACATCGTCAACAACGTGATCTGGACCCAGGTACCCGAGTGCGTGGTCGACGGCAAGAAGCTCGCCGGGGACCTGATCTGCTTCAACAACGGCGCCGTCGGCTACGGCGGCTTCGAGGCCGGCTTCTACCCGGTCCTCATGTTCGGCCTGCCCGCCGCCGCGATCGCCATCTGGCGGGCCGCGCCACCGCACCGCCGCACCGCGGTCGGCTCGATCATGATCTCCGCGGCGCTCACCGCGTTCCTCACCGGGATCACCGAGCCGATCGAGTTCGCCTTCATCTTCGTGGCGCCGGTCCTGTTCGTGATCCACATCGTGCTGACCGGCATCTCCATGGCCGTCGCCTCCGCCTTGGGCGCCAAGCTCGCCTTCGGCTTCTCCTCCGGGCTGATCGACCTCGGCCTGTACGGGACCGCGCCCAACGCCCGGGGGATACCGATCATCATCGTGATGGGACTGTGCTACGCGGTGATCTACTACACCGTGTTCGGTTTCCTGATCAGAAGGCTGAACATCATGACCCCCGGCCGCGAGCCCGAGCCCGATGTCGACTCCGGGGAGTCCTCCGCCACGGCGCGGGAAGGCGCGGACGACGGCCAGGCGGGAGAGAGCACGGACACCGGCCGGGCGCGAAGCCGAGCGGACGGCGGCCGGGCGCAGGAGAACGCGGACACCGGCCGAGCTCGGAAGGACACGGAGACCGGCCGGGCTCGGAAGGACACGGAGACCGGCCGGGCTCGGAAGGACACGGAGACCGGGCCGCCCCTGTCCTGAGGCCGGGTGGTTTCGGCCGTCCATCGGAGATCACGGCTCTGGCCACAATCCGCCTCCTCGCGGGAGACGACCGCTCCAACCTGAGGCGACCTTCTCCGCCCAACAGGGCGAAGCGACCGCGGTTTCCGGAAAGTTGGCGGGCCGCGTATCTGGGCAGCGGGCCGGAAACTCCCTGATGTGTTAATTTCTCCGCCCCCGGACGAGCACAATCGGAGCCCTCATGTCGCCCCCACGACGCCCGGCAGCACTCCCCAGGATCGCCCCCTCCCCCGCCGCCGAACCGCCCTACGACGACGACCGCCCCGGCGGGAACACCCCGGCCATACCGCCGTACGTGCAGGGCACCCTCGCTCTCGCCCTCGATCCCCGAGAGCCCGGCCCCTCGGCAGGGAAACCGCTGGTCTGGGGCCCGCCAGGCGCGATCCCCGACGAGCGGAGGCTGCGGGCCCTCGCACAGGCCATCGCCGAGATCCTGTCCGGCAGGCGCCCCCCGGCGAGCGTCTTCAGTCACCTGACCGGCAGGGTCCAGGCCGAGCTGACCAGAAGCGGGAAGGTCATCGACAGCGCGCGCCCTCCCCGGGTCGGCAGGGTCCACGTCTCCCAGCCGGAGGACGGGGTCGTGGAGATGTGCGTCGTGATCGACTGCGGCGACCGCTCGCGCGTCCTGGCGCTGAGGCTGGAACGCAGGGGCGTGCGCTGGCTGTGCACCGAGTTCGAGACGGCCCCCGACCGCGTCCCGCGTCGGAGTCCGTGAAGCCGCGACGCTGCGCACAAGGGTGTCCGGACACGCCGGAGGGCCCGCACCGTGGCGGTGCGGGCCCTCCGGCGACGGTCAGACCTCGACGTGCTTGGGGTCGCCGTGGCAGCGCTTGTACTTCTTGCCCGAACCGCAGGGGCACGGGGCGTTGCGCTCCACGTTGCCGTACGCGTCACGCTGCGCCTTGCTGCTGACCCGGGTGTGCTCCACCTCGCCGCTCTCACCGGGAGCCGTGTACTCCAGCTCGGCGGGACGCTGCGGGCCGCGCAGGCCACGGGCGATGATCGAGCGGGTCTCCGCGAGCGCGGCGTCCTCGGAGTGGTCGTGCTCCTCGACGATCGGGTTGCTCTGGACCTCGACCTCAAGGTTGAACAGGTAGCCGACCGACTCCTCCTTGATGCCCTCAAGCATCTGGGAGAACATCTCGAAGCCCTCGCGCTGATACTCGATCAGCGGGTCGCGCTGGGCCATCGCCCGCAGGCCGATGCCCTCCTGGAGGTAGTCCATCTCATAGAGGTGCTCGCGCCACTTGCGGTCGAGGACCGACAGGATGACGCGGCGCTCCAGCACCCGCATCGCCTCCGGGTCCATGGCCTGGGCGTTGATCTCCTCTTCGCGACGGTCGTAGGCGGCCATCGCGTCGGCCTTGATCCGCTCTTCGAGGAACTGGGCGGTCAGCTCCTCGCGTCCCCCGGCCTCCTCGACGATCTGGTCGGCGGTGATGGTGATGGGGTACAGCTGGCCGAGGGCCTTCCACAGCTTGTCGAGGTCCCACTCCTCGGCGAAACCCTCGCCGGTGGCGCCCGCGATGTACTCGTCGATCACGTCGTTGACGAAGCCGCGGATCTGCTCGTGCAGGTCCGCGCCCTCCAGCACCCGGTGGCGCTCGGCGTAGATCACCTTGCGCTGCCGGTTCATGACCTCGTCGTACTTCAGAACGTTCTTGCGGATCTCGAAGTTCTGCTGCTCGACCTGGTGCTGGGCGGAGGCGATGGCCTTGGAGACGATGCCGGACTCGATCGGGACGTCGTCGGGGATGTTGAGACGCGTCATGATCATCTCGACCCTCGCCGAGTTGAACAGGCGCATGAGGTCGTCTTCGAGCGAGAGGTAGAAGCGCGACTCGCCCGGGTCGCCCTGACGGCCGGAACGGCCGCGGAGCTGGTTGTCGATGCGCCGCGACTCGTGCCGCTCGGTGCCCAGGACGTAGAGGCCGCCGAGCTCGGTGACCTCGTCGTGCTCGGCCTGCACGGCCGCCCTGGCCTTCTCCAGCGCCTCGCCCCAGGCCTTGTCGTACTCCTCCGGGGTCTCGACCGGGTCGAGGCCGCGGTTGCGCAGCTCCAGGTCGGCGCGGAAGTCGGGGTTGCCGCCGAGCATGATGTCGGTGCCTCGACCGGCCATGTTGGTCGCCACGGTGACGGCGTGCTTGCGGCCCGCCTCGGCGATGATCGCCGCCTCACGGGCGTGGTTCTTGGCGTTGAGGACCTCGTGCTTGACGCCCTTGCGCTTGAGCTCCTTGGCGAGGCGCTCGGACTTGGCGACGCTCGTGGTGCCGACCAGGACCGGCTGGCCCCTCTCGTAGCGCTCCTTGATGTCCTCGACGGCGGCGAGGAACTTGGCGTCCTCGGTCTTGTAGACCACGTCGGCCTGGTCCTTGCGGATCATCGGCCGGTTCGTCGGGATCGGGACGACGCCGAGCTTGTAGGTCTGGTGGAACTCGTTGGCCTCGGTCGCCGCGGTGCCGGTCATGCCGGAGAGCGTCTCGTAGAGGCGGAAGTAGTTCTGCAGCGTGATCGTGGCGAGAGTCTGGTTCTCGTCCTTGATCTTGACGCCTTCCTTCGCCTCGATGGCCTGGTGCATGCCCTCGTTGTAGCGGCGGCCGTGCAGGACTCGACCGGTGAACTCGTCGACGATCAGGACCTCGCCGTCGACGACGATGTAGTCCTTGTCCTTCTTGTAGAGCTCCTTGGCCTTCAACGCGTTGTTGAGGAAGCCGACCAGGTGGGTGTGCTCGGGCTTGTAGAGGTTCTCGATGCCGAGCCAGTCCTCGACCTTCTCCACGCCGGACTCGAAGATGCCGACCGTGCGCTTCTTCTCGTCGACGGCGTAGTCGCCGGTGTTCTCCTCGCCGTCCTTGCCCTCGACGCCACGGCGGAGCCGGGGGACGATCTTGGCGAACTCGGCGTACCACTTGCCGGACTGCTCGCCGGGACCGGAGATGATCAGCGGCGTCCTGGCCTCGTCGATGAGGATCGAGTCGACCTCGTCGACGACGGCGAAGTGGTGGCCGCGCTGGACGCACTCCTCGAGCGACCACGCCATGTTGTCGCGCAGGTAGTCGAAGCCGAACTCGTTGTTCGTGCCGTAGGTGATGTCGGCGTTGTACTGCTTGCGACGCTCGTCGGCCGGCATGTTGGCCAGGATCACGCCGACTTCGAGACCGAGGAAGCGGTGGATCCGGCCCATCTCGTCGCCGTCACGCTTGGCCAGGTAGTCGTTGACCGTGATGACATGGACGCCCTTGCCCGAAATGGCGTTGAGGTAGGTGGGCAGCGTACAGGTGAGGGTCTTGCCCTCACCGGTGCGCATCTCCGAGATGTTGCCCATGTGCAGGTTGGCCCCGCCCATGAGCTGCACGTCGAAGTGACGCTTGCCCAGCACCCGCCTGGATGCCTCCCGAACCGTGGCGAATGCCTCGGGAAGCAGGTCGTCGAGGGACTCGCCCTCGGCGTAGCGCTGTTTGTAGTCGTCGGTGAGCGCGCGCAACTCGGCGTCGGTCAAGCTCGTGAAGTCGTCTTCGATGGAGTTGACCTGGTCGGCGATCCGCTTGAGCTTACGCAGAAGCTTGCCTTCGCCGGCGCGAAGAATTCTATCGAGAAAGGCTGGCACTTTAGGTAAAGCTCCTCGCAGGTCTTCCGCGGCCGGACCGGCCCGGCTGAGGACGAGACATGGTTCTCCGCTGCCATCGTAGGCGGTTCCGCCACCAGACACAGCCACCCTCAAAGACGCTCTTGTGGCCCTTGGAGTTCCTTGCCCGCTTCTTTGAGAGAGTACGACCAGCCTCATAGGGTATGCCGCTCTTTGTCGTGTCCGCGAGGAATTCACGCGGGCGTGTCGCCGTACCTGGGAGGAGGAATCGTGATGACGGAGGACACACGTCCGGCAAGTGGCGGGACCCACGAGGGGCAGGGGGGCGACGGCGGTCCCGCGCTCTCCGAGGGCTCGGGGAGCCACGGAGGAAAGGCGTCGTCCTGGCTCGCGGTGACCGTGATCCTGCTGGGCTTCGCCATCGCGGGGATCGCCCTCTGCCTGGGCCCGAACTGGTTCGTCTTCTGGATGGGCACGGCGGTCTGCGCCATGGGCGGCGTTCTCACCCTGGTCTTCGGCGTTTTCCAGGACATCGTCGTCGAGGCCCCCCGCAAGATGAGCGAGACGGGCCGGAGCATCCTGGGCTGACCGCCCGGCGGGGCGGCCCCGGCCCGCCCCGGACGCGACCCCCTGACACCGGCATGGCCTTTTTGTCGATGTCAGCCGCTAGCCTCTGCCCACGACGTGTTGTCTCCCCCTGGGGCGGTCATGCAGCTCTCCCTTTCCTCCGACGAGGCCCGCCGTGTCATCCTGCGCGCCCAGGGGTTCCTGGGCGCCGAGTCCCGGCGAGGCGGCGCCCCCGCGACCCTGCGCCGCCTCGGCGCCGTCCAGCTCGACACGATCTCCGTGCTGGCCCGTTCCCACGAGCTGGTCGCGTACGCCCGCCTCGGCGCCGTCGGCAGGCAGGAGGTCGAGCGGGCCTACTGGGACGAGCCCGCGCGGGCCTTCGAATACTGGTGTCACGCCGCCTGCATCCTGCCGATCGGCGACTGGGCGCTGTACGCCTTCAGGCGCAGACACTTCCGCGCCAGGAGGTATCGCTGGCACGAGGTCCCCGACAACGTCGACAAGGTGCTGAACCTCGTCCGTGACAGTGGCCCTGTCACCACGACCGACATCGGCGGCGCCAAGAAGGGCGGACCGTGGTGGGACTGGTCGGACTCCAAGATCGCCATTGAGTGGCTGCTCGACATCGGCGAGGTCGTCTGCACGCGCAGGGTGGGCTGGCGTCGCGTCTACGACCTGGCGGAGCGCGCGGTCCCCGCGGACCTGCTGGCCGAGGAGTTGTCCGACGCCGAGTGCGTCACCCGCCTCGCCGGGATCGCCGGGACCGCGCTCGGCGTGGCCACCCGCGCCGACCTCGTCGACTTCCTGCGGCTGAAGGCCCCCGAGGCGCGGCTGCTCGACGCGTGCCTGATCGACGGTTCCACCGGGCTGGTGCCCGTCCGCGTCGCCGGGTGGCCCGAGCGGTCCGCCGACGCCTGGGCCGACCCCGCCGCGCTGGAGACCGAGCCCAGGGGCCGTCACCGCACGACCCCGCTCTCCCCCTTCGACTCCCTGGTCTGGGATCGCGCCCGCACCGCCCGCGTGTTCGGCTTCAACCACCGTCTTGAGGCATACGTGCCCAAGGAGAAGCGTGTCCACGGTTACTTCACGATGCCGGTCCTGGCCGGAGGCCGGCTGATCGGGCGGATCGACCCGGCCCGCGAGGGGTCCACGCTGGTGGTCCGTCAGGTGAGCCTCGAACCCGATGTCACACCGGCCAGGGGGGCCGCCTCGCTCGCCGGCGCGCTCTGGGAGGCCGCGAGCTGGGTCGGCTGCGAGGCCGTCCGGGTCGAGCGCGTCGATCCTCTCCTCGCCGGCCCCCTTCAGGACGCCCTGAAGGAAGGCGCCCGGGGCTGAGCACGGCGGCCTGACGGTCGTGGCCCGCGAACGTGGCACCGGGGACCGGGCGCGGTGACCGCCGGGCGGTCACCGCACCGCGCACATGTCAGGTGATCTCAAGCATCCGTTCGCGGACCGCGTAGACCACCGCCTCCATCCTGGAGTGGAGCTGAAGCTTGTCCAGGATGTTTCTGACGTGGTTCTTCACGGTGTTCTCCGAGATGAACAGCTGCTTGGCGATCTCGCGGTTGTTCATGCCCTTCGCGACGAGACGGAGCACCTCCATCTCTCGTTCGGTCAGGCGCGGAACGGGGAGCTGCGGAGGGCGCTCGGCCTCCTTACGGCTCATGTTGGCGAACTCGCTGATGAGTTTGGCGGCCATCGCCGGGTTGATCAGCGACTGTCCCTCGTGGACGCCGCGAACGGCCTCCGGGACCTCGTCGAGTTGGACGTTCTTCAGCAGATAGCCGGTGGCACCCGCCTTGATCGCCTCGAAGAGATCCTCCTCCTCGTCACTCACCGTCAACATGATGATCCGTGTGCTCGGCACCGAGGCCTTGATCTCGCGAGTGGCCTCGATACCGCTCCTCCGGGGCATCCGGACGTCCATGAGCATGACATCCGGGGTGAGGCGGTCGGCGAGTTCGACCGCCTCCTGCCCGTCGCTCGCCTCGCCGACAACCTCGATGTCCGTCTCCGCGGCCAGCGCCATCTCCAGACTGCGGCGGATCAGCGCGTGATCGTCAACGATCAGCACGCGGATCGGTTCGCCGTGTCCGGTCGGGCCGGTTGCGTCGTCGGGTTCCGTCACGCCTCCTCCTCGGGGGGCCAGAGCCGGTGGACCGCCATGATGACACGGGTTTCATGGTCCTCGGTTGGTCGGAGAGGATCTTCGAACGCGTTCTTCAGGGCTCAACGAGCCGCAGCACGCCGTAGTTGTACCCCTGGCGGAGGTATACGACGCTCGGCTGCCCGCTCTCCTTGTCACGGAAGAGATAGAAATCGTGTCCCACCAGTTCCATCTCGAGAAGAGCCTGGTCGACGGTCATCGGATCGGCCTCGTGGAACTTCTCCCTGACCATCAGCGGACCGTCCCCGTCCATCTGGATCGGGATGATGCTCTTGTCCTCCACGACGTCGGCCTCGCCCTTGGGCTCGGCCGATGGCTGCCCGGTGAACAGATGGGCCGGCGCGGTGTCGAAGGATTCGGCGAGCGCGGTGGCCGTCAGCTCGGCGACCGAGGGCGGGCAGTGGTTGCCGTGATGGACCTTCCTGCGGTCGGCGAGCCGCCGCAGCCGTCCTTCGAGCTTGCCGAGTGCGATGTCAAGGGCGGCGAATCGGTCGTCGGCCGAAGCCTCCGCCCGCACGGCGGGACCACGTGAGTGAATGGTGAGCTCGACGCGCTCTCGCTGGTCGACGATGCGGGGATTACTTTCCTTGGACACCTCCACGTCAACGCGGATGAGCTTGTGATCCAAACGCTCGATCCTGGCCAGCTTGGTATTCACGTGGTCGCGGAATCGGTCACTCACTCCGGTGTGCCGACCCTTGACGATGATCTCCATGCACAGCCCCCCTTCGAACCTCGACGGTGGTATTACGACACCCGCTCGGCCGACCTGGTCTTCGTCCCCACATCCGCCTGCTGAGGGTTTCGCAGCTCTTTGCCACTACATGCCCTTCTCCTCTGGCAAGGAACATCTGGCTCCCTGGGAAGGCAGGACTTACCTCTAAGCCGCACCGTGATCGATCGACGAGAAGTCGTCTTACGTGGACCGTTTCGCCTGCGGCTGGCATCGGCTAGCCGGGCCGGCCTCCTCGCGGAGGTCGGTCCGGTGCAACCACGGACCCGAGCGGGTGCCATGGTCAGACGCTATCCGTATCCCGGCCGAATGTCAGCCTGGCGGTCGACCTGAGGATCACTTTGTGTAATCCAGGATCGGCCGACCGGCCCCAGAACTCCCGCTCCCGAGGGGATGACGGCGGCAGCGGCGAAGGTCTTCCACGTTCTTGAGCAGTCGGGAAGGCGTCGCCGGGACAGTGAGGTGTGGCGCCGGGGTGACCCCGAAATCGGGCCACCGTCTCACTCCGCGTCACGGTCCGTCACGGTCGATCGGCTCTGGACCTCCGGCGTGTCGCGGCGACGGTGGCGGCGAGGGAGGGCGTGACCCCCGCCTCGCGCATCGCCCTGGCCGCCTCCGCGAGCGTCGCACCGGTGGTGACGACGTCGTCGACCAGCACAATCACCTCTGCGCCGCCCCAGGAGCGCGGCACAGGCGCGTTGCGACCGGTCGTGACCGTGAAGGCGGCGGAGAGGTTGGCGGCCCGCTGGAGGGAACTCAGCCCCGCTTGGTCGGCGACGCGGCGGCGCTGGGCGAGCACCCTCGCCACGCTCGCGGGCCAGCCGGCCTCGCGGAGGTAACCGGCCGCCAGCGTCGCGAGCCGGGTCATCGGGTCGTGCCCCCGGCGTCTCAGGACCGGGCCGGCGCTGGGCACCGGCACCAGCAGCACCGGCCGCTCACCGGCCGCCGTCGCGACCGCGAGGGCGAGGGCGCCGGCCAGCGGAGGGGCGAGGGCCGTGCGGCCGCGCTCCTTGTAGGCGATGATCGCCCGCCGCACGGCGGGGGTGTATTCGGCCGCCGACCAGCACTCGGGCAGGCCCGGCGGAACGGGGTCCGGCATCCGGAGGGCGGGCGCCCCGTGCAGCTCCTTCGCGCAGCGGGGACAGACGAGGGCGCCCAGCGCGTCGCATCCGGCGCAGCGGGGCGGCAGGATCAGGTCGAGCATGGCGGTCGTCACGAATCCAAGGTCGCATACGGCACCGACAAAAAAGCCCAGCCCAGAGTACGGGAGGGGGGTTCGGTCCCCCGCGGCGGGCGATGGCCCGCCCCGGCCGGGACCGTGACGGCCCGCCCGGGAGAACGGCTCACCCCGGGGCGAGGCCGCATACGCCGTACACCCCCACGACCACCGCCCTCACCGCGCGAGTCGGGCAGGGACCGCACCGCGGGAAGCCGCGGGGAGGCCGACTCCTGAGGAGGGGGCCGCTCAGCTCAGGGGGAAGGCGGGGAAGGCCGGGCCGTCCTCCGTGAAGTCCGTGGTCCCGCTCTCGTTCTTGACCAGCGACTCCCATCGGGTGGAGTTCCAGAACAGGACCTGCCGGGCCCCCTGCTCGTCCCTGGCCCCGGCGAGCAGGGTGCTGTCCAGGGCGGTGATGCTCTCGATCCGCGAGTCGAAGGGCAGGGACTTGGGCTCGGCGGAGACCGAGGCCTCAAGCAGCTCCGACTTGCCGGTGAGCGCGTACAGGGTCTTGCCGTCCTTCCAGGCGATGTCCTTGATCGTCCGGTTGCCGTCGGCGTTGACCACGGTCTGGAGGTTGGTGACGCGGGTTTTCTCCCGGCCCCCGATGATGGTGCCGACCTGGACCTGCTCGCCCAGTCCGTCCTTGACGACCACGGCGACGTGCACGCCGTCCCGCGCGACCTTGAGCGACTTGATGTACAACGTCTCCAGGTCCGGGGCCGACACCCGGTACCGGTGCTTGTTGTCGCCGTCGTGCCGGGTGATGACCGAGGCGTGGTCGTTGGGCCGGTCGACCGTCCAGAGCGTGTTGTAGCGGTCCCAGGCGGGCGGGGCGAGGGAGACCCCCGTGGCCCAGTCGCGCCACTCGCCGCCCGCGGCGAGCGGCGCGACGGAGACGCTCCTGCCGTCCCTGGAGAGCACCGCCACCTGCTGCACGGGCTGGCCACTGATCGCGGGGTGGGTCCCGGCCCCCCTCTGACCCGCCCTGCCCGGTACGGGCCGCCCGACGTTCTCCTTGTCCAGCAGCCGCAGCGCGCCGCCGGCGAGATAGAACGGGGAGACGGCGTCGGGGGTCGTCCAGGGGTCGAAGTTCGAATGTTCCTGAGCGTCGATCTGCAGGGGCGCGTCGGGATGGTACGACTCGCCGTTCACCGTGACCTCGAAGTTCCAGCCGCCCTTGGTGAGCGCGGCGAGCGTCGCGGCGAGCTGGGCCGACATCGGGCCGATCAGGTCGGAGTCCACCCGCCTGGTGAGGTCGACGACGACCCTGTTGTTCTCGATGGTGACGTCGATGAGCTCGGTGCCGGTGAAGGCGGTGCGCACCGCGTCCTTGAGGGAACTGCTCGGCCCTCTGATCAGCCGCTCGACCGTCGTCTTGGCGAAGTTGGCGGCCGGGTCGATCGGCACCCGTACCTGGTCGACCACCAGGCCCTTGCCCTGGGAGTCGAGGAAGTACAGGTCGACGGGCAGGTAGCCGCGGGCGACGTCGGCCTCGGACAGCAGGAGCCCGTCGGGGGCCGCGCTGATGCGCCACTCGCCGTTCCCGTCCTTGGCGAGCGTGAAGGACTGGTTCAGCGTGCCGCCACTCGGGCGGTACCGGCCATCCTGGTCGATGATCGCGGTTTTGCTGCCCTTGAGCGTTACCTGAGCCTGCTTGTCCTCGTCGCGGAGTGGCGCGAACTTCTCGTACGTGCCCTGCCGGTAGACCGTGACGCCGCTGCGCGGGTTCCACTTGGCGGCGAAGTCGTCGGCGAGGTATTCGCGGGCGACCTGGAAGTCCGGGTCGTCGAGGCTCGCCATCGCCGCGCGGAAGCCGGTGACGACATTTTCGGGCGACCAGCCGGCCTTCGGCGGCATCGCGATGACCCGCGCGTACGGGTCGCCCAGCGGGTTGCCCTTGCGCTCGTTGTCGACGGCGACGACGGACTTGCCTCCCGTGGGGATGACCGAACAGGCGCTCATCGCGTAGACGAGGGCGATCGCCAGGATCACCGTCACCGCGTTCCGCGCGCCTCCCGTCCTAGTCCGCATCGCGTCCCCCGTCGGCCGCCGCCGGTGACAGCACCGGCGTCATGTGCCCTCGCCACGTGCGCCGCATCTCCACCTCCGGGGGTACGAGCGGCAGTGGCGAGCCCCTCAGCACCGCTCCCGCCACCCTGGGCAGCGAGAGCCGGAACTGTGAGCCCTCCCCGTGCGAGCCCCACGCCTGCAGCCAGCCGCCGTGCAGGATGGCGTCCTCCCGGGAGATGGCGAGTCCCAGGCCCGTACCGCCGATCGTGCGCGCCCGGGACGGGTCGGCCCGCCAGAAACGGTCGAAGACGAGGTTCTCCTCACCGGGTCTCAGCCCCACCCCGTGGTCGCGTACGGCCACCGCCACCGCGTCCCTGTCGGCGGCGACCGAGACGACGATGTCGCGGCCCTCTCCGTGCTCGATCGCGTTGAACAGCAGGTTGCGCAGGATGCGCTCGACCCTGCGGCTGTCCATCTCCGCCATGCAGGGCTCACCGGGAAGGCGCAGGTCGAAGCGGGTGGAGTGGCGCTCGGCCAGCGCCTCGGAGTCGGCGACGGCGCGGAGCACCACGTCCCTGACGTCTACGGAGTCGACGTCGAGGTCGGCCGCGCCCGCGTCGTAGCGGCTGATCTCCAGAAGGTCGGCGAGCATCGCCTCGAACCGGTTGAGCTGGTTCTGCATCAGCTCGGCCGAGCGCGCGGCCATCGGGTCGAAGTCCTCGCGGGCGTCGAAGAGCAGGTCGGCCGCCATCCGCACGGTGGTCAGCGGGGTGCGCAGCTCGTGCGAGACGTCCGAGACGAACTGGCGCTGGACCTGGGAGAGCTCCTCCAGTTGGTGGATCTTCAGTGCCAGGTTGGCGGCCATCTCGTTGAAGGAGGCGGCCAGCCGGGCCAGGTCGTCCTCACCGCGCACCTTCAGCCGCTCGTCCAGGCGCCCGGCGGCGAGCCGTTCTGCGGCCTGCCTGGCCAGCCGCACCGGCGTGACGACCTGGCGGGTGACCAGGGAGGAGATCACGGCCAGCAGCAGCACGAGACCGGCCCCGACAAGGATGATCATCTGCTGCACCGAGGCGAGGGTCTGCTCCTCCTTGTCCAGCGGGATGAGGTGGTAGATCTCGTACGACGAGTCGAGGCGGGTGCCGATGATCATTCCGGGTACGGGCTGCTCCGGTTGCCCCTTGTAGTACAACGGGGTGTACCAGGTGCTGTCCTCGCCGGCCTCCTTCTTGAACAGCTCCTCGCGCTGCCTGGGCGGGATGCTGACGGGGTCGATGTCCGTGGTTCCGTAGAACGCCCCCGGCAGCGTCTCGTTACGGATGATCACCGAGTAGCGGCTGGCCGAGCCCGCGCGCCGCGCGAGCGCCTCCGTGGCCTGGCTGAGCGGGCTGCTTCCCACCGGCTGCAGCGCCTGGCCCGGCTCCGCGGCCTGCTTGGCGGCCTCGGCCGCCGGCTGGCTGAGATAACCGAGCACCGCGTTCCTGTCGGCCTGCGCCTCGCTCTTGGCCGCGCTCTCCCTGGTCTCCAGGGTGGTTCTGATGATCTGCTGCATCAGGAAGACGCCGAGCACGGCGACGACCACGATGGAGATGACCATCGTGCTGGTGACCACGCGCAGCTGGAGCGAGCGCCAGAAGACGCGTCGCGCCCGGCCTGCGACGCGCCGGACACGACGCCGCACACCCCGTAGCAGCTGGCGCGGGGTGCGACGGCGTTTCTTCTGTGCGGGAGGCATCTCGGGGGTCCGGGGGGAGGCGGCGGCTAGGCCGGTCCGGCCTTGTACCCGACGCCGCGGACCGTCACGACGATCTCGGGGTGCTCGGGATCCTTCTCGATCTTCGCCCGGAGCCGCTGGACGTGCACGTTGACCAGGCGGGTGTCGGCCGCGTGGCGGTAGCCCCAGACCTGTTCGAGCAGGACCTCGCGGGTGAAGACCTGGCGCGGCTTCCTGGCGAGGGCGACCAGCAGGTCAAACTCCAGCGGGGTGAGGTTGATGGTCTCCTCCTCCCGCTTCACCGAGTGCCCGGCGACGTCGATCGTGATGTCGCCGATCTGCAGGATCTCCGGCGTCGGCTCGTCGGTGCGGCGCAGCCGGGCGCGGACCCTGGCGACGAGTTCCTTGGGCTTGAAGGGCTTGACGATGTAGTCGTCGGCCCCCGACTCCAGCCCGAGCACCACGTCGATGGTGTCGCTCTTGGCGGTCAGCATGACGATCGGCACCCCGGACTCGGCCCTGATGCGGCGGCAGACGTCGATCCCGTCGGCCCCCGGCAGCATCAGGTCGAGCAGGACCAGGTCCGGCCGGGTGTCGCGGAACGCGTCGAGTGCCTTGTCGCCGTCGGAGACGAAGGAGGGTTCGAAGCCCTCTCCGCGCAGCACGATACCGAGCATCTCGGCGAGAGCCGCGTCGTCGTCGACGACCAGCACGCGTCCTTTCATGGCCCCTCATTCGGTTTACGCAGTTCGGGAGTTATCGTGATAAATGGGTCGATCATCGAAGATTACCCTCGCCCGTCTACTGGATGACACCTGCCGATGACGGGGCGTCCAACTGACGAATTTTAGGCGCACTCAACGTAAAACGCGCAGTTGCGCCCCCCACGGCCACCACCGGCCCGGTGACTGCGGACACCGGGCGGTGATGACCACGTTCACAGTCTGCGGTAAACCACGGTGTCTCGGCCATCCCTCCGGCATCTCCACCCTCCCGCGGAAGGGACGAAACGTTCCTCTGATCGCCCGATCACCACGGATGGTGTGTCCACATGCCAGGATTGGGATATGTCAGACGGTCACGACTCCAACCCCGGCGATCCCGGCACGCCCTCGGGCTGGGCGTCCAACCAACCTCCGCCGTACGGCAACGCCCAGGGGTCCCCGTGGACCGCCCCCGGCCCCGCGCCCGATCCTCCCGGGCCGCCGCAGGGGTCCCCCCAGGGACCCTGGCAGCCCCACGGCAAGGCGCCGTACCAGCAGCCGTACCAGCAGGGCCCCTACGGCCCGCCGCCGTACGGCGCGCACATGCCGCCTCCCGCGATGCGCCCCGGCATCATCCCGCTGCGCCCGCTCGGCCTGGGCGACATCCTCGACGGGGCGATCAAGCTGATGCGCTCCAACCCCAAGAGCGTCCTGGGCCTGTCGGCGATCGCCGCCGCGCTGGGCGCGATCCCCCTCGCGATCGGCCAGGTGGTCGCGCTCGACTCCCTCACCCCGATCCTGGAGAACCCGGACGCGGCCCCCGCCGAGGGGAGTTTCCTCTCCCAGTACGGCGGCACCCTGCTCTCCTACGCGATCCAGTTCGTCGCCGTGACGCTGCTCACCGGCATGATCACCCGCATCCTGGGCCGCGCGGTCTTCGGCGGCAAGATGACGGCCGGCGAGGCCTGGACGCTGACCCGAAGCCGGGTGCCCACGCTGTTCGGGATCGTCCTCGTCAACCTCGTGATCCTCTTCGTCCCGATGGCCATGATCATCGGTGTGTTCCTCGCGCTCGGCGCGGCGGAGGCCGGGGTCGGGGTGGTCGCGATCGTGGGCGTGGTGGCGGTGCTGGCCTACATCGCCTACGCCCTCTTCGTCACCACCCGGCTCGCGCTCGCCCCGGCGGCCGCGGTGCTGGAGCGACGCGGCGTCGTCGACTCGCTGCTCAGGTCCTGGCACCTCGTCTCCGGCGGCTTCTGGCGGACGCTCGGCATCGTGATCCTCACCCAGATCATCGCGTTCCTCGCCGCCCAGGTGCTCTCCCTGCCCTTCGTCATGGGCGGGAGCTTCTTCGCCCTCCTCGGTGAGGGCTCCAGCGGCGCGCGGGTCGCCGCCGCGATCCTCATCGCCGTGGGCGTCACCCTCGGCTCGATGATCACCTATCCGCTCCAGGCGGGGGTGAACGGCCTGCTCTACGCCGACCGCCGGATGCGCTCCGAGGCGTTCGATCTGGTCCTCCAGACCGCGGCGATCGAGCAGCGGCGGCAGGGCTGGGTCCACGCGTCGGCCGACGACCTGTGGGACCCCTCCATCACGCCCGCGGGTCCCGCGCGGCACGAGCCCCCCGGCCAGGGAGCCCCGTGGCCCCACTCCTGACGTCCCCCGTCGACATCGGGCGCGAGGAGGCGCGGCGCCAGGCGGTCCAGGAGCTGCTCAGGTCCGAGTACGCCAAGGAGTCCCTCGTCGACCGCCTCTGGCGCAACTTCGACCAGTTCCTCGGCGACCTGCTCGACCAGGAGTCCGCGGGCGCCGTCGGCAGCCTGGCGGCGCGGGCGGCCCTTCTCGTGATCGTGATCGGGATCGTCGTCGCGCTCCTCCTGGTCGCCCGCAGGACCGCCGGGGGCCGCGGCACCCGCGAGGGCGGGATCTTCGGCGACCGCCGCCTCACCGCCGCCGAGCACCGCCAGGCCGCCGAACGGCTGGCGGCGGAGGCCCGGTGGTCCGAGGCGGTCCGCGAACGGCTCCGGGCCGTCGCCCGCGACCTGGAGGACCGCGTGATCATCGACCACACGCCCGGCCGCACCGCCGACGAGCTCGCCGTGGAGGCGGGCCGGGCCCTGCCCGCGCTCGCCTCCGAACTCACCGCGGCGGCGCGGGTGTTCGACGACGTGACCTACGGCGAGGTGCCCGGCACGCCCGAGGCGTACGGGATCATGCGCGACCTCGACGAACGCCTGCGCACGGCCCGCCCCGCGCCCGCCGTACGGGCGGACGCGCCATGAGCCTGGCTCCACCCGGACAGACGGGATCGCCCCTCCCCGAGGGCACCGAGAACGCCGAGGACGCGACGCGGGCCTTGGGGCACACCGGGGCGCGAGGCACCGCGACGACCTCCGTCTCCCCGACCGCGGGCGGCCTCTGGCGCGGCGGCAGGGGGATCCTGCTGGTGGCGATCCTCGTGGTCGCCGTCGCCGCCGCCGGCGTGCTGCTCGGAGGCTCCGGCGGACCGGAAAGACCCCTGGACCCCGCCGGCACCTCGCTGTCGGGAGGCAAGGGCCTGGCCCGGCTGCTGCAGGCGCACGGCGTGCGGGTCACGCGCGTCACCTCGGCCGCGGAGGCCGCGTCGCTGGCCGGGCAGGCGGGCCCCGCGGGCAGCACCCTGCTGGTCAGCCAGGCCTACCCGCTCGACGAGGACGAGGCGAGGCAACTCGCCGCCGCGCCCTCGGACCTGCTGGTCGTGGGCGTACCCAGGCACCTGGACCTGCTCGCGCCCGGGGTGGCCCCGACGGGTGAGGCCCGGGTGCGGTCCCGCGAGCCCCGGTGCGCGCTGCCGGCCGCGACGAGGGCGGGCAGCGCCTACAGCGGCGGCGTGACGCTCACCCTGCCTGCCGGGGCGATCGGCTGCTACCCGGCGGCGGGGAAGCCCACCCTGGTCTCCCACACCGTGGAGGGCCAGACGGTCACCGTCACGGGTGACGCGCAGTTCATGACCAACCTGCGGCTCGCCGAGGACGGCAACGCCGCGCTGGCGACGAACCTCGCGGGCGGACGGCCCACCCTGCTCTGGCTGACACCTCCCGAGGCCGCCCCCCAGGCGGGCGACCGTAAGGCGAGTTTCTACGACCTGATCCCCGACGGGGTCAACTGGGCCGTGGGGCAGGTGTTCCTCGCGGTGCTGCTGCTCGCGTTCTGGCGGGGCCGCAGGCTCGGCCCCGTGGTGACCGAGCGGCTGCCCGTCGTCGTGCGGGCGGCCGAGACCGTCGAGGGACGTGCCAGGCTCTACAGGGCGCGGCGCACCCGCGACCGGGCCGCCGCGGCCCTGCGCGCGGGCTTCACCGACCGGGTCACCCCCCGCCTCGGGCTGCCCTCGGGGACCGGCCCCGACGCGCTGGTGAACGCGATCGCCGAGCGGACCGGCCAGGCGGCGTCGCACGTCGGCGCCGCCCTGTACGGACCTCCGCCGGTCGACGAGGCGGGGCTGGTAGCCCTCGCCGATTACATGGACATCTTGGAAAGGCAGGTCGGAAAGTCGTGACCACACCACCGGGGAACGACGGTCTCACCGAGGCGGCCTCCGTCGCCAGGACCGCGCCCGGCGCATCCGCCGTACCCGCCGCGCACAGCGCGGACCAGGCCAGAGAGGCGCTGGGAGCCCTGCGCGCCGAGGTCTCCAAGGCCGTCGTCGGGCAGGACGCCGTGGTCACCGGGCTGGTGATCGCGCTGCTCTGCCGGGGCCACGTGCTGCTCGAAGGCGTGCCCGGCGTCGCGAAGACCCTGCTCGTCAGGACACTGTCGGCGGCGCTCTCACTCGACTTCAAGCGGGTGCAGTTCACCCCCGACCTCATGCCGGGCGACATCACCGGCTCGCTGATCTACGACGCGAAGACGTCGGAGTTCGAGTTCCGCGAGGGGCCGGTCTTCACCAACCTCCTGCTCGCCGACGAGATCAACCGCACGCCCCCGAAGACGCAGGCCGCGCTGCTCGAGGCGATGGAGGAGCGTCAGATCAGCGTGGAGGGGGCGGCGCGCGCGCTGCCCGACCCGTTCATCGTCACCGCCACCCAGAACCCCGTCGAGTACGAGGGCACCTACCAGCTGCCCGAGGCGCAGCTCGACCGGTTCCTGCTCAAGCTGACCGTCCCGCTGCCGCCCCGCGACCAGGAGATCGCGGTGCTGGAGCGGCACGCGCTCGGCTTCGACCCGCGCGACCTGTCGCACGTCAAGGTCGTGGCAGGCGCCGCCGACCTCGCCGCGGGACGCGCGGCGGTCGGCAAGGTCCACGTGGGCCCCGAGGTGCTCGGCTACATCGTGGACATCGCCAGGGCGACCCGCCAGTCGCCCTCGCTCCAGCTCGGTGTCTCCCCGCGCGGCGCCACCGCGCTGCTCGCCGGGGCGCGGGCCTGGGCGTGGCTGTCCGGCCGCACCTACGTGACGCCCGACGACGTCAAGGCGCTGGCCAGGCCCGCGATGCGGCACCGGATCCAGATACGTCCCGAGGCCGAGTTGGAGGGCGCGACCGCCGACGGCCTCATCGACGCCATCCTCGCCTCCGTCCCCGTCCCCCGCTGACCATGGCGCTGACAGGACGGGCCGCGCTGCTGGCGCTGCTGGGCACCCTGGCCGTGCTGTTCGCCCCCCGGCCCGGGCTCGCCGTGGCGGGGGTGGCGCTGCTGATCGTGGCACTGGTCGCGGTCGACCTGCTGCTGGCCGGGAGTGTGCGCCCGCTGCGCTTCACCCGCTCGGGCGAGCGGCTGGTACGACTCGGCGAGTCGGTCACGGTCGAGCTGATCGTGGAGAACCCCGGCCGCCGCAGGGTGCGCGGCGTGCTCAGGGACGCCTGGCCGCCCTCCGCCGGCGCCACGCCCCGGCACCTGCCGCTGGACGTGCCCCCCGGTGAGCGCCGCCGGCTGGTCACGACGCTCACCCCCACCCGCAGGGGCGACCGCGAGGCGGTCACGGTGACGGTGCGGACGCTGGGCCCGCTGGGCGTGGCGGCCCGCCAGGGCTCGCACCGGGTGCCCTGGTCGGTCAGGGTGCTGCCCCCCTTCCTCAGCCGCAAGCACCTGCCCGCCAAGCTGTCCAGGCTCAGGGAGCTGGAGGGCCGGCACCCGTCGATGATCCGGGGGCAGGGCACCGAGTTCGACTCGCTGCGGGAGTACGTGGTCGGCGACGACGTCCGCTCGATCGACTGGCGGGCCACCGCGCGTCGCGACGACGTCGTGGTCCGCACCTGGCGGCCCGAACGCGACCGGCGGGTGCTGATCGTGCTCGACACCGGCCGTACCTCGGCAGGACGGGTGGGCACCGCCCCGATCCCGCTGGCTGGAGAGGTGCCGAGGACCGGCGCCGGAGGCGGATCGCGGGTCGTGCCCGGCTGGCCCCGCCTCGACTGGTCGATGGACGCGGCGCTGCTGCTCGCCGCCCTCGCCTCCCGCGCGGGCGACCGGGTCGACTTCATGGCCCACGACCGGGGGGTGCGCGCCTGGGTGTCCGGCACCGGCCGTACGGAGCTGCTGTCGTCCCTGGTCAACACCATGGCCCCGATCGAGGCCGAGCTGGTCGAGGCCGACTCCGCGGGGATGGTCGCGGCCGTCATGGCGCGCGCCAGGCGACGCTGCCTGGTCGTCGTGCTGACCGACCTCAACCCGGCGGCGCTTGAGGAAGGGCTTCTGCCTGTCCTTCCCCGCCTCTCCGCGCGGCACCTGGTGCTCCTGGCCGCCGTCTCCGATCCCCAGGTGGCCGAGATGGCCGCCGGGCGCGGCACCTCCGAGCTGGTCTACGGCGCGGCGGCGGCCGAGCACCTGCGCGCGGGACGGCGCAGGATCACCACCCTGCTGCGCCGTCAGGGGGTGGAGGTCGTAGACACCGCCCCCGACCAGATCGCCCCGGCCCTCGCCGACGCCTACCTGGCGCTGAAGGCGGCCGGGCGGCTCTGAGCCGCCCGGCGGGAGCTCGGCGGGCGCCCGGATGCCGGGGGACGCGCGGCGCTCAGCGGGCGGCTCGGGGCCAGGCCGGGGGAGGCGCGGCGCTCAGCCGGCGCTCGGAGCCAGGTCGGGGGCGCGTTCCACGTCCCCGCTCTCGCCCGCGGCCACGGCGCGGCGACCGAAGAAGATCACGTAGGCGAGGAACGCGCCCTCCGCGACCACCCCGATGCCGATCCGCGCCCAGGTGGGCAGCCCCGAGGGGGTGACCAGACCCTCGATCAGCCCGGAGACGAACAGCACCACGATCAGGCCGAGGGCCACGCTCATCACGGCTCTGCCCTGCTCGGCGAGGACCTCCGTGCGCCTGCGCGGGCCGGGGTCGACGACCGTCCAGCCGAGGCGCATGCCGACGGCCGCGGCGAGGAACACCCCGGTCAGCTCCAGCAGGCCGTGCGGGGTGATCAGCCCGAAGAAGATGTCGAGCTTGCCGCGCGAGGCCATCAGCCCGGCGGAGACGGCCACGTTGAGCGCGTTCTCCCACAGGACGTACGGGATCGGCAGGCCGAGCAGGACGGACATCATGATGACCTGCATCGAGACCCAGGCGTTGTTGACCCAGACCTGTCCGGCGAACGAGGTCGCCGGGTTCTCCGAGTAGTAGTCGGCGAAGTCGTGCTCGACGAGCTGGGTGATCTCCTCGGGGGTGGCGATCGCCGCCTGGACAGCGGGGTTCTCTCCCACCCAGACCGCGACGACCGTGGAGACCAGCAGGAACGCGACGCCCGTGGCCAGCCACCAGTGGCGGGCCCGGTAGGCGACCACGGGGAAGGAGACCGTGAAGAAGCGGACGAACTCCCGCCAGGCCGGGGTGTGCGCCCCGGTCACGGCGGAGCGGGCCCGGGCGACGAGCGCCGACAGGCGGCCCACCAGGATGGGGTCGGCGGAGGCCGAGCGGACGAGGGACAGGTGCGTGGCCACCCGCTGGTAGAGGTCGACCAGTTCGTCGACCTCGGCGCCGTCCAGCGACCCGCGGCGCCGGATCAGATCCTCAAGACGATCCCAGGCGGGCCGGTGCGCGGTGACAAAGGCGTCGATGTCCACGCGATCAGCCTATCCAGTCGAAGGTAGGGTGCTGGGTGTGTCCGATGTCGTAACCGGTGAGGCCGTGGTCGTCGAGGTCCGCGTGGCCCAGCTCCCGAGCAGGGCCGCGGCGCTGCTGATCGACATGGCGGTCCAGATCGTGACGCTGCTGGGGGCCTCCCTGCTCGTCGGCAACCTGGGGTTCCTGGACGATCCGGCGCTGACGACGATGGTCTACATCGTGCTCACCGTGCTCGTGATCGTCGGCTACCCGGTGACCTTCGAGACGCTCACGCGCGGGCGCAGCCTGGGCAAGATCGCGCTGGGGCTGCGGGTCGTCAGCGACGACGGCGGCCCCGAGCGGTTCCGGCAGGCCCTGTTCCGCGGGCTGGCGGGGGTCCTGGAGTTCTGGATGCTCAGCGGTGCCCCCGCGCTGATCAGCTCGCTGATCTCGGAGAAGGGCAAGCGGCTCGGCGACGTCTTCTCGGGCACCATCGTGATCTCCGAGCGCGCCCCGCGGCAGTACGGGCCGCCGCTGGACATGCCGCCGATGCTCGCCCCGTGGGCGGCGACGTTGGAGTTGTCGCGGTTGCCCGAGCAGGTCGCGGCCACCGCGAGGCAGTACCTCATGCGCTGGCACGATCTCGCCCCGGCCGTCCAGCACGAGATGGGCGTGCGCATCGCCACCGAGATGTCGGCCTTCGTCTCTCCCCCCGCCCCGCCGGGTGTGCCGCCGTTCGCCTACCTGACCGCCGTCCTGGCCGAGCGCCGCCGCCGTGAGCAGGCACGCCTGGCCCAGCAGACCGGCGCGCACCGGCCGGAGCGGCAGTGGACGGGGCAGCCACCCCCTCCCGCTCCCTACGCCCCCGCTCCGCACGCGCCCGCTCCCTACGCGCCTCCCGGATCGGCGCCTCAGCCCGGCTACCGGCCGTCGCAGCCGCGGATTCCTCTGCCGCCTCCGGCGGCGCCCCACCCGGCACCTCCGCCGCCCACGTCCCCGCCCCCCGCGGGACGGCCCGACTCCACCCCCGGCGGCTTCGCCCCTCCCGCCTGACGGGCGCCCCCGCGCCTCCCCGTACGCGGCCGGGCACCGCGCAGGCAGGGGCCCCGACGTCGGTGAGGGGCGGCTCGCCTGAGCGCGGAAACGGGGCGGCGGGAAGTCCCACCGCCCCTCACGCGCCTCTCGCACGGCCCGCCACCGGGGGTAGACCGTGCGGACGGTCAGTGGTGGTGACCGGGTTCCTTGTAGGAGTCCTGGGTCTGCACGTTCAGCCGGTTCAGACGGACTCTCTTGGCCGGGTCGGTGCGACGGTCGTCGATCTTGAGGACGTCCAGTCCCCTGCGGAAGTCGCTGGCGTAGACATGGCCGTTGTAGTAGTACGCCGACCAGATGCCGCCGCCTCCGCCATCGGGCTCGGGACCGCGCTCGAAGTAGCCGATCTCCTGCGGGTTGGCCGAGTCGGTGAAGTCCACGAAGGAGACGCCGCCCTGGTACCAGGCCTGGACCATGATGTCCTTGCCCTTGACCGGGATGAGCGAGCCGTTGTGGGCGACACAGTTCTCGCTGTCGGCCTGGTGGCGGGGGATCTTGAAGTAGCCCTTGAAGACCAGCTGGCCGTTCTGGATGTCGTAGTAGGCGTTGGCGCCGCGGTTCGGGCCGATCGTCTCGTTGCAGGTCGCCGCGCCGCCGCCGCCGAGCTCGTCGGTGAAGACGACCTTGGTGCCCCTGTTGTTGAACGTCGCCGAGTGCCAGAAGGCGAAGTTCGGGTCGGTGGTCCGAGCGGTGATCACCGGGTTCTCCCGGTCGGAGATGTCGAACAGGACGCCGTCCCCCATGCAGGCCCCGGCCGCGATGTTCTTCTCCGCGTAGACGGTGATGTCGTGGCAGCCGCTGGTCGGCCGCAGCAGGCCCGGCTGCGTCTCGTTGCCGCCGTCGGGGAAGACCACCGGCGTCTTGACCACGGCCGCGGCGGTCGGGTCGCGCAGCGGCACCTTGATGACCGAGATCTTGTCGTGCGGCGGCAGGCAGTCGGGGAACGTGTCGTTCGGGTTGTAGGAGGAGACGTAGAGGTAGACGTTCTTACGGTCCCCGGCTTTGCCCGGAACGAGGGTGAGGGTGTGGGAGCCGCAGTTGGTCTCGACCGACTTGATGTACCTGGGGTTCTTCTTGTCCTTGATGTCGAAGATCCGGACCCCCTCCCACGACTCCTTGATCGCGGCACTCTGGTCGACGCTGTTACAGGAGTCGTCGCTGCGGGAGGAGTCGACCGCGGCGAACAGCAGATCTTCGTGGACCGACACGTCCATCTGGGAGCCGGGGCACAGGACACCGCTGACGAGCTTGGCGCGCTTCGGGTTGCTGATGTCGTAGATCGAGAAGCCGCCGTAGTTGCCGACGTAGGCGTGGTTGCCCTGGAAGGCGATGTCGCTGTTGGTCGTGGTCTCAAGGCCGGGAAGCTTGGGCAGGGTCCCCACATGCGTCACGTTGGGACTGGTGACGACCTCACCGGGCGGGGGAATGTCGGCGGCCTGGGCCGAGACCGTGGACATCAGCATCGCGGCGGCCGTGGCCACCACCGCCAACGCCCGGGCGGCCCTTCGGGGAGCGAGCACTCGGGTGCCTCCTTGAAGCAGACATAAGGCATGCATAAATTAGCAAACCGTCCCCCCTGACACCCGACTCAACAAGGCATTACTTTGTCACAATAAAATTTGATTTAATCTCTTTACTCGGACCCCAGAAAAGTTTATTGTCCATCTCTTTTCGTGGCTCGCCGCGGGGCTCCTGCGCGAGTGACGGTCGTCGGGCGCCGGTCCGGCGCCCGACGACCGTCACGTCAAAAATCAGTGACCCTTAGTGACCCTTGTTGTCGGGCTTGTAGGAGTCCTGAGTCTGCGGGTTCAGGTCCTTGAACTTGACCTTGTCGGCCTTGTCGAGGCGCTTGTCATTGATCTTCAGAACGTCAAGACCAAGGTTGAAGTCGCTGCCGTAGACGTGGCCGTTGTAGTAGTACGCCGACCAGAAACCACCGCTGAGCGGGCTGGTGCTGTCAGGGCCGCGCTCGAAGAAGGCGATCTCCTGGGGGTTGGTCGAGTCGGTGAAGTCGACGACCGAGATGCCACCCTGGTACCAGGCCTGGACCATCATGTCCTTGCCCTTGACCGGGATGAGCGAGCCGTTGTGCGCGACACAGTTCTCGCTGTCGGCCTGGTGACGGGGGATCTTGAAGTAGCTCTTGAAGACGAACTGACCGTCCTGGATGTCGTAGTAGGCGTTGGCGCCGCGGTTCGGGCCGATCGCCTCGTTGCAGGTCGCCGCGCCGCCGCCGCCGAGCTCGTCGGTGAAGACGACCTTGGTGCCGTTGTTGCTGAACGTCGCCGAGTGCCAGAACGCGAAGTTCTCGTCGTCACGGACCGTGGCGGTGACCTTCGGGTCGACCGGGTTGGAGATGTCCATCAGGACGCCCTCGCCCATGCAGGCTCCGGCGGCGATGTCCTTCTCGGGGTAGGCGGTGATGTCGTGGCAGCCGCTCGTCGCCGAGGTGCGGTAGGGGTACGGCAGGGTCTCGCCGGGGTTACCACCCTCCGGGAACAGAACCGGGGTGGCGACGACCTCGGCGGCCTCCGGGTTCTTCACCGGCACCTTGATGATCGAGATCTTGTCGTGCGGCGGCTGGCAGTCGGGGAACGCGCTGTTCGGGCTGTAGGAGGAGACGTAGACGTAGACGTTCTTCTTGTCCTTGCCCTTGCCCGGGACGAGGTTCAGGGTGTGCGAGCCACAGTTGGTCTCGATCGCCTTGACGTACTTGGGGTTCTTCTTGTCCTTGACGTCGAAGATCCGGACACCCTCCCACGATTCCTTGACCGCGGCGCTCTGGCCGACGCTGTTGCAGGAGTCGTCGTTGCGCGAGGAGTCGACCGCGGCGAAGAGCAGGTCGCCGTGGACGGACAGGTCCATCTGGCCGCCGGGGCAGACCACCGAGCTGACCACGGAGGTCTTCTTCGGGTTCTTGATGTCGTAGATCGAGAAGCCACTGTAGTTGCCGACGAAGGCGTAGTCGCCCTGGAACGCCATGTCGGTGTTGATGTCTGTCAGGCTGGCCGGCTTCGGCACGTTGGTGACGTGCTCGATGTTCGCGCTCTTGGCGATCTCGCCCGGCGCCGGGATGTCGGCGGCGTGCGCGGGTAGCGCGGCCAGAACCGTGGCGACGGCGACGCCGGCCACGAACAGGAAGCGCCCGGTCAGGCCCTTCCCTGAGGGGGTGGACACTTTGTGCCTCCTAGATCCATCTATTGATAAAGCGTGCATAAATGTCTGAATCGTTCATCCCACACGGTCTGTCACGCAAGCCATCACAGTGTCAACAACTGTTTTCTACATGCGGTCTTTACGGACAGCCCTCAGGAGGCTAAGATCACGCGGAACTGGACACAAAGCCCGAAACATCCCACATCTCCCGTATGGGGGCCCCTTCTCCCCGTATCGGCCCGAGCCATTAGGGTTGGGGTGTTCCGCGGCGTCCACGGTGGGCGTGGCGTTCCAGACGGGACAGGGCGTGCCGTGTTCGCGCGGAGCTTTGGGCGCGCCCGACCTGCGGATCGCCGGATCCGACCGGGGCCGGAAGCCGATATCCCCAGCTCTCAGGCCGCAGAAGGACGTTAATGAACATTCACGAAGGAGGCCGGGTGCGCGTCGCGCTCATCGCCGTGGTCGCCGCCCTGTCGCTCAGCGCGTGCACCTCGGAGCCGGAGGCCCCCGCGACCCCCGAGGCCGCCCAGGTCTCGGCGCCGGTGATCGTCCCGGGCAGGCCGGGCGAGGTCGCCAGGACCGTCGACCCGAGCGAGGCCGCCACGATCGTGCCCTCACCCACCGTGAACGCGGCCGACGTGAAGTATCTCCAGGACATGATCGTTCACCACCGCCAGGCCCTTGACATGGCCACCCTCGCCCCGACCAGGGCCGAGCACACCAGACTCAAGAGCCTCGCCTCCCGCATCAAGGACGCGCAGGGACCGGAGATCCAGTTCATGACCACCTGGCTCCAGCAGCAGGGGCAGCGGGTTCCCGAACACCATGCCGGGCACGGCGACATGGCCGGCATGGCCACGCCGGAGCAGATGGAGGCGCTCAAGGCCGCCTCGGGCAAGGACTTCGACCGGCTCTTCCTCCAGCTCATGATCGCGCATCATGAGGGCGCCATCGCGATGTCCGGGCAGGTCCTGACCTCCGGCTCACACGTGCGGGTCGAGGAGCTGGCCAACGACGTCGCGGTCACCCAGAGCGCCGAGATCCGCAGGATGCAGGAGATGCAGGCCGAGCTCTGAGCCGCCCTCCTCGTGGACGGCCCGCGAGGATCGCGGCCGTCCTTCGTCCCCGCCGGACGCCTCCCCCGATCACGCACCAGGCGCGGGCGGGCGCCACCGTCACCGTCACGTCGCAGCCCCGCGCCTTTGTCACCTCCCCCTTCCCGGGCGAACGCGTCCTCGCCGGGAAGGGGGCCGCGCGTCAGCCGGAGGCGGGGCCGTCCAGCCGGGCGAGGAGCTTCCGCATACGGTCGATCTCGATGCGCTGGTCGGCCTCGACGTGGGAGGCGTAGGTGAAGATCTCCGTTTCCGCGCCGCCACCGTCCCTGAACAGCTTCTCGACCATCTGGATCGCGCCCAGGTGGTGAGCGATCATGTACTGCACGAAGAGCCGGTCGAAGTCCTTACCGGTGGCCTTCCCCAGTTCGGCGAACCGCTCCTCGGTCAGCATCCCGGGCATGAGTTCTCCGTCCGCGCCGGAGTGATCATGGTTCGCGGCCGGCACCTTCTGGTCGCGGTCCTGGAGCCAGCGTCGCATCAGCGTGATCTCGTCCTCCTGGGAGGCCCGCATCCGCTGGGCGATCAACGTGATGTCCCGGTTCTCGCTGCGGGAGGGCGCGAGGTCGGTCATCCGCAGCGCCTGAGCGTGGTGCGGGATCATCCCCTGCATGAAGAGCACGTCCGCGGCGGTGAACAGGGTGTCGGTGGGCGTCGGCAGCGAGGAGGCGGCGAGCGTCTGCCCGCGATCGCCCGGGGCTCCCGGTTGAACGATCACCGGGGCGGCCGACGCCTTGGGCGACTCCGCGCTACATCCCGCGATCATGCCGGTGAGCAGCAGGAACACGCCAACATATCGCCCTTTGGAAAGTGAATTCATTATCTGAACCTGTTTCACCCATCTAAATAGTGGTCACCCGGAACAGTAGATATGTCAGGGTATAGAACATCAAGTTCGCTTCCGTTACTGTTCGCCTGTAACACCAAAGTGGGTCTCCCCCCGGCTGGCGTCACAAAGAGGCACCAGCAGATCCTGGGTCGCCCTTCGCGATAGATCATCTAGGGAGGGGATGCCCGAAAGAAGGGAAGCGGCCCGTGAGAGGTAGCCGTTCGGCACGTGGGGGACGTGCCAGACTACAGAAGCTCGGGATCATCGCGGCAGGCGCGTTATTGGCAGGACTACTGCCGGCCATGGCTCCCGCCGCGGCCGACGTCGACCCCCGCATCGGTCTTGGTGCCGGATGGTTGGACGCCCAGGAGGCCATCGGCAACCTGGAGAAGACCGCACACCTGGACAGGCCTGAGGGCTTCTACTCCCCCTCCAACCCAGGCAGCGGTGGGTACCTCAACTCCGACCTGGCGTTCAGTGGGAACTACGCGTTCTCCGGTAACTACAACGGTTTCAACATCTATGACATCTCCACCGGCAGCACGCCCGTTCTGAAGACGTCGGTGGTCTGCCCCGGCGGGCAGGGCGACCTGTCGGTGCGGGGGAACCTGCTGTTCCTGTCGGTCGAGGAGACCCGCGGCCGGATCGACTGCGGCACCCAGGGAGCCACCGGAACCGTCAACCCCGACCGGTTCCGCGGCGTCCGTATCTTCGACATCAGTGACATCGAGCACCCGACGCAGGTGGCGGCGGTGCAGACCTGCCGTGGTTCGCACACGCACTCGCTGGTGACCAGCGCGAACGAACCGGAGAACCTGTACGTCTACGTCTCCGGCACCGCCGGCGTGCGCTCCGGCCAGGAACTCGCGGGCTGCGCCAGCACGGCGGCGACCGACCCGGCCACCTCGCTGTGGCGGATCGACGTCATCCGGGTTCCGCTCGCCGCTCCGCAGAACGCCGCGGTCGTGAGCAACCCCCGCCTCTTCACCGACGAGGAGACCGGCGCGATCAACGGGCTGCAGAACACCCCGCCCACCCCGCAGCACCCGGCGGGCACCAACTGGTCGCCGTCACCGGTCACCAACCAGTGCCACGACATCACGTCGTACCCGGAGATCGGCCTGGCCGCCGGCGCCTGTGCGGGCAACGGCATCCTGATCGACATCTCGGACCCGACGAACCCGACGCGCATCGACGCGGTCTCCGACCCCAACTACGCGTACTGGCACTCGGCCACCTTCAACAACGACGGTACGAAGGTCGTCTTCACCGACGAGTGGGGCGGCGGCTCCGGTGCTCGCTGCCGGACCACCGACCTGCCGTCGTGGGGTGCGAACTCGATCTACGACATCGTCGACGGCAAGCTCGTCTTCAGGAGCTACTACAAGCTCCCGGTGCCGCAGACGACGACGGAGAACTGCGTCGCGCACAACGGGTCGCTCATCCCGATCCCCGGCCGTGACGTCATGGTTCAGGCGTGGTACCAGGGTGGCCTGTCGGTGTTCGACTTCACCGACTCCGCCAACCCCCAGGAGATCGCGTTCTTCGACCGTGGCCCGGTCAACGCGACCTCGCTGGCCACCGGTGGCTACTGGTCCGCCTACTGGTACAACGGCCACATCTACGGTAACGAGATGGTGCGCGGTTTCGACGCCTTCAAGCTGAAGCCGAGCGAGTCCCTCACCCAGGCCGAGATCAACGCGGCGGCGGCGGTGAAGAGCGACAGGTTCAACCCTCAGAACCAGACGAAGCTGACCTCCGGCCTCTCGATGGCCCTCACCGCGCAGTCTCGTTGTGTGGGTACCACGGCGCACCTGGCGGTCACGGCCGTCAACAACGGCACCGTACCCGCCACCATCACCCTGTCGACCCCCTACGGCTCCAAGACGGTCGCCGACGTCGCCCCGGGCAAGCAGGCCTACCAGTCCTTCAACACCCGGACCGCACAGCTCGCCGCCGGCACCGTGACCGCCACCGGCGCCGCGACCATCGGCGACGAGGCTGTCACCGCCGACCACAGCACCGCCTACAACACGCTCAGCTGCGGCTGACCTGACACCAACGGCGACAAGGCGACACCTCCCTGAACGTCGTCACTTTCAATCGGGGCCGGCCGACGGACCGGCCGGCCCCGCCCCCATAAACGGAGCAACCCCATGAAAATCACCCGCACCACCCGGGTCATCGCCGCGTCCCTGCTCGGCCTCGCCCTCGCCGCCACCACCGCCCCCGCGATGGCCTCCGCCGACCCCGACGACGGCATCGAGGTCTCGGTCACCATCGACCCCATC
>Ga0233377_1000032_pt1 | contig 102912 bp, 83 predicted proteins | sample ElkDunMinimDraft_6_FD_191540 | JGI IMG/M metagenome (GOLD analysis project Ga0233377, IMG submission 191540) | Fecal eukaryotic communites from dung pellets of Tule Elk in California, USA - Elk Dung E36 | ecosystem: Host-associated > Mammals > Digestive system > Large intestine > Fecal | place...
CCTGGTACGGATAGTCTCGTCCGTTCACACTGATCTTCTCCGTAGCATCAACAAGATCATTCTTGGTGGTGTGGGTGGTGATGATGTACTGCTTGCCGGTGCGAGAGCGGAGCGAGTCTTCCGCTACACCTTCGGCCTGTGCCTTACTGGAGAGCACGACCACCTGTGGGGTCAACTCCGGAAGGAACCGGGCAACCTGCCGTCGATAGTCATCGTCGAGGTTGCCGAACACCGCGTCCATGACGACCGGATACTCTCCACCGACACCGCCGAAGAACGGGTTCTTGTTCATGGCAGCCTCTCTGCACTCCTGTGCTATGGCGGCTACGAACGACAGTGAGAGCAGCATGTTCTCGCCAGTGGACTTCGGCGCGGGGAGAACCTCGTGACCAAGTCGCTCCCAATACTCCAACTGGAAATCGGGAGTCAGCTCCGGCTCATAGTTCTTGAGCGATGCCTGCTTGAAGAGGGTGCGTATGCGGGTGTCGAGACGTCGTCGGATGCCGTCAGAAAGCAAGTCCAAGATTTGTTTGAGTGCTAGCTCGGTCTCTTTGATAACAGCGATACGGCGCTGGATTCGCTGGTTGTTCTCATCTTTTACTTGGAGCTTCCCGACCTGATCTTCTTTCTGTTTGCTCTGGGCGGCCAGTAGGCTCAGTCTCTCCTCGATTGAACCGAGCTTCTGGCTTGTCGCGCTCAGTTTTTCGGTCATGTTGCGACGGTTCGCTTCGATCGAGTCGATGTTTTCCTGAGGAAGTTTGCTCAGTTCGATGGAGACCTCGTTGAGCTTTTCGGCCAGAGTTCGCACTTCGTCGGCGGCATCACCGATTGCTGAATCAGCTGTGGCGAGAGCGGTGAGCATTGAGGCTCGGCGTTCTTCGAAGCCTCCGACCGCTCCCCTCAGTTGGTTCCAAGCGCCTTCTACTTCCGCCAGGCCAGCGCGTGCTCGCCATGTCTCGAGAGAAGCACGTTCTGCGCTGCCTTCGGCGAGGTGTGATCCGCAGATGCAGTTGCCCTTACTGAGGAGGTCTTCAATGAAGGTCTTTTTCAACGGCGCGGGCAACTCTCCCCGCTCTCGAAGTTCATCGCACGCGTCGATGATTTGGCCCGGTAGGTCCGGTAGGAAGGCCAGATAGCCACTCTCAGCAAGCAGACGTGCTCGCTCCTCTTCATGACGATGCAGTGAACCGAGAACACGTTCTCGGTCCTTCTCCAAGCGGTCACGCTCCTGCTGAAGCTGCTTGGCGCCGTCCAGAGATCTAAGTCGGTCCGTAAGCGTCTGGATCTCATCTTTCAGGTGTTGGACTTCGCCATTTAATGCTTCCTTGACCTGTTTTTTCTCATCGATCTCCCTGATGGCATCGCCGATTTCGCGAGTAAGTTTCTCAGCCAGCTCAGCATCAGCACCCTCTGACTTGAGCTGTTGCCTGAGCTTCTGGGCAGCCGCAGGTAGATGCTTCAGTGTCCGCTCCAGCTGTTCCAAGCCAAGCAGGGTCTTGATAGCATGCTGGATCTCTTTGTAAGCTTCCTTGCGGACCAGTTGCTCGATGCGCTCACCATTGACAAAGAAGAATCGGCTCAGCCTCTCAGGCAATATCTTGTCAATGTGGCCCTGCGCGCTCTTCAGCTCCTTGGTGATTCCGTCACTGCCGCATGCCTGCAAGGTGAGTTGCGGCTTGGGTAGTCTCTGCTCCGAGCTCTGCTTCTCTGCGGTGATGTGCCGACGAGCGGTGTAGGTGTAGCCCTCATGCTCGAATTCCACCGCCACTGACACGACAAGTCGGCTGCCGACTCTGGCTTCCTGCCAGACTCGGTTGGTTACCAACCGTTCCTGCTGTTCGACATCACTGCTGAGCGTGCCGTAAAGCGCCCATGTGAAGGCATTGAGGAGTGTGGTCTTACCGCCGCCGTTGGTGCCGTAGACGAGGGTGACGTTGTGTCCGGGTTCCTGAGCGAACGACAGACGTTGCCGACCTCCGTAGGGGCGGAAGTTCTCAAGATCAATCGATATCAACTTCACTTCACGATGCCCTGAACTTTGCGAACGATCTGGTCGGATACGGTCCGTGTCAAATTGGAGTTATCGGCCATGTGAAGGTTCTCCTTCTCCAGGGACAACACCGCTACGACCAGCTGCTTTGCCTCGTCGCTGAGTTCCTCGTAGATCCGTGCTACTTGCTGCCGCTCGTTCTGGTCGCTCACTCTTCGCGCCACACCCTTCACACATCGAGAAGCTGGTAATAATCGCGTACGTCTCTCAAGATGGCGAGTGCCTCGCCATGATTGTCACTGTATCGAGCAAATTCGACACATCGAGCGAGCTCTCTGCGGAAGAGCGCGCGCTCGATGTCGAAGAGCGCTGGGTCCCGTGGGGGTTCGACCACAAAATCGATCACTTCAGCGTGGGACTTCCCAGGTGCTCTGCGGAGGATCCGGCCACGTCGCTGGATGAACTGCCTCGGATTCGTGCTGCTGGCGAGCATGTAGGCAACCCGCGCGTCGGGTAGGTCGACCCCTTCGTCCAGGCAACGCATGGACACCAGAAATTGCAGGTCACGGCCAGTGGAGAAAGAGCGGAGGAGCTCTCGTCTCTGCCTCTTGTCTTCCCTCGAAGTAAAAGGGTGGGCGGACATGCTCATCTGGCGGCCGACAAGTTCGAGGACCTGGTCGATCTGTCGGGGGCCTGGCGGGCCGTCTTCCTGGGGGGCTCCGCCCTCAGCGCAGTAGATGAGCTGGTAGTAGTCGTTCTGGTGTCGCTCCAGGGTGTTGTGGAGTGCGGCAAGCTTGGCGCGAGCGTGGCCGAGCACCTTGGATCGTTTGCCGAGAAGCAGCCCCAAGGGGGAACTGTCGTCTTCGGAGACGGTGTCAGGATCTCTGCTTCTGATCAGCGCACCGATTTTCACAGTGAGTGCGGTGTACTGTTCGGCCTCGTCGTCTCCGAGCGGGACCGGGATGGGGTGGTAGCGGTATCTCGTAAGCGCTCCGAGATCAATGGCCTCCTTGAGCCCAAGTTGGATCAAGATATCGCCGAAGTACTCCTTGAGAGCGTCGGTCCCTTCTGGGTCGAACCAGCGCTCTGGTGTCGCGGACAACGCGAGACGGAACTGCGCATGCTCCGGGAGCGATGCCCGGAGGTGCTCGGCTCCGAGGTGGTGAGCTTCATCCGCGATCACGAGCAGGGGAAGATCGATCTGGCTGAGGAGTTGCTGGAACGTCTCACCGCGGAAGGTGGCGTTCGTGACCACGAAGGTGACGCTGCCCTCGCCCTTGGCGTTCAGCGCCGCGATGGCGTTTCGGGATGCAGGTTCCCATGTCTTGGCCGCGTCACGGCATTTGATCGGGACAACACCAAAACGTCGTAGTTCAGTGGACCATTGCTCGACAAGATCCAGCAGCGGGACGACCACCACCGTGACCAGGGAACGGCCGCGTTCATGTAGCTGCCGGCCTACCTGGTCCAGGGCTGCGAGGGCCGTGATCGTCTTCCCTGTCCCTGTCGCCATCTGGAACATGCCCCGACCGTTGGAGGCCAGCCACTTAGCGATTGCGGTCTTCTGGTAATCACGCAGCTCGACGTCTCGGGGAAGCTGTGCCCAGCCAAGCGCGCCGAGGTTGGGGATGACCGTGATCGGGACCGGGTCAGCCGTCATGTTTCGCTCTGCGGGTGGCTCGGCTGCTTTCTTGCCCAGGGCTATGAAACGTTCCCGCGCGACGTCGGGAAAGTCGATGATCTCAAGACGGGCGGTTCGGCCAGACCACAGCTCGTCGAAATCAGAGCGGATGTTGGCGACGCGACTCTGATCGTGCTCATGCCACGACTTGAAGACTTGTAGAGACTCGAAGTTGTCGAGGAACGCTGCTCCTGTCTCATTGAGCGATCCGGTGAAGGCAAGAGTGTCACCGTACGGATCGGAGATGAGTCCAATCTTCTCGTGGTAGAGCGCAAGCCCTTCCCGCCCGTGAACGATCGCGATCTTCAGGTCCAGAGTGTTCCGAGCGACGAGCCTGCCGAGAAGTCCTAGCCCTGCCAACTCTTTGATGGGACGGTCGGCTTCGAGATCAAGCTCTCGGACCACTGCCTGAGCGATCACACTTCGGTACTCATAGCCTGCCCTGATCTCCTCGATATCCTCTTCCGTGAGGTGGGGACTCGCAATCAACCGGATACGTCCACCATGCTGCTCGAAGGCTTCTAGGCCACGCGCGACAAGGGTGAGGGATCGGCTTGTGAAGTAGCCGACCGCGCGGTCATAGCGGTTCGCGACCGCCAGGCAGGGGACATAGAACTCGTTGACGACGTCGTTCCGATCGCTGCGGTAGTTGTCTTCCAGCTCAAGAGTCCTCAGCATCTCCGCCATCACTGACCCCCCAGTGCAGCGAAAAAGTCATTGATGTCCGGAACAGTGTTCTCGGGTCGTACCGCATCGCTCGACGCGTACACCTCAATGACCTCTGCCAGGTCGAGATCACCGCGCGACCGCAAGGCCAGGGCAAGACTGTGCCAGGCTGTTTCGCTCGGTAGTCCGAGGGCCTTGGCCACAGCAGCCCGTAAATCGTCTCCGACAAGACCTCGGCGGACACCGGAACGTAGTACGATCTCGTCGGCTTCTTCCTGGCCCCACTTTCGGTGAAGCCGTGCCCGGAGACCATTTTCGCCAACCGGCGCCAGCCACAGAGTGTCGCCCTCTCGCGCGTTGACCTGCTCCAGGAGGTAACGGAGACTGCCGAATTGCGGCTGAATGCCTAGCCAGGAGATGCGTACTTCCTTTCCGAGAGAAGTGAAGGCGCGTTCAGTTCCTTCTGCAACTTGGAACAACGTCATGACACCTCTAGGCACAGGGAATCCCGAGCCACGCAGGGTGTCCTTCCCCACATCGATGCGAAACCACCACAGCTCCTTGGCATAGAAGCATCGCCGTGTTTGGGCGGGAGAGTGGTTCCTTCCCGCCGGGCGAGAGGAAGCGTCCATCTCCCTGAACCCTGCCAGGCTGATCCAGCCGTCCTGGCGTGCGAACTCCCGCGCGGAGGCGTATGCCCTAACGCTGTTAGCCGAGACGCCGAACTGCTCCACGAGTTCTTCGACAACGGCAGAGAGGAGAACGCGTCCTCCCGAACGTTCAATCCTCTGCACGATCTCTTCGCGGATTCCTTCGTATGTCTCCAACTGCCACTCTGGCAGGCCGTAGGAGTTGGGGCCGACGCGAGCGATCCGGTCGTCCTCCTGCAAGCGGCCACGGAGGGAACGAACCGACTCCACTTCAAGCCGCTCGGCGATCTCTTCGGTGCTCAGCGGATGACCGGTTTTCCGCAAGACGGCGACAGCCAGCTCAAGTTGTGATGCACCTTGACGGACAATTAGTCCTGCGAATTCGCGTAGTCCACAGTAATTCATCCAGTCCGACCACTTTTGGTCATCCAGGGAGAGCGTATCTCGAAGATGCCGAACATTGTTATCGAGGTGACCTTGCTGACCTGTTTTCACTGCGGCCTTGAAGGTCTCATCGCGGAGGTCGGACAATGGCTTGGTTGCTACCCACTGACCATCTAGGTGAACCTCTGGCAGCAATGTTTCGATGAAGTCTCTTAGCTGAAAATCAGTATCAAGTAGCTTTTCTGACAGCTCGGGAAGGGAAGCTGACAGTTCGTCGAACGTCGCCAGGGGCGAGCAAATCGAGTGGACTTTCTCTTTTAAGGTAGAAATATGTGGGGTCACTGCCGGCTCTTTCAGCCAGGTGGCGAATCTATCGATGACCTTCTTCTCGATCTGGCGGACCCGTTCCCGGCTTACAGTGAAATTGTGGCCTAGGTCGTCCAAGGTTCGATCGCGTTTTATGATGCGATGGCGCACAATAGTGCGCTGCCTATCGTCCAGGTTACTTATTAGGAAGCCGAGAAGGTCAACTAAAGTGGTGGGGGTGACCGTTATCCGTAGATCGTTGCTGTTCACAGTTTGAGCATCGTTGGAGCGATCCAGTTTTGGCTCGCCTTTGGCTGCGGTGACAAGCAAGGCGCGCAGGATGTCGTTGACGGTCTGTGTGCCGCAGTTACGAAGATTCCAGAGATCTTGTACAGATAACTTGACGAGCTCTGGGAGATTTGTTAGTCCACTGGATTGGAGCACGTTTATGGCCCGTTTGGTGTCACAGTGCAAGCTAACATCGAGGAGTTCCACGGAATCAATCCCGAGGAGATTCTGCAAAGACTCTGTGTTCTCCACCATCGACAGCCGCTGCGCCCAAGCGGTCGCCATCTCATCGTGCGTTCCGACATCAGGTGTGCTGTGTAGGTCAGCGATAACGCTCTTGAATGCTTGCTTGGCTGTCGAAGACTGGCCGATCCCATCTTCAGTGGCGATGAGAAGTAGAGCTTCGAGGATCTCGATAACGGTCTGCGTGCCGCAGTTTCGTAATCCTTGTATGTCGTACAGTGAAAGTTTGACAAGCTTGGGAAGATCCGACAAGTCGTTATTTCGGAGAATGTTTATGGTTCGGACACTGGCACATTGTTGGCTTATGTCCAAAGATCCAGTGACTTCTATTCCTAAGAGGTTCTTTAGTGGCTCAGCGCTGTCAATGTAAGCCAATCGATTCGCCCAAGTAGCCGCCAGAGCAGCACGAGACTCGCGAGTCGGTGCGGAGCGCAGCTCGCCGAGAACGTTGGTAAACAGCACTGCTACCTCCGGGGAGACGTCTTCTGGGCCGAGGACGCATGTCTAGCAAGACGCCCTGACAAATTTTGAGCCTCCTACCGTTGGCGGGCAGTTCTTAGGATCCTAACTGCGCAGCCAACCGAGTGAGCCGCTTTGCTCTGGATCTAAAATCCTGGACATATGCTCCAACGGTTAGCTTGTAGGATATAAGCCTCATATCCTCCTTGAGGTAGTGATGTTTTCTATCGCTCGCCCCAGGAGCCGAGCTACCGAGAAGTGAGTGCTTGCAGAAACTCCTTGAAGCCGGAACTCTCAACGACCAAGGGGCTAAGAGCATCTTCCCTGCTCTCGGAGACAGCACCTACGCCTGCTGTCTCTGTGCTCTCGGCAGCGTCGGTAGGGGCGGTCTCCGTCATATTGAACAGAGTGCCTTCCTCCCAGGCTGCTCCGGAGGAAAAGGCTCTCGTCGCATCCGACCGCGAACCTGCTTGCGAAGGGTTCGTCCGTTGGAAGGACGTGTACACCTCGATCAAGATGCGCTTCTGACGTTCGTCAAGCGAGGAATCTGCATGGATTGCACTCAACACTCCTGGAGTGTCGTTCCCGTCCGGGGTAGACACTGCGAACAGAGTTCCCGCTGTGATCCCAAGCCCTTTGGCGATCTGGCTAACGACTTCTGTGCTTGGCGTACGTAGCCCGCGCTCGATCTGGCTGAGGTAGGGATTTGAGATGCCAGAAGCGTCGGCCAGCTGACGCAGGGACAGCTGAGCCAGTTGCCGCTGCTCGCGGATGCGATCGCCGATCGAGAGTCCCGGGGGAGGAGGCATGACATCGAGTGTGCCGCACATCCCCGACTTTTTGGCAAGAGCAGACACTGAAAAACTCTCCCCGACTGGTTGAACAGGGCGAGTGCTTGTTGGAACCGCTCCTTGCCCAGCCCCGGCTCCGGCCTCACCCGGACCCTCGACATAGGACAAGCCGGGGACCGCGACTCCCTCGAAGAAGACGGCAGGGAGCCGGTGGTGGCCGTCCTCGGGAGGACGACTATCGCGCGGCCCTGCTGGAGAAGCTGTTCGAAGAGGCGGCGGAGCTGCGCGAGGCCGCGGACAGCGAGGTGGCGGAGGAGATCGCCGACGTGCTCGAAGTGCTACGGGCCATCGCGAAGGCGCACGGGCACGAGTGGGCGGACATTGAGAAGGTCGGCGAGGCCAAGCGGGCCGAGCGGGGGGCGTTCCTCGGGCGGATCCACCTCGAAGGATGACCCTACGGCGGGGGAACGTCGGCGAAGCCCGGTCAGTCGGTGGCGATCGCCTCGAAGCGAGGGCGTCGGCCGGCACCCGCGTGAGGGCACGGCGCACGTAGCCGAAGTCGTCGTGGGGACAGCTCGCGATGTGCTCCTCGGTCGCCCCGTCGCGTAGAGGGCATCTCCGCTGGGAAGCGGTGCCCGGTGCGAGGCTTGACCTCAAGTTAAGTAGAGGTCGCAGAGTGGGTGTTCTTCAGTAGATCCACCGAGAGGAATGGTCATGCGCGCCGTCGTGCTGCACGTGTTCGGACCCGCTGAGAACCTCAGCTATGAGATCGTGCCCGATCCCGTGCCGGGGGCGGGCGAGGTCCGCGTCTCGGTAAGGGCCGCAGGAGTCCACCAGATAGAGACGGCAATGCGGGAAGGGCTGGAGATCGGACCGCCGCTTCCCGAACTTCCGGCGATCTTCGGGGGAGAGGTGGCCGGCGTCGTCGAGTCGGTCGGGCCGGACGTGGACGAGGCATGGATCGGCGCCGAGGTGGTGACCGCGCGCGGTAGGCCGGGGGGCTATGCCGAACTCGCCGTCGCCGACGTCGCGTCCCTGCACCGGATTCCGGCCGGACTGGGGTACGAGGCCGCCGTCACCATGATCGTCACAGGCACCACCACCATCGGCCTGCTTGACATCGCCGAGCTGACCTCCGGTGACGTGGTGCTGGTCACCTCCGCGGCCGGTGGTATCGGCCGTCTGGTCGTCCAGTTCGCCCGCCGCCTTGGCGCCACGGTCATCGGCGCGGCGGGTGGACCGGCGAAGACGGCGGCTGTGCGAGAGCTCGGAGCCGACATCGCTGTCGACTACAACCTGCCGGACTGGGCGGACACCGTTCGCGACGCCTTGGGCGGGCGTGGCGTCACGGTCGTTCTGGACGGTGTCGAGGGTGAAAAGGGGCGGGCCGCCTTCGAGCTGCTGGCCGGTGGAGGGCGCTACGTCACCATCGGCGCGGCCTCGCGGGAGGAGTTCCGTCCCGATGAGGCGGAGCTGAAGGAGCGCGGCGTGCGCTTCACCAACGCACTGATGCTGCTGCTGGAGGGACAGGACACGTCCACCGACGAGGCTCGCGCACTCGCGGCGGCCGCCGACGGGATTCTGTTGCCCGCCTTCCAGACTTTCCCGCTGTCACAGGCGGCCGTGGCGCACGCCGCGCTGGAGTCGCGGGCGACGACAGGCAAGGTCGTCCTCGTCCCTGACACCCACCGGTGAGGTACAGCCGGGCGAAGGGCCGCGGGCGCTGGTTTCCAAAGTGGCGAGCGCGCTGGACGCCTTCCGTGTCCTGTCCGGGATATCGAGATTCCGTCGCGGGGGTCGCAGACGCCGTTCCTTCGTAGCTCGCCGCTACCGGTGACGGCGGCTGCGCACCTGGAGGCGGACCACCACCACCGGTTTCAACGACGGATATCACCGGAGTGCCACCGGTAGTGGGCGTCGGGGAGGTTCTCCTCGTTGTCGCCGCCGTCTCCCAGCGCCACCAGCGTGAAGCCGTGCCGTTCGTAGAAGCGGCGGGCGCCGGTGTTCTGCTGGAACACGTGCAGGTTGAGCTTCGCCTTCCTGGTCCGCGCGAGCAGGGCTGAGCCGATGCCGTGGCCCTGGGCCTCCGGCGCGACGTACAGGTGTTCCAGCCACAGACCGTCCAGCGCGGCGAACCCGGCGACCTGGCTGTGTAGTTCGGCCACCCAGGTCTCCAGGTGGGCGATGACGACCCCGGCGATCCAGGCCCGGGTCTCCTCGTCGGTGTGCAGGCGCGGCAGGTAGGTCATCCGGCCACGCGCGGCCAGGAAGACGTCCGCGATCCGTTCCGCGTCATCGGGCCGCGCCCGGCGTACGAGAGGTGGCGTGTCGTGTCCATGGAAACTCAAGATGCTGCTCGGATGACTCTGCGAGGGTTCACTTTTTCGGACATCGTCACACGGTGCCATGCCCGGACATGAACGGACCAGCGAATATCGCGGCACCCTTTGATGTCAGCTCGGAGCCTCGTTCTCCGTGCGGCGCGCCAGGCCGCGCTCAGCCGGTGGCGATCGCGTCGAAGCGGGGGGCGTCGCCGGCGTGTCCCCAGCGGCGGCACTCCCAGGCGAGGCGCCGGGCCCGGAGCCGTAGCGCGACGGGGGTGCGGTCGGCGGGACGGGGGTGGCCCGCCGATCGGATTCCGTTGCCGAGCGGGGCGTCGGCGCGCAGGACCTCCTCGGCGGCCGAGGGGTCACCGGCCAGCACCCGCAGCAGAGCGCGGCGCACGTAGCCGAAGTCGTCGTGGGGACAGCTCGCGATGTGCTCCTCGGTCGCCGCGTACGCGTCGTCCAGCCGGTCCTGCGTCAGGAGCAGCTCGACGCGCAGGCGGTGCAGCCACGACCTGTCGTACCACCAGCCGTTTTTCGGGATCGCGTCTTCCACGACGGTCAGGGCGTCGGTGATCCTGCCCTCCTCGCGCAGGAGCACGGCCTCGGCGGACGCGAGGCGCATCGCTTCGTGGTCCCCGTCGGCGCCGAGTGCGCGGGCCTCGGCGAGGAGGTCGCGGGCGTCGCCGTCGCGGCGTTCGTAGAGGGCGAGGTAGATCCGGCGGGCCAGCCAGGGGATCCTCACCTCCGGCCGCTCGTCACCGTCGGGGAGCGGCGGCGGGAGGAGGCCGAGCAGTCGCCGGTCGACGCTCCAGCCGGTCTCGTCGCGCACGGTGGCCGCGATCCGCTCGCTGAGCACCTCGCGCAGCGAGACCTCCAGCCAGTGGTGGTACCACGCGCCGAACGAGTCGGCCTGCGGGGCGAGCGCCTCGCCGACGCATGTCCAGTCGCCCCAGACCTGACCCGCGGCGGGGCCGTTGACGACGAGGTGGGAGCGGTAGCCGCAGCCGTGCTCGGCGATCGACAGCAGCCCTTCGAACGCGGCCTCCATATCCTCGTCGTCCTCGGACGGCTCCCACTCCTCCGTGAACGGGAAAGATCCGAACCGTTTCCAGGAGCCGTCCGGTCGCACCCCGTGGACCCCGTAGTACGGACCGGCACCGCCGTTGCCGAGCCGGGTCAGGAACATGCGGTAGTCGGCGGGAAAGCGCACCCCGATCCGCGTCTCGACGTCCTCCAGAGTGGCCTCGTCGAGCGGTGGTTCGAGCCGGTAGCGGTGCTCGCGGGCGCCGAAGAGGTCGAGGTCCGTGTCGTACTCGCGGAGCGCGTCGAGGCCGCGCCGGATGACGTCCAGATCCACAGCGGCACCCTACCCAGGGATGATCAGGACACGGCACGGCCCCTCCCAGGGCAGGTCCGTCGTCGCCCTGCCGGGGGATCGAGCGCGTGTTGCCTTGACGCCAGTGACAAGGTTCTAACATCGCGGGGCCGGATGGACCGGTAGAGCCGATCGGACGGTCAGGCCGAGTCCTCCGGCACAGGCACCCACACATCGTGGGTCCACGGCGCAAGCGGACCGAAGGAACGGCGATGAAGTTCGGAATCAGCTACAGCACGCCCTATTACGGGGTCGACCCCGACCGGATCATGGCCTTTGCCCGGCTTGCGGAGGAGTGTGGCTTCGAGTCGCTGTACATGCCCGAGCACATCGTGCTGTATCCGGGCGCCATGGTGGGGCCTTACGAGATGCCGCCGTCACTGCCGTACGTCGATCCGCTCGACTGCCTGAGTTTCGTTGCCGCGGCGACGGAGCGGATCCTTCTCGGCACCGGTGTGCTGCTGCTGCCGTACCACCATCCGGTGATCCTCGCCAAACGCCTGGCCACCGTCGACGTGCTGTCCAAGGGCAGGATGCGGCTGCTGACCGCGGGGCTCGGCACCCTGCCGGGCGAGGCCCGGGCGGTGGGGGTCGACTTCGCCACCCGCGGACGCCGCGCCGACGAGGCGATCGACGTGCTCCGACTGCTCTGGGGCGGTGGCGAGGACGGCGTCAGCTTCGTCGGGGAGTTCTTCTCCTTCGACAACCTGTGCAGTTTCCCCAAGCCCTACGAGGTCACGCACCTGCCGATCCACATCGGGGGATCGAGCCGGGCGGCCGCGCGCCGGGCCGGGCGGCGCGGCGACGGTTACTTCCCCGGCGGAGCGCTCGACCGGGACGAGCGGGCCGTTCAGTGGGAGCTCGTCCGGTCGAGCGCCGCCGAGGCCGGCCGCGACCCGGAGGCGCTGGAGTACACCCGCTTCGGGTCGATCGACATGCCCGTTGAACGGGTCGAGGAACTCGCCGCGCGGGGAGTGACCCGCATCGTCGTGAACACCGCCGCCACCGAACCGGACCGGCAACGCGAGGAGTTGTCGGCGTTCGCCCGGCGATTCGGCCTCCCGGAGCACCTCCCTCGCTAGAGCGTGCCGGGGCCGGCCCGCCGTGGGAAGGACTGGAACGGCTGGGGAAAACCGGTCGCTGGGCGGGATGGTCTGTTTCTACGCTCGACGCCATGACCTTCGAGTGGGCTCCGCTGAGCAAGGACGACGTCGAGGCGGGGGCGGAGTTGATGGGAGTGATCGACGAGGTCGATCAGGTCGGGGGAAGAGTCGACGCGGACGATCTCGTCGAGGAGCTCGCCGATCCGCTGCTCGATCCCGTCGAGGGCACGCGCTGCGCGCCTTCCGCGCGCAGGGGTACGACAAGGCCGGGCTGGGGGTGGACGCCGACAGTCCGACCGGGGCTCTCGGTGTCTACACCCGCGCGGGGTTCGAGGTCGAACGCCGTTCGATCGAGTACGCGCTTCCGCTGGTCCCGGCGGTGACGTGACCGCCGGGACGGTGCCGTCTCGCACATCTCATACCGGCTTTTGGTCAGTGCCTGCGTTTCTTGCCGCGGCCGCTGTGACGGCCGCGGGAGCCGGGGGCGGGGCTCGGTACGAGGCGGAGCCGGTCGCTCCGGGCCAGCGTCGGCTCGTACACCAGTGTGCGCAGCTCCTCCAGGCCCGCTCGCGCGGGATGTCCAGACTCCAGCACCTGCGCCATGAACTCGGGCGCGTCCCGGCCGGCCGACTCGCGGAGCTGCTCCATGACGGCCTCGGGGCCACCCAGCTCCAGCAGGTTGATCAGCCCTTCGGCGAGCAGCAGCGGATACTCGTCGTCGGTGAGATCCTCGGGGCGCAGCTCTCCCGCCTCCAACAGGACGGTCAGGACGAGGGGCCCCAGTGCCGGGTCGTGCCGGAGCCTGGCCCGCATCGACCGGCCGTCCGGGAGAGTATCCACCAGGGTGGAGAGCATGGCGGAGGCGCGGGTGCGGAAGGGGCAGGCGCGGATGGCGTCCAGGAGTGGTTCGACGTCGTCTCCGTGCGCGGCGAGCCAGCCTTCGAGCTCGGCCGCCGCCGTCTCCTGGGTGTAGTGCTGGGCGATCACCCCCAGCAGCTCGCCCGCCTCGGCGCCGGCCAGCTCCCCGACCAGCGGGGCGTCCCGCCCGTCGGCGAGCAGCCGCTCGCGCACGGCCCGGGTGCCCAGGGGAGTCAGCCGTACCAGCGGGCCGGGCTCCGCGAGGCGCTCAAGGAGCCTGGCGCGCGCCTCGGGCGGCAGCGGCAGGTCGTCCTCGGTGAGCTCGCCGAACCCGCCGAGGACGCCGGGACGCAGGTCGCTGGAGTACAGCTCGTCGGGCATGCCGTGGCTCAGCTCGACGGCACCGAGGTCGGCGAGGACGTCGAACACCACGAGCAGATCCCTCTCGACGTCACGGCGCCAGATCTCCTGACGGAAGTCGTCCTCCTCAGGGTCGATCAGGAAGTACTCCTGGCAGGCCAGCCAGACGGTCTCCTGCAGCCGGGCCACGGGAAGCGGGGTCGGCAGGCTGTACATCGTGTTCAGCACGTCGGGCAGCAATTCCTTGAACGCCGTGACGAACATCGAGGAGCGGACCCACCCGGCAGGGGGTGTGCAGATCTCGGTGCCCAGCTCGAAGACCGCCTCGAACGCGCGCCGCCACAGCGCCTCCGCGTCACGCAGCAGGGGGGCGGCCTTGGCCACCGGGACCAGGCGGCCCTTGAGCACCCGTACCAGGTGGGTCTTCTTCGCCCAGGCCAGCAGGAGGCTCACCCGCCTCATCTCGGCGGAGCTGCGCACCCGCAGGTCCTGCTCCCCGGTGCCGAGCAGCGCCGCCAGCTCGCGGGCGTCGGCCAGCCGCAGGTTCCCGGTCTTGGTGAGGGGACGTCCGCCCGCCCCCACCCAGCCGGTCAGGGCGGTCAGCTGCCGTACGACCTCGCTCCGGGTGGCCTCGGCGGCGAGTTCGGTGGCGGGAGGGAGGGCGACAGGGTTCTGGGAGAAGGCCCGCTCGTCGTGGGCTCCGGGACCGGTGAACTCGGCCTGGAGAAGGCTGTCGAGCGTGTCCGCGTCGACCTGTATCCGGCCCGTGTCGAGCTCGCGCTGGAATCTGGCCGCGGCCCTGTCGTTGTCGAGGACGATGTCGTGGTCGAGGGCGGTCTGCGCCCAGAACTTCATGATGCCCTGCCGGGCCGGGTCGGCCAGCGCCGCCGGATACTCCGCCGCGGCCTCGGCCACGGCCGCCTCCAGTTCCGTGAGGGAGGCGCTCCGGGGGTCGCGCAGGCCGGACGCGGCGAGGTAGCGCAGCAGGGTCAGCAGGCTTTCCGGAGCGCCTGCGAGGACATCGGGCTCGGCCGCCAGGTGCCGGGGAATCCACTCCAGCAGGAAACGCCGTACCTGCCGCGCGTCCCAGTGGGCCAGCCGCCCGTCACGGCTGCGGTGCCGCGCGTCCAGGGCCGTCGCCAGCATCGCCTCGTCGGCCCGCAGGCCGTGCTCGTCCGCCCAGGCGAGGCAGCGGCGGATCAGCAGGTCCCTCGCCGACTCGAACTCCTCTGCCTCTTCCGGTTCGAAATATGTCCGCATCGTCAACCTCCGCGCTTGTGGTGCCGTGACCAGGCCGAGCCGCTCTCGCCGCCCATATTCTCGGGGCAGGGCCCGTTCTTCACGACGCCATGCGAGCGACCTGACGAGAAGTCGTTCCCTTCGGGGAGCGGAGGAGTCGCTCTTTTTCCGCCGTTTCGGGGCACGCGGGGGCGGCGGTGCGGCCGTGACCTGGGGGTGAGAGCAGCCTAGCCTGGAGGTGTGCGCACCGCTCCGGTGACGTTGTTCCTCTGCGGGGACGTCATGCTCGGCCGCGGCGTCGATCAGATCCTCCCCCATCCGGGGGATCCGACGCTGCGGGAGAGGTATATCCAGGATGCGGTGACCTACGTTGACCTGGCGGAGGCGGCGAACGGCCGGATTCCCCGGCCGGTCGGTTTCTCCTGGCCGTGGGGGGATGCCCTGCGGGTGCTGGAGGAGGCCGCGCCGGAGGTCCGGGTGGTGAACCTGGAGACGAGCGTCACCCAAAGCGACGACTTCGCGGCGGGGAAGGCCGTGAACTACCGGATGAGCCCGGCCAACCTTCCCTGCCTGGCGGTCGCCCGGCCCGATGCCTGCGTGCTGGCGAACAACCACGTCATGGACTTCGGCCGACGAGGGCTGGAGGAGACGCTCGACGTGCTGGCAGGGGCGGGGCTGCGGTCGGTGGGGGCCGGCCGGGTACGGCGGGCCAAGCGCCCCGGTGACGTCGCGGTGGTCTCCATTCACTGGGGTTCCAACTGGGGATACTGGATTCCCCGGGAGCAGCGGGCCCGCCGGATGCGACTCCAGCACGCCTCGCAGGAGGACTCCGAATGGCTGCGGACGGTTCTCGACCGGGCCGGCCGGAACTTCGGATCACGCGTCGACCTCGAACCGGACGGCACGCTCGCACTCCAGTGGACGTGAGCGGACCACTCGGAGGCGGGACGCCCCCGTGGGGCCGCCCCGCCGGTCGAGTGGGTCAGTTGTGGTTGTGCTCGTACATGCCTCTCTCGGGGATGGTGCTGGAGACCACGGCCTCGTAGGTCTTGCCGCGGGGGTTGGGGCGGGGGTCGACGAGGCCGGCGCACTGGCCGCTGCCGGTGATCTGGTTGGCCACCCCGGCGTTGGACGGTGCGGGCGTGTTTCCGGCGCAGGCCAGCGCGCCGTGGACGCTGCTGCCCGCCATCACGAGCGGGTCGGTGGTGGTGTTGCCGTTCAGCGTCGCCGCGCCCCTGAGCTCGGCACCGGCGATGACCAGCCGGCCGGTGGTGCCGGAGATCGAGACCGCGCCGTTGACCCGTGCCTTGAGCAGGTGCACTTCGGCGGCGCCGGTCGCGGTGACCGCTCCGCTGATCGTGCCGCCGGTCACCACCAGGGAGGCGCCCGCCGAGACGGTCACCCCGCCGTTGATCCGGGCGTCGTTCAGGCAGGTGACGCCGGAGCGGACCGACAGCGTGCCGTTCCTGGTGCCGGTCACCAGGTTGGCGTAGGTGTTGGCGGCCGAGTTGCTCATGGTGATCAGCCGCTGGACGCTGGAGGGGTTGCAACCGCCCCAGAAGGCCATGCTCAGCGGGGTGTTCTTCCTGCCCGCGGACAGGTCGGGGTCGCAGCCGATGCCGGACTCGCCGGAGACGATGTCCACCCGGTAGACGTTGAAGTAGTTGCGGTAGGACTTGTACGGCTCGATGGACCACATCACGTTGAGCTGCTGGTCGGTGCGGCGGCGAACGCGGACTGCTCGCTCGCGGTGTAGCCGTCACCCATGATGATCAGGTTGAACCGCTTGGCCGGGGCTCCGGTGACCTGGAGCGGCACCACGGTGCCACTGCCGACGGCGCCGTCGGCAGTGGCAGCGGCGGGTACGGCGGGCACGGTGAGCAGGGCGGCGGTCATCGATATGGCCGCCAAGGCGGTGAGGGGTCTGGTGATACGCGTGGGGGATCAGTGCTTCCCGCGAGTGGGGAGCATGTCGTCGTGGGGGAGGGGCTCCGCCGCGCGGCTGCTGACGGAGGCGCCCTCGGACACCCCGGCCCAGCGCCTGAGCGTCGCCGTCGCCGCGTCCCGGTCGGCGGGGGCGAGCCGGGAGATGTTCGCGCCGTGGTTGGCGCCGGGGGCGACGTACAGGTGGGAGTCGTTCCCGCTGGGGGTGAAGCGCTCCGCGCTCCACGGGTCGTTCTCGCCGTAGACGAACATCATCCGGCTCGCGTCCTTACGCACCCAGTGGTCCACGTCGAGCATCGGCTTCGCCTCGTGCTTGACGCGCAGCGCGGCGGGGAGCACCGAGTTGGGCTGGTAGTGGTCGCGGTAGTTGGTCAGGCCACTCAGGTGCGCGAACTTCAGCTGGGGCCAGCCGAGCTGCTTGGCGGCCTGGTAGTAGTACGGGACGTAGTACTCCATGCCCTGGTCGGTGTAGAACGAGAAGCCCGCGACGTTGTCGATCCACCGGTAGATCTCGTCGTCGGAGGCGGTGGCGGCCGGCACGTTCGCGCAGTCGGACGTGTTGGAGTACTGCCAGAAGGCCCAGACCGTGTCGAGGACCGTCATCTCGAACGACCGGTCCGCGGTGCCCAGGGAGTCGGTGAAGGTGAGCCCGTCGCGGGCGGCGTCCGCCTCCATCCGGGGAACCAGCCGGTCGCGCCGCTTGAGCGCCTCGGCCTGCACGTCGTTCAGCGCGGTACGGCAGGCCGGGTCGGCCACGTTCGCGAAGAAGTCGTCGTAGGTGTGGTCGGAGGGGTTGACCCGGTCGTTCGGCGCGACGTAGGCCACCACGCCGTCCACGTCATCGGGGTAGAAGCGCCGGTGGTAGACCGAGGTCATGCCGCCCTTGCTCGCGCCGGTCTGGATCCACTTCCCCGAGTAGATCGTCTTGAGCGCCTGGACGATCCGGTGCTCGTCGGTGGCCTCCTGCCAGATGTCGAGGGTCTTCCAGTCCGCCGGGTCCGGCCGGGAGTTCCGGAAGAACCGGTGTTCCACCGAGACCTGGTTGGCGCCGAGCAGCCGGGTCGGCTCGGTCTGGGAGGCGCCGGGGTTGACCGGCAGGCCGTACCCGTTGGTGGAGAGCACGACGGGTGCGTCGGCGGACCGGTGCAGCAGGGTGAGGCGCTGCTCGTAGGTGCCCTTGCCCGGGTCGCGGTGGTCGACCGGCTGGGTGAGGCGGAGGACGAAGAACCGGTAGCCGGTCGGCCGGGTCTCCGAGACCACGGTCAGCCCGGGGATGGCCGCGAGCTTGCCGAGGAGCTCGTCCTCCACCGCCGCGGTGGAGGACTCGGGGGCGAGGTCCGCCGCCGCGGGGACGACGCCGACCATGCCGATCGATCCGGCGGTGAGGATCGCCAGCATGAGGGCCTGAGGTGCTCGCACGGATATATCTCCTTCTGACACTTAAAGCGTCGAAGGAGGCTATCGATCATGTTTTATTAGCGATAGTCCTAATTTTCACAATTCTGGTGTCGTGGAAAGGGCGATGTCCCCGAAGAGGTGGTGCGGATCTCCTGAACACGGTGCTCCACAGCGGAGGCACGGCTCCCCCGGCCCGGCCCCGGCCGCGCGGCGCGACCCCGCCGGGGACGACCGGCGGTCATGACCTCCGGCGACCGGTCGCCGGAGGTGGCATCGGCGGGGGCGTCAGCGCCGGCGCTTCCTGCCGTGGCCGTTGGGACGGCCCCGTGAGCCGGGTGCGGGGCTGGGCACGAGTCGCAGCCGGGCGCTTCTGGTGAGCATCGGCTCGTACACCAGCACGCGCAGCTCCTCCAGCGCCTCCCTCGCGGGATGCCCGGAATCCAGCACCTCCGCGACGAACTCCGGCGCCTCCCTGCCCGCCGACTCGCGGAGCTGCTCCACGACCGCCTCGGGACCGCCCAGCTCCAGCAGGATGATCATTCCCTCGGCGAGGAGCAGCGAGTGCTCGCGGGCGGTGAGATCCTCAGGGCCCAGCTCTCCCGTCTCCAGGAGGGCGGTGAGGACGAGGGATCCCAGTGCCGGGTCGTGCCGGAGCCTCGCCTGCGTCAACCGGCCGTCGGGAAGTGACTCCGCCAGGGTGGAGAGCATGGCGGAGGCACGGGTACGGAAGGGGCAGGCGCGGATGGCGTCCAGAAGCGGCTTGATGTCACCTCCGTGCGCGGCCAGCCAGCCTTCGAGCTCGGCCGCCGCCGTCTCCCGGGTGTAGTGCTGGGCGAGCACCCCCAGCAGCTCGCCCGCCTCGGCGCCGGCCAGCTCCCCGACCAGCGGGGCGTCCCGCCCGTCGGCGAGCAGCCGCTCGCGCACGGCCCGCGTGCCCAGGGGCGTGAGCCACACCAGCGGGCCCGGCTCCGCGAGGCGCGCCAGGAGCCGGGCGCATGCCTCGGGCGGCAACGGCAGGTCGTCCTCGGTGAGCTCGCCGATCCCTTCGACGAAGCCGGGACGCAGGTCGCTGGAGTACAGCGTGTCGGGCACGCCGTGACTCGTCTCGACGGCACCCAGGCGGGAAAGGACGTCGAACACCACGAGCAGATCCTCGTCGACCTGATGTCGCCAGACGTCCTGCCGGGAGCCGCTCTCCGTGATGTCGAGCAGAAAGTATTCCTGGCAGGCGAGCCACACGGTCTCCTGCAGCCGGGCGACGGGAATCGGGGCCGGCAGGCTGTACATCGTGTTCAGCACGTCGGGCAGCAGCTCGTCGAACGCCGTGACGAGCATCGAGAAGCCGACCCTCCCGGAGGCGGGCACGCAGATCGCGGTGCTCAGCTCGAAGACCGCCTCGAACGCGCGCCGCCACAGCGCCTCGGGGTCACGCAGGAGCGGGGCGGCCTTCGCCACCGGGACCAGGCGCCCCTTGCGCACTCGCACCAGGCCCGCCTTCTTCGCCCACGCCAGCAGGAGGTTCAGCCGGGGCGTCTCCGCGGAGCCGCGCGCCCGCCGATCCCGCTCCCCGGTGCTCGGTGGCTCCGCCGGATCCCGCTCCTCCGCGCTCAGCGGCCCCGCCGGCTCGGAGGTGCCGGCCGGCCGCGCCCGCGGACTCCGCTCCCCGACGCCCAGCAGCTCCGCCAGCTCGCGGGCATCGGCCGGGCGCAGGTCTCCGCTCTTGCTGAGAGGACGCCCGTCCTTGCCCACCCAGCCGGTCAGGGCGGTGAGCTGCCGTACGATCTCGCTGCTCGCGGCCTGGGCGGCGAGCTCGACGGCGGGAGGCAGGGCGACGGGACACTGGGAGAAGGCCCGATCGTCGTCGGGGACCGTGCCGCCGAACTCGGCCTGGAGAAGCGCCTCGACCATGTCGGCGTCGAACTGTATCCGGCCGCTGCTGACATCGTGCTGGAAGCGGGCCATGTCCTCCTCGTCGTCGAGGACGAAGCCGTTGTCGAGTGCGGTCTGCGCCCAGAGCCTCCCGATGCCCTGCCGGGCCGGGTCGGCCAGCGCCGCGGGAAACTCCGCCACCGCCTCGGCCACGGCCGCCTCCAACTCGGGGAGGGAGGCGCCCCGAGGGTCGCGCAGGCCCGCCGCGGTGAGGTAGCGCAGGAGTGTCAGCAGGTTTTCCGGCGCGCCGGCGAGGGTCTCGCGGTCGGCCGCGAGGTGCCGGGGAATCCATTCCAGGAGGAAACGCCGCACCTGCCGCGTGTCCCAGTACGCGAGCCGCCCGTCACGGCTGCGGTGGCGCGCGTCGAGGACCGCCGCGAGCATCGCCTCGTCGGCCCGCATGCCGCGCTCATCGGCCCAGTCGAGGCAGCGACGGACCAGCAGGTTCTTCGCCGACTCGAACTCCTCGGCCTCCTCAGGATCGAAATGCGTCCGCACCGTGAACCCCCTACTCCGGTTGTCGTCGGCCTCCCGGCCATGAAGGGACCGAGCTCGCGGCTCCGCGCCGTCGATCATGCCATTATCGCCGACAGATCGGAGTCATGGCGGTACGGAGAGTAAAGGTGTGGGTCGGTGGGCGTAGGCGGCGCCGTCGAAGCGCCCGGAGGAGATCGCGTCGCGAGTGGTTCCCGCGGTGGGGCGTGGGTTTTTCGAGGGCGGCATCGGGTAACGCGGTGACATGCGCATCGGAAACACGGAGGTCAGGATCCTGGGCGGCTGGGCCGGCTGCCTGACCATGATCCTCGTCTCCGTGCTGCTCTCGGTCCTCCTGACGGTCGTGCTGAACCTTCTCCTCCGCTGATGACCTCATGACCTCACGATGCGGAGATATCAGTCGACAGGGGGAGTACGGCCTTCACGAGCGTGCCACCGCCCGGGGCCGGACCCATCACGCAGGTCCCGCCGAGTTCGCGGGCGCGCTCACGCATCGAGACCAGACCGATCCCCGGACGGGGAGCCGGGGGCGGTCCGCTCCCGTCGTCGCGGACCAGGACCGTGAGAAAGGAGTCGTCACGCCGGAGCGAGATCGTCGCCGAGCGGGCCCCGGCGTGCCGCCGGACGTTGGTGAGCGCCTCCTGCGCGATGCGGTACGCGGCCACCTCGACGACCGAGGGAAGGCCGGACAGGTCGCCCTCGGTCTCGACGATCACCGAGGGCCCGCTGTCCGCCAGTGCCCGTACGGCTCCGGCCAGGCCGAGCGTGTCCAGGGTGGGCGGGTACAGGCCGTACACCAGTCCTCTGATCTCCTGGCCGATCGCGTCCATGCCCTCGCGCAGTTCCACCAGGAGGCGGTCGGTCGAGGCGGGGGTGGTGCGCAGGCTGATCCTGGCCAGGTTGACGACCATCGCCATCTCGGCCAGCGCGTGGCCGAGCCCGTCATGCAGATCCCGGCACAGCCGGCGGCGTTCCTCCTCGCGGATACGGGCCAGCACGGTCGCCGGGGTGTTCCCCTGATCGGTGACGGTGGTCACGGCAACTGCCAGATGCCGGAGAGCACCGCGGTCAGGAGCATCGTCGCGCCGATCCCGAGCCAGAACTCCCGTCGGGCCGAGTCGCGCAGCATCGCCAGCGCCGCCGCTCCCAGGCTCAGCGCCAGCGGGTAGACCACGTGCCAGGGCGCCGAGCCCTCGGCCTCCCGGAACGTCCACATGGGGGAGGTCCACAGCACGAACTCCACGAGGAAGCCGAGGAAGCGCTCGGGGCTCTGGTAGACGATGTAGTTGAAACCGACCAGCACGAACATGACCGCGAGCGGCACACCCGGGTAGGGTGCCCAGCGGGCGGTCGCGGTCCCCAGGAGCGTGGCTCCGAGCACGCACAGCGGCGCGGCGGCCATCTCCCACCCCGTGGGGGTGCGTCCCAGATCCACCTGGAACATCAGGCAGAGGGACAGCAGCACCGCCTGGAACGGGCAGGCCAGCACGAACGGCCCGAGGGCGGTCAGGCAGGCGGCGGCCGTACGGTGCGCGCGGTCGACCGGGGCGACGGACAGCAACTCGTCCGTGCCCGCCCTGCGTGCCGCGGTGCCGGTGAGGTTCGCGGCGAAGAACGCGGGTACGCCCCACATCAGCACCATCTGAGCGGTGATCATCCTGAAGGAGTCCTGAGGCCACTGCCAGGTGTGGTTGAGCAGCCCCGTCGTCATCACCGCGGGCCCGAGCAGGGTGAGCGGGTGGCGGAACAGCCGCCGGAGCTCCGCGTAGGCCAGCGCCGGCACCGCGTGACGCGTGGTGGCGGGCGACTGGCCGGGACGGGGTCCGTGGTCGTACGACTGGCCGGGACGGGGTCCGTGGTCGTACGTCATGCCGTAACCCCTGCTGTCCTGTCGCCGAGCAGCAGCAGGTAGCCGTCCTCCACGGTCGGCTCGGCCGGCCGGGCACCCTCGGGAGCGGACCCGATGTTGCGGAACAGCCCGTCGCCGGTACGCCAGGAGAGCACTCCCGACTTCTCCGCGGAGAACCAGACCCGGCCCTCGGCCAGTGCCCGGACCTCCTCGGGTGTGCCCTCGAACGCGCACCGTCCCGCCTTGAGCACGACCACCCGGTTGCACAGGGCGGAAACGTCCTCGGTCTGGTGGGTGGAGAGTACGACGGCGCGGCCCTGCCCGATGTGCGAGATCAGTTCGCGGAACCGGAGCCGCTGTTCGGGGTCCAGGCCGACGGTCGGCTCGTCCAGCAGGATGAGCTCGGGGTCGCCGAGCAGTGCCTGCGCGATGCCCACCCGCCGCCGCATCCCGCCCGACAGTGTCCGGATCCGTTTGCCGCTCACGGAGGTCAGCCCGACCTCCTCGATCACCCGGCGTACCTCGTCGTGCCGGGCCCGCCGTTGCACCATCTCCTTCAGGATCGCCACGTAGTCGACGAACTCGAAGACGGTGAGCCCTCGCTGGTAGCCCGGCTCCTGCGGCAGGTACCCCAGCCGCCGCCGGATCTCCAGCCGGTCTCCGGCGGGGTCGCGGCCGAGCAGTCTCAGCTCGCCCTCGTCGGGGGCGAGCACCGTCGCCAGCATCCTGATGAGGGTGGTCTTGCCCGCGCCGTTCGGCCCGAGCAGGCCGGTCACCCCCCTGCCCGCGGTGAAGGTGAGCCCGTCCAGGACCCGGTCACGGCCGTAGGTCTTCACCAGGCCGACTGCCTCGATCATGAGAACTCCCTGCGGCGAAAGAAGAGAAGCGCGAAGGACGCGAAGGCGACGGCCAGGTAGCCCACCTGGCCGACACCGCCGAACATCGCCAGGCTCGGCTCGCGGAAATTGACGGAGACGACCACGAACAGCCAGGTCATCGCCACGACGGCCCCGCAGTGGCGCGGATCGAACCGGCTGGACAGGGCGAGGGTCAGCGAGGTGAGGGCGAGAGAGGGCAGCAGCCACGCGGCCGCGATCCAGCTGCCGCCCAGCAGACCGAGGCCCACCACCAGTGCCAGCGCCGACGAGGACGTCAGCACCGCGGCGGAGCGCATCAGCATCAGCCGGAACATCGAGTACGGAGCCGCCAGGCCGATCTCGTGGGCCGGGTCACCGTCTCGGCCGAAGGCCACGGCGACCCCGGCGACCGGCAGGATCGGGGCGAGTGTGAGATAGACGAGCAGCCCCCACCGTGTCGTCTCTCCCGAGGCCAGCGCGGCGAACAGCAGCGCCGCGGCGCTGGCCGTGATCCACGGCAGGCGCAGCGAGTAGGCGGCGGCCATCAGCCGGGCCGTGTGGTCGTGGACGCCGATCGCCCGCAGCAGCCGCTCGAACGGTCCCGGTACGGGCGTGTCCACCGCGTCGGCCACCTCCGCCCAGACCCGGTCCAGCCGAGCGTCCGGCACCCGGGGCGTGAGCAGGCTCCGGCACCGGTCGCAGGCGAGCAGGTGGGCCTCGACCGAGGCGGCCAGGGTCGGGTTCAGCTCCCCGTCGGCATACCTGACGGCCAGGCCGTCGTCCATGTGCCAGGTGCTCATACCAGTTCCTCCCTCAGCAGTGCCTTCGCGCGCATCATCCGGGTCTTGACGGTCCCGGCGGGGATGCCGAGCAGCCGCCCGGCCTCACGGGTGGTCAGGCCGTCCAGCACCGTCGCCTGGACCACCGCGCGCAGTTCCGGGGACAGCCGGCTCATCGCCTGGCCGAGCTCGCCGTACTCGATGCCGAGCAGCACCTGCTCCTCGGCCGAGACCATGACCTGCTCGTAGGCGGGCAGCGGCACCGCCGGACGACGGCGGAGCTGGTCCAGCAGGCGGCGGATGCCGATGCCCCAGATCCACGCGGCCACCTCGCCCTTGCCCTTCCAGGTGCGCGCCGTACGCCAGACGGCCACGAAGGTGTCCTGGACCGCCTCGTCCACCAGCGCCGGGTCGGCGCACCGGCGGGTGAGCCGGATGACGAGCCAGGGTGCGTGCCGGCCGTAAAGGACCTCCAGGGCCCGGCGGTCCCCGTCGGCGACGGCGTCGAGCAGTCGAGCGTCCGTCCAGGTCTCATGCTCGCTCACGGGAGCCCTTTCAACGGTGTCATGCCTCTCTGTCGCATCCGGAGGCCCAGGCGGTTCACCCGCCTGGAACGAACCGAACGCGGTGTTACGCCCGACAGGTGGGGTGTGAGAAGGAAAATACTGGTTTTGCTGGTGGCGCTGTCCACGGTGTGCGCCGCGGCGTCGTGCTCGCCGGGGATGCCGCTCGACGGGCCCCCGGGCACCGGGAAGATCATCGTCGACGCGGACATGGGCGAGCTGAACGACGACGCGCAGGCCATGTTCCTGCTGGCCGCCGCCGAAGGGGTGGAGGTGCTCGGGGTCACGACCGTGGGCGGCAACACCTGGCCGCAGGAGGGCACCGCGTACGCGCTGCGCCAGCTGGAGCTCATCGGCAGGAGCGACATCCCGGTGGTGACCGGCGAGACCAACGTGCCGGCGCCGAGGGAGGACTACATCGGAGCCCTGGACCGGCCACGACCGGCGTCCCACCGCGCGCTGGCCACCCCGCCGCACGGTGGCTACGCGGCGACCTCGCCCGCGGCGGGCAGTGCCTCGGACTTCATCGCCGACCAGGTGCGGCGCCACCCTGGCGAGGTGACCGTCTTCGCGCTCGGCCCGGCCACCAACCTGGCACGCGCCGTACGGGAGCATCCCGAGATCGTCCCCCTGGTCAAGGAGGTCGTCCATCTGGGCGCCGACACCGAGGGCGAGGAGTTCAACCGCTGGTTCGACCCCGAGTCGTCCCGGGTCGTGTTCGAGGCCCCGTTCCGGCGCGAGCTGGTCGTCACACTGGAGGCGGCGCAGCGGCTCACCCTGGACAGGCGGACCTACGAGCGGGTGGTCGCGGGCGAGGAGACCCCGGTCCGGAGGCTCTTCAAGGAGCTTCAGGGGCCGCTCTTCGCCGGCGGTCCGGGACATCGGGCATTCGTCTGGGACGCCGTGGCCGCGGCGGTCTTCCTCCGTCCCGAGATCGTCTCGGACACGGACGGCCGCACCGTGCTGGAGGTGGACCAGGAGCGGTTCTGGGACCTCTACGTCACGCGGATCGGCTCGGCCACGCCGTCGAGCGCCGGGTAGCCGATGCCACCGCCGCCACGGTGTACCGCCGGGCCATGCAGTTCAAGGTCGCCTTCTTCGACGCCGCCGCCGGTGAGGCGTAGGGGTCAGTCCGGCATCGTGACGACGATGGTGCCCGTGCGGCCGCCGGAGTCCAGGTGCCGGTACGCGTCGGCGATCCGTTCCAGCGGGTAGGTGGAGTCGACCACGGGGACCAGGCGGCCCGCCTCGACGAGCTCCTTGACGAGGCGCAGGCCGGTGACCTTGTCCGCGGCCGGGCGCAGCCCGGTGAACGCGATCACCGCCCGCCGGTTGCCGAACCGGGCCGTCCAGGGCATCTGCGCGAGGATGGCCGCCGACGGCACCGTGGTCAGGTAGCTGCCGCCCCGGTGTAGCCGGCCCCGGCTGCGGCGGAACGAGCTCGCCCCGGCCACGTCGAAGACGACGTCGTAGCGGTGCGGCTCGCGGGTGAAGTCCGCCGTACGGTAGTCCACCACCCGGCTCGCCCCGAGCGTACGGACCAGGTCGGCCCCGGCCGGGCTCCCGCACACGGCAGTGACGTCGGCACCGAAGTGGCGGGCCCACTGCACCGCCATGCAGCCGACGCTCCCCGAGGCGCCGTTGACCACAACGGACTGTCCTGGTTGGAGCTTCGCGTGGTCCCGCAGGAACACGAGAGCCGTACCATCGACCAGAGTCGCCGCCTGCGTGGCGTCGACGCCGGCCGGCATGGGCGCCAGGGCGCCGTCGGAGGGCACGAGCACGTACTGGGCGTGCGCGCCGGACAGGGTCTGGCCGTAGACGCGGTCACCCGCGGCGAACGCGGTCACCCCGGACCCGACGGCCGCCACCTCACCGGCGAACTCGGAGCCGAGGACGGGGGAGCGCGGGCGGCGCAGGCCGAAGAACAGCCGTGCGTAGCGGGGTACGCCCGAGCGGGACGCGCGGTCCGCCGCCGTGAGGGTGGCCGCGCGTACGCGCACCAGCACCTCGCCGGCGCCGGGCTGCGGGGTGGGGACGTCGGCGACACGCACGACGTCGGGGGGACCGTACCTCTCGCAGAGGGCAGCTTTCATGGTCGTCGTCCTGTCGTATGGATGGATGACACGCTTCGGCCGCACCGTCCACGGTCAGGCCACGGTGGACAGTGGGGCTCGGCGGGGTGGCTACTCGTCGGTGTCGGGGTACTGGAAGACGTCCTCCAGGTGGAGGCCGAACACGCGACACGTCGGTCAGCGCGGTCTGCCCGGCCCGGCTCAGGATGATCACGACGTAGGCCAGGTAGGTGCCCGCGCTGACCACGAGGTAGACCCGCGTGCCCTTCTCCCGTACGTCATGTTCGCCTCCGATGTAAAGAAAACCTGACATCACGAAGGTAAAGCAAACCAGACATGATGTCAAAAAAATATGACGTGAGCGGTGGGACGCGGTGGCGCTCGGCGCAAGCCGACTCCACACCCCGGGAACCGGTCTCTACGTCACGGGAACCGGCTCGGCCACACCGTCGAGCCGAGGAGGTCGAGCCGAGGGGACGCCCGAGTCCTGACCTCCACCGGCGGACGGGGCGCGCCGGGGGCGGAGAGGGTGGGTGGAACTTTCATCTGGTGGGGAGTGCGCCGGAGCCGATCGGGCCTGGTGGCCCCGGGGGGACCGTGGCGGCGGACCGGAAGGGCTTGCCAGAGGGAGGAACGGCTCTAAGGTGCGAATTATGGGGACGTTCCCCCACCGGCCCGCGACCGGAAGCGGTGTCAGCGTGAGGCATTCGAGAGAACGCGGAGTGAGGCGGGTCGTCGCGACGGTCCTCGCCGTCCTCGGCCTGCTTCTCGGGTCGGGAGCGGTCGCCGCTCCCGCGCGTGCCGACACGACGATCTGTGAGAAGGACGGCGCCACCGCCATCCAGAACGGGAAGTACTACGTCCAGAACGACAACCGGAGCGACGACGCCACACAGTGCGTCGACGTCACGGGGCTCGGTTTCTCGGTGACGGAGGCGAGCCACGACAGGCCGGTCGACGGCGCGCCGGGCTCCTACCCGTCGATCTTCGCGGGCTGTCACCACGGCCGGTGCACCTCCGGCAGCGGCCTGCCCATGCGGATCGACGACAGCAGGTTCGACGGCATCCAGACCAGCGTCCAGATGACCTATCCGAGCGGCGGCGTGTACAACGCGTCCTATCGCCTCTGGTTCGACCCCGGTCCTCGGACGGACGGGCAGAACACCGGTGCGGAGATCGCGATCTGGCTCAACCGGGTGGGGGCGATCCAGCCGATCGGCTCCCGGGTGGGGACGGTGAGCCTCGGCGGGACGAGCTGGGAGGTCTGGTACGGCGACGTCGGCTGGAACGTGATCTCCTACGTCCGCTCCTCGGCGACCGCGTCGATCGGCTTCGCCGTCGGCACCTTCGTCAACGACGCGATCGGTCGCGGCCATGTCCAGCGGACCTGGTATCTCACCAGCGTCCAGGCGGGCTTCGAGCCGTGGGTCGGCCAGACCGGCCTGGCGGTGAACAACTTCACCTACGGCATCGTCGCCCCCGGCCGCTGCTCGGCCACCGGCACCCTGTCGTACGGCGGGGGCAACGTCTACACCGTCGACCTCAGGGTGACCAACACCGGTCCCTCCACGATCCACGACTGGACCGTCACCACCGCCCTGCCTGCCGGGCACACCCTCGCCGGCTCCTGGGGCGCGACCGTGACCACCTGGGGGCAGACCGTCACCGCCCGCAACCTGAGCTACAACGGCTCCCTCGCACCCGGGGCGAGTGCGTACTTCGGCCTCCAGGCCATCCGCCCGCCCGGCGTTCCCCAGTGGCCCTCGGCTTATGCCTGCACCACCCGTTCCTGACCCCGGCCCCGCTTCTCGCCGCCTCAGGGCGTACTCGAAGTCATGTGTGGATTAATCCGCTTTCGGCTCACGCGGAAGGAGAACAGGTACAAGGCTGGTCCCGGTGCGCACGGCGGTGGAGGCGAGATGGCGGCGGCACACACCGAGACGTTCGAAACCGCGCGACCCGGGCGGCGGCCGGAGCTCGACGCGATCCGCACCCTGGTGGTGGTCGGGCTGGTGTTCTTCCACTCGGCGCTGGTCTTCGACACCCGCGACGACTACTACGTGAAGAACGCCGAGACCACCGACGCGACCACGATCGCCGCAGGTCTCGGCGTGGTGTGGGCGATGCCGATGCTCTTCCTCATCGCCGGCCTCGGCTCCTGGCACTCGCTGCGCCGGCGGGGGCCCGCCGGGTTCGCGGTGGAACGGCTGCTGCGGCTCGGCGTGCCGCTGGTGTTCGCGACGCTCACCCTCCTCCCGGTGCCGCAGTGGCTGCGGCTGCGGGCCGACCCCGGCTATCACGAGTCGTACCCGGCCTTCCTGCCACGCTTCTTCGACGTACGCCTGGAGCCGGCGGAGTTCCCTTTCGTCGTAGAGACACCGGCCGCCACGGACGCCCCGCCGAGCCGGGGCCGGCGGATGTACGGCTATCTGGCCGCCGCCGCGTTGCCGCTCTACGTCCTGCACCAGCCGATCGTCGTGGGGGTCGCCTACGGGGTGGTCGGCTGGGACGCGCCGATCGCGGTCAAGTACCTCGCGATCGTCACGGCCTCGCTCGTCCTGACCGTGGTCGCCTACGACCTGCTGGTGCGCCGCACGCGGGTGACGCGTTTCCTGTTCGGGATGCGCGGATAGGCGCCCGTCCACCCAGGCCGGAGGCCGGGCGCGCTCGCCGTCGCGCGGGCCGGGCAGAGCAGAGCGCGTCCCGCGGGCGAGGGGCACCGCGCAGTGGTCTCACGGCGCCAAGGGATGACCTTCGCCCGCGGGGCGCGCACCGAGACGGGGGTCAGCCGCGGTGCCTGCGCACCATGCCCGCCGCGAGGGGGGCGTTCGCGAAGTCACCGGCCGCCACGCGGGCGGCGACGACGCGCCGGACGAGACGGTCGGCGAGGGCGGGGGCGTGCCTGCCCACCATCATCTCGACGCGTCCCCGGCGGGTGGTCGCCACGTCACGGGGGGCACGGCGGGCGGTGACGGCGCGGACGATCGCGTCGACCACGCCCTCGACGGGCTCGGGCCGAGAGACCGCGTCCAGGGAGAGGCCGGCCTGTCGCGTGCTGTCGTGGATCGGGCTGCGGACCATGCTCGGGTAGACGGTCGTCACGCCGACGTGCGTGCCGACCTCAAGCCGGAGCGCGTCGGCGTAGGCCGCGAGCGCGCGCTTGGAGACGCCGTACGCCGCGGCCAGCGGCAGCGGCAGGACCGCCATCCGTGAGGCGATGAAGACCACCTGCCCCCTGGCGCGCACCAGGTGGGGCATGACCGTCGCCGTCACGCGCCAGGCACCGAGCAGGTTCAGCCGCAGCTGCGCCTCCACCTCCTCTCCCGGGGCGAGTTCGGCGGGGGCGGGCCCGCCCCTGCCCGCGTTGTTGACCAGCAGGTCGATGCCGCCGAGCAGGGCGACCGCCTCGGCCACCGCGGCGTCGACGGACTTCTGGGAGGTGATGTCGCAGGTGATGAGCGGGATGTCGGCGTCGTCGGGGCGGGCGATGTCCAGGCCGACGACCCGCGCGCCCTGGGCGGTGAACCGCGCGCTCATCGCCCTGCCGAAGGTGCCGGCCGCGCCGGTGACCAGGATCCTGCGCCCGGCGAGCGCGCGGGTGGGGGAGGCGCGCAGCTCGCGCCGCATGACGCGGAGATATCCGTCGACGTCGATTCGCATGTGGGGCCTGCGCTGCCCCCAGCGGTCGCGGGCGGCGTCGAGTTCGGCGGAGGCGATCCTTCGCGCGGTCTCGGGGTCGGGCAGCCGGTGGGTTCCGGCGCGTACGGCGGCGAGGAGGCGGCTTTGCGCCTCGACGACGGGGAGCGCGGAACCGGTCGACTGCATCAGCCCGACGTAGCTGATCGAGTCGTCGCCGATGGGGAAGACGTGGCGGTACAGCAGCATGCTCGCCGGATCGGGCGCCGTGGCGGTGCCGGTGCCCGTGCCCGCGTCGGTGCCCGCGTCGGTGTCGGTGTCGGCGTGGAGGAACGGTGTCACGGCCCGGTAGCCGGTGCACCAGACGATGTGGTCGATCTCGTCCGCCTGCCCGTCGGTGAAACGGACCCGCGAGCCGTCCAGACGCGCGATGCCCCGGCGCGCGAGGATCCTTCCCTCCGCGACCAGCCGGGGAACGGAGTCGCTCAGGGTGGGGTGGTCCTGGAGCACTCCCTCGCGGGGAGCGGGCAGGCGCGGCCCCGAGGGCTTCCTGTCGGCGACCCTGAGCACCGCCGCCGAGACCACCTGCCGCACCCGCCAGGGGAGGAGGGCCGCGAGGGCGCCGTTGAGCTGGTCGGCGGGCCGGCCCAGCAGCCGCTTGGGCAGCACCCGGACGCCTCGCCTCGCCGAGAGCAGCACGGCGGAGGCGTGGTCGGTCAGCTCGGCGGCGATGTCCATCGCGGAGTTGCCGGTGCCCACGACGAGCACGCGCTTCCCGGCCAGCTCGGCGGGGGTGACGTAGTCGTGCGCGTGCGACTCGGTGCCGGTGAACGTCCCCGGGTAGGGCGGTTCGGGCAGCCGGGGCTCGTGGTTGTGGCCGTTCGCCACCACCAGGTGCTCCACCCTCTCGCGGTAGGGCCCGTCGGGGCCGGTGAGCTCCAGCTCCCAGCCGTTCTCGGTGCGCCGGGCCGATTCGAGCGTCGTGCCGAACCGGAAGCGCTCGCCGACCCCGAAGTGGTCGGCGTACGAACGCAGGTATTCGAGCATCTGGGCGCGGGCCGGGTAGTCGGGCCACTGGGCGGGCATCGGGAAGTCGGAGAACTCCGTGCGCGGCTTGCTCGTGTTGAGGCGCAGGCTCTCGTAGGAGGCGGTGCCGGCCTCCAGCCGCCACAGGCCGCCGAGGGAGGTGGCGCGTTCGACGCCGAGGACGGGCAGACCGGCCTCGACGAGGGCCTTGACCGCCGCTATGCCCGCCGCACCGCCGCCGACGACGGCCGTCATTCCCCGGCCCGGTTCCCCTGCGCTCATCCGTCGCCTCCATATTCCATCGGATGATGGAATATTAACCGTCTGAGCCGCCGGCGTCAGGGGGTGCGTAGAGCCGGTCGACGAAACGGTGGGCGTAGGCGCGGAACTCGCGCCTCTCGCGGTCGGCGGTGACGGCGTCGCCGCCGCGGGCGCTCAGGGCGGTCACGTGGCCGTGGGCCGCCCAGACCAGGCTGCGCACGGTGATGTGCGGCGTCGGCTCGACGACGAGGCCGCGGGCGGCCGCCTCCAGCAGGGCGCGCTCGATCTCTCCGTAGATCGGCAGCGAGTACGCCTCGTCCAGGGAGAGGTGGAGGGTGGGGTCCAGCCACCGCCGCAGCCACAGGAACGTGGTCTGGGGATGCTCGTCGAGGAAGTCGACGAACGCGTCCACCAGGTCGTGCATCGCGTCCACGACGTCGCCCGCGCGCTCCGAGCGCACGGCGGCGAGGAAGGCGCGCACCGGCGGTGTGAGCGTCGCCTGCTCCAGCTCGAAGACGCGGGCGAAGCAGGCGTCGTACAGGGACGTCTTCGACGGGAAGTGGTGGTGCACGCTGGAGACGTCGATCCCGACCCGCGCGGCGATGTCGCGCATGGAGACGCCGTCGGCCCCGTACCTGGCGAACAGGCCGGTCGCCTCGGTGAGGACGCGGTCGCGGGTGGAGGGCGCCGAGCGGTCCCTGGGCGGGCGCCCCCTGCGGCGCGCACGGGGCGCGGAGGTGTCTTTCCCGCCCTGCTCGTCTCCGCCGTTCTCCCCGCCCTTTGTGTTCCCCGTGTTCTCCCCGCTCTGCGTGCTCTTCCTCATGCCGGACAGTCTGCCAGGACCGTCGGCCTTCGTAATCCATCACGGAGTTGATTTCGCTGTCCGGGCGGCGGGAGGCCGGGGACGCGCCGGCGGTGGGTGAACGTGCTCCGGGGCGGCGAACGTGGAGGTCCGCCCCCCGCGTGCCGCCGAGTGGCGGGGACGCTTCTCAGGGAGAGGAGATCTCACGCCGGGATCGCCCGCGGCCCGAGGAGGTCCGGCGGGACGAGAAGCCTCGGTTCGCCGAGGGACTTCCGGCATAGATCGATAAGTCGGAGAAGTCCCCTCATATAGTTGTGTGCCAATTGTCGGGCTCGGAATCGATGGCGAGGATCGTGGGCGTTCAGGAGGGGGCAGGATCCGTGCTCGCCGGTCGGTACCGGCTGGAGGAGCTGATCGGCCGCGGCGGTACGGGCGAGGTCTGGCGCGGGTACGACCTGCGCCCCGGCTGGCCGGTGGCGATCAAGATCCTGTCGCCGCAGGTGGCGGATGCCGCGGTGCGCGAGAGGTTCGCGATGGAGGCGAGGACCGCCGCGCGCGTCGTCCATCCCAACGTGGTGACGGTCCTCGACATGGGCGAGCACGAGGATCGGCCGTACCTGGTGATGGAATGGCTGACCGGCAGGGATCTCGCCGCCGAGCTGGCCGAGCGGGGACCGCTGAGCGTGTCCGAGGCGTGCCACCTGATCAGGCAGGCCGCGCTCGGGCTGGACGCCGCGCACCGGGCAGGGGTCGTGCACCGCGACGTCAAGCCCGCGAACCTGCACCTGGGCGCGGGGGGCGCGCTCAAGGTCCTCGACTTCGGCACCGCCAGGGTCGTGAGCGAGGCCGCGATGCGGCTGACCTCGGCGGGGAGTGTCATCGGCACGGCCGCCTACCTGTCTCCCGAGCAGATCCTCGGAGCGCCGGGGAACACGGCGTCCGACCTGTACGCGCTCGGCTGCGTCTTCTACGAGCTGCTGTGCGGACGGCCCCCGTTCGTCGGCCCCGACGCGCAGGTCATCTCCCAGCACGTCCGCGAACGGCCGGACCCGCTCAGGCGGTACCGGCCCGATGTCCCGCCGGAGTTTGAGGGGCTGGTCCTGGCCCTGCTGGAGAAGGATTCCGCCGCGCGGCCGACCGGGGGTGAGGTGATCCGCCAGGTCACCGCGATGGCCGGCCACCCGTCGCCCGCCCGCGACGGCGTCCCCGTCACCCCCACGGCACCCACGGCGACGTACGACACCGGGGCGCCGGTACCGGCGCCGGTGCCTGCGCCGACGAAGGTGACGCCGGTGCCGGTCCCGGGGCCCGCGCCCGAGGGCATCTCCGCGCTCGTGCGGAGACTCCCCGGGCGGACCGTCGCGATCGCCCTGGGCGCGGTGGCCGTACTGGTGGCGGCGACGGTCTGGGCGCTGACGCCGTCGGAGCCGGTCGGGCAGGCGAACGCGGTCGGGCTGCCCTCCGAGACGCCCTCTCCCGAGCGGCCTGCGCGGGCCACCCAGCCCGCGTCGCCGTCACCGACCTCCACCCCGCCACCCTCGCCGTCCGTCTCGCGGAGCGCGTCCGCGGCGCCGTCCCCTGATCCGGTCCTGTCGCCGCCGGCGGGGACCGGATGGCAGACGCAGCTGCCGGTCCTCCACCGGGCGATCAGCGAACAGGAACTCCAGGGGAAGATCGACCCCAGGACGGCCCGCGAGATCCGCAGGAGGGTCACCAAGGCGGGCCAGGCCCTGTGGAAGGGCGACGAGGACAAGGCGCGCGAGGAGCTGCGTAAGTTCGGCAGGGACCTGTACGAGGCGAGACGCAAGGGCAGGGTCGCCTCCGACGGGCCGCTCTTCGACTTCCTGCGTGAAACCGGGTTCGTCTTCCAGACGGAGGACCGGGAGTCAGGGCCACGCCATCGCGGCGGCGGCGATGACGACTAGGCCCTGTTTCGAAGTCCGTCTGCTGTATGGCGGCGTGTCCGGACGATGGGGCCGCTGTCCCGCAGTCGGCGGATCAACGGGTTCAACCGGCCCAGGCATCCACGTACGCCCAGGACCGGCATTCGCCGTGGCCCATCCGAGCCCCGGGGCTTGGTCCGAGCACCACGCTCTCGCTGGATCATCCAGTGTGTCTCGGCGCGCCGGCCCGGCCGCACGATGCGCGGCCGGGGCGGCGGGTCGGCAGACAGGTATGGGTACCGGTGGCGATCATTACGCGACGGGAACCGGCGAATCCCAGGTGAGCGGTAGCTGGGCGATGCCACCACCGAGCTTCCGTTCGCTCAGCCCACCGACCGGGATGTCACTGACCGGGATCGCCAGGCGCATGGTGGGCAGCCGGGGCAGAAGCCTGGCGAGTACCTCGTTGATTTCCAGCCGAGCCAGTGGGGCACCGAGGCAGTAGGTGATTCCGTGGCTGAACACCAGGTGGGGGTTGGGCGATCGGGTGACGTCGAACCGTTCCGGGTCCTCGAACACCCGGTCGTCGAACGCGGTCGAGCCGTGGTCGCACAGCACGAGGTCGCCGGCGCGGATCGTGACCCCACCGATCTCGATGTCCTCGCTGGCGTAGCGGGGCAGCGCGGATTCGGCGAATTTGCTCATCCGCACTACCTCCCCCACCGCGCTGGGCAGCAGTCCCGGGTCATCGAGCACCAGCTTGTGCTGATCCGGGTTCATGGCGAACAGCGCGATCGCCGCGCTGATGCTGTGCGGAGTCACCTGGTACGACATGGTGACAAAAGCCAGCAACGCACCGACAAAGTCGTCGGGGAGTCCGGATTGGCACAGCGACGAGGCCAGATCGTCGCCCGGTTGCACGCGTTTGCGCCCGGCAACCTCGCTCAGGTATCTGAACAGCTCCTGCGCCTGGCCCAGTCCCGCCCCCACCTTGGTGACCCGGTCGAGCACCACCTGGTATTCCGCTGGGTCCGCTATGCCGAGCAGCTCGCACAGGATCTGATAGGAGAACGGCAGCGAGAACTCGGTGTGGATGTCTATCGGCGGCTGCTTGGCGAGTACGGCGTCGAGATGCTCGTCGACCACGGCGCCGACGCGCGACCGCATGCCGGCTATGCGCTTGGCCGAGAAATACGGGGTGAGATTCGACCGGAGGGCCTGATGCGCACGATGCGCCTCAGCCGGATCCTGGTTCGACACGATCAGGTCCAGCATCGGGCTGTCCAGGTACCGTGCTCTGTTCGGCGGGTCCGGGTGGGTGGTCCCGAGCCGGTCGTCGAGCAGGAGTTGCTTGAGTTCGGCGAGCCGGGTCACCAGCCACGCTTCATCACCGACCGGGGTACGCACCCGGACGATGGGGCCGCGGTCTCGCAGTTGGCGGATCAACGGGTTCAACTGGCCTAGACATCCACGTTCGCCCAGTATCGGCAATTCGCTATGGACCATCCGAGCTCTCCAGGGTTTGGGTTGGGCGCCACACTGTCGCTAGATGATCTCCTCTTTGCAGCTAGGGGTTTTCTCAGATGCATCGGCAATTCTCAGGACGCGCACCATCCCGGCATCCTGCTCATCCCGTTTGCCAAGGTGGTCGAGATCGCGTCGGCCCTTCTCCAGGCGATCCACCGTCCGGAGCGCGGGACGGGAATGTCCGTCGCTCCCGGGTACTGCTGAGGTATGAACGCTGAATCCAAGGATCCGCTGGCGGATCTCAACCCGTTCGACATATTCGACACCGAGGCCCTCCGCCTCGACCGCTTCTTCTCCGGGCTCGACGCGGAGGGCTGGCGGCGCCCCTCCCGGCTGCCCGGCTGGTCGGTGCGTGACGTGCTCGGGCACCTGGCGGGGGAGGAGCTGTACAACCACGCCTGCCTGGACGACGACATCGACGGGTTCGTCGCGATGCTCGGGAACGAGGGAGTGGAGGGCGGTTTCGACGCCTTCAACGCCTGGTGCGTGGAGCGCCGCCGTGACGTTCCCGTCGAGGAGGTGCTCTGGGAGTGGCGGAACCGGAACGGGGAGACGCGTGAGCGGATGCGCGAACTCGGCCGCGACGCCTTGCTGCCGACCCTCGCGGGACCGTACCCGGTGGGGTGGCAGACCTTCCACTACGACTCGGAGTACGCCACCCACGCCGACGACGTCGGCGCGCCCGTGGCGCAGGACGAGGAGGACGAGCGGGTCTGGTGGCGGGTGAGGGTGGGCGCGTTCGCGCTCGCGGAGCAGGGGGCGAAGGTAGAGGTCGAGCTGACCGCCGACGGGATCTGGGTGCACGCCTACGACGGGGTGAGCGGGCTACTGGCGCCTTCGACGTTCGTGGCGGCGACCGTCGGCCGCCTGCCGGCCGGCCATCCCGTCGACCATCCTCTCGACCCCAGGCTCAGGGCCGTCCTGCGCTGTCTGGCCTGAGCCTTTCCACCGGGCTCCCCGGCGGGTCCGCCGGGCAGACGAGCCGCTGCGGGGACCTCAGTCGTGGTCCTCCCCCTCGTCGGTCTTGTCCTTGCGGCGCAGCCGGTGCAGGGTGCCCGCGTGGGCGCGCTCCTCCGGATGCGCGCGCACCCTGCGCAGGCTGGCGACGACGGTGACGAGCAGCACCAGGAAGATCACTCCGAGGGAGAGCGGGGTCGGGACCTCCGGGAAGGACTTCGAGACGTCCTCGTGCAGGAACGACAGGATGAGCTTGAGGCCGATGAAGCCGAGGATGACCGCCAGGCCGATCGACAGGTAGACCAGGCGCTCCAGCAGCCCCTCGATCAGGAAGTACAGGGCACGCAGCCCCAGCAGTGCGAAGGCGTTGGCGGCGAAGACGATGAGCGGGTGCCGGGTGACGCCGAAGACGGCGGGAATGGAGTCGAGGGCGAACAGCAGGTCGGTGCTTCCGATGGCGAGGAAGACCACGAACAGCGGCGTGACCACCCGCTTGCCGTTCTCGCGGGTGACGAGCCTGCCGCCGTGCATGTTCTCGCTGACCGGGAGCACCTTGCCCGCGTGGCGGATCAGCGGGTTGTTCTCGACGTCGGGGTCCTGGTCGCGGTGCCGTACGAGCTGGATCGCCGTCCAGATCAGGAGCAGGCCGAAGATGAGGAACGTGAAGGAGAAGAGGGAGATGGCCGCCGCGCCGACCGCGATGAGGATGGCGCGCAGCACCAGGGCGGTGGCGATGCCGAAGAGCAGCACCTTCTGCTGGTGTTCCTCGGGCACGGAGAACCGCGCCATGATGATGACGAAGACGAAGAGGTTGTCGACGGAGAGGCTTTTCTCGACGATCCATCCGGCGAAGTACTCCGTCGCGAGATCTGCCCCGGCCAGCCATAACAGGGCCAGGCCGAAGGCTATGGCCACGCCGATGTAGAAGACCGTCCAGGCGGTGGCCTCGCGCATGCCCACGGTGTGCGGCCGGCGCGCCGCCACCACGAAGTCGAGGGTGAGCAGCGCCACCACCAGTGTGATGACCGCGATCCACATGCCCAAAGAGTCGATCGCCATCGCTGTCCCCTCTTGCTTGCCGAGATCATTCGCTTACCCAGGGCGGGGATCTCCATACCCTGTGGTCATCGGCAGATCCGCCCTCGGCCCGCCGGGGTGTCCGGCGGGCCGAGGGCGGAGGGTGCGGGGAGCCGGGCGGGGGAAGGGGGAGGGACGACGGCCAGGTCAGCGGCCCGCGCGGCGCTTGGTCCACACGTCGAGGGCGACGGCGGCGAGCAGCACCAGGCCCTTGAAGAGCATCACCCGCTCGCTGGGCGCGCCGATCAGGGACATGCCGTTGTTGATCACGGCCATGATGAGACCGCCGGTGAGCGCGCCGACGACCTTGCCCACGCCGCCCTGGACGGCGGCTCCGCCGATGAACGCGGCGGCGATGGCGTCCAGCTCGAAGCCGTTGCCCGCCGTCGGGCCCGCCTGGTTCAGGCGGCCGGCGAAGATGATGCCGGCGACCGCGGCGAGCACGCCCATGTTGACGAAGATCCAGAACGTGACGGACTTGACCTTGATGCCCGACAGGCTCGCCGCGTTCAGGTTGCCGCCGATGGCGTAGATGTGGCGGCCGAAGACGGCGCGGTTGGTCAGGAGCGTGTAGCCCAGGACGAGGAGCGCGAGGAGCACCAGCACCCAGGGCAGGTTCTTGAACCTGGCCAGCTGCACGATGACGATCATCACCACCGCGGAGGCGGCGGCGATCTTCAGGAAGAACAGGGGCAGCGCGTCGACCTTCTGCCGGTAGCCCAGCCGCGCCTGGCGGGCCCGCCACTGCGTACCGACGATCCCGGCCACCGCGGCCAGGCCGACGAGCAGCGTGAGCAGGTCGGCGCCGCCGAGCGGGCCGAGGCCGATGTTGCCGAAGAAGCCGGGCACGAAGCCGTTGGCGAGGGTCCGCACCTCGTCGGGGAAGGGGCCGATGCCCTGGTTGCCGAGCACGGTGAGGGTGAGCGCCCTGAAGATCAGCATTCCGGCGAGGGTGACGATGAACGCGGGGATGCCGAAGTAGGCGACCCAGTACCCCTGCCAGGCCCCGATCAGCGCGCCGGCGATCAGCGTGATGAGGATCGCGAGCGGCCACGCCACGTCCATGTCGACCATCAGCACGGCCGCGATGGCGCCGGTGAGCCCCACCACGGACCCCACGGACAGGTCGATGTGCCCGGCGATGATGATCAGGATCATGCCGATGGCGAGGATGAGAACGTAGGAGTTCTGCACCATGATGTTCGAGATGTTCTGCGGGCTGAGCAGCTCACCGTCGGTCAGGACGGAGAACAGCAGGATGATCAGCGCGAAGGCGATGTAGATGCCGCTCTGCCGCAGATTCATCGAGAAACGGCCGCCGGATGTCTTCGCGGGCACCGACAGGAGGTCGCCGCCCGGTGACGGTGCTCCGGTGTTTCCTGCGGGTTCGGCGACTCCGTGCGCCGGGACCTGGCCGCTGCTCATCGTGCTCCCTAATCCTTTTCCTTGGTCATGAACTGCATGAGCCGCTCGGGGGTGGCCTCGGCTCGTGAGACCTCACCGGTGATGCGACCGGCCGACATGGCGTAGATGCGGTCGCAGACGCCGAGCAGCTCGGGAAGCTCCGAGGAGATGACCAAGATGGCCTTGCCCTGGTCGGCGAGCTGGTTGATGATCGAGTAGATCTCGTACTTGGCACCCACGTCGATGCCCCGGGTGGGCTCGTCGAGGATGAGCACGTCAGCGTCGGTGAAGATCCATTTCGACAGCACCACCTTCTGCTGGTTGCCGCCGCTGAGCTTGCCGGTGACCGACAGCACGCTGGGAGCCTTGATGTTCATGCTCTCCCGGAAGCCGTCGGCGACCTGGTACTCCTTGTTGTCGTCGACCCAGCCGCGTTTCGCCAGTTTCCCCAGCGCCGCGGCCGAGACGTTCCGCTTGATGTCCTCGATCAGGTTGAGCCCGTACCGCTTGCGGTCCTCGGTGGCGTACGCGAGTCCGTGGCCGATCGCCTCGCCGACCGTGCGGAGCTGGATCTCCCGCCCGTTCTTGTAGACGCGGCCGGAGATGCCGACCCCGTAGCTGCGGCCGAACACGCTCATCGCGAGCTCGGTGCGCCCGGCGCCCATGAGCCCGGCGAGGCCGACGATCTCGCCGCGGCGCAGCGTCAGGTTCGCGCCGGAGACGACGACGCGGCCGTGCTGGCTGGGGCTGTGAACCGTCCAGTCCTCGATCCGCAGCGCCTCCTCGCCGATCTTCGGCTCGTGCGGGGGGAAGCGGTGCTCCAGGTCGCGGCCGACCATGCCCGAGATGATGCGGTCCTCGGTGACGTGGTCGTTCTTCATGTCCAGGGTCTCGATCGTCCGGCCGTCGCGCAGGATCGTGGTCGAGTCGGCGATCGCCCTGATCTCGTTCAGCTTGTGCGAGATGATCACCGAGGTGATGCCCTCGTCGCGCAGCCCGCGCAGCAGGTCGAGCAGGTGCGCCGAGTCCTCGTCGTTGAGCGAGGCGGTCGGCTCGTCGAGAATGAGCAGCCTGACCCGCTTGGACAGCGCCTTGGCGATCTCCACCAGCTGCTGCTTGCCCACCCCGATGTCCATCGAGAGCGTCACCGGGTTCTCCCGCAGCCCGACCCGCTCCAGCAGCTCGGCGGCCTCGGCGTTCGTCCGGTTCCAGTCGATCAGGCCGCGGGTGGTCCGCTCGTTGCCGAGGAAGATGTTCTCGGCGATCGAGAGGTGGGGGCTGAGCGCGAGCTCCTGGTGAATGATCACGATGCCGCGCTTCTCGCTGTCCCTGATGTCGGAGAAGCGGCACGGCTCGCCGTCGAAGAGGATCTCGCCCTCGTAGGAGCCGTGGGGGTACACGCCGGACAGGACCTTCATCAGCGTCGACTTGCCGGCGCCGTTCTCCCCGCAGATCGCGTGGATCTCGCCTCTGCGTACCACCAGGTTGACGTCCTGGAGGGCTTTGACGCCCGGGAACGTCTTGGTGATCCCGCGCATTCGAAGGATGTCGTCGGTCATGCCGCCCACCTCCTCGGTGCCCTCCGGGGTGCGGAGGCGTCAGGTCGGATCCGCTGATTGTCGCGGTGTGTCGCGTGACGGGGTGTCACGGCGGGGACGGCGGCCCCGTCGCCGCCTGGCCGGCGGCGACGGGGAACGCCCGTGGAACTGTGGTGGGGCCTGGATTCGTCAGGGCGCATGGCTATGCGGGAAGCCTTCGAGAGGCCCTGCGAATCCGTGAGGTGCGACTCGCCACCGTCTCGGGTGGTGAGCACATCAACTGAGCTGGTCCTCGGTGTAGTAGCCGGAGTCGACGAGGACCTGCTTGTAGTTGTCCTTGTAGACGATCACCGGTTCGAGCAGGTTCGACGGGACGACCTTGTTGCCGTTGTCGTAGTCCTCGGTGTTGTTCACCTCGGGCTTGCCGCCCTTGAGGACGGCGTCGGCCATCTCGACGGTCACGGCGGCCAGCTTGCGGGTGTCCTTGTAGATCGTCGCGTACTGCTCGCCCGCGATGATCGACTTCACCGAGGCGACCTCGCCGTCCTGGCCGGTCACGATCGGGTAGGGCTGGTCGGAGGTGCCGTAGCCGCTGCTCTTCAGCGCCGACAGGATGCCGATGGACAGGCCGTCGTACGGGGAGAGCACGCCCTGGACCTTGGTGCCGCCGGAGTAGGCCTTGGTGATCAGGTCCTCCATACGCCTCTGCGCGGTGGCGGGATCCCAGCGCAGGATCGCGACGGTCTTGAAGTCGGTCTCGCCGCTCTTGACGACGAGGGTGCCCGAGTCGATGTACGGCTTCAGGGTGTCCATCGCGCCGTTGTAGAAGAAGGTGGCGTTGTTGTCGTCGGGGGAGCCGGCGAAGATCTCGATGTTGAACGGGCCCTTGGCGTCGCCGTCGGAGCCGTCCTCCTTCTTCAGCTTCAGGCCGACCAGCAGCGAGGTCGCCTGCTGCACGCCCACCTTGTAGTTGTCGAAGGTGGCGTAGTAGTCGACGTTCGGCGAGTTGCGGATGAGCCGGTCGTAGGCGATGACCGGGATCTTCTTGTCGGCGGCCTGCTGGAGCTGCGTGGTGATGGCGGTGCCGTCGATCGAGGCGATGATCAGCAGCTTGGCGCCCCTGGTGATCTGGTTCTCGATCTGGTTGACCTGCGTGGGAATGTCATTCTCCGCGTACTGCAGGTCGACCTTGTAGCCCAGCTTCTCCAGGGCGCTCTTGACGTTGTCGCCGTCGTGGATCCAGCGCTCGGAGGACTTGGTGGGCATGGTGACGCCGACGAGGGTCTCGGCGGGCGCCGCGGAGTCGCCCGCTCCTCCCTCGTCGACGGTCTTGACGGTGGAGCCACAGGCCGTCACTCCCATGGCGAGAGCCAGGCTCACCGCGGCGGTGGCCAGCTTCGCGAATCTCATCGAATACCTCCTGGGTGGGGTTCCGTGCCCCCGGGCCAGGGGCGGGCCGGGGGAGCGGTGGGACGTGGTGCGTCCCGGGAGTAGCGGGTGCCGTGGCGGCACGCCCCGGATTCCGGCGCGCCGCCGGGGCGTGTTCTGTCCGGATCGGGTCCACGGTGACACCGGATCCGGCCGGGACCCGGCCCGGCTCCAATGTCTGTATGGGGATCTTGAACGTGTCTGTGAGCGTCGTCGCAGACACGGTGGTGAGCGTCGTCGTCAGCGTGATTGTGAGCGTTCACATCAGCGGCGTCAGGCCACCCGGTGGTCCGTACGGCTGTATGACGGGCCATCAAATGCCCGGGTCGGCCGACTGTCAACCCCCAGGCGGTAAGGAGTCCTCGCGTCATGGAGTCCTACTCGCAGGAGATGTGAGCGTTAACAACAAGGTATGCGCCAGTTAAGGGCGTCGTGACGGCAACGTCAAGTAGGTGTTAACAGATGATCTCCGAGTAATCAGAATGTAATCTCAGGGGTGCTTGACGCGGGGTGTTGTTAGCGCTCACAGTCTGTCCCAAGCCACCATGAAGGAGCCGACCACGTGAGCCCGAGCCTCGAACGCCGTCCGCCCGTGATGGCGGACGTCGCCACGAGGGCCGGTGTGTCGCACCAGACGGTCTCGCGCGTGCTCAACGATCACCCCAACGTCCGCGCGGAGACCCGCGAGCGGGTCCTGGCGGCGATTCGCGAGCTCGGCTACCGGCGTAACATGGTCGCCCGTGCCCTGGTCACCAGGCACACGCGCACCCTGGGCGTGGTCAGTTTCGACACGACCCTCTACGGGCCCGCGAGCACGGTCTACGGCATCGAGCAGGCGGCCAGGGCGGCGGGTTACTTCGTCAGCATGGTCAGCCTCAAGACCATCGACACCGCCGGTGTGCGCGACGCGCTCGGCTATCTGGCCGAGCAGGCCGTCGACGGCATCGTGGTGGTCGCGCCCCAGCGCTCGGCCGCCCCCGCGCTCGCCGGCGCGCCCACCGACATCCCCGTCGTGGCCGTCGAGGGCAGCCACACGGGCGACGTGTCGGTGGTGAGCGTCGACCAGATCGAGGGCGCCCGCCTGGCCACCCGGCACCTGCTCGACCTCGGCCACGAGACCGTGTGGCACATCGCGGGCCCTTCGGACTGGCTGGAGGCCGACGGGCGGATCGAGGGCTGGCGCGAGGTGCTGGGCGCCGCGGGCCGCAAGGCCCCGGAGTTGCTGTCCGGCGACTGGAGCCCGCGCTCCGGCTACGAGGCCGGGCTGCGCCTGGCGACGACACCCGGCGTCACCGCCGTGTTCGTCGCCAACGATCAGATGGCGCTCGGGATGCTGCGGGCCTTCGCCGAGCTGGGCGTGAGGGTCCCCGAGCAGATCAGCGTCGTGGGGTTCGACGACATCCCCGAGTCGGAGTTCTTCACTCCGCCGCTCACCACGATCAGGCAGGACTTCGGGGCGGTCGGTAAATACAGCATCGAGATCCTGCTCAGGCAGATGGAGGCGGGAGCGGAATGGTCCCAAGAGCGACATGTCGTCCCGCCGCGGTTCGTGGCGAGGACCAGCACCGCGCCGTTCCGCGCCTAGGGTCGCGTATCGTTTCGCACCGGTGGTCGCACCCGGGCGTGGTTCCGCGCCCGGATCCGCGACGTCCCGGCCCGCCGCCCCTCCACGTCTGAGCCCCGTGGACCCGGCGCGGCCCCCCGTACCTGAGAACCCCCCCGAGCGAGGTCCCGCCGTCCTGATGTCCTGGAGAGAATGTGAACGCTAACAACGACCGTTACGTGGTCGGTGTCGACTTCGGCACGCTGTCGGGCCGCGCCGTGGTGGTACGGGTGGGCGACGGCGCCGAGATGGGCACCGCCGTCCACGAGTACGCCCACCGGGTGATCGAGGAGCGGCTGCCGGACACCGCCGTGCGCCTGGGCCCCGACTGGGCGCTGCAGTCGCCGGAGGACTGGCGGGAGGTGCTCCGCCAGGCGGTCCCCAAGGCGGTGGCGGCGGCCGGGATCTCTCCTTCGCAGGTCATCGGCCTCGGGACCGACTTCACGGCCTGCACCGTGCTTCCCGCCACCGCCGACGGCACCCCGCTGTGCGAGATCGACGGCTTCGCCTCCCGCCCTCACGCGTGGCCGAAGCTGTGGAAGCACCACTCGGCGCAGGCGCACGCGGACCGGATCAACGCCGTCGCCGCCCGCAGGGGAGAGACGTGGCTGCCCCGTTACGGCGGGAAGATCTCCTCGGAGTGGGCGTTCGCCAAGGGCCTGCAGGTGCTGGAGGAGGACCCGGAGATCTACGACCGGGCGGAGCGCTGGATCGAGGCCGCCGACTGGATCGTCTGGCAGCTCACCGGCGTGGAGACGCGCAACGTGTGCACCGCCGGATACAAGGCCGTCTACCAGGACGGCGCCTACCCCGGCGAGGAGTTCCTCGCCGAGCTCAACCCCGCCTTCGCCGGTTTCACCGCCAAGCTCGGCCAGAACCCGGCCCCCCTGGGTGGCCTCGCCGGACGGCTGGACGCCCGCGCCGCCGGGTGGACGAAGCTGCCCGAGGGCATCGCGATCTCGATCGGCAACGTCGACGCGCACGTCACGGCCGCCGCCGCCGACGCCGTGCGGCCCGGCCAGATGGTGGCCATCATGGGCACCTCCACCTGCCACGTCATGTCCTCCGACGCGCTGGCCGAGGTGCCGGGCATGTGCGGGGTGGTCCGCGACGGCATCGTGCCCGGCCTGTGGGGGTACGAGGCGGGCCAGTCGGGTGTCGGCGACATCTTCGGGTGGTTCGTCGAGACCTCGGTGCCCGGCTCCTACGAGCGCGAGGCGGAACAGCGCGGCCTCAGCGTGCACGACCTCCTCACCGAGCTGGCCGCGGCGCAGCGGGTGGGACAGCACGGCCTGGTGGCGCTCGACTGGCACAACGGCAACCGCTCGGTGCTGGTCGACCACAACCTCTCCGCCGTGGTGGTGGGCCAGACGCTCGCGACGAGGCCCGAGGACACCTACCGGGCGCTGATCGAGGCCACCGCGTTCGGCGCCCGCACGATCGTGGAGACCTTCGAGAACTCGGGGGTGCCCGTGACCGAGTTCGTCGCCGCGGGTGGCCTGATCAAGAACCGCTTCCTGATGCAGGTCTACGCCGACGTGCTGCGCCGCCCGATCTCGCTGATCGGTTCCGAGCAGGGGTGCGCCCTGGGGTCGGCCATCCACGCGGCGGTCGCCGCCGGAGCCTACCCCGACATCACCTCGGCCTCGGCCGTGATGGGCAGCCGCGCCGAGGCCGCCTACATCCCCGACGCCGATCGCGCGGACGCCTACGACCGCCTGTACGCCGAGTACCGCCGCCTGCACGACCACTTCGCCGACGGGAAGATGCTGCACGGCCTGCGGGCCCTGCGCTACGAGGCGAGCACACCGGCCGGCGAGCACGAGAAGAACACGTCGACGAACGAGGAGGACGCGTGACCGGGCGCGAGGAACAACCGATCGGGCGAGCGCTGCCCCCGCCCCCGCGCGCGGCCGGACACCCGGCCCCGCGCGAAACGGCGGTGGCCCGATGAGCGCCGTCGTCAGGAAGCTGCGCGAGACGGTGGCGGCGCTCCACCAGGAGCTGGTCCGCTACAACCTCGTCGCCTGGACCGCGGGCAACATCTCGGGCCGGGTCCCCGGCGAGAACCTGTTCGTCATCAAGCCGTCGGGGGTGACCTACGACGCCCTCACCCCCGAGTCGATCGTGGTGTGCGACCTGGACGGCGAGCTGGTCGAGGGCGAGCTGTCGCCGTCCAGCGACACCGCCGCGCACGCGTACGTCTACCGGGCGATGCCGAAGGTGGGCGGGGTGGTGCACACCCACTCCACCTACGCCTCGGCCTGGGCGGCGCGGGGCGAGTCCATCCCCTGCGTGCTCACGGCGATGGCGGACGAGTTCGGCGGGGAGATACCGATCGGGCCGTTCGCGCTGATCGGCGGGGACGACATCGGCAAGGGAATCGTCGCCACCCTGGAGGGCCACCGCTCCCCGGCGGTGCTGATGCGCAACCACGGCGTCTTCACCATCGGCGCGGACGCCCGCGCAGCCGTCAAGGCCGCGGTGATGTGCGAGGACGTCGCCCGCACCGTGCACGTGGCCCGCCAGCTGGGCGAGCCGCTGCCGATCGCGGGAGCAGACATCGACAGTTTGTACGACCGCTACCAGAACGTCTACGGGCAAAGGAGTCCGCGGTGACCCTCCACGAGCGTGAGATCTGGTTTCTCACCGGAAGCCAGGGCCTGTACGGCGAGGACACGCTGGCCCAGGTGGCGGAGCAGTCCCGGAGCATCGCCGAGAAGCTCGACGACGCGCTGGCGTTCCGGGTGGTGTGGAAGCCGGTGCTGACCGACGCCGCGTCGATCCACCGGGTCTGCCTGGAGGCGAACGCCTCCGGCGCCTGCGTCGGGGTGATCGCCTGGATGCACACCTTCTCCCCGGCCAAGATGTGGATCGCCGGGCTGGACGCGCTGCGCACGCCGCTGCTGCACCTGCACACCCAGGCCAACATGGCGCTGCCGTGGAGTTCCATCGACATGGACTTCATGAACCTCAACCAGGCCGCGCACGGCGACCGCGAGTTCGGCTACATCCAGTCCCGGCTGGGCGTGGCGCGCAAGACCGTCGCGGGGCACGTGAGCGACCCGGCGGTGGCGGCGCGCATCGGCGCGTGGGCGCGGGCCGCGGCCGGGCGCGCGGAGCTGGGCTCGCTGCGGCTGGCCCGCTTCGGCGACAACATGCGCGACGTGGCGGTCACCGAGGGCGACAAGGTGGAGGCGCAGCTGCGTTTCGGCGTCTCGGTCAACACCTACGGCGTCAACGACCTGGTCGCCGCCGTCGACGCCGCGGCGGACTCCGATGTGGACACCCTGATCACCGAGTACGAGGACACCTACAAGGTCGCCCCCGAGCTGCGCGCGGGAGGCGAGCGCAACGACTCGCTGCGCTATGCCGCCCGCATCGAGCTGGGACTGCGCCACTTCCTCACCGAGGGGGGCTTCGGCGCCTTCACCACCAACTTCGAGGACCTCGGCGGGCTGCGTCAGCTGCCGGGGCTCGCCGTGCAGCGGCTGATGGCCGACGGCTACGGCTTCGGCGGCGAGGGCGACTGGAAGACCTCGGTGCTGGTGCGCACCCTGAAGGTGATGTCGGCGGGCCTTGAGGGCGGCACCTCCTTCATGGAGGACTACACCTACCACCTGACTCCCGGCCAGGAGGTGATCCTGGGCGCGCACATGCTGGAGGTCTGCCCGACGATCGCCGCGGGAGTGCCCTCGTGCGAGATCCACCCGCTGAGCATCGGCGGGCGCGAGGATCCCGTCCGGCTGGTCTTCGACGCCGAGCCCGGACCCGCCGTGGTGATCGGCCTGTCCGACATGGGGGACCGGTTCAGGCTGGTGGCGAACGAGATCGACGTGGTCAACCCCGCCGAGCCGCTGCCCAGCCTGCCCGTCGCCCGCGCGGTGTGGAGGCCCCGCCCCAACCTGAGCACGTCGGCCGAGGCGTGGCTCACCGCGGGAGGCCCGCACCACACCGTGCTGTCGTCCGCCCTGACCAGCGAGGAGCTCACCGACCTCTCCGACATGCTCGGCGTCGAGTTGCTGGTCATCGACGCCGACACCACCGCCCGCCAGTTCGCCAAGGAGATCCGCTGGAACCAGGCGTACTACCACCTGGCGCGCGGTTTCTGATCCGCCGGATCCCGTCCCCTCCCGATACCGCCGACTTCCGGTGCCCCCGCCGCTCGTGGGGCACCGGAAGCCGGCCTCGCCGCGGGAGGGCAGCGGCGGCAGGCGTGTCACGGGAGGGGTCCGCTCCGGCTCGCGGGGGGAAGCACCCGGTCGCTACGGACGAAGCCGGTGGCCGCCGTCGACCAGGCGGGAGAGCAGGCTGAGGGTGGCCGCGCCCGCCACGACGCCGCTGAGCAGGGAGAGCGGCCAGGCGGACCCGGCCACCAGCGCGAGCGCGCAGGCCAGCACGGCGATCACGACCGCGGTGGTCACGATGAGCAGTACAGGTACGGAGAACATCGACTCACTCCCGCAGGTGGTGCCGCCGGGGTTCCGGCGGCACGGTGGCGAAGATCTGGATCCGGCCGGATCCGCGCTCGCCCCTACAGGTCCTGCCCGTTCTGAGCGATGTAATCATGTCTCGCGGGGGCGCGTGATGCACCGCCCCGCCGCCCTGTCCTGTCCGCGGGCTCCGCGGGCTCCGCGGGCTCCGCGGGAGACGCCGACAAGGTAGAAGGCGTCGGTCACACCTGAACATCATTCATGTGAAATTCAGTGAACATAGCTGCGCCTTCGATCTTCCGATAAGTGTCCTGAGCATTGGTTTTTGGTGTGAACAAGCACTCGCTGCCTTGTTCACAGAACTCGGGTCTGATAGAACAAGCGGCACATGTAGGTCGAGCGACTCGTTAATGGAACGATCCGCTCATCTCGCGGCCTAACCCTCATGGCCCCTGGAGGACTGCGATGCCCGGTTTCTCTCACCCCCACGGTCCGGGATCCCCCGCGCTGTCTCGCCGCTCGATCCTGCAGCTCGGCGGCGGGGTCGCCCTCCTCTTCGCGACCGGGTGCGCCGCGGGCACCAAGGCGGGTGACCCCGCCCCCGCGGCGAGCACCGCGCCCGGCGGGAGCGACGCCCCCGCCGCCAGGGCGTTGCGGATCGCGGTGGGCAGCTACCTGAGCAGCTGGGACCAGGACTTCGTCGGATTCGACCTGACCGCGCTGATGCTCTACAAGAACGTCTTCCCCTACATGATCGACTACGGGGTCACCTCGGTCGGAGGTGGCCAGATCCTCGACACCGAGGCGATCGCCCCCACCTTCGCCGAGTCCTTCGAGCCCGACGCCGACAACAAGGTCTGGACCCTCAAGCTGCGCCGGGGCGTCAAGTTCGCGAGCGGCAACGAGATGACCGCCGAGGACGTCAAGTGGTCCAAGGACCGCGCCTTCGCCGCGAAGGCGAACGTCGCCGGGATCTACCGGCTGATCGGGCTCACCAAGGCCGACCAGGTCGAGGTGGTCGACGACTACACCGTGCGGTTCACCCAGGCGTTCCCCAGCGCCCTCACCCGGCAGATCCAGGCCATCTCGCTGTACGTCTTCGACTCGCAGGAGGCGAAGAAGCACATCACCGACGATGACCCCTGGGCCAAGGAGTGGTTCGCCAAGAACCCCCCGACCGGCGGCTACTTCAACGTGGACAAGGCGGTCCAGGGCCAGGAGATCCTGCTCAGCGCCAACACCGGCTATCCCGGCACCGACGGCGCCAAGAGCTCCCAGATCAGGATCACCGTGGTGCCCGCGGCCTCCAACCAGCGCCTCCAGCTGCAGAACGGCGACATCGACATCGCCCTCGGGATCGGCCAGCGCGACATCAAGGACCTCAAGACCACCCCGGGCATCAAGGTCATCTCCGCGCCGAGCAACAACCAGCTCGCCATCCAGATGTCGGTGACCACCGCGCCCTTCGACGACCCCGCGGTGCGCAAGGCGCTCGCCCAGGCCGTCCCGTACGAGCAGATCATCGCCAACGTCTACGGCGGCGACGCGCGGCCCACCAGGAGCATCGTCCCGCTGGACATGCCCGGCTACTCCGAGAGCGGCTACCCCTACACCCACGACGTCGCCAAGGCCAAGGAGACGCTGGCCGGGGCGGGCAAGACCTCGATCACCTCCGAGCTGGTCTTCCAGACCGACAGCGAGGAGCAGCAGCAGATCGCCGTCCTCGTGCAGAGCGAGGCGAGGAAGGCGGGCATCGAGCTGAAGCTCACCCCGCTCGACCCCGCCACGCTCGCCGAGCGCAGGGAGAAGAAGAACATCCCGCTGCAGATCACGCTGGGCCAGCTCTGGGTCAACGACGTGGAGTACATGCTCGGGACCAGCTTCACCAAGGGGGCGAACCTCAACTACTCCAACTACGTCAACGACGAGATCGAGAAGATCTTCGAGGAGTCCCACACCGTCGTCGACGAGGCCGAGCGCGCCAAGCTCTGGCTGCGCGTGCAGGAGATCATGGCCGAGGACGTGCCGTGGGTCGTCATCTGCCAGCCCAACTTCAACCTCCCCGTCAGGGAAGAGGTGGGGGGCTGGGTCCAGCCGATGGACGGTCTGGCCCGGCTGCGCTACCTGAGCGTCACCGGGTGATTCATGCGTGTCCTCCGGTTCCTCCTCAGGCGGCTGCTCCAGCTCGTCCCTGTGCTCCTCGGGGTGGTCGTCGTGACCTTCCTCCTCGTGAGGGTCCTGCCGGGCGACCCGATCCGTACCATCCTCGGCCCCAACGCCACGGAGGCGGACGCCGCCGCCGCGCGGGCCAGATTCGGGTTGGACCAGCCCCTGTGGCGGCAGTTCCTCGACTACGTCGGGGGACTGTTCACCGGTGACTTCGGCACCTCGATCCAGAGCGGCACCTCCGTGGGCGCCGAGATGGCCGTGCGCATCGGGCCCACCATGGAACTCGTCGTGATCGCGCTGACCGTGGCGCTGGTGCTGGCGGTGGTGCTCGGCATCTGGTCGGCGCGAAACGCCGGCCGGTTCGGCGACCACACCGTCCGCGTCGCGGCACTCGTCGGCAACTCGGTGCCCGAGTTCTGGCTCGGCCTGGTGCTGATCCTCGTCGGCTACAGCGTCCTGGGCTGGTTCCCCGCGCCCAGCGGCCGGGTGGACCCCGGCACCGACCTCACCCTGATCACCGGCGCCGACCTGCTCGACGCCGCGCTGACGGCGAACGGTCCGGCGTTCGTCTCCGCGCTGGAGCACCTCGCGCTGCCGGTGGCCACCCTGGTGATCGCCATCGTCGCACCGCTGCTGCGCAGCGTCCGGGCCTCCGCGCTTGAGGTGCTCGCCTCCGAGGCGTACACGGCCGCCGCCGCGCACGGGCTGAAGGACCGGCTGCTGCTGCGCGGCTACCTGGTACGGGCCGCGCTGGTGCGGCTCCCCGCGCTGGCGGCCCTGGTGTTCGGCTTCTCCATCGGCTCGACCGTCCTGGTGGAGTACGTCTTCTCCTGGCAGGGCTTCGGGCAGTGGGCGCTGCGCGGCCTGCTCTACCGGGACTACCCGGTGGTGCAGGCGTCGGTGCTCGTGATCGCGCTGTTCTACGTGGTGGTGTTCCTCATCGCCGACGTCGTCCACGCGATCCTCGACCCCAGAGTGAGGATCTGATGAAGCGGCGCGTCCGGGAGGCCGGTGGGAAGCGCGGGTTCGCGTCGTCCCTGATCATCGCGGGTTCCGCCATCCTGGCGCTGGTCGCCGTGGCGGTCGTGTTCGCGCCGATGCTCAGCGCGTGGGGCCCGGAGGAGATCGACCCCCTCGCCTCCCTCGCGGCACCGGGCGGCGCGCACCCGCTGGGCACCGACCTCAACGGCATGGACGTGTGGAGCAGGGTCCTGCACGCCGCCAGGCTCGACGTCGGCATCGCGGTCGCCGCGGTCGCCCTCGCCGTGGTCGCGGGCAGCCTCGTCGGCCTCGTCGCCGGATATCGCGGCGGCTGGCCGGACGACGTGCTGATGCGAGTGCTCGACGTCTTCCAGGCGTTCCCCACCTTCATCCTCGCCCTCGCGGTGGCCGCGCTGCTCGGCGGCGGGACCGCCAACCTGATCGCGGTGATCGCGCTGGTGAACGCGCCCGCGTACGCCCGGCTGGTGCGGGCCGAGGTGCGCTCGGTGAGGGAGCTGCCCTTCGTGGAGGCGTCGCGCACCTCGGGCTCCTCCTTCTGGGGGGTGCTCTGGCGGCACGTCCTGCCCAACAGCCTCACGCCGGTGCGGGTCATCGCCCCGCTGAACTGCGGCTGGGCGATGCTCACGCTCGCCGGGCTGTCCTTCCTCGGGCTCGGCGTGCCGGTGCCCACCGCCGAGTGGGGCGCCATGATCAGCCTCGGTGCCGGAGACGTCGTCGCCGGCCGGTGGTGGACCTCGGTACCGCCCGGTCTCTTCCTGCTGATCTGCGTCCTGGGCTTCAGCCTCCTCGGTGAGGGCCTGCAGGAACGCGCCGACTCCACGAGGAGGTGACGGACGATGACACTTCTGTCGATCGAGGACCTCTCCGTCGTGATCCACCGCCCAGGACGCGAGGTCGCCGCGCTGAGCGGGGTGAACCTGACCGTCGAGCCGGGCGAGGTGGTCGGCCTGGTCGGTGAGAGCGGCGGCGGCAAGAGCATGGTGGCCCGCTCGATCGTGGGCCTGCTGCCCGGCGGTTCCCGTACGAGCGGGCGGGTCCTGTTCGAGGGCACCGACGTGCTGACGATGGGCGCCGCCGAGCTGGAGTCCTTCCGGGGGCACGGCGCCGCGATCTGCTTCCAGAACCCGCGCGGCGCGCTCAGCCCGACCAGGACCGTCGGCCGCCAGCTCGTCGACCGGCTCGTCACCCACCAGGCGCTCGCCCCCGCCCCCGCGAGGGAGATCGCCGTCGAGCTGTTCGAGTCGGTCGGCATCCGCAGCCCGAGGCGCCGGCTGGACGCCTACCCGCACGAGCTCTCCGGCGGCATGGCACAGCGCGTCATGATCTCACTCGCCACCGGCTGCGCCCCCGGCCTGCTCATCGCCGACGAGCCCACCACCGGGCTGGACGTCACCCTCACCAGGGAGATCCTCAACCGCTTCCGGCTCGCCGCGAACGCCGAGCGGCGCGGCGTCCTGCTCATCTCCCACGACCTCGCCTCCATCGCGGAGGTCTGCGACCGCGTCGTGGTGCTCTACGCGGGGACGGTGGTGGAGAGCGGTCCCGGACCGCAGGTGCTCGACGAGCCCGCCCACCCCTACACGCGGGCGCTGCTGCGCTCGGTGCCCGACATCGACGGGCGGGCGGTGATCGCCACCCCCGGTGCGATGCCGCTGCTCTCCGAGGCGCCCTCCTCCTGCCCGTTCGTGCCGCGCTGCGCGCACGCGACGGAGCTGTGCACGACGGAGCGTCCGCGCGCCCAGACCCTCTCCTCCGACTGGAGCGCCGCCTGCTTCCACCCCCGCTCAGGTCCGCTCACCGACCCCCTCGACCTCCCCGCTCCCTCGCTCGCGGAGCCGCCCGCCCCTACGGCCGCCGCCTCGCCCGCGGAGGGAACGTCCGCGGGAACGCACCCGAAGGAGAGGGCGCGCCCCGCAGGCGGGACGGGCGGGGAGGTGCTGCGGGTCGAGGACGCGCACGTCGTCTACGGTGCCCGCTTCGGCGGCGGGGGCCACCACGCCCTGCGCGGGGTGAGCCTCAGCGTCGCCGCCGGCGAGACTCTGGGCGTCGTCGGGGAGAGCGGCTGCGGCAAGAGCACCCTGGCCAGGTTGATGCTCGGGCTGGTGCCCCCCTCCCAAGGGAGGGTCGAGGTGGCCGGGCGAGTCCTGTCGGAGGTGCGCGGCCGGAAGCTGCGCCGCCTGCGCACCCGGGCACAGCTGGTCTTCCAGGACCCGGTGGGCTCGCTCAGCCCCCGGAGGGCCGTGCGGGACGCGATCGGCGAGCCGTTGCGCGCCGCCGGGGTGCCCGCCGCCGAACGCGTCTCGCGCGTCGCCGGAGTCCTGGAACGCATGGAGCTGGACCCCTCGATCCTGGGGCGGCGCCCGCACGAGCTGTCCGGCGGGCAGGCGCAGCGCGTCGGCATCGCCCGCGCGCTCGTCGGCGACCCCGACCTGATCGTCTTCGACGAGCCGACCTCGGCACTCGACGTCACCGTGCAGGCGCAGATCCTGAAGGTGATCGCCGAGGTGAGCGGCGACCGCTCGCGCGGCACCGTCTTCATCTCCCACGACCTGGCCACCGTTCGAGGGTTCTGCGACCGCGTCGTGGTTCTCTACCTGGGGAGGGTCGTCGAGGAGGGGCCGGTGGAAGAGGTCTTCGGCAACCCTCTGCACCCCTACACCCGGGCGCTGCTGTCCAGCGCCCCGAGCCTCGGCGCCGGGTACGGCGGACCGCGGGTCGAACTGACCAAGGATCTGGAGGAGGCGGACGCGGCCGCGGGCTGTGCCCTCGCGCCGCGCTGCCCCTTCGCGACCGGCGAGTGCCGGCGGCAGGAACAGGAACTCCGCCCGTACGGCGCGAGCCTGGTCGCCTGCCACCGCGCCGCCGAGATCCCCGAGCTGATCGAAAGGTGACACCCGCGATGCCCGACCCCAAGCGCATCCGTCTGGCCGTCGACATCGGCGGCACCTTCGTCGACGCGATGGAGCTGGACACGCGCACCCACGAGGTGCGCTTCAGGAAGGCCTCGACCACCCCGGCGCGCCCCTGGGAGGGCGTGCTCGACGCGGTCACCGCTCTCGGCACCGACCTGTCGGAGGTGGAGCTGTTCATCCACGGCACCACCCTCGGGCTCAACGCCGTCCTGGAACGGCGCGGCGAGCCCACCGGGATCATCACCAACGAGGGCTTCCGCGACATCTTCCTCATCGGCCGGGGCAACGTGCCCGCCGACCACATGTACGACTTCCAGTACGAGCGGCCGGAAAGCCTCGTCCTGCGACGCCACACCGCCGGGGTGCGGGGGCGGCTCGACCACCGGGGCCGGGTGGTCGAGGAGCTCGACGCCGCCGGGGTGCGGGAGGCCGCCCGCGTCCTGGTCGAGGAGCGGGGAGTGGTGTCGATCGCCGTCTGCTTCCTGCACTCCTTCCTGGACCCCTCCCACGAGCGCGAGGCCGCCCGGATCATCCGTGAGGCCTACCCGCGGGTGACGGTCTCGGTCTCCACCGACATCGTGAGGGAGTACCGCGAGTACGAGCGGACCAGCACGACCGTCCTCGACGCCTACATCCGGCCGATCTTCGAAAGGTATGTGGACCGGCTGGAGCGCGGGCTCGCCGAGCGCGGCTTCGACGGACGATTCCTGATCATGCGGTCCGGCGGCGGTTCCATGACGTCGGCCGTGGCCAAGACCTCCCCGACGCACACCGTGCTGTCGGGCCCGGCGGGCGGCATCGTGGGCGCGGCGCACATCGCCGCCGCCCTCGGTCGCCGGGACCTTCTCACCTTCGACATCGGCGGTACCTCGCTGGACGCGTGCGTGATCGAGCACGGGTCCCCGGTGGCCGCCTACGAGGCGCAGCTGGAGCACTTCCCGCTGCTGATCCCCACCTACGACATCCGCACGATCGGCGCCGGAGGGGGCTCGATCGCGTGGCTGGAGCGGGGATTGCTGAAGGTGGGGCCGCAGAGTGCGGGTGCCGACCCCGGCCCGGTGTGTTACGGCCGGGGCGGCACCCGCCCCACCGTCACGGACGCGGCGGTCGTCCTCGGCTACGTGGACCCGGACCGTTTCCTGGCCGGGACCATGGAGTTGCGGGCCGACGCCGCCCGCGCGGCGCTCGACGAGCAGGTGGCCGGGCCGCTCGGGCTCAGCCCCGAGGCCGCGGCGGCGGGCGTCTTCGACGTGCTGCTCGCCCGGACCGTCGGCGCGGTCCGGCAGATCACGGTCGAGCGGGGACACGACCCCCGGGGCTTCTCGCTGCTCGCGTTCGGCGGGGCGGGGCCGCTGCTCGCCCCGCTGCTCGCGGCGGAGATGGGCATCGGCGAGGTCATCGTGCCGTTCGCGCCCTCGGGTTTCTCCGCCTGGGGCATGCTCAGCGCCGACATCGTCGACGACTTCTCCCGTACGGTGATGGCCACCCTGGACGACGCCGACCTCGACGGGCTGGAGACGGTGTTCAAGGGCGTCGAGGCCGAGGCGGTCGCCTCCCTGGAGGCGCAGCGGGTCCCGGCGGACCGCATGGTCCTTGAGCGTCAGTTCGAGCTGCGCTACCTGGGACAGGAGCACTCGCTCATCGTCACCACGGGCCGCGACCTCGACCGTGACGCGATCAGGCGGGCGTTCGAGGAGACCCACGCGGCGCGGTACGGGCACATGATGGACAACCGGGTGCAGATCCTCAACCTGCGGGTGCGCGGCATCGGCCGTACCGACAGGCCCGAGCTGGTGACGCGTCCGCCGGGCGACGGCGACGCGAGCCGGGCGCTGCTCGCCCGCAGGGACGCCTACGACTTCGGCACCCGCGCCACGGCGTCGTTCGCCGTCTACGACCGCGCGCTGCTTGAGCCGGGCGACGCGTTCGAAGGGCCCGCCCTCGTCGACGAGGGCACCTCGACCACCGTGGTCCCCTCGGGGCAGCGGGTCGAGGTCGAGGAACACGGTTACCTGCTGGTACGGCTTGCGGAGGCGACGTCATGACGGAGCGGCTGGACGGTGCGACCGCCGAGGTGGTGCGCAGTTACCTGCTCGCCGCGGCGGAGGAGATGCGGGCCACGCTGATCCGTACCTCCTTCAATCCGGTGATCTACGAGGTCCACGACTTCGGTATGTCGATGTACGACGCGGACCTGCGGCTGATCGCCGAGGCCACCGGGCTCACCTTCTTCCTGGGCGCCAACGACTTCTCCCTCCGTAAGGGGGTGGAGTATGTGGGGCGGGAGAATCTGCGTCCCGGTGATGTGGTGTTGTTGAACTATCCGTACTGGAACGCGGCGCATTCTTATGACGCGACGTTGTTCTGCCCGGTGTTCGTGGACGCGGATCTGGTGGGTTTTCTGTGTGTGCGGGCTCACTGGATGGATCTGGGGGCGAAGGATCCGGGGTATGTGCTGGATTCCACGGATATGCATCAGGAGGGGATTATCTTTCCGGGGACGAAGGTGTTCTCGGAGGGGGTGGCGAATCGGGAGATCATTGAGTTGATCCGGTTCAATTCGCGGATGCCGGATCTGGTGATCGGGGATCTGAACGCGCAGGTCGCCGCGCTGCGCACCGGCGAGCGCCGCTTCCAGGAGATCATGGAGAAGTTCGGGCGCCCGACCGTGGAGGCGGCGGTCGGACGGATGATCGAGGACGGGGAGGCGCGCACCCGCGCCGCCCTCGCCGAGCTGCCGCAGGGCTCGTGGACGGCGGTCGACTGGCTGGACGACGACGGGATCACCGAGGATCCGGTCCGTATGCAGGTCACCGTCACCGTCGCCGACGGCACCTTCACCGTCGACTTCGCCGGCTCCTCGCCCGCCACCGCGGGGCCCATCAACATGCCGTTCGGCGCGACCATCGCGATCTGCAAGGTCGTCCTGAAGGCGCTCACCTCGCCCGACGAGCCGTCCAACTTCGGCACGACCGTTCCCCTTGAGGTGCGGGCCGAGCCGGGCACGCTCTTTCACGCCGTCTACCCGCAGCCGACGTTCACCCTGTGGACCGGCATCGTCGCGGTCGAGCTCATCCTGAAGGCGCTGGCGCAGGGCATGCCCGAGCGGTTGCCCGCCTCCTCGGGGGGTGACGTGCCGGGATTCATGATGGTCGGGATCCATCCGGAGACCGGGCAGATGTTCGCGGTCAGCAACAACGACCCGGTCGGCTGGGGCGCCACCCCCTCCCACGACGGCATGAACGCCGCCACCCACGTCTCGGGGAGCACGGGACGCATCACCCCGATCGAGGTTCTGGAGGCCAGGACCGGGATGTTCTTCGAGCGGGTGGAGATGCGTGAGGACTCCGGGGGCGCGGGGCGGTTCCGGGGTGGGGTGGGGTTGCGGCGTGACATTCGTTTCGTGGTGCCGGGGGAGTTCCTGTCGGTGATCAAGAAGACGAGGTCGCGGCCGTGGGCGCTGGAGGGCGGGCTGGAGCCCGAGCCCAACCAGGTGGTGGTCTTTCCCGGTACCGAGCGTGAGCATCGGGTGAGCACCAGGCGGACCAGGGTGGAGGTCGGTGACCGGATCACGTTGCTGACGGCGGGTGGTGGCGGGCACGGGGATCCGCGTGAGCGCGATCCCGAACTCGTCCGCCGCGACGTCGCCGAGGGCTACGTCTCCCTCGACGCCGCCCGCGAGACCTACGGGATCGACGATGTCTGAACCCGCCGCCCCCGCGCCGTCCGGCCGCGCGGACGGATGCCCCGGCCCGGTGGACGGCGCGACGGTCGAGGTGGTGCGCAGCCATCTCTCCTCGGTCGCCGAGGAGATGCGGGCCACGCTGATCCGTACCGCCTTCAATCCGGTGATCTACGAGGTGCTCGACTTCGGCATCTCCGTCTACGACGCGGACCTTCGCCTGGTCGCCGAGTCGACGGGGCTGAGCCGCTTCCTCGGCGCCAACGACTATTCCATCCGTAAGGGGGTGGAGTATGTGGGGCGGGAGAATCTGCGTCCCGGTGATGTGGTGTTGTTGAACTATCCGTACTGGAACGCGGCGCATTCTTATGACGCGACGTTGTTCTGCCCGGTGTTCGTGGACGCGGATCTGGTGGGTTTTCTGTGTGTGCGGGCTCACTGGATGGATCTGGGGGCGAAGGATCCGGGGTATGTGCTGGATTCCACGGATATGCATCAGGAGGGGATTATCTTTCCGGGGACGAAGGTGTTCTCGGAGGGGGTGGCGAATCGGGAGATCATTGAGTTGATCCGGTTCAATTCGCGGATGCCGGATCTGGTGATCGGGGATCTGAACGCGCAGGTCGCCGCGCTGCGCACCGGCGAGCGCCGCTTCCAGGAGATCATGGAGAAGTTCGGGCGCCCGACCGTGGAGGCGGCGGTCGGACGGATGATCGAGGACGGGGAGGCGCGCACCCGCGCCGCCCTCGCCGAGCTGCCGCAGGGCTCGTGGACGGCGGTCGACTGGCTGGACGACGACGGGATCACCGAGGATCCGGTCCGTATGCAGGTCACCGTCACCGTCGCCGACGGCACCTTCACCGTCGACTTCGCCGGCTCCTCGCCCGCCACCGCGGGGCCCATCAACATGCCGTTCGGCGCGACCATCGCGATCTGCAAGGTCGTCCTGAAGGCGCTCACCTCGCCCGACGAGCCGTCCAACTTCGGCACGACCGTTCCCCTTGAGGTGCGGGCCGAGCCGGGCACGCTCTTTCACGCCGTCTACCCGCAGCCGACGTTCACCCTGTGGACCGGCATCGTCGCGGTCGAGCTCATCCTGAAGGCGCTGGCGCAGGGCATGCCCGAGCGGTTGCCCGCCTCCTCGGGGGGTGACGTGCCGGGATTCATGATGGTCGGGATCCATCCGGAGACCGGGCAGATGTTCGCGGTCAGCAACAACGACCCGGTCGGCTGGGGCGCCACCCCCTCCCACGACGGCATGAACGCCGCCACCCACGTCTCGGGGAGCACGGGACGCATCACCCCGATCGAGGTTCTGGAGGCCAGGACCGGGATGTTCTTCGAGCGGGTGGAGATGCGTGAGGACTCCGGGGGCGCGGGGCGGTTCCGGGGTGGGGTGGGGTTGCGGCGTGACATTCGTTTCGTGGTGCCGGGGGAGTTCCTGTCGGTGATCAAGAAGACGAGGTCGCGGCCGTGGGCGCTGGAGGGCGGGCTGGAGCCCGAGCCCAACCAGGTGGTGGTCTTTCCCGGTACCGAGCGTGAGCATCGGGTGAGCACCAGGCGGACCAGGGTGGAGGTCGGTGACCGGATCACGTTGCTGACGGCGGGTGGTGGCGGGCACGGGGATCCGCGTGAGCGCGATCCCGAACTCGTCCGCCGCGACGTCGCCGAGGGCTACGTCTCCCTCGACGCCGCCCGCGAGACCTACGGAGCCGAGGTCGCCCGATGAACGACATGGTCAACGACATGGACACCAACGTGGTCCTCGTCAACTGCACCGTCACCGACGCCCGCGCCACAGGTCTTCCCGGCATGACCCCGGGAGGTCCCGCGGCGGGCATCTCGCCCCCGGGCGACGCGGCCATCCGGCCGGAGGCCCGGATGGCGGGCGGACAGGAAGGGAGCGCCGGCACCGCGGTCCTGACGGCGGACGGGCAAGGGCGGATCGCCGACGCCGCGGTGTGGATCCGGGGGGAGCGGATCGCGGCCGTGGGACCTCGCGAGCGGATCCTGGAGCGGACGGGCGACGCCCACCTGCTCGACCTCGACGGCGCGCACGTCACCCCCGGCCTGGTCAACATGCACACCCACCTGTCCCTGTCGCTCCCCGGCCAGGGAGGCGACAGCGTCAAGAACATGACGGCGCACGAACTCGCCCTCTACATGGCCGACGGCGCCCGGCGAACCCTGCGCTGCGGGGTCACCACGGTGAGGTGCGTGGCCGAGAAGGACCACGCCGACTTCGCGCTGCGCCGGGCGATCGAGTCGGGCCGGGCGGTCGGCCCGCGCATCTTCACCGCCGGCCGCGCCCTGGTCTGCACCGGCGGCCACGGGCACGAGGGGAGCGACACCCTGGAGTGCGACGGTGCCGACGGGTTCCGGCGCGGGGTGCGCAGCCAGATCAAGGCGGGCGCCGACCTCATCAAGATCATGATCTCGGGCGGGATCGCCGGGGAACACGAGAGGATGGACACCCCGCAGCTGTTCTCCGACGAGCTGGCGGCGGCGCTGCAGACCGCGCACGCCTGGGGCCGCAAGGTCACCGCGCACGCGGGCCCGGCGGCGGTGATCGCCGAAGCCGTCGAGATGGGCCTCGACTGCGTCGAGCACGGCTACCAGCTCACCCCCGAGGTCGCGAAGAGGATGGCTGAGCGCGGCACGTCCCTGGTGCCGACGCTGCTCGTCACCCGCTGCAAGGAGTTCTTCGACGAGCTCGGGGTGCCGGAGTGGATGCAGTGCCGCTCGCTCGGCGCGGGACCCCGCCACCTGGAGAGCTACGCCATCGCCCTCGACGCGGGGGTGGACGTCCTGCTGGGCAGCGACATGCCGCCGTTCTGGGACTTCGAGGGGACCAACGCCTCGGTACGCGAACTGGAGTGCATGTCCGAAGGCGGCCTCGGCCCGGCCGGAGCGCTGTACGCGGGCACACTCGGCCCGGTGCGCTGGCTCGGCGCCGAGGCCGACCTCGGCACCGTCGAGGTCGGCAAGTACGCGGACCTCATCGCGATGGACGCGGACCCGCTCGCGGGCACCTCCGCCTTCCGCGGTGTCCGCTGGGTGATGAAGGGCGGCCGGGTCGTTCGCGACGACCGGTCGGGATGGGAGAAGTCATGAACATCGGTTCGGGTGCGGACGCCGACCTGATCGCGGCCGGCATCGACGACATGTACGACGCGTTCCTCGCGGCGGACCGCCACCGCTTCGACGGGCACCTGCACCAGGAGGTGACCACCTGGGAGACGCACCTGCCGGGACCGCTGAGGACCCGGCGGGAACTCGACGCCTACCGCGACGAGAGGGACGGCTCGGGTGCGCGTCCCCACCTCGACAGGCTGGAGGCGCAGGACAAGTGGATCGACGTGTGGGACGACACCGGTGTCGCCCGCTACGTGCTGATCGCCCAGCCGCCGGACGGGCCCGCCCAGCGCAGCCGGGTGACCGACGTGCTGCGCCGCGTCGGCGGGGACTGGCTCATCGTGCACCACCACTCAGAGCTGCTCACGCCGTGAACCGGAGGCTGGTCGCCTACGAGCACGGCGAGCCCGAGCAGGTCCTCTCCCTGGCGGAGGTGCCCGACGAGCGCGCCCCCGGTGACGGCGAGGTGAGGATCGCGGTGCGGGCCGTCGGGCTGAACTACCTCGACGTCATGCTGTGCAGGGGCACCTACCCCGTACGCCCGGATCCGCCGATGACGCCCGGCGTCGAGGCCGCGGGGACGGTGGTCGCCGCCGGGGCGGGTGCCGAGCACCTGGAGGGCAGGGCGGTCCTCGCCTGCCCCACCCTGCCGCACGGAGCCCTCGGCGACGTCGTCACCGTCGACGCCGCCCTCGTCGTGCCCTACCCGGCCGGACTCGATCCCGTCACGGTCGCGGCCCTGCCCGTCACCTACCAGACCGCGTGGTTCGCGCTGCGCAGAGCCGGGCTGACGGCGGGGGAGACGGTGCTCGTGCACGCGGGAGCCGGAGGTGTCGGCATCGCCGCCACCCAGCTCGCGCTCGCCTTCGGCGCGCGGGTGATCTGCACGGCGGGCGGTCCGGCCAAGACCGCGCTGTGCCGGGAGAACGGGGCGGCCGAGGCGATCGACTACCTGGAGGCCGACTTCGCCGCCCCGGTGATGGACCTGACGGACGGCCACGGCGCCGACGTCGTCGTCGACCCCGTCGGCGGCGACATCCTCGCGCGCTCGCTGGACTGCCTCGCCTTCGAGGGGCGCCTGGTGGCCGTCGGGGCGGCCGGAGGGCCTCCGCCGCCGGTCGACCCGATGGCGTTCGTCGCCGCCAACGCCTCCCTGGTCGGGGTGTCGTGGGGGTCGGCGTACCCGTGGCGGAGAGCGGCCGCGGTGCGGGACGCCTACGAGGAGCTGTTCGCCCTGCTCGCCTCGGGCGCCGTACGGCCGCTCGTGTCGCGCGTGGTGGACCTGGCGGAAACCCCCGCGGCCCTGGCCGACCTGGCCGAACGCCGTACGACAGGAAAGATCATGGTCCGGACGGACTGAGGGAGGAAGCGGCATGAACGACATCGGCGGGAACGACGACGGCGACATGGAGCTCTACGACCTGCGGGTGGTGGTCGACCGCATCGAGGGCAGATCCGTCTGTGGGATGCAGGTGGGCGACTGCTTCACGCTGGAGAACAGCGCCCACCTGCGACTCCCCGACGGCGAGCACTTCTGCGTCTACGCGCTCGCCTCGGTCCTGCCGTTCCTCGCCGCCAAGCAGCGCGACCTCGCCGAGGGCGACTGGCTGCAGCGAGACACCCTGTTCACCTGCCCGGACCCCGAGGAGCGGCTGGTGATGCGGGTCGAGCGGACCGGGCGCCGCAGGATGAACTCCGCCGACCTGACCTGACCTGAGAGGACCCGCGATGACCGCCGACCTTGAGGAACCCGTGACGACCGCCGCCGGCCAGGGGAGCCCACGATGACCGCCGCCGAGATCGGCCTCGGCCTGCAGAGCGACAAGCGGGCCGGTGACTACGCGCGGCTCGCGCGCCGCGCCGAGGAGCACGGCTTCGACGTGCTGAGCGTGTTCGGCGACCTGATGTACCAGCCGCCGATCTTCCCCCTGCTGGAGATGGCCGCCGCCACCGGGCGGGTGCGGCTCGGCGCGGCGTGCCTCAACCCGTACTCCACGGCACCGTACGAGATCGCCGGGCAGCTCGCCGCCCTCGACCTCGCCTCGCACGGCCGCGCCTACCTCGGGCTGGCGCGCGGCACCTGGCTCGGTGCGGTGGGCATCGCCCAGCCCAGGCCGCTCACCGCGCTGGCGGAGACGGCGGAGGTGGTCTACCGGCTGCTCGCCGGCGACACCGGAGGGTACGAGGGGAAGATGTTCCGCCTCGCGCCCGGCACCGGGCTGCGCTACCGCGTGCACCGGCCCCGGCCACCGCTGCTGCTCGGCACGTGGGGGCCGAGGGGGGCGGCGCTCGCCGGACGGATCGCCGACGAGATCAAGGTGGGCGGCAGCGCGAACCCGGCGATGGTCGGGGTGATCCGCGAGCGGGTCGCGGCCGGGGCGGTGGCGGCCGGGCGCGACCCTCGCGAGATCGGCGTCGTCCTGGGCGCGGTGACCGTCGTGGACACCGACGGCGCCGCGGCCCGCGCCAAGGCGCGCGGCGAGGTCGCGATGTACCTCGCGGTCGTCGCCGACCTCGATCCGACGGTGGAGATCCCCGCCGACCTGCTGGAGCGGGTGAAGACGCTGGTCGGCGAGGGCAGGGACGCCGAGGCGGGGCGGCTCATCCCCGACGACCTGCTCGACCTGTTCGCCTTCTCCGGCACCCCCGAGCAGGTCGCCGCCCAGGCCCAGGCCCTCATCGACGCGGGCGCGCACCGGGTGGAGTTCGGGACGCCGCACGGTCTCACCGACGACGCAGGCGTGGAGCTGCTCGGCGCCGAGGTGCTGCCGCTGCTGGACCGCTCCCCGGCGGCCAGGGGGACGGTAGCCCGTACGGATCGCGACACCCCCGGGTGACGCTCCGTCATCTCGAAACCGGATTCCCCGAGAACCTTCCATCCGTAAAGCGCGCGACCCCAATCATCTCCCGCTCCTGATTTTCACTTGAGTTCAGTATGGGTGAACATAAAGGGGGAGAAGGAGATGATGTGACGAGTGAACGCGCCGGGAGTCCGGCGACGGAGATGCCGGGCGTGAAGGCCGCGAGGACCGGGGATCTCGGCGATCTCCACGGCAGCGGCGATGACGTGGAGCGCGCCCCGGGTGGTGATTCGCGCCGTGACCCGGGCGGACACGACGGGCCCGCCGGCCGCGGCGGTCCGGGGAGCCCCGGTCTGCCCGGTGAGCGGGAGGCGCTCGCCGCCGACGCCGAGTGCGCGGAACAGGCCGAGGCCACCGGAAGGCCGGTGTGCCGCCGCGCGGAGTTCCTCGTCCCGCCCGCCCCCGCCACCTCCCGGCACCCCGAGCTCGCCTACTTCGCCGGCAACTCGCTCGGCCTGCAGCCCCGCGCCGCCCGCGCCGCGATCTCCGCCGAGCTGGACGACTGGGCCCTGCACGCGGTCGAGGGCCACCACCGCGCGGCGCACCCCTGGCTGCCCTACCACGCGGAGCTGCGCGAGGACGCCGCGGCCCTCGTGGGCGCGTTCCCCGACGAGACCGTGGTGATGAACTCCCTCACGGTCAACCTGCACCTGATGATGGCGACCTTCTACCGTCCGGCCGGTGAGCGCACCCGCATCGTGATCGAGGACCACGCCTTCTCCTCCGACAGCTACGCGGTGCGCAGCCAGGCCGTGCACCACGGCCTCGACCCCGACGAGACGGTGGTCCGCCTGCGCCCCCGCGAGGGCGAGGACTGCCTGCGCACCGCCGACATCGTGGACTACCTGGCCCGCGAGGGACACCGGGTGGCGCTCGTGCTCCTCGGCGGGGTCAACTACCTGACCGGCGAGTTCCTCGACATCCCCGCCGTCACCGCGGCCGGGCACGCCGCCGGGTGCCGCGTCGGCTGGGACCTCGCGCACGCCGCGGGGAACGTGCCGCTCGCACTGCACGACTGGGACGTGGACTTCGCGGCCTGGTGCTCGTACAAATATCTCAACTCGGGTCCCGGCGCCGTCGCCGGATGCTTCGTGCACCGGCGCCACGTGACCGACCCCACGCTGCCCCGGCTCGCGGGGTGGTGGAGCACGGAGGAGGCGACCCGTTTCGAGATGCGACCGGAACTCGTCCCCGTGCCCACCGCCGACGCCTGGCAGATCTCCAACCCGCCGATCCTCGCCATGGCCCCGGTCCGGGTCTCGCTGCGCATGTTCGCCGAGACCGGGATGGCGGCGCTGAGGGAGCGGAGCCTGGCGCTCACCGGCTACCTGGAACGGCTGCTCGCCGAGGTGGTCCGCGACCGCCCGCTGGAGATCGTCACGCCCGCCGACCCGGCCAGGCGCGGAGCCCAGCTCTCCCTCCGGGTGACCGGCGGCGGCCCCGACGCCGCCGCCCTCGCCACCCGGCTGCACGAGGTCCACGGCGTCCTCGCCGACGTGCGGCGCCCGGACATCATCCGGCTCGCCCCCGTGCCCCTGTACTCCACGTTCCACGACTGCTGGCGGGCCGCCGACGCGCTCGCCAGGGAGGTGAGCCCGCGATGAGGTCTCCTGGCGAGGTCGCCGTGGTCGGTGCCGGGCTGGTCGGCTGCCTGACGGCCTGCTACCTGGCCCGCCGAGGCTACGAGGTCACCCTGTACGAGCGCAGGCCCGACCCGCGCGAGGCCACCCCCGAGCGCGGACGCTCGATCAACCTGGCGATCTCCGAGCGGGGGATCGACGCGCTGCGCGGGATCGGGCTGGACGAGACCGTGCTGAAGGCCGCGCTGCCGATGCCCGGCCGGATGATGCACGCCCCCGACGGCACGCTCAGCTTCCAGCCCTACAGCGCCGGAGGGCAGCGGGCGATCAACTCCATCAGCCGCTCCGAGCTCAACCGCACCCTGCTGGACGCCGCCCTCGGCATGCCCGGGGTCCGCGCGCTCTTCGAGCACCGGCTGAGCGGGCTCGACATCGACTCGGGCCGGATGGAGTTCGACACGCCCGGCGGCCGGGTCACCCGCACCGCCCAGGTCGTGCTCGCCGCCGACGGCGCCTACAGCGCGGTACGGGGACGGCTGCAGTTCCTGCCCGGCTTCGACTTCAGCCAGGAGTATCTCGACTACGGCTACAAGGAGCTGACGATCCCGGCGCGCGACGGCGAGTTCGCCCTCGACCCGGGCGCGCTGCACATCTGGCCGCGCGGCAAGGCGATGATGATCGCCCTGCCCAACCCGGACAGGTCCTTCACATGCACGCTGTTCTGGCCCAAGTCGGGGCCGGGCAGCTTCGCCGAACTGGACACCGCGGAGCGGTTCGAGGAGTTCTTCGCCGCGAACTACGCCGACGCCCACGCCCTCATGCCCGATCTCGCGGACGACTACGCCCACAACCCGATCGGGCACCTGGTCACGATGAGGGCCCGCCCCTGGCACGCGCGCGGCACGGCGGGAGCGGTGGTCGGCCTGCTCGGCGACGCGGCCCACGCCATCGTCCCCTTCTACGGCCAGGGCGCGAACTGCGGCTTCGAGGACTGCGTGGAGCTCGACCGCTGCCTGGAGGAGAGCGGCGACGACTTCCCCCGGGCCCTCGCCATGTACGGGGCCCGGCGCAAGGAGCACGCCGACACCATCGCCGAACTCGCGCTGGAGAACTTCGTCGAGATGCGTGACAAGGTCGCCTCCCGGTCCTTCCTGCTGCGCAAACGCGTCGAGCACGGCCTGGAACGGCTGCTGCCCGGCGTCTACGTCTCCCGCTACGAGCTCGTCTCGTTCAGCACGGTGCCCTACGCCGAGATCCAGCGGCGCATCTCCCGCCAGCGCGGGGCGGTCGCCGCCGGGGCGATCGGCGCGCTGGCCGCGGTCGCGCTCGCCACCCGCGCCCTGCGCCGCCGCTGACCGCCCCCGCGGTGCCCCGCTCGCTCGCCGAGCGTTCGCGTCGCCGCGGGCCGTCCCGGGTGGGTGGCAGAGGCCCTGACGTCCCGTGCGGTCACCGATCCCCTTCGCCGTCCGGAGGGGAAAGGGGTCAGAACAGCCGGGGGGTCACCACGGACACGACCGTGGTGACCCTGTCGGTGTCGTTGAACATGCTGTGCGGGACGGTCGACCTCAGGTGGACGCTGTCGCCCGGGTACAGCCGGTGCTCGACGCCGTCGACCTCGTACAGCAGTTCGCCCTCCAGCACGAAGGCGAACTCCTCCCCGGCGTGACCGTAGGAGTTCTCGCGTTTGCCGCCGGGCGCGATGTGCACCAGCAGCGGTTCGAGCACCAGGTTCGGGCCCCTGGCCGAGAGCATGCGGTAGGTCTGCTGGCCCGAGATGTATTCGGTGGCGGCCGTCGCCGAGCGGGTGAGCGTGAAGTGGCTCGGCAGATGGGAGACCGGGGCGCGCGTCTCGGGTGTCTCCTCCCCGGGAGGCACGTCGTTGAAGAACTCCGCCACGCTGCGGTCGAGCGCGGCGGCCACGCTGTTGAGCGCGGTCAGGCCGATGGAGGAGATCCCCCTCTCGACCTGCGAGAGAAACCCGATCGAGAGCCCGGAGTGGGTGGCGAGACCGCGTAGTGTCAGACCGCGCTCCTTGCGGAACTGCCGCATCCGGGCTCCGACGGCGTCGTGGCGGTCCAGCTCCTCACCGCTGTGACGCTCCGATGTGCCCACCCGCGGCTCCCTCCGTCAAGCGGCGTGGCCGCCTGTTCGCTCTAGCTAAACATATTTCATAACAAGAGTCGTCGCGCGTCAAAAAGGAGTAGGAAATGGCAGACGGTGATGCCCGGCAGCGGCCGGCGGGGTCTTCGGCGGCGTACGATCCGCCGGTGTTCCTGAGTGACGTCCCCGGTTCCTATCCGTGGCGCGTTCTTCATGAACGGCACCCCGCTCTGATCGAGAAGGTCCGTGCCGCCACCCCGTACGACACCGAGGTGAACCGGGCACTCGACCTGCTGCTCGAGGAGATCGAGGGAGTCATCGAGCCGCTTGAGGAGTCCGCGCACGACCACGACCTGTGGGAGAGCTGGGACCGGGGCCACATGGGGCGGAGATGGGACGACGCGCCGTTTCTGTGGGCGGAGAGTTACTTCTACCGCAGGCTCCTGTCCGCGGTCGGCTACTTCGGGCCGGGGCCGTGGCGAGGCGTCGACCCGTTCGAGCCCTTCAAGCAGGCCGAGCTGTCCGGCGAGGCCGTCGAGGAGGAGCTCCGCGAGCTTGACGTCGTGGCCGCGCTGCCCCTCGCCGAGCGGGCCGAGGCGCTCACCCTGAGGGCGCTGTGGGGGAACCGGGCCGACCTGGTGTTCCGGGTCGCGGCCGGCCCCGAGCTCGCCGGGCGGGAGTCCGGCCTCCTCGTCGACGACAGCGCGCTCCTGTGGTCACTCGTCGGCGGCGAGGAGGCCGGTCGCGGAGGGCTCGCGAGGATCTGCCTCGTCGCCGACAACGCCGGGAGCGAGCTGTTGCCCGACCTCGTCCTCGTCGACCACCTGCTGCACGACCGGGGAACGGGCGAGGTCGTCCTGCACGTCAAGCCCCAGCCGTACTACGTCTCCGACGCGACCCCCGCCGACGTCCTCGCCTGCCTGCGCACGATGGCCGCCTCGGGCGGCGAGGCGGGAGAGGTCGCGGGGCGGCTGCGGGCGGCGCTGAGGTCGGGGAGACTGCTCGTGCGGGCGCACGCCTTCTCCTGCGCGCCGCTGCCCTACCGCGAGATGCCGTTCGGCATGCGGGAGGACTTCGCGTCCGCGTCACTCACGATCATGAAGGGTGACCTGAACTACCGCCGTCTCGTCGGCGACAGGGCCTGGCCGCACACCACCTCGTTCGCCGAGGTCACCGCGTACTTCCCCGGCCCGGTCGTGGCGCTGCGCACCCTGAAGTCCGAGGTGGCGGTCGGCCTGGACGGCGACGTGGTCACGTCGCTCGAGGCCGCGGGCCGCCCCTGGCTGACCACCGGTGCCCACGGTCTCGTCCAGGCCAGGGCGTGAGCGGCCGGGGGCGCCGGAGCCGGGGATGATCGTGCCCTCGACCCGCCTGGGCGAGGGCGAAGCCCTCTCCCTGAACGCGAGCCGCGCAGTCCTCTGAACGCGAGCCGCGGGGCCTCGCCGCCACCGCGCCCGCTCCTCGCCCGCCCGTCAGTGGCTCCGTTTGAGCATCGCGTCCGCGAGCGCGTCGGCGGCCTCGCCGAGTCGGCGGCCCACCGCGTCGAGCCGCGACAGCAGCTCGCGCCTGCGCAGGGTGTCCATGGTGAGCTGCTCGGCGAACAACTCGGCGAGCCGGGCCTGGTAGAGCTGGCGGACGCGGCTGCACGCCTTGCGCGTGGCGAGCACGGCCCCGGTGACCGAGGCCGGGGCGTCGATCATCTTCAGTACGGCACCCTCCAGCTCGTCGAGGCCGTCGATCACCGCCTGCAGCGGCTCGACCGCGAACCGCATGTCCTGCGGTCCGAACAGGTCGATCTCGCGTACGTAGTCGCGTAGCTGGTCCAGCACGTCGTCGATCGAGCGGGAGAGCCTGAACAGGTCCTCCCTGTCGAGAGGGGTGGCCAGCACCCGCCGCAGGATCCGTACCAGCCGGGCTCTGGCCTCGTCCCCCTCGTGCTCCACGTCGGCCATCCGGGCACGCGCCTTCGACCGTTCGATCTCACCGGCCGCGACCGAGCGGGCGAGCACGGCCCCCGCCCGCGCGATGGCGACCTGCTCCCTCACCAGCCCGACGATCCGCCGCCCCGACCGGCCGCGCAGGTCGTCCCAGGCGCGCGCGAGCCTGCGGGTGCGGCCCTCCCCGCCGCTCACATCAGCCTCAGCGCGAGACCGCCGAGGCAACCCAGTGCCATCGACGACGGCAGCGTGACCAGCCATGCCGTACCCACATTCACGACGCCCTGCCATCGCACTCTCCTCGTTCCCTCGCTCGTCGCCGCGCCGACCACCCCCGCGGTGATCGACTGGGTCATGCTCACCGGGCTTCCCAGGGCCGAACTGCCGAGGACGGCGCCGGTGGCCGCGGCCTCGGCGGAGACGATGTGCAGCGGGCGGGTGATGACCACCCCGCGGCCCAGCCGGCCTCCGACCCGGATCAGGCTCGTCAGGGCACCGGCGATGAAGATCACCGCGAGGGCGGCCATCCACGCCGGCGGGACCTCGACGGGCCCCACCCCGCCGCCGAGCCCGTGACGGCTCACGCCGATCGCCACGCTCACCACCGCGATCATCTTCTGGCCGTCGTTCACCGCGTACGCCACGCACTGGGCCGAGTAGGCGAGCAGGTGGGCGGTGAACACCAGCCGCGGCATGCGGCGGTAGGACGGCACGTGGTGCGACAGGGCACCCAGCAGATAGCCGAGGATCAGCCCGGCGAGGGGTGCGCAGGCCCCGATCACCAGGACGGCGCCCAGGTCCCCCCACGACACGGAGAGTCCGGCGCCGAGTCCGGCGCCGCTGATGCCGCCGATCACCGCGAGGGTGAGGCTGGTCGGCAGGCCCCTGCCGGTCAGCACCGCGACGACCACCACCGCGATCACCACTCCCACCAGGAACGCCGCCGCGCCGCCGCTCGTCCCGAGCCCGGCCAGCCGCTCGGTGAACGTGCGCGCGACCGCGACCCCCAGGAGGTAGGGGGCGGCGAAGAGCACGGCCACGAGGAGCAGGGTGACCGCCCATCCGGGGGAGCGGGGGAACCTGAGCCCGAGGCCGATGATGGTGGCGCCGTCGTTGGCCCCGCTGGCCAGTACGAAGAGGATCGCCACGGCGGCGAACGCGAGGGTCCATCCCATCAGCGGCGATACCGCCGTTCGTGCCTCGTGCCCGCGCCGTGCCCGCGTTGCCTCGCCGTCACGCCTCCCCCTCGCCCCCGGGAGCACGGAGGGCACCGGTGGTGCGGGAGGCGGGGGCGGCGAGGGGGGAGAGGGGGCGTGCGCTGCCGGTGTCGCGGAGACGGTGGCGGGCCGGCCTGCTGCGAGGACGAAGGAGACCGGGGGAGCGTCCGTGGCCACGTCTCGGCGAACTCGCTCGCAATTTGTGCCCCTTCAGTTGGAAAGCTTTATTTTTAGGTTAACAGAGGGTAAACGAAGGGGGAATTGCCGCTGACGTACAGGTGACATCCCGTCTTCGCCGGTGCGCGACCGGCGGGGAGCGGGCGGGCGGGACGCGCGGAGGCGGACGTCGCCGCGAGCGGGACGGCGAGGTTGTTACGATCGGCCGGTGCCCAAGCGGGGAGGTGGAGGGTGGGCGAGCGCCCCTACGTGCTGCTGAGCTGCGCGATGTCCGTCGACGGATACATCGACGACGAGACGCCACGACGGCTCCTGCTCTCCAACGACGAGGACTTCGACCGGGTCGACGCGGCCCGTGCCACCTGTGACGCGATCCTGGTCGGAGCGGGCACCGTCCGCCGTGACGATCCGCGGCTCCTCGTCAGGTCGCGGGAGCGCAGGCGCGAGCGGGTCGCGCGCGGCCTGCCGCCGTCTCCCGCGAAGGTGACGCTGACCGCCACCGGAGACCTCGACCCGGACGCGGCCTTCTTCGCGGCCGGTGACGCGGAGAGGATCGTGTACGCCGCGCCGGCGGCCGTGGCGAAGCTCGCCGAGCGTCTCGGCGGGGCCGCCGAGGTGGTCGACGCCGGTGCCCCGGGGGGCGACGGCGGCGCGGGTGACGGAGTCGATCTGGGCCGCGTCCTGTCCGACCTGTACGGGCGGGGGGTGCGCCGCCTGATGGTCGAGGGCGGCACCTCCGTGCACACCCGCTTCCTGCGGGAGGACCTGGTGGACGAACTCCACCTCGTCGTCGCCCCGTTCTTCGTCGGCGATCCCGCGGCCCCGCGTTTCGTCGGCGGCGGGGGGTTCCCTCGTGATCACCGTCGCAGAATGGACCTGGCGGAGGTCCGCAAGATGGGCGACGTCACCCTCCTGCGTTACCTGCTCACCTGAGACGACGTGCACGGGGAGGCCGCAATGAGCGACCGCGAATGGCTGGAGCTGGCGTGCGACCTGGCGAGGTCGTGCCCGCCCTCAAAGACGGCCTTCTCGGTCGGCGCCGTGGTCGTCTCCGCCGACGGCGAGGAGATCTCCCGGGGATACTCGCGGGAGAACGATCCCCAGGTCCACGCGGAGGAGTCTGCGCTGGCCAAGATCTCCCCGGGGGATCCCCGGCTCGCCGGTGCCACGGTCTACAGCAGCCTGGAGCCGTGCAGCGCGCGCGCCTCGCGTCCCAGGACCTGCACCCGGCTGATCCTGGACAGCGGCGTGCGGCGCGTGGTGATGGCGTGGCGCGAGCCGCTGGTCTTCGTCGACTGTCACGGGGCCGAGGAGCTCGCGGCGGCGGGGGTGACCGTGCTGGAGATTCCCGAGCTGGCGGACCGGGCCCGCGAGCCCAACGCCCATCTCCTTCCCGGCTGACCGCCTCGTCGCGGAGCTTCGCTACCCGGCCGTCGGGTCGGTTAATCACAGTGGCGATTACTTATAGTGATAAAAGTAATTCCATAATCCTCTTAACTGCGCTTATGTACGATTTTTCGGTTTGTGTGGTCGCTCCTCTCGGTAGTCATTAGATATCGAGCGAGAGGCCGAGCACCATGGGATTTCTCGGTAAAAACACGATATTTCATGACTTGTCGGCCGGTTCTATGGTCAACGGGGAGATCGCCCACGTCGCGACGCGACCAGGGGAGCGACGGTGACCGGCACCGTCCTCGTCGTCCGTCTGGGCAGGACGGGCGACGTCCTGCTCGCCGGGCCCGCGATCCGCGCGGTGGCCGCGAGCGCGCGGGAGGTCGTGCTGCTGACCGGGCCCTACGGCAGAGCCGCCGGCGAACTGCTGCCCGGGGTGTCGAGAGTGGTGGAGTGGCGCACGCCGTGGAGCGACCCCGCCGCACCGCCCATGACCGGCACACACGTCCTGAGGTTGCTGCGCGTCATCCGTGACGTGGCCCCCGAGCAGGCGCTCATCCTCACCTCGCGTCACCAGTCCCCGCTGCCGCTCGCCCTGCTGCTCAAGCTGGCGGATACGCCGAGGGTCGCCGCGATCTCCGCCGACCATCCGGGCTCGCTGCTCGACGTGCGGCACGTCGTCGACGAGGAGGCGGAAGCGCCGGAGCCCGAGCGAATGCTCGGGCTGGCCGCGGCGGCGGGATTCGAGCTCCCGGCGAACGACGCGGGCGGTCTCGCCGTGCGACGCCCGCTGCCCGACGTCGGCCACCTCACCGGGGCGCCGGGCTACGTGGTCCTGCACCCCGGTGTGCCGGCCCTCGCCGGGGTGTGGCCGGAGGAGAACTGGGCACGCGCGGTCCACGACCTGGTCCGCTCCGGCCGCAGGGTCGTCGTGACCGGCGGCCGGGACGAGCGGGGACTCACCGCGCGGATCGCCTCCGGCGCCGGGCAGCACGGCCTGTCGCCGGGCCCCCTGTTCGCGGGCGACTGGATGAGCGAAGGCCCGGCCCGCCTGCGTGGCTGGGAGGTGGCCGAGCCCGCCTTCACGGCGGGCTGGGTCGACGGCGGGTCCGCCGCGACGGGCGGCCCGGGCTCGAACGGACAGCCGGCCCCCCGTGACGGGCGGCCGTGCGGCCACCCGGGCAGGTCCGTCGTCGACCTGGGCGGCAGGACGTCCTTTCCCGAGCTCGCCGCGGTGCTCGAAGGGGCGTGCGCGGTGGTCGTCGCCGACGCGGGCCCCGCCCACCTCGCGGCGGCGGTCGGCACACCGGTCGTCGGCCTGTTCGCCCCCGGGCCCCCCGCCGAGCGCTGGGTGCCGTACGGGGTGCCGGCCGTGGTCCTCGGAGACCAGTGGACATCCCACGAGGCGGCGCGGGCCGACGCCCGTCCGGCCGCTCACCGGCTCCTGGCGTCGGTGCCGAGCACGCGGGTCGTCGAGGCGGTCGACCACCTGACATTCGTGAAGGAGACCGTCACATGAGGATCGCCCCGACGTTCGCGAAAGAGGTCGTCACATGAGTTTCCCCCCGGTATCGGACCACGCGAGTCCCCTGGAGAACGCCGTCGGCCCCGGAGGGCGGAACGTCGCCGCGGAGGACGATCGGCCGGTCATGATCGTGTTGCGCGGGCTGGGGCTGGGTGACCTGCTCACCGTCGTCCCCGCCCTGCGGGCTTTGCGGCGATCCCACCCCGGCCACCGGATCGTGCTGGCCGCGCCGTCCGCGCTGGCGCCCCTCGTGCCGCTGATCGGCGGGGTGGACGAGGTGTGCGACGTGTCGGGTCCCGGTCACGTGCCGCGGCTCGGGCGGCGCGTCGACATCGCCGTCAACCTGTACGGCGGTGGCCGGCGAGGCATCGCCGCGCTCCACCGCACCGGCCCGGAGCGGCTGCTGACCCACCGGCATCCCGCCTTCCCCGACGCGTACGGACCTGACTGGACGGAGGGCGTGCACGAGGTGCGGCGCTGGTGTGACCTGCTCGGCTGGTACGGCGTCGAGGCCGATCCCACCGATATGGAGCTGAGGCGCCACCTCCTCGCCGACGGGGGCTCACGGCCGGTCGTCATCCACCCGGGAGCCGCCTACCCGGCCAGGCGCTGGCCGCCGGAGCGGTTCGCGCTCGTGGCCGCGGAACTGCGGGACAACGGGCACGAGGTCGTGGTCACGGGAAGCGAGCGGGAAAGGGACCTCGCGGAACGGGTGGCCCTGCTCGCGGGGCTGGCGTCCACCTCCGTGCTCGCCGGGCGCACCGGGTTGCTCGAACTGGCGGGGCTGGTGGCGAGAGCACGGCTGGTGATCTGCGGTGACACCGGCGTGGCTCACCTGGCGGCCGCCTTCCTCACCCCTTCGGTGACGCTGTTCGGTCCCGTCGCGCCCGCACTGTGGGGACCTCCGCCGACAGGGCCGCACACCGTCCTGTGGGCGGGAGGGCTCGGCGACCCCTACGGGTACCAGCCCGATCCGGGACTGCTGGAGATCGGTGTCTGGGACGTCCTCGCCGCCGCCGCGCGGTTGATGGAGGTGGGGGTGCGGTGAACGGGCAGCGGGTGGTGGTGACCGGTGGCGCGGGGTTCGTCGGCTCACACCTGTGTGAGCGGCTGCTGGGCGAGGGGGCGGAGGTGGTCTGCCTGGACAACTTCCTGACCGGTTCGCCGGACAACGTCGGGCACCTGGTCGGGCTGCCCGCCTTCCGGCTGGTGGAGTGCGACGTCACGGATTTCCTGCGCGTGCCCGGGGAGGTGGACCTGGTGTTGCACCTCGCCTCGGCGGCCTCGCCGGTGGACTACCTGCGCCATCCGATCGAGACGTTGAAGGCGGGCAGCCTGGGCACGCTGCACGCGCTGGGGCTGGCCAGGAAGAAGGGTGCCCGGCTCGTGCTCGCCTCCACCAGCGAGGTCTACGGTGATCCGCTGGAGCATCCGCAGCGCGAGACCTACTGGGGCAACGTCAACCCGGTGGGACCGCGCAGCGTCTATGACGAGGCCAAACGGTTCGCCGAGGCGCTGACCACCGCGTACCGGACCTGTCACGGCACCGACACCGCGATCGTACGGATCTTCAACACCTATGGGCCGAGGATGCGGCCCTATGACGGCCGGGCCATTCCCACCTTCGTGCGCCAGGCGTTGCGCGGCGAGCCGATCACGGTGGCCGGCAACGGCGGGCAGACCCGGTCGGTGTGCTACGTCGACGACACCGTGGAGGGGATCGTGGCCCTGGCCCGCGGCGAGATGGCCGGGCCGGTCAACATCGGCAATCCCACCGAGCTGAGCGTGCTGGCCCTCGCCGAGACGGTCCGTCACCTCACCGGCTCGGAGTCACCGATCCGTTTCGTCGGCCGCCCCGACGACGATCCGCAGATCCGCCGCCCCGACATCTCCCTCGCCGTCTCCGCGCTGGGATGGCGGCCGAGGATCGACGTCATCGAGGGACTGCGCCGTACCATCGCCTGGTTCGCGCGGGAGCTCAGCGAGTCGCAGGAGCTGGTCCCCCGCTGAGAGGCGCACTTCCTTCCCGCCGGGGGCCGGGGCGGGGCGCGCGGGCGCCCTTTTCCGCCAGGGGCGGAACATGGCCCGCCAGGGGAAGGTCAGACGGCGGGGACGGAGACGGAGCGGTCGACGCTGCCGGGGGCCAGCACGTGCTCGATGACCATGACGGCGGCGCCGATCACCCCCGCGCGGTCGCCCAGCTCGCTGGCGGTGATCGTCAGATGCTGGGTGGCGAGGGGCAGTGACCGGCTGTAGATGACCTCGCGAAGTCCGGCGAGCACCTGCTCACCGGCCTCGGAGATGTCGCCGCCGACCACGATCACCGAGGGGTTGAAGAAGTTGACGATCGAGGCGAGCACGTCGCCGACCTCGCGGCCCGCCTGCCGGATGAGCTGCACGGCGTCGGTGTTGCCGGAGCGCACGAGGCGGACCACGTCGCGGCTGTCGTCGGCCTCCACCCCGCCCGCGGACAGCTTGGCGGCCATGGCGGCGCCACTGGCGACGGCTTCCAGGCAGCCGACGTTGCCGCAGCGGCAGACGGTGTCCAGGGCCGGGGCCACCCGGATGTGCCCGATGTCGCCGGCCGCGCCCTGGGCGCCCCGGTGCAGGCGGCGGTCGCTGATGATGCCGCAGCCGATGCCGGTGCCGATCTTGACGAAGATGAGGTGGTCGGCGTCGGGACGGGCGGCCCAGTGTTCGCCCAGCGCCATGATGTTCACGTCGTTGTCGACGAGGACGGGGGCGCCGAGGCGCGAGCCGAGCCACTCGGGGACGGGGAAACCGTCCCAGCCAGGCATTATCGGCGGATTGACCGGGCGTCCCGACCTGTGCTCGACCGGGCCGGGGAGGCCGACCCCGATGCCGCAGATCTCGTCCGGGCGGTGGCCGATCTCGGCGAGCATCTCCTCGAAGGTGCGCTGGAGCCAGCCCAGGGTCTCCTCGGGGCCGCGGTCTATCGGCACCTCGGCCGCGCGCTCGGCGAGGACCGTGGTGCCGAGGTCGGTGATCGCCACCCGGGCGTGGGTGGCGCCGAGGTCGGCGGAGAGGACGACGCGGGCGGTGCGGTTGAACGTGAAGGCGATGGCGGGGCGGCCCCCCGAGGAGATGGCCTCCTCCGTCGGGATGATCCACTGCTGGCTCAGCAGCGCGTCGAGACGCTGGGCCAGGGTGGACCTGGCCAGCCCGGTGAGCTGGACCAGCTCGGCCCTGGTTCTGGCCTGACCGTCGCGCAGGATGGTGAGGAGCGCCCCCGCACCGGCGATCGACCCGCTCGCTTCGCTGAACATGCGCACAGTCAACACTCCTTGTTTCCGCTGCGTCAAAGCGACTTAGGCGCCCTGCCGTCTCATTATGCCAAACGGTGACATACTTTTGCTTGACCATCGCCATAAGAGCGCTTTAGCATCCGGACACATGGAGGAAATCGGCCGGTTACTGACGAATCGATTATCAGCCGGTGACGTCGGAACCGGATTTTCGAAGGTGTTAGCCCTATCCCTGATGCGTTTTCCCGCCGCAGTGTCTCGCGCGGGAACGGTAGCCTCATGATCCTGAGAATGCGTGGCATCGCCAAGAGTTTTCTCGGGATCCGCGTACTGAGCGGGGTCGATCTGGACGTCGCCGCCGGAGAGGTGCACGCGGTCGTCGGAGAGAACGGCGCGGGAAAGTCCACGCTGATGAAGATCCTCGCCGGGGTGCACGCCCCTGACGAGGGCAGCGTCGAGATCGACGGCACCGAGGTCTCCTTCGCCCACCCGGTCGAGGCACAGCGCGCCGGGGTCGCGATCATCTACCAGGAGTTCAACCTGCTGCCCGAGCGCAGCGTCGCCGAGAACGTCTTCCTCGGCCGCGAGCCCGTCCGGCGGTGGCTGGTCGACAGGGAGGCGATGGAGACCGCCACCGCCCGGCTGCTCCAGGAACTCGGCGAGACCTCCTTCACCCCCCGCGACCTGGTCCGCCACCTCTCCATCGCCCAGCAGCAGGTCGTGGAGATCGTCAAGGCGCTCTCCCAGGACGCCCGGATCATCGTGATGGACGAGCCCACGGCGGCACTCGCCGAGCACGAGGTGGAACTGCTCTACCGGCTGGTGGCCCGTCTGCGGGAGCGCGGGATCGCCGTCCTCTACATCTCCCACCGGCTGCGAGAGGTCTTCGACCTGTCCAACCGGGTGACGGTGCTGAAGGACGGCGCGCTGGTCAGGACCGCGGACACCGCCGAGATCACCTCCGACGAGTTGGTCAGGCTGATGGTCGGCCGCGACCTCGGCACCTACTTCCCCGACAGGGGCGCGCGGCCCGGGGAGGTGCGGCTCAGCGTGCGCGGCGGAGGCAACGCCGTGCTCGACGGGATCGACCTCGAACTGCGCGAACGCGAGATCCTCGGGGTGGCCGGCCTGCAGGGGTCGGGCCGCACCGAGCTGGCCAAGGCCCTGTTCGGAGCCGAGCCGTTCACGCGCGGCACGATGAGCCCGCTGCGGCCGACGTCGGTACGGCAGGCCGTGGCCGCGGGGATCGGCCTGGTGACCGAGGACCGCAAGGCCGAAGGGCTCGCGCTGCGCCAGTCCGTACGGGACAACGCCCTGCTGGTCTCCCGCTCGGTGCGCGGTGCGGGCAACGGCGGCAGGGCCGGCGGGAGCGGTGTCCTGGAACTCCTGGAGGCGGTACGGCTCCACCCGCCCCGCCCCGAGCAGGAGGTCCGCTACCTGTCCGGCGGCAACCAGCAGAAGGTCGTGCTGGCCAAGTGGATGACCGTGGCGCCGAAGGTCCTGATCTTCGACGAGCCCACGCGCGGGGTCGACGTGGGGGCCAAGGCCGCCATCCACGACCTGATGCGCGGCCTGGCGGAGGACGGAATGGCGATCATGATGATCTCGTCCGAGCTTCCCGAGCTGATCGGCATGAGTGACCGCGTCGTCGTGATGCGCGAGGGCCGCATCGCCGGCGCGCTCCCCGCGGGGGCATCGGAGGAGGCCGTCATGCGCCTGGCCGCCGGTGAGGTGACGTCGTGACCGGCCGGAGCAGGCCCGCGGCGGCGACCGGCACCGCCGCGCCCGACGCCCCCGCCCCGCGGGAGGGCGGCAAAGGACGCGCCCTGGCGGGCCGCATCGGCTCGACCCAGGTCATCTACCTGGCCCTGGCCGGGGTCATGCTGGTCGGATGGGTGCTGGTCGCCCTCGACGGGGGCGACTTCCTCACGCTGGAGACCATTGTCGGCATCCAGCAGCGCTCGGCCGCGCTGGGCATCGTCGCGGTGGGGCAGACGCTGGCGATCCTCGTCGGATCGCTGGACCTGTCGGTGGCGTACCTGATCAGCCTCACCTCCCTCGTCGCGGCCGAGATCATGGCCGGGCAGGACGGCGGGATCGTCCCCGGCGTCGCGGCGGTGCTCGCGGTGAGCGCGCTGATCGGGCTGGTCAACGGCCTGGTCATCACCCGGCTGCACGTCCACGCCTTCATCGCGACCCTCGGCACGGCCCTCATCGTCAAGGGGATCGTGGACCACCTCTACGACGGTCCCGCGGGCAGCGTGCCCGACTCCTTCCAGCGGCTCGGCTACGACAGGATCGGGCCGGTCCCCGTCTCCGCGCTGCTGTGGGCCGCCGTCGCGCTCGCCGTCTGGTTCCTGCTGCGCCGCACCAGGCTCGGGTACCGGATCTACGCGGTCGGCGGTGACGAGGAGGTGGCCAGGCTGTCCGGCGTGCGGACCGGCAGGATCGTCGTCGCCGCGCACATCCTGTGCTCGGTCTGCGCGGGCGTCGCCGGGCTGCTGCTGGCGAGCAGGCTCGGCGCGGGCGCGCCCACGGTCGGCACCGACGGTGGCTACGACCTGGAGTCGATCGCCGCGGTGGTCCTCGGCGGCACGGCCCTGGCCGGAGGCAGGGGCGGGGTCGCGGGGACGGTCGGCGGGGTGTTGCTGCTCGCCGTGCTCGACAGCGTCTTCAACCAGCTGGAGGTGAACGCGTTCTTCAAGGACGTGGTCCGCGGCGTGGTGATCGTGGCCGCCGTGGCCGTCTACGCCCGCCGCGGCGCGAGGAGGCGATCTCGATGAGAGCCCTCAGGTCCATGGGCCCGATCCTGGCGGTGCTGGCGGTGCTGCTGGTGCTGATCGCGCTGGTGAACCCGTTCTTCCTGGAGCCCGCCGGGTTCCTCGCCTTCCTCAAGCGGGCCGCGCCGCTGGTCATCCTGGCGGCCGGGCAGTACTTCGTGATCGTCTCGGGGGAGTTCGACCTGTCGGTGGGGTCGCTGGTCACCGTGCAGGTCGTGGTGGCCGCCCGGCTGATCGACGGGCAGGAGGAGGCGACCTGGCCGGTGCTGGCCCTGCTGATCGTGATCGGGCTGCTGGTCGGGCTCGCCAACGGGGTCATCACCACCGGGCTGCGGGTGCCGTCGTTCATCACCACGCTCGGCATGATGCTCGTGCTGTCGGGCGCGGTGTTCCTGTGGACCGGCGGCGCCCCGCGCGGCGCGCTGTCGGAGACGTTTCGGATGTTCGGCCGCAGGGACCTCGGACCGGTGCCCTGGTCGGTCCTGGTTCTTCTCGCCGCCGGCACCGCGGCGATCCTCCTCATGCGCTCCGACTTCGGCAAGCGGCTCATCGCCACCGGCGACAACGAACGCGCGGCAGGACTGTCGGGGGTGAGGGTCGACCGGACCAGGATCGCCGCCTTCGTCGTCTCCGGACTCGCCGCGGCCGTCGCGGGCATCCTGCTCGGAGGCTTCGCGGGCGTCTCGGCCCAGGTCGGACAGGGACTGGAGTTCCAGGCCATCACGGCCGTCGTCCTCGGTGGCGTCGCGCTCGGCGGCGGGCGCGGCTCCGTGGTCGCCGCGATGGCCGGGGCCTTCACCCTCGAAGCGCTGTTCACCCTGCTCAACCTGTACGGGATCTCGGGGGCCCTGGAGTTCGCGGTCCAGGGCGTGATCATCATCGCCGCCGTCGCGGCGAGTTCCGTACGGCTTCCGTTCAGGCGCGCCCTACGCGTCTGAACGCACCCCCAGAGAACAAGGAGAGCTTCATTGAACAGGTCGATCACAGCGCTCGTCGCGGGTGTCTCCGCGATGTTGCTCGCCGCGGGATGCGCCAGTGACAAACCGGCGACCTCAAGCGCGGCCCCGGAGAGCTCGGCGGCCGCCCCGTCCACCGCCGCGTCCTCCAACACCGGAGAGCAGTCGAAGTTCTTCGTCCAGGCCGACTACGACGCCCAGCTCGCCATGCGGTCCCAGGAGGCGGAGGGACCCGCGGACAAGCCGTGGGAGCAGGCCATCGCCCCGGAGATGGTGGACACGGCCAAGTACAAGAAGGACGGCCCCTACAACCTGTGCTTCTCCAACGCCGCGGTGAACAACCCGTGGCGGCAGGTGGGCTGGAAGACCATGCAGGCCGAGGTGGCGCTGCACAAGGAGATCGGGAAGTTCACCGCCCTCGACGCGGAGGGCAAGGACGACAAGCAGATCTCCGACATCGCCGAGCTGGTCGGCAAGGGCTGTGACGCCCTGATCGTCTCGCCCAACACCACCGCGACGCTCACCCCCGCGGTGACGGGCGCCTGCCCCAAGGTCCCGGTGATCGTCTTCGACCGAGGTGTGGAGACCGACTGCCCGGTGACGTTCATCAACCCCATCGGCGGCTACGCCTTCGGCGCCGACGGCGCCGAGTTCCTGGTGGAGAAGGTGCCGGCCGGAGGCAAGGTCCTCGCGCTGCGGATCCTGCCGGGCGTCGACGTGCTGGAGACCCGCTGGTCGGCGGCGAAGGTCACCTTCGACCAGAGTCAGCTCGACGTGGTCGGGGTGGAGTTCACCGACGGCGACGCGGCCAAGACCAAGAGCATCGTGAGCGACTACATCCAGCGGCACGGCAAGATCGACGGGGTGTGGATGGACGCGGGCGCGACCGCCGTGGCGGCCGTCGAGGCGTTCGAGGACGCCGGGGTCCCGGTGCCGGCGGTCGTCGGCGAGGACCAGCAGGACTTCCTGCAGAAGTGGAAGAGCGGCGGCCTCACGGCCATCGCGCCGACCTACCCCACCTACCAGTGGCGCACCCCGATCATCGCCGCCCTGAAGATCCTCAAAGGTGAGGAGGTGCCCAAGACCTGGAAGCTGCCCCAGCCCAAGATCACTTCCGAGAACCTGGACACCTACCTGCAGCCCAACATGCCGCCGCTGCACTACGCGCTCTGCGGCTGTGAGGACCTGCCGGACTTCCCCGCCGCCTGGGGCGGTAAGTAAGACCGACCTCCCCGCGGGCCGGGGGCGGTGAACAAGACCGATCCCCCCGGCCGAAGCGGTGAGCGAGACGGATCCACCGGGCTCCGGGCACCGCAGGGCGGTGCCCGGAGCCCATGTTCACCAGGCTCACGAAGGGCCCGCGAGACGAGTCCGCGACGGGCTCGGGAGACGCCGGGCCGCGCGTTCAGGACGAAAGGGGTTGCCGATGTTCCCCATCGGGGTCAACACGTGGGTATGGGTCTCGCCGCTGACGGACGAGGACCTCGCCCGGCTGGCGCCGAAGGTGGCCGCCTGGGGGTTCGACGTGATCGAGCTACCGGTGGAGCGGGCCGGAGACTGGGATCCCGCGCGGGCGGCCGAACTGCTGGAGGGCCTCGGGCTGAGGGCCTCGGTGGTCCTCGTCATGCCACCGGGCAGGGAGCTGGTCGGCGCCGACGCGGCGACGGTCGCCGACACCCAGGACTACCTGCGGCGATGCGTGGACGCCGCCGTGGCGGTGGGCAGCCCGGTGATCGGCGGACCCGCCTACGCCTCGGTGGGGCGGACCTGGCGGATGTCGGAGGAGGAACGCAAGGGCTGCTACGCCGAACTGCGGGAGAACCTGACCCCGGTCGGCGCGTACGCCGCGGAACGCGGGGTGACGGTCGCCGTCGAACCGCTCAACCGCTACGAGACCAGCCTGCTCAACACCGTCGAGCAGGCCGTCGAGGCGGTCGGCGGGATCCCGGGCGTCGGCCTCGCGCTGGACGTCTATCACATGAACATCGAGGAGCGGGACCCGGCGGCGGCCGTACGGTGGGCCGGGGACCTCGTCGCGCACGTGCAGGTCTGCGCGAACGACCGGGGTGCGCCGGGGGCGGACCACATGGACTGGCCCGCCCTCGCCGACGCCCTGCGCGCCGTGGACTACCGGGGTCCGCTCTGCATCGAGTCGTTCACCGCGCACAACCGGACGATTGCCACGGCCGCCTCGATCTGGCGTCCCCTCGCCGAGACCCAGGACGCCCTCGCGACCACGGGCCTGGCCTTCCTGCGCACCCTCTGAGAGGGCTCCGGCCCCGCCCGCTCGGGCCTTTCATCGGCCGGTGTCGTTGTCCGTCCCCGTGGTGTCCGTCGTCGTGGTGTCCGCCGTCGTGCCGAGGGCGGCGGGGGTGGAGGGGGCCCGCCCGAGGCGCCTGAAGAAGGCGGCCACCGCGTAGGGATCGACGGGGTCGACGAGCAGGGCGAGCATCTCCTCCCTCCGGGAGGGATCGACCTTGAACGGGTGGCCGAACACGTGCGGCCCCGTCCCGTCGTCCAGCATCCTGGTCAGCATCAGGTCGCCGGGCAGCGCCTGCCCGGAGAGCAACTCGTCGGCCAGCGTCACCCGTTCCCCGGTCCCGCCCCCCTCCTCGGCGGCGGCCACGGTGATCTCGTCCCCGGACACGCCGAGGACCTCCCACAGTCGCAGCGGCGTCCGACGCCAGGACTCGAGCAGTTCCACCTCGTCGTCGCGCAGCCACTCGGCCCGCGCGTCCAGGAACTCGCCGACGACGTCGTTCTCGAACAGCGCCAGGTCCGCGAGGGCGGGCTCCGCCACCCGGACGCTCAGCGCGATCAGGTCCTCGATCAGCCGCCTGCGGGCCGGGCGGTAGGCGTACGTGAGCAGCTGCCGGAACAGGTGCGCGGCCCGTTCGGGCAGCGGAGCCCCGGGGGTGGTGCGGCACGCGGCGTACTCGGCCGCGTCGCGAACGGCCGGCGCCAGATCGGGGGAGAGGGAGAGCACCTCGGAGATCAGTCCCGCCGCCTCGAACGAACGGCCCTCGCCCTCGGCCGACCTCGCGATCAGAAGCAGAGCGGCCGGCTCGGTGCGGGGCAGCGCCGAGATCGGCGCCGCGCCGAGCGGCTCGCGCTCCACCTCGTCGGCGATCCTCGCGAGCACCGTCTCCGACCGCGACAGGTAGGTGACGGCCTTGGAGAGGTCGGCGCCCTCGCCGTACGTGCGCAGCGCGCTGCGCACCAGGGCGAGCCTGATGATGTCCAGCGGTGCCAGGTCGGCGACCGACGCGGTGTCCCACGGGGCGCCCACGATGCCCACCCGGCCCTCGCGCAGCTCCAGCGAGGCGTTGAGCAGCAGCGGGGACAGCGGCGGCAGCGGGTCGGCGAAGGTCTCGGGGGCCTTCATCAGCAGCTCCAGGACCACGACGTCGACCGGCACGCCGGGACTGGGCTCCAGCCCTTCCGCGAAGGCGCGCAGCGCTTCGAGCGCCTGCTCGCCGAACTCCTGGACGACCCGCATCACCCGCTCGGCGGGGACGTCGTCCAACTCGGTGACCGACAGCTCCAGGGCGCCGCCGCGCAGCCGCAGCGCGACCACCTGCTCCGGCTCCACCCCGGCGAGCCAGCCGTCGGGTCCGGTCAGGACGGGCTCGCCGGTGTCGAGCGAGGTCCGCACCCGGCCACCGCCCGCCAGCGGCACCCCCTCACCGTCGGCCAGCCGTGCCCACAGCCGCAGGTCGTCGGAGGCGGGCAGCACCCCGCTCGCCAGCTCGGCCCGGGTGGCGAGGTGCGTCAGCACCGCGCCCTCACTCAGCGTCAGAAGGTCGCTCATACTCTCATTGTTCTCGACGTCCGGACGTGGCGAGGCCGCCCTCCCCCGCCAGGAGCTCGCACAAGCTCGTGGCGGGGAGGGCGGCGGGACGGCCGATCCGCGGGGGTGGCGGATCGGCCTGGTCTGTGGATCCCCTCGGGTGGTGGTGTCGTCAACGTAACGGGCCACACATGCGGCGCGCTTCTCCCAGATGTCCCCTACCGTCACGTTATGGGGAGGTGCCCAGCCGGGGGTTCTCGATCAGCCATGCCGCGTATCGTCTGCTCCGCCCGATCGCGTCGGAGTGCGCGGCCTTCGCGTGTTCGAGGATCGACGCCGCGACCGCGGCGCTGGCGGCCTCCGGATGCCAGACGATCAGCTGCCGCCAGCGCAGCGGGGCTCCGGCGAGCGGCACCAGCTTCAGCCCCTCGACGGGCTGGAAGGTCGCCTGGCACAGGGCCGCGGCGCGTCCGACCTTGGCCAGGTGCATGCAGGTGGCCACGTCGGTCTCGTAGATGGTCTTGGGGGTGAAGCCGGCGCGGGCGCAGGCCGTGGCGAAGCAGTCGCCGAAGCAACCGTCGCCGGGGGAGACCGTCCACTGCTCGTCGGCCAGTTCCGCGAGCTCCACCTCTTTTCTGTCCACCAGCGGATGGTCCTCGTTGAGCAGTACGAAGACCGGGTCGGTCGCCACGGTCGACCACACCAACGGCCCCTCCGTCGGGGGAGGGCTCTCCCCGCAGACGCCGACGAACACGAAGTCGATCCGTCCCAGCATCACCATGGCGGTGAGCTCCTTCGCGGACCAGGAGGTGTGGGTGCTCACCGGGATGGACGGCCAGGCGGTGGTGAGGCGGTCCACCAGCCCTCCGAGTATCGGGCCGTGGGTGGCACCCAGCCGGTAGCTGGGGAGGTCGGCGTTCGCGTTGGCGAATCGAAGTGCTTCCTCCTGGAGTTCGCGGGCCGCGGGCAGCAGCACCAGTGCACGTGACAGGACCAGCTGCCCCAGGGGCGTGGGCCTGGCGCCGTTGTGGTCGCGTTCGAAAAGAGCTCCCCCGAGCACCCGCTCTATCCGTTTGAGTTGCGCCGTCAGCGCGGGTTGGGCCAATCCGAGGTGGGTGGCGGCCTTGGTGACGCTTCCGGCCTGTGCCACCGCGCGCACGATCTTGAGATGTCGGAGCTCGAGATCCATACCGGGAACGTAAGGCCGTGGCGTTATACCTGCAATGCAAACTTGTCATGAAATATGACTAAATTTTGTCGAATCGTTTCAAAAATAGTTTATACCCCTTAATTTACGTATTTATGGATAACCGTTAATCTCTTTCCAGCCGTTTCGCCTGGAGGTCGCTCGCTCCCGCCGGCCGGAGTCTGACAGGGGTGTCCGACATTCGAGATTCCGGGGAGTGAGGTTGCACCGATGTTTCGGCTGCCGCGGACACCGATATCCAGCATCCGTATCGCCTTCGAGGGCGCGCTGCAGGGCCGGGGTTCCCGGGACGGCCCGTCGAGGCGGGGACGGGCGGCGCCACAGGCGGCCGTCATGGCGAGAGGGCGCCCTTCGCCGCCGGGCCACCCGGCGATCACCGGCGCCGGAGGCGACCGCTTCCAGACCCCTGGACGCTTCTGCTCTCCGGGGAACCCCGGCGCTCAGGCGCGGGCTGTGCCACCGGAGGTGACGAGCCTCGTCAGCTGCGCCGTGAGCGAGGGGGCGCCGGGACGGTTGTCGATCTCGTCATGGGGTACGACGGGCGGTTCGTCCACCCTGATGGCCCGCAGATAGTCCTCGAAGCGGTCGAGCTTGCCCGCGTCCCTGGCGAGCCCTCTCGCCTCCAGACGGGCTCGTAGCGCGGGACCGTCCGAACGGACCCAGAGGAGACGTACGGGCGGCCCGCCCAGCCCTTCGACCCAGCGTTCCCACACCGTCGCGTCGTGCACCTGGGTGGTGAAGGGGCCCTCCAGCATCACCGGACAGCCGTGGGAGCGGATCTGGCGGGCGACCTCGGTCAGCCCCTGATATTCGTGACACTTGACGTGCTCGTCATACCAGCGCCCCTCGCGCTCCCCGTCGTCGCGTCCGTGGGCGCGGAGGGTGGCCGCGACGAAACCGCCGTAGACGGTGTCCTTGTCGAGCAGTGCGGGAACCGGGTCGAGCAGCGCGAGCAGCGCCGCCGCCACGGTCGACTTCCCCGCCCCGGGCGGCCCGCTCACCACCCACAGCGGCGCCGTCCCGCTCACGCCCCCTCCACGGTGAACCTCACCGGAGGGCGCCAGGGAGCCGCCGTGCGTTCCGCCGTGGACCCCCCGTTACTTCGCGGGAGAACCTGTCGCGGGTCCGCCCCGGGCCCGTCACCGTCTCAGTCCTTCCAGACCCTGGCCACGCTCTCCTGGACGGAGAGCGCCTGGGCGAGACCGGCCTGGAAGGCGGGGCGCCACAGGGCCGGGTCGAGGACGTTGGTGCCGAACACGGCGACCGACGCCTCGTCGGGGACGACGTGGGCGACGGTGGCCTCACCCAGCTCGGCGAGTTCGGCTTCGAGGCGGGACCTCGGCGAGACGTGCGCCAGCGGTTCCAGCAGGACCACGGCGGAGCTGCCCGCCGCCAGGTCGGCGTTCGTCGCCGAGCGGACCCCGCCGTCCATGTAGCGGCACCCCCCGATCTCCACGGGAGGGAACACGCACGGGACCGCGCAGCTGGAGGCGACCGCCGCCACCAGCGGTGCCCCCGAGTCACGCTCCCAGACCACGAACTCGCCGGTCCCCGCGTCGACGGCGGTGATCAGCAGGCGGCGCTCCGGCCACTCCTTGACGGGCAGACGGTTACCGATCGTCTCGATCCTGGCGCCGGTGTCCCTCACCGCGAGGGCCATCTCGCCGACCCGGCGCCGGGCCTCCCGGGGCTCCAGGGACGGGTCGTAGAGCACGCCGAAGACGGCCATCACCGCCTCCATGTCGACGGCGGAGACGTTCGAGACGTTCGAGGCCTCCGTGTCCGCCTGGGCGCCGACCGAGCTCTCCAGATCGGCGTCGGTGGCGACGAGCGTCCCGACCACCGATCCGGCGGAGGTGCCGATGATCAGGTCCGCCTCTCCCAGCTCGACGCCGGCCCGGCGCAGACCGGTGATGATCCCCGCCTCCCAGGCGATGCCCGCCACGCCTCCGCCACCCAGCACCAGTGTTCTCGTCATGCGCCATTCATACCTGATCGGTCTCCCCCGCAGAAGGAGCGTCCCAGGACGCGGAGGCGGAGGTCGCGGCCCCTCATGCCCTTGCGGGGGCGATGTGCCGGGAACCGCCGGGGCCCCGTCGCGGCCGGGCGGTCCGGGCGCCGCCCTTCGAGAAGGGCGGCGCCCGCGTGAAGGTCGTGCCCTCGCCCGGCAACCTCAATGTTGATCGAGGTCACGTTAGACTGGCGCATGCCCAACAATCCGGAGATGAGTGTCGGCCAGCTCTCCGCGCGCAGTGGGGTCGCGGTCTCCGCCCTGCACTTCTACGAGGCCAAGGGCCTCATCCGCAGCCGTCGCACCGCGGGTAACCAGCGCCGTTTCCCTCGTGACACGCTCCGCAGGATCGCCTTCATCAGGGTCTCCCAGCGCGTCGGAATCCCGCTCAGGACGATTCAGGAGGCGCTGTCCGCACTCCCCGACGAGCGCACCCCCACGAGAGAGGACTGGGCGAGGCTCTCGACGGTATGGCAGGACGAGCTCGACGACCGCATCAGGCAGCTCGAACGGCTCAGGCACGGCCTGACCGACTGCATCGCCTGCGGGTGCCTCTCCCTGGACCGCTGCGCGCTCGCCAACCCCGACGACATGGCCGCCGCGAGAGGGCCGGGCTCGCGCCTGATGCTCCCTCCCCGCGAGAGCTGCGCTCCCTGCGAGGCGTGAGGCGGGCCGTCGCCTACGCCGGTCCGGTGTCTCGCGCCTGGCGATTCACCACCGGTTTGTTAGTTGTCTATTCAAACTATTGACGACCCGGGGTCCGGCATGTGACCCTCTGGGCGTTCATGCACGCGCATCATGGCGGTCGATGGTCAGGGTCCCGTCACCTGATCGTGCATGGCGGTTTGTCCGTTGCATTGCGAAGGGAAGCCGTACATGCGAAGAAGGCTGTTCAGCATGCTCACCGCCGTGGCGGTGGCGTGCGCGTCGGTCGGCGCGGCCGTCGGGGGCGCCCAGGCGTCCGCGTCGGGGGCCGCGCCGCAGACGGTGACGACCGGGACCGGTTCCGCGGCCGCCGCGGAGACGTACCAGTGGAAGAACGTGAGGATCGACGGCGGCGGGTTCGTGCCGGGGATCATCTTCAACCAGACCGAGAGAAACCTGATCTACGCCCGCACCGACATCGGCGGCGCGTACCGCTGGGAGCAGGCGAGCAAGAGCTGGACCCCGCTGCTCGACTGGGTGGGCTGGGACAAATGGGGCTACAACGGTGTGGTCAGCCTCGCCACCGACCCGGTGGAGACCAACCGCGTCTACGTCGCCGCCGGGATGTACACCAACAGCTGGGACCCCAACAACGGGGCCATCCTGCGCTCCGCCGACAAGGGCGCGACCTGGCAGGCCACGCCGCTGCCCTTCAAGCTCGGCGGCAACATGCCGGGCCGGGGGATGGGGGAGCGGCTCGCCGTCGACCCCAACAGGAACAGCGTCGTCTATCTCGGCGCGCCCGACGGCAACGGCCTGTGGCGCAGCACCGACAAGGGCGTGACCTGGGCCAAGGTCGCGAGCTTCCCCAACCCCGGAAACTACGCCCAAGACCCCTCCGATCCCAACGGCTACCTCAGCCACCGCCCCGGCGTGGTCTGGGTGACCTTCGACCCGACCTCGGGAACCGCGGGAAACACCACACAGAAGATCTACGTGGGCGTCGCCGACAAGGCGAACACCGTCTACAGCTCCTCGGACGGCGGGACCACCTGGAGCAGGGTCGCCGGACAGCCCACCGGCTACATGGCGCACAAGGGCGTTTTCGACCACGTCAGCCGCACCCTCTACATCGCCACCAGCGACACCGGTGGTCCCTACGACGGCTCCAAGGGCGACGTGTGGAAGCTCAACACCACCACCGGGGCCTGGACCCAGATCAGCCCGATCCCCTCCAGCTCCTCCGACAACTACTTCGGCTACAGCGGCCTCACCATCGACCGGCAGAATCCCGGCACGATCATGGTCGCCACCCAGATCTCCTGGTGGCCGGACGTGATCTTCTTCAGGTCCACCGACTCCGGCGCGACCTGGACCCGCGTCTGGGACTTCACCTCCTACCCGGACCGCAGCCTCCGCTACACGATGGACATCTCCTCCTCGCCGTGGCTGACCTTCGGAACCAACCCGCAGCCGCCGGAGACGACACCCAAGCTCGGCTGGATGACGGAGTCGCTGGAGATCGACCCGTTCGACGGCAACCGGATGATGTACGGCACCGGCGCCACGATCTACGGCACCGAGGACCTCAAGAAGTGGGACACCGGCGACCGGTTCACCATCAAGCCCATGGTCAAGGGACTCGAGGAGACCGCGGTCCTCGACCTGATCAGCCCGCCGACCGGTGCCCCGCTGGTCAGCGCCCTGGGTGACCTGGGAGGCTTCCGGCACACCGACCTCGACGCCGTACCGCCCATGCTGTTCACCTCGCCGGTCTTCACCTCGACGACCAGCATCGACTACGCGGAGACCAACCCCGCCGTCATGGTCCGCGCGGGCAACTTCACCGACGCCGACCGGCCGAACGACAGCCACGCCGCGTTCTCCACGGACGGCGGCGCCACCTGGTTCCAGGGCACGGAACCCGGGGGCGTCAACGAGGGCGGCACGATCGCCGCGGCGGCGAACGGCTCCCGGTTCGTCTGGGCGCCCAAGGGCGTGGGCGTCCACCACACGGTCGGCTACGGCAACACCTGGACCCCCTCCACGGGACTCCCGACGGGAGCGGTCGTCGAGTCCGACCGGGTGAACTCCAACAGGTTCTACGGCTTCATCGGCGGAAGGTTCTACGCCAGCACCAACGGCGGCGCCTCCTTCACGGCCACCGCCGCGACCGGGCTCCCCACGGAGGGTGACGTCAAGTTCAAGGCCGTACCCGGCCGCGAGGGCGACATCTGGCTGGCCGGAGGTACGGGCACCACCTCGGGCATCTGGCGCTCCACCAACGGCGGCGCGTCGTTCACCAAGCTGACCGGTGTCACGAGCGCCGTCAACATCGGCTTCGGCAAGTCCGCCACCGCCGGCGGCTACCAGGCGCTGTACACCGTCGCCACGATCGGCGGCGTGACCGGCGTCTTCCGCTCCGACGACACCGGCGCGAGCTGGGTGAGGATCAACGACGACAAGCACCAGTACGGCAACGCGGGCGAGGCGATCACCGGCGACCCGCGCGTCTACGGCCGCGTCTACCTCGGCACCAACGGCCGCGGCATCCTGTACGCCGACAACGACGGGACCGTCCCGCCCCCCGACACCGTTCCGCCGACCAGGCCCGGCACCCCGGCGGCTTCGGCGATCACCTCGTCGGGTGCGACGTTGACCTGGACGGCCTCGACGGACGCCGTCGGGGTGAGCGGCTACGACGTCTACCGCGAGGCCGGGGCGACGGACGTCAAGGTGGGTTCGCCCGCCTCGCCGTCGTTCGCGCTCACCGGGCTCACCCCGGACACCTCGTACACCTTCTACGTGATCGCCCGCGACGCGGCGGGGAACAGCTCGGCCGCCTCCGCCCCGGTGACCTTCACGACCCTCACCGGGCAGGTCGGCGGTGGCTGCACGGCGACCTACGCGGTGTCCAACTCCTGGCCCGGCGGTTTCCAGGGCGAGGTGACCGTAAAGAACACCGGCACCTCGGCGACCACCGGCTGGACCGTGAAGTGGTCGTTCCCGAACGGCCAGACGATCACCCAGCTCTGGAGCGGTACCCACACCCAGACCGGCGCCGACGTCACCGTGAAGAACACGAGCTGGAACGGCGTCCTGGCCGCCGGAGCCTCCACCTCGTTCGGTTTCGGCGCCTCCTGGACCGGCACCAACGGCGTCCCCGCCACCGTCACCTGTACCGCTCCCTGACCGCTTTCCGCCCGCCCTCCGGCCGGTTCCCGCAGGGGGCGGGCGGCCTCACCCCCGCAAGGAGGCCCGAATACCGCCAGGTCGTCCCTCGCGCCCGGAAAGAGCGCGAGGGACGGCCGGGGCGATCTCGTGGCTCCCCCCTAAGGACCCCCGGCCCTCCCCCTTGAGGATGATCTGAGAGCGTCAGCGGGACCGGGTCGTCCAGCAGAGCCTATTGTGGAAGAAACCGACTGGCTGGGGAGAACATGACGATCTCAGATGGGGTGCGCGAGCCTCACGGCGCGCCCGGGCGGCCTTCTGAGACCGGCCCCCACGGCGCAGGTGGAGCGAGCGAAACCGGTGGCGTCCAGGGCGCGGCCGGCATCGGCGGCGCCAGGGGTGACGGGCGCGGCGAGAGGGGCGACGCGCCGAAGGACGCGGCATCCGCGCGGTCCGGCATCCACGGCTGGCTCGACGGCGTCAGGTCCACCAGCGCGGGCCGCCTCACTTTGAAGATCGTCATCGGCGTGATCGGTGCCTTACTGGTCATCGGCGGACTGATCATGGTGCCCTTCCCCGGTCCCGGCTGGCTGGTCGTCTTCGCGGGGCTCGCGGTGCTGGCCACCGAGTTCCACTGGGCGCACCGGCTGCTGGGGTTCGGCAAGCGGACCCTGTCGGCCTGGACGGCCTGGCTGGGCCGCCGGGGCTGGAGCGTCAAGATCCTGGTCGTCGCCGCAGCGGCGGTGACCGCCACCGCGATCGTCTACTTCGGGCTCAAGCTCAGCCTCCACATCGACCTGATCGTCGAGGCCCAGAAGCTCCTCATCCGATAGCCGCCTCTCGCTTTCGTTTCCGCCTCCGCCCGCCGTCACGACGGCGTCCGCCCGGTGTCCCCGCGGGGCTTCCAGCGGCGCCCCGTCCTCGTGCCGGTCACCCCACGGCAACGGCCGGGGTGGCACTCTGACCGCCTATGACGCACGCTGTCCGGGAAACGAAACCGGCGCTCCCCGGAGTTTTACCCAGACCCTTCCACCTCGTTATCTTTCGCGGACGTGACTCTTCGTAGTGTCTCCACGTCCGATCCGCAGGGACGGGTCGGCAGAGACGAATAAAGGAGAGTGACGTTCGATGCGCGCCCTGTCCTCGATGTTGGTCCTGGCGGCCGCCGGAGCCGTCGCACTGACCGGCACCCCCGCCCACGCCGACGACGTCAACCTGGCCGCGAGGGTCCAGCCGGGCGAGGAGGTGTTCCTCACGCCCGAACTCGTCCCCGGAGCCCGATACGGCGGAAACGTTCTGGTCAAGCTTGACGAGAACAGCGTTCCCGTCAAGATCAAGATCGGCAACTGCCGTGGCAGGTTCATCGGATCGGTGCCGATCGCGGCGAACGACCACGCCGCGTACGTCGCCGCCAGCACCACCCCGCCCGCCCAGTGCATCCGCTACCGGGTGAAGAACATGGGCAACCAGCCCGCGGCCATCACGGGCACCGGCTACTACTAAACCGGCCCTTCGGGGTGCGCGGGACGGGAACGGCCACCGAGGCCCTGCCCGTCCCGCGCACCCCGCTTTTCCTGTTTCCGGCGTCGGTCACCGTCCGTAACCGGTGCGGGGCGGCGATCCGGTCGCCGGTCATCTCCTCCGTGAGCAGCGTGGAGACGCGCTCCCGATGTGCCGCCGCGATCGCTATCCGAGTCCCGGAGGAAAGCCCGGAAAGAAAGCAGGAAAACGAGGGCGTGGCGCCTGTCCTCGGGTGACGGATCGTCCGCCGAGCCCTCGGTGGAGGGTCCGGGTTCATGTGCGGTTCCGGCCCGCGATCAGGTCGGCGATTCCGTCCAGGATGCGCTCCAGGCCGAAGGTGAGGGCGTGTGCGGGGTCGGAGATCGCCTGGTGGGCCTCACCCGCGGCCTGGCCGACCCGGGAGGCGACAGGGAAGCGGGTGCCATCCATGATCTTGTCGAGCAGCGGGGCGTTGGACACCCACCACTCGGCGTCGGTCACCCCGCTCTCCTCGGTGACCCGTGCCTGGTTGGCCGCCGCCCTGGCGGTGCTCCGCACGTGGCTGAGGACCAGGGCCAGGACGGAGTCCATCTCGACGTCCGTCAGGCCGACGCCGTCCAGAGGGCGCAGCTCGGCCTCGTACTTGAGTGAGGCGTTCGGCCCCAGGGTGGAGCGGGCGTCGATGACCTGCAACATCCACGGGTTGCGCCGGTAGAGGTCCCAGTTGCGGGCGGCGACGAACTCCAGCGCGCCCCGCCACCCGCCCTCCTGCCGGGACGGGGCGTCCACGTCGTCGTAGAGCTCCCCGTACGCGGTGTCGACCATGAGGTCGACCAGCTCGCCCTTGCCGGGGACATGGGTGTAGAGGGACATGGTCCCGACCCCCAGCCGCTCGGCGACCTGGCGCATCGAGACCGCTTCGAGCCCTTCGGCGTTGGCCAGCTCGATGGCCGCCAGGACGATCGAACGCACCGTCAGCCCTGAGCGTCCCGGCTTGCTGTGCGAGCCCCACAGGAGCGCCAGGCCGCGTGCCGGGTCGGCGTCGGAAGCTTTCTTCGCACTCACGGGAACGGTCTCCAGATTCTCGGCGTTGGCACCACCGTAGCGGAGCCGTACGATGTACGGTACGGTCTACGTTCTAGAAATGCGCAGATGTGGGGCGAACTGCCGGTGAACGCCGGAAGGGAAGACGGGTGCGAAGAGTGGAACCAGCCGACGCGAGGGCGGCCGGGCGGGACGCGGTGGCGATCGCCGCGCACGACCTGCGGAAGCACTACGCGGGTGCCGCCGAGGGGACGGGTCTCAACGGGTTCGACCTGGAGGTGGCGACCGGAACGGTCCGCGGCCTGCTCGGGCCCAACGGCGCGGGCAAGACCACGGCGATCAGAATCCTGTCCACGCTGCTGCGCCCGGACTCGGGCCGGGCGAGCGTCGCGGGGTTCGACGTCGTCACGCGGGCGCGGCAGGTGCGCGAGCGGATCGGGCTGGTCGGCCAGTACGCGGCGGTCGACGAGATCCTCAGCGGGCGGCAGAACCTGGTGATGTTCGGCAGGCTGAACCATCTGCCCGCGGCCGGAGCGCGGCGGCGGGCCGATGAGCTGCTGGAGCGCTTCTCACTCGCCGATACCGGGGCCAAGCCGGTCGGCGAGTACTCCGGCGGCATGCGCAGGCGGCTCGACCTGGCGGCGAGCCTCATCGTCTCGCCCCGGGTGCTCTTCGTGGACGAGCCCACCGCCGGTCTCGACCCGGTCGCCCGCCAGGAGGTGTGGTCGGCCATCCGTGACCTGGTCGGTTCCGGCACGACCGTGCTGCTCACCACCCAGTATCTGGAGGAGGCGGATCGGCTGGCCGACCGGATCACCATGCTCGGGGCGGGCCGGGTCGTGACCGAGGGCACCCCGGAGGAGCTGAAGTCCGCCATCGGCGGCGACTGGCTCGACATCGTCCTCGCCGGCCCGGCGGACGTGGCCGCGACCGAGGCCCTCGCGGCGCGGGTCGCCTCCGGTGAGGTCCGCGTGGACGCCGAGTCGCGCCGGGTCAGCATCCCGGTCGCCGAGCGCACCCGGGCGCTCGTCACCGTGGCCACCGCGCTCGGTGACGCCGGGGTCGAGCCGGTCGACATCACGCTGCGCCGCCCCACGCTCGACGAGGTCTTCCTGCACCTCACGGGCGGTGCCGGGAACGCGGCCGCCCGCGCCGGGGCGTCTTCGTGAGCACCGTGACCGCGCTCTCCGGCGGAGAGGGCCGGACGGCCCTCGCCGCCGCGCGCCCCGGCACGGGCGATCGCCCTCTCCGGCGGGCACGCCCGGCGAGCACGACGGTCCCGCCCTCCCGGCGCGGAGGCATCCAGGTGAGCACGACGCCCGATACGGAGGCATCCACGTGAGTACGACGACCTCGACCCCGCCCGCCACCTCCCCGCTCTCCCGGTTCGGCTGGGCGCTGGCCGACTCCTGGACCATCACCCTGCGCGACCTGAGCCACTGGGGCCGGCGCCCGGGAACGGTCGCCGTCGGATGGCTCTTCCCGGTCCTGATGGTGCTGATGTTCGGCGGTCTGTTCGGCGGCGCCATCGGCGTCCCCGGCGAAGGGGACTACTTCGGCTTCCTGATCCCCGGGATGTTCGCGATGACGATGCTCTTCGGCCTGGAGAGCACGATGATGGCGGTCACCGGCGACGCGGCCAAGGGCGTGACCGACAGGTTCCGTTCGATGCCGATGAGCGCCTCGGCGGTCGTGATGGGCCGCGGGATCGCCGACATGCTCAACTCGGTCGTCGGGCTGGCCGTCATGATCGGGGCCGGGCTGCTGCTCGGCTGGCGTGCCGAGGGCGGCCTGCCCGGGGCGCTGGCCGCCGTGGGCCTGCTCCTGCTGCTGCGCTTCGCCCTGCTCTGGGTGGGAATCTACATCGGCCTCATCGCGGGAGGGCCGGAGGTGGTGACGTCGGTGCAGATCCTGGTCTGGCCGGTCGGCTTCCTGTCCAGCGTGTTCGTCGACCCCGCCACCATGCCCGGCTGGCTCGGCGCGATCGCGGAGTGGAACCCGCTCTCGGCCACCGCCACGGCCGCGAGGCGGCTCTTCGACAACCCCGGCTGGGCAGGGGAGTCGTGGATCGTGCAGAACGCCACGCTCATGGCGGTGCTCTGGCCGCTGCTGTTGATCGCCGTCTTCCTGCCGTTGTCGGCGCACAGGTTCCGGCGGCTGGGCGGCTGACGGAGCCGGCATCCGAGGCCGTGAGGTCTTTCGTGCGGGCGGGGAAAGTCGTGTTTCCTGCTGGATCACACCAGTCGCCGCCGCGAGAGGATGCTCCGCGTCGGTGCGGGGTGACTTTGCGTTGCCCACTCAGGTTCCCGGTTTCCCGTCCCACGCGCTTCCAGTGTCTCCTCACCCCGCTCGCTCCCTCTCACACCTCTTTTAACCGATTCGTTCTAGATCACGATCTTGAGGGTTTTCCGGCTTAGGATGCCGCCGTGGCCGTGACTCCTGGGATTTACAGAGTTGTTGGAAGCCTCGCGCTCCTGGTCTCGGTGATCGTGCCGGTTCCGGCGGCCGCACACGCGGCCGAACCGGCGGCCGCGCCCGCCGCCGAGCCGGCAGCCGCCGCGCCCGTCGACATCGTGCTGCCAGGCACCCGGGTCACCATCAGGGAGGATGCCAAGGACGCGCTCAGAGTGACCTCCTACTCCTTCGGCAAGATGACCTATCTGCGCAGGGGCGCCGGATTCACCCGGCAGGCCGCCTACCAGGAGATCACGGTCGCGCCGAAGGCGACCAAGGCCCTCGCGGTGCCCACCTCCTACCAGGAGGGCTACGACTCGGTCGTCCTGCTCGACCTCGCGGCCTCCAAGAGCACCAGGATCCGGACGGTGAGAAAGCCGCTCGTCGCGCACTACGTTCACTGGAACCGCAAGGGTGACAAGGCGGTGCTGACCGTCGAGAGGAAGAGCGGATCCGCCTGGGTGACCTCCGGCTTCGTGGTCGTCGACACGGTGGCGAAGACCGCCAAGACGGTGACCGTGGCCAATGTCGACAAGGCCGCGAGGTTCCGCTGGAGCTCCGACGGCGTCGACGTCGTGGCCGAATACGCGGGGGGCGCCCGCTTCTACGGGCAGGACGGCGCGATCCGCCGCACCCTGGCCAAGACCGGCAGGCCCGCCGGCGGGGAGGACGCCTTCACCCCGTCGGGGCGGGGCCTGATGACCTGGTGCCCCTCCAGCTACACCGAGCACGTCTGCGTCTGGGACCGCACCTCGGGCAAGCTCACGGCCAAGGTGGCGAGCATCAAGCCGAAGGCCCTGTGGGGCTGGTGGGACGAGAAGCACTTCATCGCCGTCGTCCCCTCCTCCGGTCACTATCAGGTGGTGCTGTCCACGCTGAAGGGCAAGGTCACGCGGGTCCTGGCGGCCTTCTCCGCCGCCGACTGGTCCAACAAGCTCTATATCGGCTACACCAGGCGGTGACCGGCGGCGCGTGAGACGCCCGCGCGCGGGTGCGGTGCGCGGGCGGTGTCCTCGCAGGCGCCGCCCGTGCCCGCGAGGACACCGGGGAACGGGCGGTGCCGGAGACGGTGGCCGACGGCGTCAGAGATACAGGCCGGTGCCGTTGTCGGTCTGCGGGGTGGCGATGGCGTGCAGGTCGCGCTCGCGCATCACCAGATAGATCTGGCCGTGGACCTCGACCTCGTACTGCTCCTCGGGGTTGAACAGGACCTTGTCGCCGACCTTCACCGTGCGGGCGTTCTGGCCCGCGCCGCAGACCTCGCCCCAGACGAGGCGGTTGGCCATCTTCACCGTCGCGGGGATGACGATGCCGGACGTGCTGCGGCGCTCTTCGGACTCCTGCTCGATCTTGACCATGACGCGGTCGTGGAGCATCTGGATCTCGAACTTCGGGTCACCCACACGATGAGTTTATGGGAACCGCGGCGTTGTGCTCGCTTGTCCGCGGACTCCGGTCCACCCGAGGCCCTCATGTCCGGGTGATTCCGGCCGCCGGGGGACCGGCGGGCGACAACATCGGTGATGAGATCATCCGCCCAGTAGGATCCGGCGTTATGACGTCTCCTGAGCTCGTGAGCGGCTTTCTTGACTGGTATCTGGCGGCGCATCCCTCCTACGCCGCCCTCGCGGGCGCGCAGGGGTACGACAGGACCCTCGGTGACTTCACCGAGTCCGGCATCCTCGCGAGGGAGCGTGAGATGCGCCGATGGCTGGAGCGCCTCCAGCAGGTTCAGGCTCCCGGGAGTCCCGCGAGTCCCGAGGGCTCCGAGAAGCCGGAGAACTTCGAGGACGAGATCGACCGGGAGCTGGTCATGTCCATGCTGCGCGGCGAGGTCGCGTACGAGACGTGGCCCCTGTGGCGGCGCGACCCTTCCGCCTACGTGGGCCCGATCTTCTCCTCGATGTTCGGGCCGTTCCTGCAGCGGCTGTCCCCCGAGGCCGAACTGGTGGACGCGGCCGTCGCGCGGCTGGCCGAGGTGCCGGACGTCCTCGCCGCCTGCCGGACCAACCTCGATCCCGCCCTGGCGGCTCCGCTGCTGGTCCGGCGAGGGCTGGGCCAGTCGCGGACCGCCCGGCGCTTCCTCACCGAGACGGTCCCCGGTCAGGTCGCCGACGAGGCACTGCGCGCCCGGCTGGCGGCCGCGGCCGAACCCGCGGCCGCAGCCTTCGACGAGCTGGTGGAATTCCTCGAAGGTTTCCGGGCGACCGGTACCTGGCGGATGGGGGAGGAGCTCTACTCCACCCTGCTGCGTGAGCGGGAGATGCTCGGTTACGGCGCCGGCGAGCTGCGCGATCGGGGACAGGCCGCCTACGACGAGCTGGACGCGCGGATGCGCGAGGTCGCGGCGAGGCTGGACGGCGGTTCCGGTGACTGGCACGCGGTGATCAACGAACTCCAGGACGACCACGCGCCGACGCTGGAGGACATGCGGGCCGAGTACGAGGCCGAGACGGAGCGGGCCAGGAGGTTCGTCCGTGAGCGAGCTCTGGTGACCTTCGCGCGGGGCGAGGAGTGCAGGGTCGTCCCGTCGCCGGAGTTCCAGCGGCCCATCGTCGCCGTCGCCTCCTACATGTCGCCCCCGCCCCTGTCGACGTCCAGGGTCGGGCACTTCTTCGTCCCGTACACCCCTTCGTCCTTCACCGAGGATCAGATCCGCCAGCGGCTGCGCACCAACGCCAGGGCGCAGATGCCCTCCATCGCCGTCCACGAGGCCTACCCCGGCCACCACTGGCACCTGTCGTGGGTGGCGGACAATCCCCGCCGGGCCCGCAGGCTGTTTCGCACCCCGTACTTCGCCGAGGGCTGGGGCCTGTACGTCGAGAAGCTCATGCACGAGCAGGGCTACTTCACCACCCCGGCACAGGAACTCGCCCACCTTGACTTCAGGCTCTTCCGCGCGGCCCGCATCGTCGTCGACACCTCACTGCACTGCGGCGACATGACGATCGAGCAGGCGGAGGAGTACATGACCACGAAATCGTCGCTCACCCCCGGCACGGCGAAGGGCGAGGTCGACCGCTACTGCGCGTGGCCCACCCAGGCGCCCTCCTACCTCACCGGCGCCCTGGAGATCGACCGCATCCGCGACGACTACCTGGCCGCGGGCCGCGGTGACCTGCGGGCCTTCCACGACACGCTGGCCGGTTCCGGTGGGCTTCCCCTGGGTCTGGCCCGCCGGGTCGCGCTGGAGGGCTGAGCGGCCGAGGCGCGTCCACGTGCGGGCGGGGACCGCGCCTACGTGCGGGCGGGGACGCGACGGCGGGTCTCGGGGACGATCAGCGGGGTGCCGCTCTGCGGATCCTCGATGATCTCGCAGCGCAGTTCGAAGACCTCCTCGACCAGCGCGGTTGTGATGATCGAGGAGGGGTCGCCCTCGGCGACGATCCGGCCGTCGCGCATCACGATCAGGTGGGTGGCGTAGCGGCAGGCCTGGTTCAGGTCGTGCAGTACGGCGACGAGGGTCCTGCCCCGCTCGTGCAGGTCGGCGCAGAGGTCGAGCACCTCGATCTGGTGGGCGATGTCCAGGAAGGTCGTCGGCTCGTCGAGCAGCAGGATCGGTGTCTCCTGGGCCAGCGCCATCGCCAGCCAGACCCGCTGGCGCTGGCCGCCGGAGAGCTCGTCCACGCAGCGGTCCGCCAGCGCGGTCACGTCGGTCGACTCCATCGCCGCCGCCACCGCGACCTCGTCCTCGCGGGACCACTGCCGCATCAGCCGCTGGTGCGGGTAGCGGCCCCGGCCCACCAGGTCGGCGACCGTGATGCCGTCGGGCACGATCGAGCTCTGCGGCAGCAGGCCGAGCCTGCGCGCCACCTCCTTGGACGGCAGCGAGGTGATCGCGGCCCCGTCCAGGTGGACCGTCCCCGCGCGGGGTTTGAGCATGCGGGCCAGGGCGCGCAGCATGGTGGACTTGCCGCACGCGTTGGGGCCGATGATGACGGTGAACGATCCGTCGGGGATCGCGACGTTCAGGTCGCTGGCCACCACGCGCTTGTCGTAGGAGAGCGTCAGGTCGGTGCCGTACAGTCTCAACGTCGTTCCCTCCGGAGTAGAAACACCAGGTATATCCCGCCGATCGCGGCGGTCATGATCCCGACCGGTAGCTGCACCGGTGCGAAGACGCGCTGTGCGGCCAGGTCGGCGCCGACCAGCAGGGTGGCGCCGGTCAGCGCCGAGGCGAGCAGGGTGATGCCGGGGGAGCGGGTGATCCGGCGGGCCAGCTGCGGTGCGGCCATCGCCACGAAGATCACGGGTCCGGCGGCGGCGGTGGCGACTCCGCACAGCAGCACCGCGACGGCGATCGCCGTCGCGCGCACCGGCTCGACGCGGATGCCCGCGGCCTTGGCGGCGTCGTCGCCCATCTCCATCATCCGCAGCGGGCGAGACAGCCATACGCAGACGGGCAGGAGCGCGGCCAGCGCGTACGCGACGGGGACCGCGTGCTCCCAGCCGCGCCCGCTGAGGCTGCCGGTGATCCACGCTCCCGCGGTGGCGGCGTCGTTGATGTCGGCGCGGGTGAGCATGTACCAGTCGGCGGAGACCAGCAGCGCGCCGATCCCGATGCCGACCAGGATCAGCCGGTAGCTCTGCACCCCGCGCCGGAAGGCGAGGGCGTAGATCACCAGCGCGGACAGGACACACCCGGCGAGGGAGGCTCCCGCGATCTGCCAGGCGGTGCCGCCCAGGATGACGGCGGCGATGCCCCCGGTGGAGGCTCCGGCGGTGAAGCCGATGAAGTCGGGGCTGCCGAGCGGGTTGCGGGTGAGGCTCTGCAGGATGGCGCCGCTCAGCCCGAACGCGGCGCCGACCAGCAGGCCGGTCACGACCCGCGGCGCCCGCAGGCGGTTCACGATGAGCTCGGCGACCGGAGGCCCCTCACCGAACAGCGCGGCCACGATGTCGGGGATGGGAACGGTGAACTCGCCGGTGGACAGCGCGACGAGACTGATGACCAGTCCCAGGAGGGCGACGGCGGCCCCGGCGGCGAGGCCGCGCGGCGGGAGCCGCAGCGACCAGGAACGCAGGCGCAGGGTGGTGGGGAGGGCTCTCGCCTCGGGCGTCCGCGGTGAGCCGTTCGCGAAGGGGGGAGGTTCCGCGGCGGGCGCCGGCCGTGAGGTGAATCTCGGCAGGGGGGTCGTGCGGCGGGTCTTCGAGGTGGCCGTCCGCCGTGAGGTGATTTTCATAGAGCGGCGAGCCTCCGGCGCCGGGCGAGCAGGATGAACACCGGGGCGCCGACGACCGCGCACATGATGCCCACCTGCACCTCGCCGGGGGCGGCGACGACCCGGCCGAGGATGTCGGAGCCGAGGAGCACCACGGGGGCGAGCACGACGGTGTAGGGCAGGACCCAGCGCTGGTCGGGCCCGGTGAAGGCACGCACCGCGTGCGGCACGGCCAGGCCCACGAACCAGAGCGGTCCCGCGGCGGCGGTGGCGGCCCCGCACAGCAGGGTGACGGCGATCGCGGTGAGCCCGCGCGTGCGGGCCATGTTCACGCCGAGCGCGCGTCCCGCCTCGTCTCCGAGCGCGAGGGCGTTGAGCGGTTTGGCGAGCAGCAGTCCGAGCGCCAGTCCGGCCGCGAGGAACGGGGCGAGCCGTATCGCGACGTCGCCGCTGACCCCGGCGAGCGAGCCGGTGAGCCAGAACCGCATCCGGTCGAAGGTCGCGTTGTCGGCCCGCAGGATCGCCGAGGCCGCGGCGTTGAAGACCATGCCCAGCGCGACCCCGGCGAGCGTGAGCCGCACCGGTCCGCCGCCCGAGCGCCCGGCGGAGCCGAGCGCGTAGGCGAGCGCGGCGGCGGCGGCCGCACCGGCGAACGCGAACCAGACGTAGAGGGAGGGGTCGCCCACCCCGAGCAGCCCGATCGCGACCGTCACCCCGAACATGGCGCCCTGGTTGACGCCGAGCAGCCCGGGGTCCGCGAGCGGGTTGCGGGTGAGGCTCTGCATCAGTGCCCCGGCCAGGCCGAGTGCCGCCCCCACGCCGATGCCGATCAGGGTTCTCGGTACGCGAAGCTCCCTGATGACCGTGTGGTCGGGGGAGCCGTCGGGTGCGAGCAGCGCGTCCAGGACCGTGGACAGCGGGACCGAGCGCGATCCCACCGCGATGCTGACCATCGCCAGCCCTGCCAGCGCGGCCAGCCCCACCAGCAGTCCGGTCGTCAGCGTCATCGGGCGCCCGCGTGGCCCTCCCGCTCGCCCGTGACGCGACCCGTCC